>RCUK01000013.1_pt1 | contig 373626 bp, 340 predicted proteins | sample 2166381 | NCBI WGS metagenome assembly RCUK01 (sample SAMN09932809, study PRJNA488358) | compost metagenome | isolation source: compost soil in an enriched community | place: Germany: Experimental Botanical Garden | reverse complement strand
GGCATATTTTGTTGCACACAAGTGCACAACCGGCTGGAATACAGACACAAAAAATCATGGCAGATTTAAGGGGAGAGGTAAATCTGGATGGATATAGTGCAGGGAAGCGGTTTTTAGCAGGTGTTGGCCCCGACTGGCAATGACAGAAGCTATTGAAGCTGGGGTATGATATATATACGTGCTGCCCATTTTAACGCAAAGAAACGAAGAGTTACGCAAAGGGCGCAAAGAAGGACCTGAGGAAAATAGCAGCATGGGAACACTATTATATATATAAGGGATGAGGGATTGGGTGGCAGGCTAATTGTTATGCATAGCTCTAATTAATAGTACCCTATCCCTATCTGAAACCCGCTTTTGAAATGTCTACTCTCGGATAGTGCCTCCATAAAACAAGCCCAATGGAAATGGAAGGCTAGTAAGGTCGAATTCTCCAAACCTTTATATAGTATATATATATGTAAGCGGTTTGCAGGCTCTGAGCTTGCCATTGGTAGTGCCGTAGTAAAATAAACCCGATGGAAATGGAAAGCCCGCAAGCGAGGTACGAGTGAGGACTTGGAATGGACAGCGGGACTATCGGAACCGAAGAACTTGAATGACTGCTTTTCAAATACAACAAATTTCATTAAGCTAAACAGACTTAGCGATAGAGAATCTAAACTACAGCGTTATATCCTGCCACTTTGACCTATATTTTACTTTGGAACAAGCATTGATAAACAACGGTATAAGCAAAAAATTAGTTTAAGATATGACAACAGAAAAAGGAAGTATTTCCATACACACAGAAAACATTTTCCCAATCATCAAGAAATTCCTGTATTCGGACAATGAGATTTTCTTAAGGGAATTAGTTTCTAATGCGGTTGACGCGGTGCAAAAGATTAAACGCTTAGGCGCTCTTGGTCAGTTTAATGGCGAGGTTGGTGAGCCTTTGGTGGAAGTGAAATTAGATGAAAAAGCAAAAACCATCACTATTAGCGATAATGGTTTGGGGATGACCGCTGAAGAAATCAAAAAATACATTAACCAAGTGGCTTTCTCTGGCGCTAGCGAGTTTGTAGAGAAATTTAAGGATGCAAAAGATGCTAATGAGATTATCGGTAAGTTCGGTTTAGGTTTCTACTCTGCATTTATGGTGGCTGATTTGGTAGAAATCAACACTTTATCGTACCAAGAAGGTGCTGAGCCTGCAAAATGGACTTGCGATGGCAGTACTTCTTTCGAAATTTCGGAAGGTTCGAGAACTACTCGTGGTACAGATATCGTTTTGCATGTTAACGCAGAAAGTGAAGAGTTTTTAAGCGAGCATAAACTACAGGAGATTTTAGATAAATACGCTAAATTTTTACCTGTGCCAATTAAATTTGGCACGAAAACAGACAGCGTAGAAGATGGTGTTGACGAAGAAGGAAAAGCTAAATATACATCGGTTGAGGTTGATAACATTGTAAATACGACCAACCCAATTTGGACGAAAGCGCCTGCAGATTTGTCAGATGCTGATTACTTGGATTTTTACAAGCAACTATATCCATTCTCTGACGATCCTTTGTTCTGGATCCACTTGAATGTTGATTATCCTTTTAACCTAACGGGAGTTTTATATTTCCCTAAAGTGAAAGAAGATTTCGATATGCAGCGCAACAAAATCAAGTTGTTCTCTCGTCAGGTGTTTATTACGGATGAGGTGAAGGACATTGTTCCTGAATTCTTGATGCTGTTACACGGTGTAATTGACAGTCCGGATATTCCTTTGAACGTTTCTAGAAGTTTCTTGCAAGCCGATGGTAACGTGAAGAAAATCAACAATTACATTACCAAAAAAGTAGCTGATAAGTTAAGCGAACTATTTAAAGCAGACCGTAAAGGTTTTGAAGAAAAATGGGGTGATATTGGCTTATTCGTGAAATATGGTATGATTAGCGAGGAGAAATTCTACGATAAAGCGAAAGATTTTGCCTTGTTAACCAACACCAAAAAAGAAGCTTTCACTTTTGAAGAGTACAAAGAGAAAGTAAGTGCCGCACAAACAGATAAAAACGGTAACGTAGTTTACTTATATGCTACTGATTTAGATAAGCAAGATGGTTTTATCCAAGCTGCAGAGAAAAAAGGTTACGATGTATTAGTGATGAACTCTGCAATTGACAGTCATTTTGTGAGCAGCTTAGAGCAGAAGTTGGAGAAAACATTATTGAAGCGTGTGGATGCTTCGGTGGCGAACCAACTGATTGAGAAAGACGAAACGTTGGAGTCGGTATTGAGCGAAGAGCAATCTACATCTGTAAAAGGTATTTTTGAGAAAGCCATCGACAAGCCTAATTATTCGGTTGAAGTTATTGGCTTAAGTCCAGATGATGCCCCAGTTACCATTACCATGGATGAATTTATGCGTAGAATGAAAGACATGGCAAAAATGGGTGGCGGAATGAGTTTCTATGGCAATATGCCTGACAGTTACAAAGTGGCGATCAACGGAAACCATAAATTGGTAAGCAAAATTTTAGCTGCTGGCGAAGAAGAGCAAAGTAAATTCGCTAAACAAGCAGTTGATTTAGCACTACTTTCGCAAGGTATGTTAACTGGTGCAGAATTAACTGCGTTTGTTAGCCGCAGCGTTGAGTTGATTTAACCCCCTAAACGGCGCAGCCCTCAAGCACGCCAAAATTAATAAGACAAATTGTGCTTAATCCCCTAAAAGGGACGTTTAAGTATTATCGTCATTGCGAGGCACGAAGCAATCTTACAACTTTAGCTATTATTTAACCGCTTTAGGATTGCTTCGAACCTCGCAATTTTTATTTTAACGATATGCTTTTTTAGTTTACCACCTTAGACACCTAAGAACACCTTAGGAATTGATAAAAACTTAAACGAGCTAAGATGTCTTAGGTGGTTCAAATTTTAGAAACATGAAAAGAAAACTTCCATTTGTACCGATTTTAATATTTGCATTAGTGTTCCTGCTAATTAATGGATATGCATTAAGTGCACTAGCTCCACTAATATCAGTGACACTGCTTCCATGGTTATGGATTTTTCCAATCGCACTTATAATAGGATTTTCGTTTAGCTTAGCAAGACTTAGCGTAGATGGGCAAACGAATTTATTTAAAATCAGTGCACATGCGCTGTTGGTTTATTTTGTTTCGTTATTGGTTTTCGTATTAACCGAAGTACTTACAGATGCCTACAGATTACTGATTGGAGTAGTTAACTACTTTTCAAAAAGCAATTTCGTTTATCCGGAAAGACCGATAATTGGAGTTTATCTCGGAATTCTATTAGCATCAGTAATCGTTATTGCTTTTGTTTACGGAATTTTTAGAGGCAAATATGCCTATCGGGTGATTAAGCACACCTTATATTTTGATGATTTACCAAATACTTTTGATGGCTTTAAGCTAGCTCAAATTTCTGATGTTCATGCAGGCAGCTTAACCAATCCTAAAGCGGTACAAAAAGGAATTGATTTGATTAATCGCCAGCAGGCAGATTTATTTGTTTTTACGGGAGATTTGGTAAACAATAAGGCCGAAGAGGTAATACCCTATATTAATCATTTCTCACAAATTAAAGCTCCATTTGGTCAGTTCTCCGTTTTAGGCAACCATGATTATGGCGATTATGTGAAGTGGGAAAGCGATGCAGCAAAAAGAGAGAACTTACAACAGTTGAAGAATTATCACGCTGAAATTGGTTTTAGGTTATTGTTGGATGAACATGTGACTTTGGAGAAAGACGGTCAGAAAATTACTTTAGCGGGAATAGAAAATTGGGGCTTGGGTTTTGGCGAACGTGGTAATTTAGAGAAAGCACTAAATGGTACGACCAAAAATGAATTTAAAATCCTGCTATCTCACGACCCAAGTCATTGGGAGGCACAAGTGAAAAACCATGCTTCAAAGATACATCTTACCTTAGCTGGACACACCCACGGGATGCAATTTGGCATTGAAGCTTTTGGATTGAAATGGAGTCCTGTGCAGTTCCGCTACAAACATTGGGCTGGCATTAAAAAAGAGAACGACAGATTTTTGAACGTAAATAGAGGCTTTGGATTTATTGGCTTTTCTGGAAGAGTGGGTATTTGGCCAGAAATTACTTTGATCGAGCTTCGAAAAACCAAAGCAAACAACTAAAAATCAAGCTAAAGAGAAAAACATTTAAAAAATTGTAGCGTTCTTATAAATATCTACGTAATGGTTATGTGAGTTATGGCAAGGTGCCGTATTATTTAAATACTATTTTTTATATCATCATGAGATTTTTTTTAAAACACAAGGCTATCGCTGCTGCGTTAACGTTATCAGTACTTTCGTTAGGTTTGGTTTCTTGTTCTAAAATGGATAGCAACTATGAACCAGTTCAAGTTTCTGGTTTAAACATTATTCAGGCTTCGCCTACTACAGAGTTATTAGATGTTTATGTAGATAACACTAGAGCAAATAGTTCTGAGTTTGAATTTGGCAGTAAAATTGGTTATTTAAGCGCTTATTCTGGAAACAGAACTTTCAATGTCACAAAAAGGGGAACTTCAACTTCATTAAAAAGTTTGCAACACACACTTAAACCGCAATTAGGCTATTCACTTTTCGTGGCAAACACTTTAGCGAATATCGAATTTTTGATGTTAGAAGATAATTTAGAAAAGCCTGCCACAGGAAAAGCAAAAATCCGTTTTGTAAACCTAAGTCCTGATGGAGGTGCTTTAAGTTTAAACGTAAATGGCGCTGCTACAGACCTTGTTTTAAACAAAGCATTTAAAGAATATAGCCCTTTTGAAGCTGTAGATGCTGCTGAAAGCGTAACGCTTAACATTAAAAATAGTAGTGGAGGAACTGAAAGTAGCATTACCGCTGTTAAATTAGAAGATGGCAAAATTTACACTGTTTATGCCAAAGGTTTAAAAGCCAATACAGACGATACTAGACTTTCTGCAAAGATTTTTGTTCACAGCACAGGTGTAAACTAATACTCCCACACACAAATACAATTTCGTCGCCGTTGCGATTTCGGAGAAAACAAAATGTCTAAGCAGCAGGTTTTCTTCAATCGCAATGGCGATTTTTTTATGTATTATACCTATCTTAACTATTTATTGCAGTAATTAAATTCTCCGATATATGTTAAGGATTTTATTCATTTCATTTATAGTTCTATCTGGTTATAATAGTTTCGCTAATGCGGATACGATTGCGATAAAGAAGCATCTTAAAAATATTACTAAGACTGCATCTTATCGAAACCATGAAAATTTAAAGCAGTTAAATGCTATTGCAGATTACATCAAATCTAATTTTTCGAAGTATAGTAGCGACGTTTCGTTCCAAGAATATAAAGTTGACGGAAAAATATACAAAAATGTAATCTGCTCTTTCGGGCCAGAAAAAGGCCAACGCATCATTATTGGGGCACATTACGATGTATGTGGCAACCAAGAAGGCGCAGATGACAATGCCAGTGGTGTAGTTGGTTTGTTAGAATTGGCACGACAGCTAAAAGGTCAAAAACTCAATAAGCGTATCGATTTGGTTGCTTACACGCTAGAAGAACCTCCTTATTTTAGAACCGAACACATGGGCAGTTATATCCACGCCAAGCATTTAAAAGATAATAAAATTGATGTTTGGGGAATGATTTCCATAGAAATGATTGGTTACTTTAGCGACAAAGCAAATAGTCAAGAATACCCTTTGGCGGCTATGTCGAAAGTATACGGCAACAAGGGTGATTACATTACCTTAGTAAGCACTTTAGAGAAAGGAAAGTTTGTGGAAGAATTCAGCGAACATTTCAAAACATCGAAAGCCATAAAAACAGAAGAGTTTAATGCTCCTGCATCATTACCAGGAATCGATTTCTCTGATCATTTAAATTATTGGAATTTCGGGTACAGTGCAATGATGATTACCGATACCTCGTTCTATAGAAATAAGAATTACCATAAAAAAACAGATAAAATGGAAACTTTGGATATCGCCCGAATGGCAAAGGTAATTGATGGTATTTACTTAACTTTGCTAAAGTTGACGAAATAGAATGGAGAAAAAGAACATCAAGAAGTATATCTCTAACGGAATTTTCATACTTGTTTTAGCCTTGTTTGTTTTTGTACCTTCGGCTAAAGCTTTATTGTTGCAAGGTTTGATGCAGGTAGGTTTATTCAATCCAGATGTTAAAACTGAAAAAAACTTAAGCAACCCCGCTCCTGACTTAAAGTTTAAAGACCAAACCGGAAAGGTTGTTACATTAAACGAGCTGAAAGGAAAAATTGTTTTCCTCAACTTTTGGGCTACTTGGTGCCCACCTTGTTTGGCCGAAATGCCATCAATCAATAAATTATACGAAAAGCATAAAGATAATAAAGATGTTGTTTTTATTCTTTTAGATGCCGACAGCAATTTCGAGAAAGCTAACGGATACATGAACGCAAGAAAATACACCATGCCGGTTTATCAAATGGCGAGTAATGTTCCCGAACAAATTTTTGCGGGTTCGCTACCGACTACTATAGTTTTTGACAAGCAAGGCAGGTTATCTTTCAAACATGAGGGCGCTGCCAACTACAATAGCAATAAATTTGTGGAGTTTATAGAGAAGCTGAGAACGAGCGCTAACTAGTTCATTTTCGACTGAATATTGAAATTTGGTTATTGGTCATTAAGAAACTTCATGTAGGTTTCTCTATCTATCAGCTCTGCGCCTAAACTTAACAGATGGTCGTTAGGCAATTGACAATCTATCAATTCAAAATCCGTTTGTTGGCAAAGAAAAGTCAAGGCCACTTTAGAGGCATTACTTACCAAACTAAACATACTTTCTCCGCAAAACACTTTGTTAATAGCAATGCCGTAAAGTCCGCCTACCAAATTCCCATCTTTCCAAACTTCCACACTGTGCGCCCAACCTAACTGATTCAAATTTATATATGCTTCTTGCATTTCATTGGTAATCCATGTTCCAGGCTGGTCTTTACGTGGAATTTTAGCACAATTGGCAATCACTTTTCCAAAAGCTTGATTGGCTGTTACTTTAAAGCCTCCAGTTTTCAAAGTTTGCTTCATGCTTTTGCTAACCTTGATCTGATTGGGATAAATTACACAGCGTTCGTGAGGCGAGTACCAACAAATTGGATCATCATCACTAAACCAAGGGAAAATACCATGTTGATAAGCAAGAATTAATCTCTCTGCACTTAAATCTCCTCCAACGGCAAGTAAACCGTCTTCATCAGCAAGCTCGGGATTAGGGAATACAATTTCATCTTCAGGCAACCTAAAAACCATAGAAGGTTACTGTGTTTTTACGAAAACCATCAATAAGGTTTCGTTCTGGTATAGATAAAGCCTGTTGCCCGAAACCTTACCAGCAGTCACTTTTTCTAAGTCGGCATAGTATTGATTTTCTGACTTTCCAACAGCCTCACAGTACATTTTAGTACCGAAAATCTTACTAAACTGGATGGCATTACCGTTAATTACAGCACTGCCGCCGTAAGTATTGCAAAAAGATTTTCCACCAATTTTATTTCCGCCGCTTACATTTAAAGTTGCCTTAGCCGTAGTTGGCAAAGTTTTACCTGGCCAACGGGTTAATTCCCACTTGGTGTCTTGTTGCTTAATCAAATTAAGATCTTTGGTACAAGCTTGTAATGCAAAAACTACAAGAAGAGCAATAATTATTCTTTTCATCTTTATATATTTTTTGGCGAAGCCGCCCTCATTAACTAATCAAACCTATTTTTTTGGAGTGAGCAATGGCATCCTCGCTATGTATAAATAGACAGGTACTGATATTTTCTTCCTCTAATTTATTCAATATTTCTTGTGTTGCGAATAATTTAGATTTTCTTACGTTTCGAATATAAACAGCAATTATGTTTTTGCCATATTTTTCTGCGATTTTATAATAGATTTCTGGATCCTTCTGTGAATTATCCCCCAAGAAAACAAACTTCTGATTAGGAAAGGCATCTATGATCCGCATGATCCGCAACAATTTTCCTTCGTGCCCTGTTTTGCCGGTCTTCAGCAAGTCTTTCCATCTTTTTAGCTGGTTCAACAAGAAAGCTCCTTCTGGGAACCCATTGAAACGGAAAGTCTCTACCAAGTAATCATACAAATTCCATTCGCTACTTGATACATAAAAAAATGGATTTGGCTGTTGTGGCGCTGTATGTGCATTTGCCAATAACTCATAATGATATCTAGTTGATTGAAACGTTTTACGGGTTCTCGGATTCTTGAGCAACAGTTCTTTCAGTCTTTTGGCAATGGTTTTAGAATGCGAAACCATAATCGTATCATCAATATCCGAAATGAATGCATACTGTGTAATATGAGGAACGTAAATTGATCCCACAGACTTAGCTATCTCTTTTCCTTCTTCGCTAAAGGCTGCTACGCTAACCTCGTGCCAACCTGCGTCTACATTTTCGTTTGCTTCCCACTCAAACTTAAAAAAACCGTCATAAGCCGCATTGGTAACCACGGTTTGTCCATTAAAGGTTAATTGCACTTTTGCAAAGGGATACGGCTTAAGCACAAAAAGCTTAAGAACGTGCATCAAATTAACAAAAAAACCATCTTTGTAGCGCTGTTTTGATTTCGCTCTATGTTTAAAAACATGGCCGTACACTACTAAATTATGGGTGTGTCCATAACCGTGATATACCTTTACTTGAGCAATTTTTTTCGACATATAATATTTAAAACAGAGTACAACAATTGTTGTTTTATATCATATTATTTATATGACCTATAAGAACAGCAAACTACGCCTACTCTTTGTAGTAAATCAAGGCTCTGGCAGCAAAGACGAAAGCCTTAGCGAGCAGATCATCAATTATTTCAGTGACAGCGAAATAGGCATTGAAATTTTTGAGCTGCCACGCAAATGCAATATAGAACAAATAAAAAAAGCCATAGAAAAATCAAATGCCGATAGGGTAATTGCTGTAGGAGGCGATGGTACCTTAAAGCTGGTTGCCGAATGCTTGTTAAACACCGACACACCTATCGGAATTATTCCAGCGGGATCTGCCAATGGCATGGCTAAAGAACTGGGCATTCCCTTAGATCTTGAAGAAGCTATGGAAATTGCTGCAGTAGGAACTCCAAAAAAAATACATGCTACTTTAGTTAACGACGAGCTTTGTATTCATCTATCAGATATCGGCTTCAATGCTTACTTGGTTAAAAAATTTGATGAATTACCAAGCAGAGGGATGTTGACCTATGCTAAATCTGCATGGCATGCCTTTTGGAACCACCGAAAAATGGAAGTGCAGTTTAAAGTGGGCGACCGCGATATCAAAACTAAAGCTGCAATGGTGGTCATTGCTAATGCTACTAAATATGGTACCGGATTTAACATCAACCCTAATGGAAAACTAAATGACGATGTTTTTGAAGTGATTTTAATTAAGGAATATGCGGTAATGGAAATACTGAAAATATGGGTAAGCAAACTACCATGGAATCCTAAAAAAATTGAAATTTTCCAAGCTTCCGAAATACAAATAACGACCAAATACAAGGCTCATTTCCAAGTAGATGGCGAATATTTAGGTAAAACCAACAAAGTTGAAGCTAAATTACTCCCGAATTCAATCAACATTATTTTCCCTTAGCGAATTATCGAACAGAGATACAGGAGCTTTCGAAATATAACTTCCCCAAAATCTGAACGCCTTTAATTGTTACAACATTACATTTTACCTCAAAAACAACTTATATTCCTATAAGCTATAGACTTATGTCCGTTTAAATTGGTGAAGCATTTTCTATTAACTAATTTTGCGCTCAATAAGTTACAACTCTTTCTTGTAGAAAGTAAGTTTAAATCTTCCTACCATCTAACCTCACCCCGTTAAGCATCTACCAAAAGACAAGAGGATGAAAAATATATCAATTTCTAAAGTATTATTTTGCCTATCGTTATTACTAGGAAATATGGCTGAGCCTACTTTTGCCACAGCAGAAATAGCTTTAGATCAAAATAAAACTAAAAAAGAAGTTCAAACAAATAGCGACAATGATTTCCAACTTATATTAGATAATGCAAGAGCGTTAATTTATTCTGGCATGGGTACCTATACAGATGCCAGTTATGCTGGCTGGTCAGATAATTATGTTGAGAACCAAAGTCCAGATGGCTCATATTCTGTCTTCAAATACACTGGTTCGGCCGTAGCATACGAGCATTTAGAGCGTATGAGAAAAATGGCTATTTGCTATACTAGGCCCACTAATAAATATTATAAGAACGAAAGTTTTTATAATGCGATTGTAAAAGGACTAGAATATTGGTACAGTGTCAATCCTAGACACAGCAACTGGTATTACAACCACATACAATATCCAACTAGAATCGCGGAAACGATGGCTTTAATGCGATATGGATCTAAAAAAATTCCGATAGATTTAGAAGAAAAGATGATTTATTTGCTAGAAACTAGAGGAGGTGACCCAAAGAATCAGGAGTATTCGAACAGAACACAAATTGCACGACATTGGATCCTTAGAGCGTGCTTGAAACAAGACCGCGAAGTTTTAGATTATGCTTTTGAACTTTCTTTTGATCCGCTAAAGCTATCACCAAGTGGAATACAATTTGATTATTCTTTTTTTGCCCACGGTGCTCAGTTATACATCGGTGCTTATGGCCAAGAAACGATTGAAGGAGTAATAGAGGCAGAAATCTTGGGCAAAAACACAAAATACCAAATGGACAGCGAGCAGCTAAAGGTGCTGAGTAACTTTGTACGTGAAACATATCTACCTACAATAAGGGGCCGCTACCATTTATTTAACGTCTTTGGAAGGAGTATAGCGGTGCCAAATCGCTCTGATCAGAGGGCTTTTATTAATTCCCTGAACTTTTTAAAAGTCAAAGATCCAACCTATGCAATTACTTATACAGATGCTATTGCTAGAATAAACCTTTCGAAGCCTGCAAGCTATACCTTAGAGAACAAATATACACATTATTACAGAGCAGATTACACCTTACATAGTAAACCCTCATACACATTTGATGTAAGATCTGTTTCTACGCGGACCGTAAGAAGCGAACATGGTAATGGACAAAATTTATTAGGCTATTTTCTCGGCGATGGCGGTACCTCCATAACCGTTACAGGTAACGAGTATTACAACATATTTCCAACTTGGAATTGGACTATGATTCCTGGTACGACTGTCCGTAACGGAAAAATACCAAGACTTACCGCATGGGGCACCAACTACGGATCTACCTCATTTGTTGGGGGCGTATCTGACACCACCCGAGGTGTGAGTGTATATGATATGGACAGCAACAATACTCGCGGTAAAAAAGCTTGGTTCTTTTTCGACGATGAAGTTGTTTGCCTAGGGGCAGGTATTAACTCTACTGGGGCAGGAGAAGTAAACACTACCCTGAACCAATGCCTGCTACAAGGGGATGTAAGTACTTTTTCTCAAGATGGAGTATTGACAAACTACATCAATAACAGTGTTGAAACCAATGCGAACAATTTAAAGTGGGTACTACACGGAAAAGTAGGCTACGTTATCCCTGATGGCGGAAATAGCGACATTGGCTTAACATCCTTACCAAGAACAGGTAAATGGAGTGACATTTCAAGTGGCGAATCTGCAAACATGGTTACCAACAACGTATTTACCTTATGGCTTAAGCACGGTGTTACACCACAAAATGGCAACTATGCCTATGTGGTAGTACCAAATAAAAATACAGCCGAGGAAATGAGCAATTATGTGGCTAAAAACGACATTACGATATTATCCAATACTTCACAAATACAAGCGGTAAGACACAATAATCTCAATCTTCATAGCTTTATTTTCCATAGTGCAAATCAAACTTTCGCAAATGACACGATTAGTGTAAATGCAGACAAGCCGTGCCTTTTGATGGTACAGCCAATGGCCAATGGGAAAATCAGATTACACGTTTCGGATCCTACCAAAACACAAACACAGATTACCATTAAAACAAAATGGAAGGGAGAGAATATAGCACGAGAAATTACCATCCCTTTAATTACAGGTAATGTGTATGGCGGGCAAACTGCGGTTGGCTATCTTCCAGAATATAGTGTGTTACCTCTAAAGCTGTTAAACTTTAATGGAAAGAGAGGAACTAATGGGGTGAACCTCAGTTGGAAAAGTACCAACGAAAAGAACGTTGATTATATAGAAATATGGCGCAAAGAAAAACTAGGTAATGCTAAATCTATCATTAAAGTTAAACCTTATAATAACGAGAGTAGCACCAACAATTACAGTTATACTGATAGAACCGCAACTAATGATGAACAATACTATCAACTGAAAATTGTAGATCTAGATGGTACTTTTAGCACTTCGGATTTTGTTGTTGTTCCAAAAATGGTAAAGGCTGATGATGTATTAGTCTTTCCCAATCCTGCAAATAATTACATTTATATTAAACTCGAGCAAAAGCAACTGATAAGGATTTACAATTCACTGGGTAAACTATGCCAACAGACTTTTGTAAACGAGCAAGACGCTGTTGATATCAGTAAACTTCCAAATGGCATTTATTACCTGAGAACCGCAGGAAAATCGACAAAGTTTATTGTAAATAGATAATGTAGTTCATAGCTTTTAGCCCTCTTGTTTGGCAGCTATGTTAGCTCTAATGGTCAAGTAAAGCCTAATGAACTCGGCTGCAAAACAGACCTTTAATAAAACAGGGAACCATTTATCGTCGTAATTACTTAGTGCTTCCGGAAGCAAAGTGATAAATCCTAACGTAAAAACCCACAAATAAAGCCTAAAAGGGAACTGAATATAATAACTAATAAAACCCAACTTCTTTTCGAAGAACAAACCATAAGCTCCTAGTAAAACCAACGCATACATAGGGAACATTAAAACACCCTGAATTTTATCTGAAAGCAATGTAAATTGAGAGAAATTTTGGAAGACAGACCATAATTGCATGGTCATAAACAACAAAGAAAGTAAATCTAGAAAAACAAAAGATCGAAGAAGTATGCGCATGTTTATTTACAATATTTGGCAAGCAGCTTATCCGCTTTTGTTGAGCCCATATATTTCACAAACTTAAAATCTTCGCAAGCGCTTTCCAAATCGCCCTGACTAATTTTTTTCTCTGCTACCTTTATTTTTCTAGCAAGAAAATCATCATCTACTCCCATCTCCTTTTTAAGGGCAATGATTTTTTCTTCTTCTATAAAGTTTTCGGTTCCTTGCGTTATGTTTCTGTAAAAATTTGCGATTTTGCTAAAGGATGCCATTTCATCATGATATTGTTTGATGGCCAAGCCTACACTTCCCGGATTGATCTGCTCGCAACCATAGTCTTGCAAGGAAAACTTCATTGGCGTGCGGATAAGAAAAGTAGTATCATATCCTGTCGGGACATTCCATTTCCCGCTAGTTAGTTTGATCAATCTAAGTGCTTCTGCATCTAAATCCGCTCCAATACCCTTTGTTATACCAGCATAAGTAATTTTCCCAGCTTTATTTAATTTAAAAGCAACTTCAATATTGCCCTGAATGCAGTTTTCTAAGGAATACATTGGATAAATCGTGTTCGCTTTCACAAAAGACTCTAGCCCATTTTTTAAGGTGGGTCGTTGAGCACTTACTTGTACAAACAACCCTAGCAAGAAAATTAAAATCAATCTGCCCATAATTAAATTTACGAATTATAAAGGAAAGCCTAGAACCTGCATTGGCATTGTTACTCATTATAAGAACTTGCAAAGTTATATATGTCTACTTATCCCTTAAAAACGTAAACGTAGTTATAGAAAAAATGAGATAAAGCACCGAAGTTCACGAACAAATGCCATAACTCGTGACTGTGCAAATATTTATACAATGGTTTATCCTTTGCGTAGTAGTAGGTGCCACCGATATAAAAAACACCGCCAAAAAACAACCAAAACAAACCTGTTATCGGCACGCTTTCAATCATCTTTGCCAGAAATGGGATAATCAAACATCCCATTGCAATGTATAATCCAGTAGAAAGATTTCCCTTTTTTAACTTGTTGAAGATTTTGAGCAAGCAGCCCAAAATAGCAATTAGCCAAACTAGTCCGAAAAGTAACCAACGCAGCCAACCATCAAAAATGATTAGTGCAGTTGGTGTGAACGACCCTGCAATCATTATATAGATACAGCAGTGGTCAAATTTTTGCCAAAATCTAATACCATATTCTGTTTTGGGCACGCTGTGATAAATAGCACTAACGCTAAAAAGCAATAAAATGCCACCACCATAAACCAAAGCCGCTACATTTTCGAATACCGTTGTTGATTTTTCCAGTAATAAATATAATGCAGGTAGCGCTAAAACTGCAGGCAAAAAGTGTGTAATGAAATTTCCGGGCTCCCGAATGTATTTACTCATTTTCTGGCAAATCCGTATCCTTGCGCTCTTTAGCTATTTTGTCGAAAATTTGATCCATTCTTTCTACATACTCATTGGTGTCATCTACAAAGAATGTTAAAGTTGGCACTACTCTAGCCTGATGACGAATACGAGAACCTAATTTATATCTGATTTCTCCTGCATGTGAATTAACAGTAGCTACTGATAAGCTTGTGTTATTTGTATTTAAGAAACTAAGGTACACTTTAGCCACCGCCAAATCTGGCGATACACGAACCTTAGTAATTGTTACCAATGTATTTGGCAAGTAAGCCGCACCTTCACGTTGAAAAATTGAAGCCAATTCTTCTTGTAATAATCCTGCAAACTTCTTTTGTCTGTTACTTTCCATAAATTTATATCTTGCCGTCATTGCGAGGTACGAAGCAATCTCACATCTAAAAACTTATCGCTTTAGGATTGCTTCGTACCTCGCAATGACGGTTTATTATCTAATATAATAGCTTATCATAAGGATAGCGTGTAGTATGAATATCTTTCACTCTATCGTACAACAATGTTCTAAATTCTTCTAAATTTTCTTTTTGCGTGGCAGATATAAAAATTGCTGGCGCATTGTGCTGTCCCATCCAAGTTTTCTTAAAATCGGCTAAGGTTAAGGGTTCTCGCTGCTCATCCACATCTAATAATTTATCTTGCTCTGGTACTACATAAGCATCAATTTTATTAAAAACCATGATCGTCTCTTTATCCCTTGCGCCTAAATCTTTCAACGTTTCGTTTACGGTATTAATCTGGTCTTCAAAATTTGGATGCGAAACATCTACTACGTGTACTAAAATATCTGCTTCACGAACTTCATCTAAGGTAGATTTAAAACATTCTACTAAATGGTGAGGAAGTTTGCGAATAAAACCAACCGTATCCGACAATAGAAAAGGTAAATTCTCTATCACGACTTTTCTTACGGTAGTATCCAACGTTGCGAACAACTTGTTCTCAGCAAAAACATCCGATTTAGAAAGCATATTCATGATGGTAGATTTACCTACGTTGGTATAACCCACCAAAGCAACACGAATTAGCTGACCACGGTTTTTACGTTGTGTTTCATTTTGCCTATCAATCAATTTCAAGCGGTCTTTCAACAAAGTGATTTTCTCCAAAATCATCCTTCTATCACTTTCAATCTGACTCTCTCCTGGACCACGCATTCCGATACCACCTTTTTGACGTTCCAAGTGGGTCCATAAACGTGTTAAACGAGGTAAAAGATATTGCAATTGCGCCAATTCTACCTGTGTTTTCGCTTGAGCTGTTTGCGCTCTTCCCGCAAAAATATCTAGGATGAGGTTACTTCTGTCTAATATTTTTACCTGTAACTCTCTTTCTATATTACGTAGTTGCGATGGCGAAAGCTCGTCATCAAATACTACGATATCTATTTCTTCCGCTTTTACATAAGCTTGGATTTCCTCCAACTTACCTGTACCTACAAAGGTAGCACGGTCTGGCTTTTGCATACGCTGAGTGAAAGTTTTCTCCACTACACCACCTGCCGTATTTACCAAAAAGGCCAATTCATCCAAGTATTCTTTGGTTTGCTCAGCCTTTTCGCCGGGCAAAGCTACGCCTACTAAAACCGCCCGTTCTTGTTTGGGCGCTGTATCATAAAATTTTTGTTTTCCCATTAATTACTACAAAGATACGAATGGATTTACGAATTATGGCTTTAGATTTACGATTTGATTTACATAACCCAATATAACTCAAAACATCTAATTAGAGTTTGCGAATTACAAGTTACAAAATAACAAGGGTTCCACTTCACCATGAAATGGAACCCTTGCTTATCAAATATGGTTAACTTTTATTGCTTAGTTCCCTCAAAATGGAAAATAACATCACTAGCTGCAGTCTGTTTAGTAATTAAAGTGATGGTCTTTTGTGAATTGTCGTATAACAAGGTACCATTAGGGTCTTGTGCCGTAGCATTATCAGTTGTTGGTATTGCTTGTATAACCATAATTTTAGCTGTAACTCCAGAATAAACCTCTCCTGATTTAGGTGCAATTTTCACTCTATTTCCACTTTCTTTGGTAACAATAATAGTAGCATCAAAATATTGTGTTGAAAAATTGTCTATTGTGCCTTTATATGTTCCTACAACTCTAGCGGCAGCTGCTTCATCAGCGTTTCCAGAACTGTTATCATCATCTTTTGAGCAAGAGAAGAAAGCGGTTAATACAACTAAACAAAACGAAAGAGCTAATAATTTTTTAAATTTTTGCATGATTAAATAATTTAGGTTACAACTATAATGAGTAACCGCAAAATCAAACTCTATGCCAACATGGTCACATTTCCTTTACACTTTAACCAATTTAAAATTCAAAAGCTCGTTATAATCTTATTTAATTAGGTTAATTTTAGCCTCTTTAATAATGACTATGAATAACCACCTGCAACATATCTCAACAGCGTTAAACATCAATAGCAAACAAGTTAATGCCACACTAACTCTCTTAGAAGAAGGCGCTTCCGTTCCATTCATCTCTAGATACAGGAAAGAAGCAACAGGCAGTTTAGACGAAGTACAAATTGCTGCGATTAGAGATTTAGCGCAATCTTTAAAGGAACTAGATAAACGTAGAGAAGCAATATTAAAATCGATTGGCGAACAGGGTAAATTAACTCCAGAATTAGAGAAAAAAATCAATTCGGCAGAAACTTTGACCATTTTAGAAGACATTTATCTTCCGTACAAACAAAAAAGAAAAACCAGAGCTTCCATAGCTAGAGAAAAGGGCTTAGAACCTTTAGCATTAAAAATTTTAGCACAAAGCAGAATTGATGTAGAAAACGAAGCCTCAACTTATATAGATAGTAAAAAAGGTATCGCAAATTCAGAAGAAGCATTAGCAGGTGCAAGAGATATCATTGCTGAAATTATTAATGAGGATGCAGAAGCTAGAGCAAAAATGCGTAAATACTTTGAGCAAAAGGCGACTTATAAAACAATAGTCGCTAAAGGAAAAGAAGCTGAAGCAATTAAATACAAAGACTATTTTGAGTGGGAAGAAAGTGCAAAAAATGCGCCCTCACACCGCGTGTTAGCTATGCTGCGTGGCGAGGAAGAAGGCTTGTTGAAATTAGATGTACTTCCGCCAGACGAGGATGCGATTCAAATTCTAGACAATCAATTCATCACAGGAAACAACAGTGCCAGCAAACAAGTAGAATTAGCTATTTACGATGGTTACAAACGCTTGCTTCGCCCTGCAATGGAAACCGAATTGAGAGCTACCATTAAACAAAAAGCAGACGAGGAGGCGATTCGTGTTTTTGCGGCTAATGCTCGTCAGTTGTTAATGGCAGCTCCGCTTGGACAAAAAAATGTAATGGCCATTGACCCAGGATTTAGAACTGGATGTAAAGTGGTGTGCTTAGATAGACAAGGTGCATTATTGGAAAACACAACCATTTACCCGCATACGGGGCAAGGAAATATTAAAGATGCCGAATGGAAAGTAAAACAGCTTTGTGAGAAGTATGAAATTGAAGCCATTTCTATTGGTAACGGTACTGCCGGAAGAGAAACAGAAACTTTTATCCGCGGATTGAAGATAGCAGACACTACAGTTGTAATGGTGAACGAAAGTGGTGCCTCTATTTACTCGGCATCGCCTTTGGCTAGAGAGGAATTTCCTGATCATGATGTAACTGTTCGAGGAGCCGTTTCTATTGGCCGCAGATTAATGGATCCACTAGCAGAATTAGTAAAAATTGATCCGAAATCTATTGGTGTAGGACAATACCAGCACGATGTAGATCAAACTAAATTACAACATAGTTTAGATGACACCGTAATGAGCTGCGTAAATGCTGTTGGTGTAGAACTGAACACTGCTTCAAAGCAACTATTAGCTTACGTTTCTGGTTTGGGTGATAGCTTGGCACAGAACATTGTTGCATATCGAAATAAAAATGGCGCTTTCAAAAACAGAAACAGCCTTAAAAAAGTGCCTCGTTTAGGAGATAAGGCCTTTGAACAAGCAGCAGGTTTCTTGCGTATCCGAGATGCGGCACAACCTTTAGACAGCAGTGGCGTGCACCCAGAACGCTATGAGCTCGTGAACAAAATGGCTAAAGATTTAGGTGTTTCTGTTGCCCAGCTGATTAAGGATACAGAGCTGCAAAAGCAAATCAATTTACAGAAATACGTAAGTGCAGAAGTTGGTTTACCTACACTACAAGATATTGTAAAAGAATTGGCAAAACCTGGACGCGATCCTCGTGAACAATTTGAAGCATTTAGTTTTGCCGATGGCGTGAATAGCATCGCAGATTTAAGGAAAGGCATGAAATTGAAGGGCATTGTTACCAACATTACCAACTTTGGTGCCTTTGTAGATATTGGTGTTCATCAAGATGGATTGGTACATACCAGTCAATTGGCTAACCGCTTTGTTGCAAATCCAAATGAGGTAGTAAAAGTAAGCCAAGTAATAGAGGTTACCGTCACTGATGTTGACGTAGATCGTAAAAGGATTTCGTTATCAATGAAAGAAGATAGCCCCAAAGCTGATAACAGGAATAAAGAACAAGGAGCAAGGAATAAAGACGAATCGCAAAAACGTAATGACCAACCACGTAAGCAATTCAATCAAAATCCGCCTAAAAAAGAAAAAGAAGTTGATGGCGATTTACAAGCTAAATTGGCTAAACTAAAAGGGATGTTTAAATAATTAGACGGTACAACCTCTCTCTAACTCTCTCCTTTAAAAGGAGAGAGAACAGGAAGTATAATCATTAACATTCAGCATAAATAATGAATTTTCCTTTCAAAAAGCTTTTCTCTCTCCCTTTTGGGGAGAACCGAAGCGTAGCGAGCTCATTGATCCTGAAGCACAATAAACAAATATCAATAGATGCCAAAGGCAGAGAGGGGCTATCTTTTCTTTCCTGTAATCTTTCTATACATTCTTGACCAATTCTGAGCCGTTCTTTTACCTAAAATTAGATTCGCTACTTTCCCTAACAACGTATAATCATGGTTTATCCATGAGCCTGCTAAATGGTGCACGCAATACGTATTTAAAGTAATATTCATCTTTAAGGTTTTCCAACTTTTTGGATAAAAATACTCACTTGGATAAATGGTGCAGTAACCTTCTATTTTTTGATACGTATTGTTAGGCAACACATCTTTTTCAGCAGCTAAATGTGCGGTAATCATTTCTGTAATGGGGTTAAGATCTAAACTTCCATCAGCTTTATAAAAGCTTTTATCGTGATAAAACGAAAGTAAATTACTGACCCACTCCCCTTCTTTAACACTTCCAATTATTCCGGCAGAAACTAGCTGATCTTCAAAACCTGTAAATGCAATATCATCAAGAAATTTATCAGGCAAAGGCTTAATAAACTCTACGTCGGTATCTAAATAAACGCCCCCAAATTCTTTTAGCACGTGCAAACGACAAACATCTGCCACGAAAGCATATTTCTTCTCGTTGTAAGCATCTAATGCATATTTGTAATTTTCGATATCGAAATTATCTTCGTTCCAAAGCAGCATTTTATATTCTGGAAAGCACTTTTTCCATGACGCTAGGCAATTCAAAACTAATTGGGGCATCTGCCCTCGCCCAAACCAGCAGTAATGGATGATTTTAGGTATCATGAGTAGTCGTTATTCGTTTTTATTATACTAAAATATTTTTTTTCGATATTTCTCAGACCAAAAGTTTGCTAATCTTTCGCCCAGTAAAAAATTAGCTGCTTTACCCAAAAAGCTTTGGTTAGATTTATCTATCCAAGAACCAGCGAAATGATGTATACAGTAGGTATTTGGCGTACTCTTTATCTTTAAGGTTTTCCAGCTCTTAGGACAAAAATAATCACTTGGATAGATTGTACAGTAATTATCTAGCTTTTGGAAAGTGTTATTAATAAGCACATTTTTGCTATCTCTCATAAAGGCCGTGATAATCTCCGTGTTCGGATTTACATCTAGATTCCCATCTACCAAATAAAAGCTCCTATTTTCATAATGTGGCAACAAATCATTTATCCATTTCCCATCTTTCTCGCTACCCATAATTGCTGAAGAAAGCAACAAATTGTCTTCAAAACCAGTAAAACCCTTATTTAGCAACAAGTCATTTTCTAAAGGTTTCAAAAATTCTACATCGGTGTCTAAATAAATGCCGCCTATATTTTTCAGCGCATATAACCTACAAACATCGGCAACAAAGGCAAACTTTCTTTCTTTGTATGCTTCAGCAGAAAACTGATACCTATTCACATCGAAGTTATCTTCATTCCATTCTACAATTTCGTATTCTGGAAGATGTGTTTTCCAAGACTCTAAACATTTGAGCGCTAACTCTGGCATTGTCCCCCTGCCAAACCAACAATAATGTATAATCTTCGGTATCATATATTTACTTTTTGTCTAATTTTTCTAAAAATACCGGCCCTTGTTGTACTGTCGAAATTCATAAAGAAAGTAACGATCAATAATAATATCCCAACCATAAAGCAGTTGATGAGAAACGTTAACCAACTATCTACAATAAATAAATCAAGTTGTTTCCAACCGTAAGTCAATGCAATTAACAATGAAAATCCTGCAAGTCCTCTTATAATCTTTTTAAAGAAATACCATCTATTTTCCTGCAAGCAGTAAGCGGCATATAAGGGTGTAAAGGTTAAATGACTAAGCACTCCACTAATTAGCGCAGCAATCGGAATAGAATATACACCCAGAGAGCTGTATTTACAGAGTATAATTACCAGCACAAAGTTGAAGATGGAAATGAAAATGCCCCAAAAGGAGGCAATTCGCAACTTATTAGTAATTACAAAAACATGATAAACTGTTTCTACAGTACCGTGCACAATGAAAGGCACCAAAGTAATCACTGATAAAATATGCAAAGCATGGGCATCTTGTGTAGGCAACCACAGTCTAAAAAAGACTTCGCCATAAACAAAAAACACAGATAGAGGAAGCAGTACAACCAAGAAAATAGCTTTGAACGACATGTCTAAAGTCTTTTTCAATTTGCCCATATCATTGTTTGCATAGGCTTTTAGCATTTCTGGTAAAAATATAGGCACGATAATACCCAAGAGGATGTAAATGGCGTTGGGAATAAACTTGGTAAGTGATAAAAATCCCATTCCCGACGCTCCAAAAAAATGATTGGCAATTAATAAATCCAACTGCGTATTTACTACGTTTGCCATTGCCATAATAGAATTCCAGACCCCAGAACCAACAATAACATATAGCGCACTTTTAGAGAAGAACGACCAACTTATTTGTATTTCGGGAAGTAGCTTTTTAGTGAGCCTATAATTTGCAACAAGCATGTAAAGTGCAGTTGCAGCAGTGGTTACTCCAAGAAAATAAATGCGGGGTGTAAAGAAGTAAAACAATAAAATAATTGCTCCCAATTTCAACACATTTGAAATGATATTGATGAACGCCAGCTTGTCGAACCGATTCAATGCAAAGGCGGTTACCTGAAAAACTGCGGAAGAAACATTGATGACTAAACTGAGAAAGATAAAGATGAATAGTAACCTTACGTCGTAAATTAGACTCCCAGGAATATCTAAGATTTTATCTATAAAAAAACAAAATAAGCCACTTAATACTGCAAAACCTAATGAGATAAGGATATTTCCAAAAAGAACCGAATTAAAATAAGTGTTGGCCTCTTTGATGTCCTTCTTCTCTAAACTAATAGTGATATATCTACTCGACATTGAGTTTAATGCGGTAGTGATAATTCCAGCATACATCACAAAATTGTTCGACAAAGGAAAGAAACCATAGGCTTCTTTACCCAAATGCTCTACAATGTAAGGAGTTAGGAAAAAGGAGATACCGACCCCAGATATTGCACTGAAAAAATTAGAAACTAAATTAACTACGAACCGTCTTTTATCCATAAATCAATAGCAGTACTAATGTACGTTTTATGCCTAAACTTAGAGCTATTTGTGATAAAATATGTTTAATTTGGTTATTATTTTCATCAATTAAACAAAGCTTGGAACCACTTGTAACCATTATTACGCCCTGCTACAATTCTGCAGATTTTGTACGACTTACCGTTAACTCGGTACTGGAACAAACCTATACCAATTGGGAACTGATTGTTATTGATGACAAGTCAAAAGATGACACTTGTGAGGTTATTGAACAATATGCGCAACAACACAGCAATATTCGATTGATTAAATTGGAGCAAAATGCAGGTGTTTCAAATGCAAGAAATGTGGGATTGGAAGAAGCCAAAGGCAAATACATTGCCTTTTTAGATAGTGATGATATTTGGCTGAAAGATAAGCTAACTACCCAAGTTGCCTATATGGAAGAAAAATCACTGCCAATGACTTTCTGCGCCTACAACAGAATTGATGAAGCTGGAGAAATTATTTCCAGAAAGATTGAAGTTCCTCCTAGTGTAAATTATCGTCAGCTTTTATCTCACAATGTGATTATCTTCTCTACTTCCTTAACTTTAAAAACTGTAATTGGTGATACTAGATTCAAGAAAGCTGGTCATGAAGATTGGATTTTCTGGCTCGATCTATTTAAAAAACCATTTAACGGTTATGGCATTAACGAACCTTTGGTTTTATATCGCATTAGGCAAGGTTCAGTTTCTTCCAACAAACTAAAAGTGATTGGTTTCACTTGGAAAATTTACAGAGAAAGCGAAAAACTGGGTTTACTGCCGTCAATTTATCACTTCGTTAATTATGCTTTTGCTACAGTTTGGAAAAGGTTGAGGTAGACTCTATTTAATTTCATAGCCCAAATCCTTACTGTTCTTCGCATGTGTATAATTCCACCACAAACCTTTCAAAGTCCATTTCGCTAAATTAGATTCTCCAGCTATCAAATATTTCAAAACAGCTTTTGGACAAGCAATTAAAGTAAAATAAATGGAGAACAAAATGGTATTTAACCAACCCGTATTCTTTCTAATAAACAACATTCGGTTACGGGTATTGAAGTAGATTTTTAAGCCGCTGGCCTTACCTACACTAATTGATTCTTTGTGATAAACATGGGTTTTTCCAGTAAACCAAATTTCCTTTCCTATTTTTTTGAATTTCTCGCACCAGTCTAGTTCTTCGTAATAGAGGAAATAAGTCTCATCCATTAAACCTGCCTTTTCCAAATCCGCTTTGCGACACATTACCGCAGCACCATGGCAAAATCCTGTTTGGTAAGATTTATTGTTAAACTGACCTGTATTTTTTTCAAACTGACCAATGTAGGCATTGCGAGCCAAAAGATAATTCATTGGTGTAAAACCGGCATATTGAACTAACTCTTTTTGGTCGAAATACAATAATAAGGGTGATAGAAGACCTATTTTATCATTGGCTTCCAGTTCAGCAATCATTGTTTCTACACAACCTGCTGGAATTTCGGTATCGTTATTAAGTAGAAAGATATAATCGCCTTTGGCTTGCTTAATGCCTAAGTTGTTTCCGCCAGCAAAACCTAAATTATCTTTAGACTGAATGTATTTGATATTACCGAAATAAGGCTGAAAAATTAGCTCTCTATTTTTTTCAGCACCATTGTCTACAATAATTACCTCTACCTGCGTTGGCGAATAAGATTTAGCTACAGATTTAAGTAAATCTATAGTAACTTCTGCCTGATGAAAATTGACGGTAATGATTGAAGTTATCGACATTAATGCTTCTCCTCTACTTCTAATATTGATTTGTAAATCTCTTCCACGTTCTTTTCCCAAGTATGGGTTTGCGCAAAAGCGATACGCTTGTTTTCTAGTGTTGGGTTGTTCTCTATCAATGCTTTTTCGGCTAATACTACATATTCTTCTTTTGTTTCTGCAATATAAACGTAGTCTTCAAAAACGGTCATCGCCTCGGTTTTGGTAGCCAAAGTTGGTTTCCCCATTGCCAAATATTCATCTATTTTACGGGGATAATTGCCAATAGTTAGCGGATTAAGCGCCTGTGGATTTAAACAAACATCAAAACCTTTAATGTAAGCTGGTAATGTTTCTGGCTTTTGTGGTCCTAAGAAATGAACATTCTTGAGTTGATGAAGTTTACTTGCTTTAAAGTCCTCATCTTCTGGACCAACCAAAACAATGCTCCAATCCGGTTTCTGCTCTGCCAGATGGATCAATATATTTTCATCTAGTCTGATAGACAACAAAGCACCTACATAACCTAAAATTGGTTTCGGAATAGCGGCTAAACTTTCAGGAATTATAACGCTATCATCTTTTTTGAATATAGTTAAATCGCAACCTTGGCCCACGTAGAACGAATTAGGGTTATATTTTTTGCAATAATTAGCCAAGAAAACAGAGTTTGCCACACACAAATCGCTCTTTTTAATCATTTCTGGTTCTAGATGTTTACCATGCTTACCCCAGTAAGGCGTGGCCAATAAATTATCTCTCGAGTAATAGATGCTTGTTGTTGGGTTTAAAAGCTCTTTCAAATGGTAGCTTCTAAACATATCACTATCATTAAATAAAATGAAGTTTCGAAAATCTAGCCGTTGGATTGCTTTTTTAACAGACTTAGCAAATCGTTTGTTATTGATTTTATTGAGGATGCGAAAAATTGCTGTAGGCTTTACCCAATTGATAGATTCATTAATCACATCAGGATAAAAAACCCAAAAATTAGGGGCAATTTCTTCCAATCCATCTTCCTCGCCTTTGATTACACGTACTCGCTTTTTTACTCCTTCAGTATCTGCTTGCTGAAATTTAGTTCTACGATCCAAAGGTGCGTTAATGTAAAGCACCCTATTATGTTTACTAAATTCTATGGCTATATCCTTACAGTTACTCCCAATTGGGGTATCCCAAGGCTGTTGACCAACTACAATGATATCTCTATTTTCGATAATAGCCATGTTTTACGATTTGTTTCGAACTCGTTTATACGCACTTACTCCTCTCACAAAACCGAGGATACCGAAAATTATTGCCGGAATAATAAGCAGCTCTAAAGGCATAATTAAACTTTCTCCTTTTCTACAGGTTTATGACTATGTGGCGTTACCATAAACGATTTTTTTGCCTTGCCAATGCTCGCTAGTGCGATTACCATCCCCCACATTGCTCTTGGTATTTGGAACAAAGCCACATACAATCTTCTATCTACGTAAAATCTTCTAGGTATCGAAATCATTAAAGTTAAGCAAAGGCTGATGAATAAACCAATCCAAAACACCTTGGTTGGCCCAAAGGGATTAAAAAACGATTGAACTGCCAACACAAAAAGTAGCGCCAACAGCAACATCCTTGGCACTAAAAAAGTCTGTAGGGTTTTATTAAAAAATTCGACATTGCCTTTAAATAATTGTACAAATCCTTCGAAGGCATATTTCTTTAAAAACTCAACTTGTGATGCAATCCACCTGGTACGCTGTTTGGTAAATACTTTGGCATTTTCAATTTTTTCATCGTATACATAAACATCATTTAAGTAAGCGATACTTACTTTATCTTTAGCAATCATGAAATCGAGCTGCTTGTCTTCGCCCACCGTTTCGCCAATGTTGTTTAATAAATCGCGGAAGTAAGCAAACTCAAAAGCCATTCCCGAGCCAATTAAAGCTGGCGACAAACCAATTACGGCATGTCCTTTACGGAACAAATGGTTATTCACTTCTTCATTGCAAGCATCAAGGAAAGCGAATGAGCTATCCATATTTTTTGCCACGCGATGGGCTTGCACCACTCTGTTACCTTGTTCAAAAGCACCGTTCAAATAACTTAAGCAATCGTCGCTCATGATATTATCAACATCCAATACTACAGCAATTTCAAAACCTTCGTCTTTCAGTTCGTTCATTGCAAATTGCATCGCTTTCCCCTTGGTGCTTTTCTCGAAGAAAACTTCGATCACCCTAGCTCCCAACTCTCTTAAAGTTGCTAATGTTTCAGGTAGTAAGCCATCGGCGATAACCACTACTTCAAAAGTTCCATTATACCGGTGCTTCAATGCTGTTTTTACGCTATCTACAATCACTACATTTTCCTGATAGGTAGGAAATAGAACAGCAATCTTCCTATAATGACTTGCTTCTCTTTTTGATTTACGCAAAGGCAGCAATCCAACTAGGCCGAAAAAGCCTAAGTAAAAGCAATTGAGCACTAAATAGATACCCAAAATCCAAAATAATATATCAATAATATTATAAATCAATTCCATCAGTTTTTAATTTTCTGGGCTTATCCAGCCAAGGCGCTATAAACACAAACGACCATGACATAAACATAATTACTGAGGATGGAATGGCATTCATTACCTCGTTACCATAACTACATATAAAACAGCCTACCGTGCCCGATGTCAGGGCAATTATTTTGGTTTTAAGCTTGGGATCTTTCAATTGCCAGACAATACCACTGCATTTACCAATAATATAACAGTTAATCCCGAACCAAATCAGCAAACCAACAACACCATACATTACCCATACTTTTACCCAATAACTGTCGGGCTGGATATTGGCAATAGGCTTATCGGGATTATAGGTAGTTCCGTTCATACCGCTCATTCCTAAACCTGCACCAAAAGGTTCATCTTTTAACAAATAAGCTAGTTTTTTCTGATTGATCATCCTCACATTAAAGGAAGCATCTTTTGGATCTAAAGCACTACGTAAACGCCTAACCTGAAAAATCTCATCACCTATAGTAGTATATTTCAAAACCCCCAAACCACCCAAAGCGAAAATGCTCCCGATGATTAATACTTTAAAATTCTTACTCAGGAAAAGTGCATAAGCCAATCCAGCTACCAAAGCAAATAATGCTCCCCTAGTTCCAGAGATACCCATGCCATAAAGCATGAACAAAGCAATTACCCCAAAAATGATTTTCTTGGTAAAAGAGAATGGCCCCATAGCTAAAACCATCGCCATTACGGCCATAATTGCTTGCGAAGCCCCAAACTGTCCTGCATCAGAATAGATAGAGAATACCCTTAACTTACCACCCAAAATATGTGTTACGTGGTTTCCCGCATCAAGCCATTTTTGCTCACCATTGGTTACACCTAGGTACATTTGTTTTACGCCATATAAGGTAGCAATACATGAAAATAGAAAGATAAAACCTATAAACCGATTTAAATCGGCCATGCGATTGAATAGCAAAAACACTATCGGGGCAATTAGCAGCCAACTTAAGGCCGTAAAACGGAGTTCATTAAACCAGCCCGTGAAACTACTACCATAGGGATTAAGCACCTGCAGCACACTAATTCCAAACCAAATTAGCGAAAGCAATACATGTTCATTCTTTAATGCTTTCCAATTGAATCGGTTCATGTTAACCAAAATACTCGCCCAAGTAAGCAATAAAATGGCATCCATTGCCAAGCCGACAGGAATATCTAAGAAAGTTTTTACCACAAAACCTAGTATAAAACAATAGGCGAAATAGGCTATAAAAGCAATACGTGGATTATGGAATGCGGCGATAAGGAATGCACCGGCGCCAGCAGCAGCCAAAACAAGCATTGGTCCTAAAAAACCATATCTTGCCGTAGAACCCGCCACCAAAATAGACAGGCTCAACGCGACCAAAACAAACAGCACTGTTTTCTTATGATCGGCAATATGTAGCTGCAGATTCTTAAGCATAAGCTACTTATTTTCGTTTAACACCGTTGATTAACCAACCAATGAATTTATCTTCGTTCTTTAATAACTTGATGGCCTCTTTATCTCTATCACTCAAAGAATTACCAGCCATAAAAGTAGCCAAGTATTTCTCTGTGAAAAAAATCCATTCTTTCACGTCCGAAACACTATTTACGGCATCTAAATAGACAATAATTAAATCAAATTCGTTCTTAAGACTGTTAAAAATTTGGGTAATACCAGAACTGTCTTTATTCTCTAATAAAGAAACTCCATTCAAATCTTTATTTAAAAAAGTGATGAGATTGTTTTTTTGAAGCGTAAGGGTATTCAGCACCGTTTTTAATGACTGATTGGTAGGAATATTCCACTTTTGGACTTCTTCAGCCATTTCAGAATTTCCAATTAACAAAATCTGCTTATCCAATCTAGCGAAACTATAAGCCAAACTTAATGCTGAGAATATGGTGAAATTTTCGGGATGCAGCCTCGTTAACCCTAAAACTTTATGTTTGTTTACCGATAAAGCCTCATCAATTTCGAAGCGGACTTCACGTAGCAAATTCTTATAAGTAAGCATTTCCTTACTACGCTCAGCATTTTTCCAAATATCATCTATATCCCGCTGCTCCGGTTTGATATAATTAAGCTCGCCAATTACTCTGCCTTTGGTAGCGGAAGCAAGCTGTTTCTTGTTATTAATAGAATGATCCAATACATGAATTACAAAAAGTACGCAGAAACAAATAGCAAAACTTGCGATGGCACTTAAAGCCATAAACAAAAGCTTCTTAGAGGGCTCTGCAACGGTAGGTACGCCTTCCTGCTCTAACTGCAAACGTAGTCCAATATTTTTATCGAGGTTAGTTTGATTGTAGCGATTTAACAAATCCAGGTATTCTTTGGTTGCAACATCGGCATCACGCTCAAACTTCTGTACACCAGCATCAAATGGTACCATGCCAGAGAACTTTGCATTCAGCTTAGCTAACTCCTTGTCTATATCCTGAATACTTCCTCTTGTTTTCTCCAAATCAATGCCAATTGAAATTCGGTTTTGCACCAGCGTTTGTTTCGCGATAATAGGATCAGCCACATATTGATCATTTGATCGCACTAATTGCGCAGTAAGTAACTGTTGCAAAGAATCTACCTTTTTCTTATCGGCAGGTTTAAAACCTCCATCAATATAAGTTTCATTAGCTGCTTGCACTCTATTTCTAAGTACGATAACTGCTTGATTATCTAAGGAAACCTCAGCGCCTAAATATCTATCTAAAGCTGGATTATTTAACTTACTATTTACATTGTTCAAAGCCGATTGCAACGATTGCAAATCAATAATAGCTTGGGATTTCTTGTTCTCGTAATCAATGATTTGCTGATAAACAATAGCAGATTGCTTATCCAAATTTAACACCTCGTTTTTTATCTTGTACTCCTTAAGCTGCTGGTTTTTATCATTCATTACCGCTTCTTTCCTTTGCAAAAGAGAATCTAAAACCAGAATAGATTGGTTTTTATTGCTTATTAAATCGAAACTGTAATTATTTATAAAATCTTTCGAGAGTGTATTTACCACAAAAACGGACATGAAAGTATTACCAGAAGTAAATTCTACTGTAATAAAATCACTATTATCCTCGTGACTAATAGAAATTTTCTTGCTGATCGTGGCAGCATCATATCCCATAGATTTTACCAGATTGTAATACTTTACATCATCATAATTATCAAATGGGGTAAGTACCTTCTTTTTAGCAATACGCTCTTCAAATCCATATATAGCAGCCTGCCTTTGCTCCGCACTTAAGGCGTTCATGTCATCGCTTTGCACCTGAAAAGGCTTTGTTGGATTTTTTAAATCGTGTAATATCAATCGATAGGAAAGAATACTCATGTTTTTTGGCATGGTCATGATATCCATGATATTGGTAAATTGCTGGTTAATCTTGATCAAAAGATCTGGACCAGAATAGGAAGGCACATCAGGAGCAACTTGTCTAGAAGGATCCAATAAACCCGTAGATAATTTTGCTTGAGATTTATATTGTTTTGGAAGGTTTTTAACGAACAAAAAAGTAACAAAAAGCGTTATTGTTGGAATAGCGATAATGAGCCATTTGTATTTGGCAATAAGACTTAAAAATTCTTTAATATTCATACCCTCTTATTTCACATCCTCCATTTTTTTGCCCATTAACGCTTCTAACGAACTTTTAGCTTTCAGCATGTTCACTTCTGCCAGCAATTTTTCTGAATTAGCCGTAGAAGTAAGCGACTTCGCCTTTGTATACACGTCTAGAGATACTTCTCCTTTTTCAAACTTATAGCGAAGTCCGTCACTGGCAGCCTTGTTATCAATATAGGCTTGATTTTTCACTTTAAGGTCGCTTAACCATTGCAAATACTCAAAATACCGTTCTTTAACGTCTACTTCCAATAAAATATCATACTCCTTGGTTAAATAAGAAGCCGAATTGTATTCTTCTCTAGCTTGCCTTACTAATGATGGCGTACGGAAAAACAATCCTAAGTTTAAATTTACACCAAATTGGAATCCGTTAATAGAGTAAGGATTATTAACATCCAAAATAGTTCCATTACTTGGTCGGTAAAAATAAGAGGCGTTTAGAGACTCTAAGTAACCTGCTTTGGCAGTTCCAATTTTTGCTTTAGCACTTAACTCGCTAGCTTTATACATTTTCCTTTTAGGATAGTATTCTTTCGCTAAATCAATGTATTTCTGTAATAAAGGCGGATTAATTAGGCTGGCAATATCATCTTGCGCACGAAGCTGCACATTAATCGCTAAGAGTAGCAATAAGATAAAAAGCCTTTTTCTTGTCATACATTATATATTATACCTTCTCTTTTTGAAGAAGTACGGGTACTGTCATGAATATAATTTTCAAATCTAACCAAATCGAAAATTTCTTGTTGTAGAAATTATCCAATTTTTTACGCTCCCGGTCAGACATGTCGCTTTTTCCGCGTTTGATAATTTGCCAAAGCCCAGTAATACCAGCAGGTCCTAAAAACCTCATCGACCATTCGTTGGTCGTTAACTGTTCAGCTTCATACAAAGGTAATGGTCTATTACCTACAATAGACATATCACCTTTTATAACGTTAAATAATTGCGGAAGTTCGTCGATACTCGAATTTCTCAAGAAATTACCCAATTTGGTAACCCGCGGATCATCCTTCATTTTAAAGAATGCAGATTCTCCATATTGATTCGCTGTTGTCGCCTTTAGGTTTTCTACTTCCTTATCGGCATTCACTCGCATCGATCTAAATTTATAAAAATCGAATATCTTGTAGCCAGTTCCCACTCTTTTGCTAGTATAGAATATAGGCCCTTTAGAATCTAATTTGATAAGAATTGCAATAATGACAAGTAGCGGACTTAAAAGAATGAGCGCACTAATGGAAATTGCTAAATCTAAAAATCGCTTAGAAAATGGCGCCTTGTATTGTTTCAAAGGAGCTTCTGGCAAATCTTTTAATTGCTCATTAAGGATTTTATAAGCCGATAAGAACTGCAACCTTAACTTTACATCAGCAAAAGAAAGTTCTGGCGAATAACAATCGGCCACTCTAGCCGCAAAAGCTGCTGCTGTAATAGCTGGATCTTTTTCCGTCAGCAAGAAAATCACCACCAAATTTCTGCTCAGCCAATTTTTCCTCAAAGTCTCTACCAAACCTAGTGCCTCATTAAGTTCGTTAGGTTGCACTTCTACCAAAATGCTAACATCAAGTTCGTAAACCGACAGCTTAGTTACAGTTTCATACAAATGAGTAAAACTGGTTGCTTTTCTAACCATTCCCCCTTCACCAAAAGCAGCAACAATGCCATTATTGTATTGGTTAGCATAATAAATGATGTTAACTCTAGATTGAGGCATGCCAAATGAGGTATTTTCTTGTACTTCCATCTCTCTACCTTAACAGGTTCTGAATAGTCTCTTTTAATTTCGTAGGATTGAATGGCTTCGGCATCAGTAAATCAAAATTGTATGGAAGTTTTTGCACCAAATCATCTAAGGAGTAAGCTGCAGAAAGCAATATGATAGGAATATCACGATAGTAACCGCTAGTTTTTAAGCTTCTCACAAAATCAAGTCCATCTACATAGGGCATTTCCAAATCTGAAATGATCAGATCAGGCATATTCCCTTCATCCATCCAACTGATGGCCTCTAAACCGTTGTTGTGAATTACCAAATTGTAATCTTTCTTTAAAATAAATTCTAAAAGTTTGAGTACAGTAATCTCGTCATCAACCAACAAAATCAGCTTTTTATCTAGACTTGTTTTAAAATTTTGAGACGGCATATTTAAGGTAAATTTTCAATAAAAACTTAGAATGAACTAAGCTATTAATAAAAATTAAATTCTTACTCCTTTTTGTGATAATAAATACCGCTTAGATCAACTCGATCTGTCTTTTGATGCTTTCCTCAAGAGAAATTAAAGTCTCCGTACGCTGAATACCTTTTACCGCCTGAATTTCTTCATTAAGCACGTGGCGTAGATGATCTGTATCTCTACAAGTGATTTTTGCAAACATACTATAAGCACCGGTGGTATAATGCAGTTCAACTACTTCTTTAATTTTACTTAATTGATCAACGGCATCTTTATACAAAGAACCCTTTTCTAAGTAAATGCCCAAAAATGCGGTAATATCATATCCTGCTTTTCTTGGATCTATAATTAAATGTGAACCTCTGATGATCCCCATATCCGCCAATTTTTTCATTCTTACGTGTACCGTACCACCAGAAACGATCAATTCTTTTGCAATTTCGGTGTAAGGTTTGGTAGCATCGTGCATCAGCTGGGTTAATATCTGGATGTCGAGGTTATCAATTTCTAAATTTTGAGTTTCCTTTTTAAGCATAAATTACATTTTTGTTAAGTATTTATAAATATAAATGAAAATATAATAAAAATAAAATTAAATCATTAAAAAATTTGCAACAGATTATTTAAATGTCCTATATTTGTTTCAAGCAAATGCAAATAGGTTCGTTCTTTAACAATTGCTTTTAATCTGTAGGGTGGTGAAATTGGCAGACACACCTCCTTGTCTCGGTGGTAGAGAAGATGGGAAATCCGGTAACGGTACAACCACTCTATGAAGGTTCGACTCCTTCCCCTACAGCAATTTGCAGTTAACAGTTTTTAGTTAGCAGTTACCCAACTGAAAACCGAAAATTGGAAACTGAAAATTAAAACAATGTTGGGTGGTGAAATTGGCAGACACACCTCCTTGTCTCGGTGGTGGGGATCATGGGACAAACGCAGTTTATGGGTTGACCACAAATTAATTTTTGAACTGTAGCTAACTACCCCTTGAAGGTTCGACTCCTTCCCCAACAGCCATTTTTATAAATAATAAGTTAGTTAAGGAAGCGGTTCTGGATTGAATCGCTTTTTTTTATTTCTATTATTTTTTCAAAGATCAAACCTTTGCGTTTTATTATTGCTCGAAATATGTTAAACACGTTGTCATTGCGAGGCACGAAGCAATCTTAAAGCGAGTGTAATTATCTAGAGATTGCTTCGTGCCTCGCAATGACGAGAAGCATATACAAACGCAGGGTCAAATGTACGAAATAATCATTTATATATTTTTTTAAGGAAAACTCTGATAATATTTCAAAACATACCAAAGTATAAAATCATTTTAACAAAAAAGGCGGGTGATCACACCCGCCTTTAAATTATGTTGGCAAGAACGCCAACGTATAACAATTACTTAATCGTATACTTATCGCTAAACTTCTTATCCAATTGCTTGTGCAAGTTATCCAAATTGATGTCTCTACCTTGAATAAAAGCCTTCTCAATTTTATTGGTCTTCATATCTAAAGCATCGCCAGTAGAAATGAATAGGGTAGCATCTTTACCAACTTCTAAACTTCCAGTCGTTTTATCGATACCTAGAATTTTAGCCGTATTAAGGGTGATGGTTTGCAAAGCTTTTTCTTTATCCAGACCCCAGGTTGCTACCGTACCCGCCATGAAAGGCAAGTTACGTTGCTGCCAAAAATCATTGATACTCACTGCAACCGTTACACCTGCGTTATACAAGATCGCTGCATTTTTGTACGGCATGTTCACATCATCGTCTATATTGCTAGGTAATGAGTGCGGTTGATTGACAATTACAGGAACATTGTTCTGCTTTAAAAAATCGGTAATTAAATAAGCCTCGCCACCTCCAATAATTACTGGCGTAATACCGAATTTCTTCGCAAAACTTACTGCAGCCACTATTTCTTTCTGTGTATTAGCCGCGATATACAGCTTTTGTTCGCCTTTAAACAATTTTGCCATTGCCGCCATACGTGTATTGGTTTCGGCAGGCTTGGCACCTTCGTTATAAGCTTTCGCTTCTGCGAAGAAACTGTTCAATTCTAGAATTGCAGCTTGTGTACGCTCTGCCATTGCTTCGGCAGAGAAGCCTGGTCTAAAACCAGCAAAACCACCTCTAAAACGAGGAGCTGCTGGCCAAGTCACATGCATACCATCATCCGTTTTAACGGCTGCATCTTCCCAGTTCCAAGCATCTAATTGAACGATAGACGAACTACCAGAAATAGCACCGCCACTTGGTCTAATTTGAGCCATCAAAACACCATTACTACGTAAAGTTGCAGGCACTTTAGAATCGGTATTGTAAGCTACTAAAGACCTGATATGCGGATTTAAGTTGCCTATCTCCTGAAAGTCTAAAGTTGCTTTAATTGATTCGTACTCTACCAAACCCAAAGTATTTACTGGAGCGATAAATCCTGGATAAACGTGCTTACCATTTACGTTGATCAACTCGCCATCATTAGTAGCAAATCTCACTGTAGTAGCATCACCAACACCTGTAATTTTTCCTTTTTCGAATACTACATAGCCATTATTAATGACTTGTCCATTGCCTGTATGTACTACTCCGCCAAGCAAAATCACTTTTTTCGCTTGAGCCTTGGCAGGGGAAATATTAGCTTGACCAAAAGCTGATGCGCTTGCTGCAAGCGCTAAAAACAAGGTTAAAATTTTCTTATTCATGGTGATGTCCTCCTTCTTCTGTTTGAATTGCTTCGAAGCCATTGGAGAAATCGCTTGCCGTTTCGCAATTGTATAATGTTGGAGTGGTGCCCATTGGACGCTGAGTTCTACCTCCCTTGTTTTTACTGTCTAACATTTTTTGAACTAATCTAGCTCTTTCCGCTTGTTGTTGTTTCAATTTTTGAGCATCCTTTTCGATATCCCAATATAAAACACCATCTACGAAAGTCTTTTCTGCTTTTGCATAAATTGAAAGCGGGTTATCAGACCAAACTACTACGTCTGCATCTTTACCTACTTTTAAACTGCCTACTTTATTGTCGATGTGAAGCATTTTAGCAGGATTTAACGATACAAATTTGAAAGCATCTTCTTCAGAAACGCCACCGTACAATACCGCTTTACCAGCTTCCTGATTTAAACGACGAGCCATTTCAGCATCATCTGAGTTAAATGCAGTAGTGATACCTACGTTGTGCATGATTTTTCCATTGTAAGGAATCGCTTCTGCCACCTCGAATTTATATGCCCACCAATCTGAGAAAGTAGAGGCTGCAATGCCATGAGCTTTCATTTTATCAGCCACTTTATAACCTTCTAAAATGTGTGTAAAGGTGTTGATTTTAAATCCTAAGCTATCAGCTACATGAATTAACATGTTAATTTCAGACTGTACGTAAGAGTGACAAGTAATGAAACGTTTATTGTTCAGAATTTCTACCAAAGCATCTAATTCTAAATCTCTACGAACATTGTTGCCTTTTACTTTTAAAGCAGTTTCGTAATCTTTAGCACGAGTAAAAGCATCCACAAAAGTTTGCTCTACACCCATACGAGTTACTGGGAAACGCTGACCAGAACCGAAGTTACTTTGTTTTACGTTTTCACCTAAAGCAAATTTGATAAACGGATCTGCGCCAGCAAACTTCAATTCTTCTGGTAATTTGCCCCAACGTAGTTTAATCAATTGAGACTGGCCACCGATTGGATTTGCCGAACCGTGTAGAATTTGTGAGGTAGTTACACCACCCGCCAACTGACGATAAATATTGACGTCTTCAGAGTTGATGATATCGCCAATGCGAACTTCAGAAGAAACTGATTGTGCACCTTCGTTGATACCACCTGTACCCGCAATGTGCGAGTGTTCATCAATAACACCTGGTGTTACATGCTTGCCCGTTGCATCAATTACTTTTGCCGAACCTGCAGCTAAGTTTTTACCTACGGCTTTGATTTTTCCGTTCTCTAAAAGTACATCTGCATTTTGCAAGATGCCGTCGTTTTCGTTAGTCCAAACCGTAGCGTTTTTTAACAATACATTTTCTGCCTTTGGCAATACTTCGTTACCAAAAGATTGGAAAGGATAGACTAAAGGCGCATTTGCCGCAATAGCCGGTTTTGGTTCTTCTTTTTTAGGAGCTTCTTTTCCTGCTTCTTTGAAAGTTGCTGTCCATTTACCTTCTGTTCCGTCACTTAATGCAGATTCGCCTTTCATTGCAATAGGTGATTCAGCAGAGATATAACCTGTTAAACGAACATCACCTTTTGGATTTTTCTTCAAGTTGAAGCTCAAAGTAACCCAATCGCCATTACGACCTAAAGTTGCTGTGGTTTTCACACTATCAGCACCGCTTCTTTCAATCGAAGCAGCAGTTGGTCCAGTGATTTTTAAAGTTAATGCGCCAATACCATCAACGTTCAAATTGTAAACACCTTTCAAGTCGCTTACATCCATTTTGTTAACGATGTATCGTTTACCTTGTACCCAGTTTTCGTGGATGATATTGGTGCTTTTGAATAAGTTATCTGAAGTAATTAGGAAGTTAGCCAATTTACCTTTCTCGATAGAACCTACTTTATCGCTAATGCCTAATAATTTAGCAGGCACTTCGGTTACAGAAAGTAAAGCCTGTTTCTCTGTTAAGCCACTTTCTATCGCGGTGCGGATATTTGCCCAGAACTCACGCGTATTATCTAAACCAAAAGAAGTAAGGGCGAAATTGATACCAGCCTTTTCTAAAACACTAGGATTAGTTGCTGCCAATTCCCAAGCTTTCATTTGCGCTAAAGTTACATTTCTAGCTTCTGCTGGGTCTTCTACATCATAAGCTTTTGGATAAGCAATTGGAACAATTAAACTAGCTCCTGTTGCTTTCACCGCATCAATACGTTGGTACTCATCGCCACCAGCTTTGATGATATATTGCTTACCAAATTCTTTACCAATTTTATCAGCACGAAGGATGTTCTGCCAACCATCAGCTTCAAAAATTTGAGGTAAGTTTTGTTGTTTATTAAATTCATCCAACGAGATGTTGTATTCTTCTTTTTGGTTTTTATACCAAGCTGCATCTAAATAAGTTTGGCGCAATAAAGCGATAGAACCCATTAATGAAGTTGGATAATCGTTGGTTGAACTTCCTTTGCTGAACGAATAGTTTGCCGCAGTTTGGTCTTTCAACATCACTTTGTGTTCAAACTCATCATTTAAGGTAACTGCAGCCGAAGTACCACGAGCAATACCATCGCGATTGATCACGTTTACACTTCCGAAACCAGCTTTGCGTAAATCATCAGCTTTTTTAGTGTCGATAGAAAAGATAGTTTTCACTTCCATCTCTGGTCTGATAGCTGCGTTCCAGTTGTAAGCACCTTTCTTTTGCGAAGTGAAAATAGATTGACGTTGACCGCCGAAACCACGTTGAGCGGCGGCTTCTACGGTAATGCCATAGGTGGTAAAAGCATCGACCAATGAAGGATAGATGTATTTTCCTTTTAAATCAATGACTACATATCCTTTTGGAATTGCAGTACCAGTACCCACAGATTGGATGACTTGGTTTTTAATTAGCAATACGCCATTGCTAATAGTTTGGTTAGCGTTTACCACAATAGTTGCATTGGTAAAGGCATATTGCCCCGACCGCACATCATAAGAACCATTTACAGGATAGGTTTGCTGTGCAAATGCAAATACAGTAGAAAATACCAACGCTAACGCTAGTAAAATTTTCTTCATGTTAGTTAAAGTTTAGAATTAATGGCTTAAAGCTATTTATAAAAACATTTCCTTTAATCATCTATCATATTTTTTACTTAAATAGGCTGGCTAAAATTAACCACCAAGAGCTTTTAAGTTCCCTCACGACCACAAAGCACTAACTTAAAACGATTATAAATTAATCTCTAAATCTACTCCAGATACAACAGCTCAATTAATTTCCTATTTTTGAAAATTAAAAAACAAGACATGAACTTATACGGGATATTAAAAAGTGCGCATTCAGGTTGGCGCTACATTGTTCTAATTTTATTAGTAGTGGCGGTTATACAAGCACTAACTGGATGGCTGGGCAAGAAAGGCTATACAGAAGGCAATAGAAAACTAAATGTTTTCACCTTAATTAGTGCACATATCCAATTATTGATTGGTTTAGTGTTATATTTTTTAAGCCCTATGACGAAAGGTCCTACTAGCGAACCATTATTTCGTTATTGGAAAATGGAACACATTGCTATTATGATTATAGCTGTTGTTTTAATTACCGTTGGAAACTCTAAATCTAAAAAGATTGCCGATGCAGTAGCAAAACACAAAGCCATAGCCATTTTCTTTGGTATCGCTTTAATTTTAATCATCGGTTCCATCTTTATGATGGTGAAAAATGATCCATCAAGAACATTATTTGGAATTTCGTAATTGAATAATTGATAATAATTTTAGGTTAAGTAGAGAAAATTTTCTAAAAAATTTTGATTATTTAACATTTTCTATAAATTTGCTTTACAATGATTAACAAAATGAACACTTGGCAATGGCGTACCAACTCGAAAGAAAGTTTCGTCAATGGCTTGTGCAAAATATAGTTTATCAACTTAAACCTAAACTTAAACCACATTCAAACCCGACGGAACCACACGTCGGGTTTTTTGTTTTGGATAGCTTCGTAATTGCGAGGGATGAAGCGATCTAAAGCAAATACTAAAAAGATACCCTCTCGAATATTCGGGATAAACAGTTCCTCGTAATGACGATAAAACATAGAAATGAGTACCTATAAAATAAATACCTACAGCAAAAAGAGATTAGCAGACACCACCACGCCTGTTAGCATTTATTTGCGATTAAGAGATGTTTTTACGAACACGATATTACTAGAAAGTTCCGATTACCACAGTCGTGAAAACGCAACCAGTTATGTTTGTGCAGAGCCCGTAGCAGGAATTATATTAAAAAATGGCGAATTGAGCATTAACTATCCTGACGGGAAGAAAGAGGTAAAAAAAGACTTCAATCTATCTGAAGAGATTACTGCTTTTAAAGGCAAATTTGAAAGAGTTTCTGCTCCAGATTCGAAGCACATTTCTAGCGGCTTGTTTGGTTACTTCACTTGGAACACCATTCAATATTTTGAGGATATCAAATTTTCATCAACTACGCCAGAAGAAGATAAAATTCCAGAGATGCAGTATCATATATATAGGTACATTATTGCTATTGACCACTTCAAAAATGAAATCACTTTGTTTAAAAATACTTTTAACGAAGATGAAAATGACGATTTGAGTAAGATGGAATACATTATCCAGAACAAAAACTTCCCTGAGTACGGTTTCAGCACCAATGGCGAAGAAAGCTCGAACCTAACCGATCAAGGTTTTATTGATGTGGTAGAGAAATTAAAAAAGCATATCTATAGAGGCGATGTTTTCCAAATTGTTCCATCAAGAGCCTTTACGCAAGGATTCTTGGGTGACGAGTTTAACGTTTATCGTTGCTTACGTTCAATTAACCCGTCTCCATACCTGTTCTATTTTGATTATGGCAGTTTCAAGCTTTTTGGCTCTTCGCCCGAAGCACAAATCACTATTAAAAACGAAACTGCAAACATCTTCCCAATTGCAGGTACTTTTAAACGTAGCGGTAACGATGAAGAAGACGCAAAAATTGCCAAAGCTTTAGAAAATGATCCTAAAGAAAGCGCAGAACATGTGATGTTGGTTGATTTAGCGAGGAACGATTTAAGTCGCCATTGTAACCAAGTAGAAGTAAAATCATTTAAGGAAGTACAATATTATTCGCACTTGATCCATCTGGTTTCTAAAGTAAGTGGACAACTACAAGGCAAGGGCAGCTCTTTCAAAGTAGTCGCAGATACCTATCCTGCCGGCACATTGAGTGGTGCACCAAAATACAGAGCTATGCAATTGATTGACGAGAATGAAAACCTAGGCCGTAATTTTTACGCAGGTGCAATTGGCTATATGGGCTTTAACGATGATTTTAACCACGCCATCATGATTAGGACTTTCATGAGTAAAAATAACAAACTGCATTATCGGGCTGGCGCTGGTATAGTTGCCGATTCTGTTGCCGAAACAGAGTTAAACGAAGTGAATAACAAGATTGCTGCATTGCGTAAAGCAATTGAAATGGCAGTTGAGATATAGAAATAACCACAAAGACACAAATTACACAAAGAAAAACTTGGTGTTCTTAGTGCCTTGGTGGTAAAATTAAAAATATGAGTAACGAAAATATTTCTCCTAATGGGGATAAAGAAGTGGTTTTAGTAATAGACAACTACGATAGTTTCACCTACAATTTGGTACATCTAATTAACGAATTGGGTTATGAAACCGAGGTTTGGAGAAACGATAAATTTGAACTGGCCGATGTAGATAAATATGATAAGATCTTGCTGTCTCCTGGGCCAGGAATACCAGAAGAAGCTGGCTTATTATTGGATGTGATTAAAACTTACGCATCAACAAAAAGCATCATGGGCGTTTGTTTAGGGCAGCAGGCCATTGCAGAAGCCTTTGGAGGTAGCTTACTCAATTTGGGCAGACCAATGCATGGCATCGCTACACCTGTAACCAAAACTGTAGACGAAGAGCTTTTATTCAGAGAAATTGCTGCTCCGTTTGAAGTAGGCCGTTACCACAGTTGGGTAGTAGATCCCGCTAATTTGCCTGAGAGTTTGGAAATAACCTCAGTAGATGCAGATGGCCAAATCATGTCAGTTAGACATAAGGAACTTGATGTTTGTGGCGTACAGTTCCATCCTGAAAGTGTATTAACGCCCGAGGGAAAACAGATGATGAAAAACTGGCTGGAAGGAAGTTAAAAGTAGAAAGCCAAATCTTAAAGCAAAGACCATAATATACCGTCATTGCGAAGTACGAAGCAATCTTAAAGCATAAATCTGAATGAACTGAGATTGCTTCGTGCCTCGCAATGACGACCGAGATAAAGATAATGAGCAAAAATATTTTAGACAAAATCGTTCTACGAAAAAAAGAAGAAGTTGCACTTGCTAAACAACAAGCAAGCATAAAAGACTTAGAAAGCCACCCTAATTTCAGCAGAATACCTTATCGTTTTAAGGATTTTCTTCTGGCTGAAGATAGAACTGGAATTATCGCCGAGTTCAAAAAACAGTCGCCATCTAAAGGTGTAATTAATGGCGAAGCCGATGTAAAAACAATTACACAAGCCTATAATGCAGCTGGAGCTTCGGCCCTTTCTGTATTGACAGACACTGATTTTTTTGGTGGCCAAAAGGAAGATTTGTTGCAAGCCCGCAGCGTAAATGAAATCCCTATTTTAAGGAAAGATTTTATGATTGACGAATATCAAATCTTGGAAGCCAAGGCTTGGGGAGCTGATATTATTTTACTGATTGCAGCCATTTTAACGCCACAGCAAATTGTAGACTATGGTAAATTGGCGCAAAGCTTAGGTTTAAATGTACTGCTAGAAGTTCATGATTTGGCAGAATTGGAACGAAGCATTTGTCCGCACTTGGATGCTATTGGTGTAAACAATAGAAACTTGGGAGATTTTACAGTGAACATTCAAACTTCATTTGATTTAGTGGATAGAATTCCGAATGAGTTTTTAAAGATTTCGGAAAGTGCAATCAGTAACCCACAAACGATTAAAGATTTGAAGGAAGTAGGTTTTCAAGGCTTCTTGATCGGCGAAAATTTTATGAAAACGGAGAACCCGGGTTTGGCAATGAAGGACTTTGTTGGGGAGTTGTAGTTTTTTTTGCCGTCATACTTACAATTTAATTTTCCAAGCTAAATCAAGGCTAATTAGATGTTCATATCTAAACTTTTCACTTAATGCTGGCCGATAGAAATAAGGACTGTATACAAGTCCAACATTAAACGACCTCGCTAATTGTATATAGGAAGGAAAAGTAAAACCAAATGTATAATGTGATTTTTTTGCAGGTTCTCTTGCGGGTGGCGAAGTATCTTCTCTATTGTAATAATTTAAATTCCATGTGTTTTTTGCTACGGATAAGCCATATCCAAAAGAAAACCTATTGATACTATGATTATTAGTCAGATTAATTGAAAATGAGTTCATAAACTCATGCTCTCCAGAGAAATGGACAGGCGCAGGAAAAGGTACAATAAAATCAGTAGTTAACCTTGTTGTTAAACTCAAATATTGATAACTCTTATGATAATAGTCAACTCCAAGACTTAGACCTATAAAACCTGTATTTGATTTAAACGATTCATTATTGGGCTGCAGATAAAATGAATTTACCCATGGTAGAGAAATATGAAGTTTCGTAGTTCCTTTTCTGTAATCATTTTTAAATGAATTATATGTCGTAGAATTAGTTAAAGTATCTGTTGCATCTACATAAATATTTAGCGGGTAACCAAATCTCTTATTCGAACTCTTATCGAAAAAAAGTCCTATGCCATATGTATAAGGAATATTTGCCCAATAAGCTATTGACTTTATAGGTTTAATTTTTATAATTTTAGTAGAACTATCGGACAGTACATGAACCTCTTTAATCTTTTCATTTCTTTCAAGCTTAATTTTTATTGAATTTTTATGCGTTTCAAGCGTATCCTTGTTAAGGACGATTTTGGCAGGCGACGCTGTAACCAATCGAACATCTTGATACTGGTTATTTAAAATCGTAGCGCAAGACCCTAGGAACAAAATGCAGAAACTAAAGAAAAAAGACTTTAAACGAATTTTCATGGAGTTATAGGTAGCAATTAAAGATAGTAGAAATTTACCTTGATATTTCTAAATATTTCCAGCGATACATTTTCAATTGGATTCGTTTAATTACGGTGCGATTAAGGGTGATCATGAATAAAAAGACTTACGGAGTTTTAAAACTTCATAAGTCTAAGTATACCGTCATTTCGAACGCAGAGAGAAATCTAGCAACTTTTACATGCTACTTGCTAGATTTCTCTTCGTTGCACTTATCGAAATGACGGCAAGAATAAGGCAAACGGCTAATGTTTAACTTCTAGCCACTAACACCTGACTCCTATTTCCTAGCCACTAAACATCAAACTTCACACATTCCTTCAACTGCTTTTCTGTATAAGCCAATTTATATTGCTTCAACACCTCATCGGGTACGCCATTCCATTGGTTTGGAGCGTTACCAGCGTAGCCGATATCGGCCACACCAATTTCTGAAGTGTAAAAACCAGAGGCTACCAAGTTGCGCAGTCGGTTAAAAAATGCTACGCCTTGGCTCATTTCTTTCGGTGCCTTATTCGGGAAGGCAATCATATCTACCAATTCTATTTGCTGTTTATCGTTGCAGTCTCTAAATGGTTTTCCAAAACGATTTAAGCATTGTAGATCTACCCAACGTAAACCGCCTCTCATCGGGATTTGGTGTTGCGGCATATCTTTTACAATAAATTCTATAAAATCTGGCACTTTGGCTTCAGAAGCACTTCCACTCACTTCATCTTTCGGGATTATGATATCCGACAGAATAGTAATGGTTGCCATTTCTTCTTTGCTGAAAAACAAAGGTTGAGCTAATAACTCCTTTTCTCTAGCTAATTCTTCTTTAGCTCGGTCGTAGGTAAACTCCGGATCTCCTGATACTACTTCCTTTTTTTCTTCGCTCAACTTACAGCCACTTACTAAAGCTGTACCAGAAATAGCACCAACACCTAATAATCTTAACGTTTCTCTTCTGTTCATGGCTTATAAGTTTTGCTTTTTCATTTCCGAAATGATGTATTCACTAGCTCTCATAGAAAGTGCTAAAATGGTCCAAGTAATGTTTTTATCTGCTTGCGAAGTGAACGCTGCGCCATCTACCACAAACAAATTCTTACAATCGTGAGCTTGGTTATATTTATTCAAGGCAGATGTTTTGGGGTCGCTACCCATACGAGCCGTACCCGCTTCATGAATAATCTTACCTGGAGACTCCAAACCGTAGTTATTCTCTTTGTTATAATCGCCTCCCCAAGTTACAATAGCACCCATGTTGTGCATCATCTCATCAAAGGTTTCTTTCATGTGCTTGGCTTGCAAAATCTCATGCTCACTCCATTTCACATTGAATTTCAACACCGGAATACCAAATTTATCAACTACGTTTGGGTCAATTTCACAACGGTTATCATACACGGGAATTGCTTCGCCACGACCCGCCATACCTACACTTGCACCATAAAAATAGCGATAATCCTCTTTTAAAGATTTGCCATAACCACCCGCTTCTTTCTGCTCACCACGAACAGCAAACTTTCCGTTCATTCCTTCAATACCACCACCAAAACCGTAAGCTGGCTGACTCATTCCGCCCCAATACTCGATATGGTAGCCACGGGGAAAATCCAATTTTTTATTATCTAACCACCAAGGCGAGTAAATATGCATACCACCTACGCCATCTTCGTTGTAGCGCTTTCTATCGAACAATTGAGGTAATACTCCACCCATAGCCGCACCAGTAGAATCGTGTAAATAACGACCAACTACATCGCTGTTGTTCGCTAGCCCATTAGGATGACGCTTCGATTTCGAGTTCAACAGCAAACGTGAAGATTCGCAAGCGCTAGCCGCTAAAATTACGGTACGACCAGTCACTTGGTATTCCATCATGTCATCTTTGTTGATATAAGAAATACCAGTCGCTAAACCTTCTTCGTTGGTCAGCACTTCCCTTGCCATCGCATTGGGAATTACATCAACATTTCCAGTTTCTATAGCGGGGTAAATGAGTACGTTGGTAGAAGAAAAATCTGCTTTTGCCATGCTACAGTTTCTATTACACTGACCGCAGAAAAAGCAAACGCCTCTATCATCATTTAATTTTTGGGTAAGGATAGATAACCTTGACGGAATTACCTTTACGCCAGAAACTGCTGCTCCTTTTTGAATAAAGAGTTCATGTAAACGAGGTTTTGGAGGCGGCATGAAAAATCCATCCGGATGATCTTCCAGACCTTCATTTGTTCCGAAAATCCCAATTAATTTATCAACCCTATCATAAAATGGTTTGATATCATCATAGCTAATTGGCCAATTTTCGCCTAAACCATCTACGTCTTTTCTTTTAAAATCTTTAGGACCGAAACGTAAAGAAATACGTCCCCAGTGGTTGGTTCTTCCACCTAACATACGAGCACGCCACCAATCCCATTCGGTGCCAGGTGCTTTAGTATAAGGTTCTCCTTCTACATCCCAACCGTAGTAACAGGCATCAAAATCTCCAAAAGGCCGAAATTTTGTACTTGCACCTCTACGTGGAGACTCCCAAGGATTCTTTAATTGTGTAATGTTCTTTTGCGGGTCATACATAGCGCCCGCTTCCAAAAGGCACACTTTTAGTCCAGCTTTAGCAAGCGTATAAGCCGCCATGCCACCACCAGCGCCCGAGCCCACAATTACCGCATCGTAATGTTTGCTTTGTTTTTTGATTTGCATCTAGGCTTATAAATTAGTTAGGTAATTTGAAGTTAATAGATTTTTGTGGTTTGGTCAAATGTTGATGAATCAAATAGCATAGCGGGCTTATGTCTTTGCGTTAAATATTTACTACCGCAAAGATTTTTGAAGTTCTCGCAAAGAACGCAAAGTTTAAATTTCATTTTGCCAGTTAGCAGATTGCAGCTAAAATACTTTTGCAAATGTCATCCTGAGCTTAGCTTGTCGAAGGATTGTTTTGTAATAGATGCTTCGATAAACTCAGCATGACAATAATGGAAAGCACTACCAGCAAAAGATTGAAGTGGAAAGCAGGAATGACGAAGATATTAGCAAGTAAATGGCTTCAAATTATAAAAATCGTAATAAAATACTCACAAATCAGAATATTTATTGGCGAAGTCTTAACTTCAACTATTAAATCACAAGCAATGAAGAATTATATACTCGCTGCTCTAATCATTGGCGCCAGCACGGTGTCAAAAGCGCAGCAAGAAATCAGCTATGAAGTAAGTTTCCCCAATGCAGTGCATCATGAGGCAGAAGTGAGCATGACCATTCCAAACGTACCAGTAAATGCGCCATTGAACGTAAGATTTGCTCGTTCTTCGCCAGGAAGATATGCTACCCACGAGTTTGGCAAGAACATTTATAACCTTAAAGCTTTTGATGCGAACGGAAAATCTATAGCCATAAAACAGCCAGCTGGCGATGTTTATGAAATTGCAAAACCTAGTGGTAAAATCAAGATTACCTATACCATTTTTGGAAACTGGATTGACGGCACTTACTCTGGCTTTGACGAAACGCATGCCCACATGAATACGCCTGCGGTTTTTGCTTTCCCAGTGGGGATGGATAAAAGACCAAGAACGGTAAAATTTAACTATACAGGCAAAGCCGATTGGAAAGTAGCTACGCAGCTAAAACCACTAGGAAACGGCGTTTATTTTGCCAGAGATTTCCAATATTTTATGGATAGTCCAATAGAGGTATCTAATTACAAAGCGGCAAGTTGGGAGGTAAAAAACACAGATGGCAAAACCCAAACCATCCACTTGATGGCACATTCTGAAGATGATGAAATGACCATCTTTAACTATGCCAACATGCTGAAAAAAGTGGTGGATGAACAAAAAGCAGTTTTCGGAGAACTTCCTAATTTCGACTACGGACATTATTATTTTTTACATTGCGTGCACCCTAGTTATGCTGGCGATGGCATGGAACACCGAAATTCTACAGTAATTGTGCAGCGTACCCCAAAAATAGGTGGAAACGAAAGCAATTTGCTGGGTACTTTTTCACATGAATTTTTCCACGCTTGGAATGTAGAACGGCTACGTCCTAAAACTTTAGAGCCTTTCAACTTTACACAATCAAACATTAGTGATGAACTGTGGATTGCGGAAGGTTTTACGCAATACTACGGCAACTTAACGTTGAAAAGAGCGGGCTTTAGAACTTTAGAAAACATTTCTCGAGTTTTTGGAGGTCTAGTGAATTCAGTGAGCAACTCGCCAGGAGCGAAAAGCTTTTCGCCAGTACAAGCCAGCAGATATGCTGTATTTGCAGATGCCGGTGTTGCTGTAGACCAAACCAATCAAAGAAACATCTTTACTTCTTATTACACTTATGGGGCAGCAGTGGGTTTGGCTTTAGATCTACGCTTGAGAGCAGACTTCAATCTTACTTTAGATGATTACATGAAAGCACTGTGGAAAGCTTATGGTAAAACAGAAATTGCCTACACTATTCCAGATTTAGAAAAAACCTTAGCTAGTTTAACTAAAAGCCCAAGCTTTGCTAAACAGTTTTTTAACAACTATGTGTATGCAACTAAAAAGGAAGATTATGCATCTTTGTTGTTGAAAGCAGGATTGGTTTTACGCAAAGAAAATGCTGGCAAGCCATACAGCGGCATTGGTCGTTTAGAAGGAGCTGAAGGTAAGGTTGTCATTCCTGCTACATTGGTTGGTTCTCCAGCTTACATTGCAGGTTTAGATATTGATGATGTGCTTTTAAAAGCAGATGGAATAGACATTAAAACCGCTAAAGATTTTGAAGCTGTTACCGAAAAACACAAACCAGGTGAAACAATTGAAGTGGTTTACAGTCGAAAAGGAGTAGAAAGAACGACAAAGCTTACCTTTACAGAAAACCCATCTTTAGAAGTACTACCTATTGAAAGTACTGGTGGAACTTTAACTGCAGAAATGAAAGCTTTTAGAGATAAATGGCTGGAAAGTGCGGTGAAATAAGTGGTCAGGGATTAGGGAACGGGAATTAGTCAAGTTAAAAGTGAAAATTCAAAAATAAAAAAACAGCAAGATGATGAGGAGGGTTGCTCTTGATACTTGGCACTCAAATCTCGCTACTAATATCTAAAACTATAAAAATGAAGAAAACAATATTCGCAATGGGATTAGCGGTTGCCTCATTAACGGCAAGTGCACAAAACATTGACAAGATTATCACCAAAGACTATGTAGATCATTTGATTAAAACTTTAAGTTCTGATGAAATGGAAGGTCGTGGTACCTTTACACCTGGCATAGATAAAGCAGCCACTTTCATTGAAAAAGAATTTGCTTCTATTGGCTTGAAACCTCTTGAAGGACAAACAGGCTACCGTCAGACTTTTTATAAATATAAGCTAAAACCTACCAGCGCTAAAATAACTGTAGATGGCCAAGCAATTGCCGACGAAAACATTTTGGTTTATGGCAACAGAGCCGAAGCTGTTTCTTTCGATCAAAGTAACGGTGATGGATGGATTAAACTGGATGAAAGCAAAGATTTTATGAGCCAGTTTAGAACTTTAGCACGTAGTGGAAAAAGACAATTGGTTTTGGTTGACGTGAAGTTTGTTGATGCTTTTAAACGCCTAAAAGGAATGATTGGCAGAGAGGCAGTTTTAGATGAAAGCGAGTTGAAAAACCCTAAAAGTCCAACGGTAGTATTTGTATTAGATAAAGAAACTGTCACGAGCACTTTTAGTGTGGAACTTAAAAACGCTGTGTCTAAATTGCCCTTGTTTAACGTAGCTGGCATAATTCCAGGTAAATCTAAAGCAAAGGAATTAGTTGTTTTTTCAGGCCACTATGATCACATGGGTATTGTAAAACCAGTAGAAGGAGATAGTATTATGAACGGTGCCGATGACGATGCTTCTGGAACTTCTGCTGTAATTGCTTTGGCTAAATACTATAAAAAACTGAACAAGAACGAGCGTACGTTAATCTTCGTAGCTTTTACAGGTGAAGAAATGGGAATGTTAGGTTCTAAATATTTCTCAGAGAAATTAAATCCAGACGAAGTAGTGGCTATGTTTAACATAGAGATGATTGGAAAAGATAGCAAATTTGGCAAAAACACTGCTTTCATCACCGGCTACGATAAATCTGACTTGGGCAAGATCTTGCAGAAAAACCTAGAAGGAACTGAATTTACTTTCCATCCAGATCCATACAAAGAGCAACAACTTTTCTACAGAAGTGACAACGCTACTTTAGCCGCTTTGGGCGTACCTGCACACACCATCAGTACTGACCAAATTGATAGCGATAAATTATATCACACCGTGAAAGATGAGTACAGCTCGTTAGATGTAGATAACATTTTATCAACCATTAAAGCCATTGCAAAAAGTGCAGTGAGTATTCTTAGCGGAGCTGATACGCCAAGTAGAATTCCAAAGTTGAAGTAAACTTTTGCACAGTCGTCATCCCCGTGAAGACGGGAATCGTAATGCGAGTTATACAGAAATCCTTTTATCTATCGCATTAAGACCCAAAATAAATTTGGGATGACGGTAAATCGAAGAAGGATAAGATTTACAACGCTTTCTCCATCACATAATCATTCATATAGAAACCGTTGCCAATATCAAGGTCAACGGTTTCTTTTATTTTAAAGCCAGTCTTTTCGTAAAAATCTTTGGCTTTGTTGGCCCTGTTAACGTTGAGTTGCAAGAACCTTCCTCCTTGCGCCTTAACTTGGCTTACTACTTCATTCATCAATATTTTACCTACACCTTTACCATGCATTTTAGGCAGCACATAGAGTTTATGTAGTTTGAAGGTATGTCTATCAGAATCTACTACCGAGAAACCAGCAAAACCAACATCTTCTTTCAATTCGGAAGCAATGATAAAGTGATGTCCCTTCAACATCTGCTCCAACAACTCACCCTTATTGTACATCTTTTCCAACATGAACACAATCTGATCTTGCGAAATAATATCTCCGTAGGCATCAGGCCAAGTTTGTTCAGCCAACGTTCTAACAATCGGCAAATCTTCTTCTTTCGCTTTTCTTAAGTAAATCATTTTCTTTAGTGGTCAGGAATTAGTGGACAGGTATCAGTTTAAATTAAAAGTATAAAAGCAAAAGTAAAAAGTTGCGAGAAGCATTTGCCTAACTATTCATCTAATGTCTAAATACTAACTACTATTAAAGCAACTCGCCAATAAACAAATAAGGTGCTTGAAAACGGAATGATACCAAGCCATCTTCTACTACGATAAACCTACCTTCTTCTTGTTGCATCAAATTATCTGCTTCGAAATAGGCAATAATATCGATTAATAAAATTGTATCTGCCGGTTTCCAAACGCTAAAACCAGTCTTTATGGCGAAGTATTTACTTTTTTCTGTAAATAGAACAAGGTTGAGATCTGGCAAGTAACAGGTTAAATCATCAAAGCTGCTGATGTTGCTAATTACGTTTACTGCCGGATACTTTTCTTTCACCAAAAAATCCATCGCATCTTCTATGCCTTTTTTTTGCTGAGGAATAATCCGGATGTTTTCTTGTAGCTCGGTGCCTGCCTCTAGGTTTCCCACTATAACATCTACCTTAAGACCTAAAGAAACTACTTTCTCGTACTCACTGGCCGCAACAATTAAGGTTGGACTCCATTCCAGAAGCTGACCAAGATGTTCTTCGTCAAAATTTCCAAACTCATGGATATATAAAGCAGGCTCTTGCTTTTCTTTTACAATATGATGTGATGACATGAGCCTAAGTTAAAAGTAAAAAGGGAAAAGTAAAAAGTTTTTCGGTACGCAATTGCACAGAAGTAAACTCGGAACTTACATCAAGAAACGGGTTGCAGAAAACCGATTAAAAAGATTGAATAATTAAGTTTTATCACACAATAACAATTTCACAATCGGGCAATTAATTTATATCTTAGATTAATGAGCAAAAGTAAATTCGAAATTTCAAAAGAAGGCGGTCCGCATTTGAGGCTGCTAAGTTTAGTAGGCAATTGGGATGGCCGCACACGTACTTGGCTTGAGAAGGATGTACTGGCGGATGAATCTCCAACAACCAGTAAAATCGTTAGTTTGCTTAATAAGCGTTTTATCCGATATGAATACCGCGGAATTATTAATGGAAAAACCCATGAAGGTTTAATGGTTTGGGGTTTCGATTTAGGCAACAATAAATGTGTTTGCAGCTGGATCGACAGTTTTCACATGGGCACGGGCATTATGTTCTCTGAAGGCAGCGAAACTAGCAACGGTTTTTGTGTTAACGGTCAATATAGCACTAGTGAAATGCCCGAACCTTGGGGTTGGCGCACAGAATTAGAGATCATTAACTCTGATCAGTTTATTTTGCGTGCCTACAATATATCGCCAACTGGAGAAGAAACCAAAGCTGTAGAAACGATTAACTTGAGGATTGACCTTTAAAATAATTGTTACCTGTTGCGGGTTATGAGTTATAAGGTTAATCGATTAACCATTCTTAAACAGTTAACCGATTAACCAAAAAAATTATTTTTTATCCGCTGCGATTTGATTAGCACTGCTTTGTTGCATGGCCATCATCTGCTTCATTGTACTGTTCATTCCTTCGGTGCTACCATCTAAGAAGATCACATTGCCTTCGCTGTATTCTGCAAATTGCTTGATGGCTTCTGTCCACATGGTGAATAGAATTACTGAAGTATCTAAATTGGCTTGTTGCATTTCGTGAGCAGCATTGGTCATACCTTTCGCTACCTCTTCCCTAAATAAAGCAATACCTTGCCCGCGTAATTGAGCGGCTTCACGTTCTGCTGTGGCAGCAATTTTTATTGCGTTACCATCAGCTTCTGCGCCTTTAGTTTTGGTAATTAATAATGCTTGACCTTCGTTTTCTGCAGCAGCTTTTAAATTGTTAGAAGCCACAACTCTGCTCATCGAACGCATAATTTCCTCATCGAAAGTGATATCGTTCAACTGCAAATCTTGCAAATGATAACCCCAGCTTTCTAAAACCTGATCAATCTGATGTTTTACGTGTTCTACAATTTCATTACGTTGAGCTAATACATTAGCTTGTTTCTGCGTGGCTACATAAGCACGGATTGAACCTTCGATAGTACGAATTAATGCTTGCATCAAATTGTTAGCATCCACGAATTTAAAAGCTACATTTTTAATCGTTTCCTCGTCGTGGTTTAACACCGAATAAAGCAACATCGCTTTAAAATATACGTTTGCTTGGTCTTGTGTTACGGCTTGGAAAGAAAGTTCAACCGAACGATTTTGAATAGAAATTCTAGAATGTATTACCTCGATCAAAGGAATTTTTAAGCTTAAGCCTGGACGTAATAATCTTCGGTATTTACCAAAAATAGTGATGACTGCAATTGTACCTTGTTTAACGGTTACAAAAGAACTGAAGAGAATAATTAGCGCAAATACAAGTACGCCGTAGCCGAAATAATCCATACTGTGGGGGTTTGATACCCAATGATACTAAAAAATAACTAGTAAGAAGTAAAGGCACAACTATTCTTGTCAAAAGTTATCGTGAAAATACCCATATTAAATACCCGAAACAATAGATCAAAACAAAAAAGGTGAAGTACTGTTACTAGATGTGTTTAAGCTAATAACATGAACGTAAAAAGAATTTTTGGCACCACCCTAACAGTACTCGGTATTTTCGGATTAATTTACTGCGGCTGGGGATTCCTGAAACACACGCTAGGCACTAAAGAGCTTATTGTTGTGGGCATTATTGGCCTAATCTTTTTTGTATCTGGAATTGGGCTAATCAAAAACACCAAAGACGAAGCTTAATCTATTTGTTCTTCGATTTCTTTTGTCTGATAATTAGTATTTGGCCAACTGCTACCAAAGAACATCCAACAATAGTTACAATTAAAGATCTGGTACGCTCAGGATTTAGATAAAGCAAATACAAAGCATACAGAACAATTGCAAAAGCGGCAATTCCAATTACATAATGTAGCGTTAGTTTATTCTTCATTTAAGGATATTCTATTGTTCTCAAATTTTAACCCGTGACTGCTAAAATCCATATCGGTTAGTGATTTAATTTTCTGGAAAGCTGCATGAGTTTTATCTACCGTTAGGCGGTTAATTTTATCTTGTTTAACAGAAACTACATCAGCGTAAAGGAAATCGCCTTTGGAATTTAATTTCAGTTGTAGCAATGGCGCAATACCGTTTGGGCCTTTTAAGCTAAACATACCATAAGTACAAAAGTTACCTAAACTATACGCTATGAATTTGTTTTTGTAAACTTCTACCGCTCTGGTTACATGAGGACCGTGACCCAAAACTACATCTGCTCCAGCATCTATTACAGCATGCGCAAAAGCATAAACATTGCCACGGTTCTCCCTATAAAAGATTTCCGTTTTACGGGTAACGTGCTCAAATTTTGCACCTTCGCCACCGCCATGAAAAGACACGATAACGATATCGGCTTGCTCCTTTAACTTTGCTATCAACAATTTAGCACTATCAATTTTTCTGATATCTACCGTGTTTTCGTTGGGGGCAAAAGCAGCAAAAGCATACTTCACACTGTCGATAGTAAATAAATCGAATGGCTTATCTAATTGCCCAGCATAGTTGATTTGCAAAGAATCTAAAATCTTCGCTGTGTTTTTTCTTCCTCTTGTATTAAAATCACCAACATGATTGTTAGCTACACTCAGCACATTAAAGCCTGCTGTTTTAAAAATCCCAGCATAACGGTCAGGCATTCTAAAAGCATAGCAGCTATTGGGGTTAATACCATTGCATTTGGATGAGTTGCCAGTGTTCAAAAAACATCCTTCTAGGTTACCAAAAACTACATCACCTTTTAAGAAAGTGTCTACTTCCTTAAAACTATTTACAGCATCATCTGGTGGCAAATTTAACTTGCTTGGAAAAGCAGACCCTAGCATCATATCGCCTACGGCAACAATGCTAATGGTATCTTTTAACTTCCTTACTTTAACCGTATCCGTTTTAACCACCTGTTTCGTTTCAGCTGGTTTATTCTGACAGCTCAACATCAAATAGGTGATGGCGACCACAGCGAGCAATCCAAAAATTTTCTTCATCATATTCCAAAAAAAATCCTCCCCAAAATGGGAAGGACAAATCTAATATCGTAAATCTAAAATCGTAATTCAGATTATTCTACTATAGCTCCATCGCCCGGCTCTAAAATTCTGCCACCTTTATAAAAATAACGGCTGTAATAAGGTTCGTTTAAATTGCTAATTACTACCCCTCTAGAACTTGAAGCATGAGCAAAACGATTTTCTCCTAAATAAACACCTACGTGTGAAATACTACGGCTTTTAATTTTGAAGAATACTAAATCTCCTTCTTTCAACTCGTCTTTCGATAATGGATTTACCATGCTAAAAATATCACGTGAGTTACGTAAGATATCTGTTTTAAAAACTTTATCGTAAATGGCTTTTGTAAAAGCAGAACAATCGATACCTCTTTTAGTATTGCCACCAAAACGATAAGGAGTTCCAATCCATTCGTAAATAAACTTATATAACTTTAGGTTTGAAGTTGCATCTACAGCAACACCCATTACTTGCGAGAAATATTGCGAAGCTAAATTGTCTGGATCTTCTACTTTAGCAGCTTCTTTGGTTTTAGTTTGGGCAAACGTTGCCGAAAAAGATGCGAGAACGATTAAGGTAGAAAACAAAAACTTTTTAATCATGTGATACTATTAAGTTTGGGTAAAAAACAACACTTACACTTAACGTAAACCAACAAGGGCTTATTGTTACGGCAGCAAAAATAAAACTTAACATTGTTTTATCCAAACTTAAAATGTTAAAAAATAGGAGTTATTAACATTTCCGTCCTTCATTAGATGGTAAGTGCACATTTTCTAAGTTTTTTTGGTAAATCAATCTATCATTCCTATCAAAAATTAAAAATTAGGCTAAACCCCAAGTACACCAAATTAAATTTCTGTTTTGAAAGCCTTTGAGTTTTAGCCAATAATCGCAAAACGAATAGCGTAAAATTTACCATTTTAAAAACTGGTATAAAAAGCAGTACAACAATGGGTTTAATTAGTACTTCATGATGTTTTTACAATAATGGATACACAAAAATCCAAGAAAATAAATTAGATTTGCTCTTGTAAATAAAAAATTTATCATCAAAACATGAGTGCAGTAGAAATTAATAAAGATACCTATTTGAAGTGGTTTGAATCGATGTTGCTGATGCGCAAGTTCGAGGAAAAAACTGGTCAACTTTATGGTCAACAAAAAATCAGAGGTTTTTGCCATTTATATATCGGTCAAGAGGCCGTAGTTGCGGGAGCAATCTCTGCAATGCAAAAAGGCGATTCGATGCTTACTTCATATAGAGATCACGCTCATGGTTTAGCTTTAGGAATGAGTGCTAACAGCATCATGGCCGAAATGTATGGCAAAGTAACTGGCTGTTCTAAAGGAAAAGGTGGTTCAATGCACATTTTCAGTAAAGAGCATAACTTCTACGGAGGTCACGGTATTGTTGGTGGTCAAATGCCATTAGGTGCTGGCATTGCTTTCGCAGAAAAATATAAAGGTACAGACAACGTAAACATCTGCTACATGGGTGATGGCGCTGTTCGTCAGGGAGCTTTAAACGAGTCGTTCAATATGGCGATGTTATGGAAACTTCCAGTAGTTTTTGTTTGTGAGAACAACGGTTATGCAATGGGTACTTCGGTAGAACGTACTACTAACATGATGGACATCTACAAAATTGGTTTAGGTTTTGATATGCCATGTGCACCAGTTGACGGTATGGATCCAGTTGCGGTACACAACGCAATGGATGAAGCTATTCAACGTGCTCGTGCTGGCGAAGGACCAACTTTCTTAGAAATGAGAACTTACCGTTACAGAGGTCACTCGATGTCAGATCCTGCTAAATATCGTACTAAAGAAGAATTAGAAGAGTACAAAGCAAAAGATCCAATTGAGCAAGTAAGAGAGGTTATCCTTAAAGAAAAATATGCTGATGAGGCTTGGATTACCGAAATTGAAGAGAAAGTAAAAGGTATTGTTGATGAGTCGGTGAAATTTGCTGAAGAATCTCCTTGGCCACAACCAGAAGAATTATTTGATGATATCTACGTAGATACCAAATATCCTTTCCAAGAAGTTTAATTTAATTAACCAATTTCGTCATGCTGAATTTATTTCAGCATCAGCTAAACAGACCCTGAAACGAGTTCAGGGTGACGGAAAGACAAAAGACAAGCATTCAAATAAAGATATATAGATGGCTGAAGTAATTAAGATGCCCAAAATGAGCGACACCATGACCGAAGGGGTTTTGGCAAAGTGGCACAAAAAGGTAGGCGATAAAATTAAAAGTGGCGATGTTTTAGCAGAAGTTGAAACAGACAAAGCAACTATGGACATGGATTCATATTGGGATGGCACTTTATTATATATTGGCGTAGAAGAAGGTCAAGCGGTTCCAATTGATGCTGTAATGGCGGTAGTTGGTAAAGAAGGCGAAGACTATAAAGCTGCGTTAGAAGCTGAAACTGGCGGTGCTGCAAAAGCAGAAACCAAAGAGGAAGCTCCGAAAGAAGAAGCAAAAACTGAAGCAGCTCCTGAACAAGGTGGTGGTTTAAGCGAAGCAGAACTTTCTGCAAAAGGGATCACAGTAATTCGTATGCCTTTGTTAAGCGATACCATGACTGAAGGTGTAATTGCTGAATGGCATAAAAAAGTAGGTGATAAAGTTAAAGACGATGACATCTTAGCTGACGTAGAAACTGATAAAGCGACTATGGAAGTAATGGGTTACGCTACTGGAACTTTATTGCACGTTGGTGTACAAAAAGGCGAAGCTGCTAAAGTAAACGGCATTATTGCTATCGTAGGTCCAGAAGGAACTGATGTAAGCGCTATTTTAGCCGGTGGCGATGCTCCTGCCGCTCCTAAGTCGGAAAGCAAAGAGACCGAAAGTCCAAAAGCTGAAACTGCAAAAACTGAAGCTCCAAAAGAAGAAGAAAAAGCGCAAGTTGCTGCTAGCTCAAACGGTGGTCGTATCATCGCATCGCCTTTGGCTAAGAAAATTGCAAAAGATAAAGGAATTGATTTAGCACAAGTTGCTGGTAGTGCGGAAGGTGGTCGTATCATTAAGAAAGATATCGAGAACTTTAAACCATCGGCTGCACCTGCGAAAGCTGACGCTCCTGCTTCATCAGAAAAAGCTACTGCAGCTCCAGTAATCCCAACTTATGTTGGCGAAGAAAAATATACAGAGAAACCTGTTTCGCAAATGCGTAAAGTAATTGCTAAACGTTTAGGCGAAAGTTTATTTACAGCTCCACATTTCTACTTAACCATTAGTATCGATATGGACAACGCAATGGCGGCTCGTACGTCAATCAACACTGTTGCACCTGTAAAAGTATCTTTCAACGATATCGTGATTAAAGCGGTTGCTGTAGCACTGAAAAAACACCCAGCGGTTAACTCTTCATGGGGTGGCGATAAAATCCGTTTCAACGAGCATACTAACATTGGTGTAGCTATGGCTGTTGAAGATGGTTTATTGGTTCCTGTAGTTCGTTTTGCTGATGGAAAATCTTTATCTCACATTTCTGCTGAGGTTAAAGAGTACGGTGCTAAAGCAAAAGCTAAGAAATTACAACCATCAGATTGGGAAGGCTCAACTTTCACCGTATCTAACTTAGGTATGTTCGGTATCGATGAGTTTACATCCATCATTAACTCTCCAGACGGAGCAATTTTATCTGTAGGCGCTATACAAGCAGTTCCTGTAGTTAAAAACGGTGCTGTGGTACCTGGAAACGTAATGAAATTAACTTTAGGTTGCGATCACCGTGTAGTAGACGGCGCAACTGGTGCAGCTTTCTTACAAACGTTAAAACAATTGTTAGAAGCACCTATTACGTTATTAGCATAAAAATCTCTCTTTCGAGAACAATATAAAGGCTTCCAATTTTGGGAGCCTTTTTTTATTTGGTAAAGATATTTGGTGCTTCTATTTATGCTAGTCCCGCTTTCGCTTATAGTCCTCGCTTCGCATCGCTAACGCTCTTGCTCGCTGTGGGCTAATCCGCTCAATCGGGTTTTGATAACAAAAGACTTTACTGAACCACTTCATGTTTCCGTCATTTCGAATGACAATGAGAATTGAAAATCAACGAGTTAAATCTAACACTAGTTGGCAATTTGTTAGATTTCTCCTCGTTCCTCGCTCGAAATGACGTTACTATTAAGGTTTTCTAGGGAAGAAATTAGGATGTGAAGAATTGCAAAAAGATTTAAACCAAAGTGGTCGTGTCAACAGCCCTTTCCTTCATTAACTTTTGTATCAGATAAGCAATAATCACTACAGCCAAACACCCTACTACATTTAGCCATAAATAAGCCACCACTTCTGCAAAACCCAAAGCACAAACAATAAGTTCTGCCAAAATAGCCGCATAAAAAACCGCTTTGCTTTTCACGTTCTTTAGGTAGAAAGCGACTAAGAAAACCCCTAAAATGGTTCCATAAATAAATGAACCGAGAATATTTACTGCTTCTATTAAGTTTCCGATTTTACTGGTAAATAAAGCCATAATGATACAAACTACACCCCACAAAACGGTTGCCCATCGCGATGCATTCACATAAGTTCCATCGCTGCCAGTTTTATTAAAGATACGTTTATAAATATCCACCACTGTGGTAGAAGCTAAAGAGTTTAAAGCACTAGCGGTAGAACCCATGGAGGCCAAGAAGATAATGGCGATTAAGAGGCCTATCAATCCCTTTGGCAGATATTCGGTAACGAAGCTCAGAAAGATGTAGTTGTTATCATTTGTAGAAGCATTAGCATCATTCTTTTTCATCAAAGTCGTTAATTCTTCTCTGATTACCTTGCCATCTTCATCATACTGTTTAACCAAAGTACGTTGTTGGTTAATCAATCTTTGGTTGTCATTTGCTAACGCTGCATCCAGCTTTTCTACTTCCAATTTTTTCTTTTCAAAAAGCTGGTCATATTTCGTCTGTATTTGCGCTAGCTCTGCCTTGTGTTCACTTTTCTCGAGTTTATTCAACTCGTAACTATTGAAAAACAAAGGTGCTTTATTGTATTGATAAAAGGTAAATACTAGCACACCAATCAACAGAATTAGAAACTGCATTGGGATTTTCACCAAACCATTCATCAATAAACCCAATCGGCTTTGCCCTACAGAAGAGCCCGTTAAATACCTACCCACTTGACTTTGATCGGTACCGAAATAAGATAATTGCAGGAAGAAGCCACCAATAATACCGCTCCAAACATTGTAAGGGTTAGTCCAACTGAAATCGAAATCTATGGCGTTGGTACGTCCCATTTTTCCAGCAATGCTGATGGCTTTTCCAAAACCTACGCTTTCAGGCAACAAGTGCACTACCATAACTCCCGCAGCAAATAAGCCACAAAAGATAATACTCATTTGCAATAACTGTGTGTAAGAAACTGCCTTTGTGCCACCAAAAACTGTGTAAAAAATTACCAAGCCACCCATAAATAAAGTAGTATAAGTAACGTTGATATTTAGAATAGTGGAAAGGATAATTGCTGGTGCGTAAATGGTAATTCCAGTGGATAAACCACGTTGAATTAGGAACAGAAATGCGGTTAAGGCACGGGTTTTGAAATCGAACCTTTGCTCTAAATATTCGTAGGCAGTATAAACCTTTAACCGATGGAAAATTGGCACAAAAGTGACGCACAAAACAATCATCGCCAATGGCAGACCAAAATAGAACTGCACAAAACTCATCCCTGAAGAATAAGCCAAACCTGGTGCAGAAAGAAAGGTAATGGCACTAGCTTGCGTAGCCATCACCGAAAGACAAACCGTGTACCAAGGCATGCTCTGTCCGCCCAATAAATAAGCATCCATGCTCTTCGTTCCACGACTCTTATAAATACCGTAACCTACAATTCCTAGTAAGGTTAAAAGTAAAACCGCCCAATCTATATTGCTCATTGGAAATATTTAGTAAAGGCGTAAAATAAAGCGATTAGTAATACCAACCAAAATATAAGGAGGTAGTAAAACTGTTTCCAAGTTTTTACGAATGGAGGTAAATCGTTTGGGTTTTCTTGCATAGTATTTTTTGTTATGCTTCTGCCGTCATTTCGAGCGTAGTCGAGAAATCTTTGGATATAATAATTACCAAAACATATTCAAAGATTTCTCTCCCGAATATTCGGGACTGCGCTTCAGTCGAAATGACGGAAGTGCTATTTAGATAGTAAATTCGCAAATAAACGATACGCCCCAGGTACACCAGCTGGCAATTGTCTGAAAAATGCTAAAGAAGTGTAAACAAACTTTCCTTTACCGTAATTTGCAATCAACAATGAGCCATCGTTAGGTGCTTCGCCTGTATCATTCATTCTCAAAATTTTTTCATATTTCGGGTCGATATCATCTGCAAAATACAAACCTCGTTCTTGTACCCAGCCAATAAAATCTTTCTCTGTAATTTTATTTGGCTGATTTAATGCGGCATGCTCTGGCTTGGTAAAAGTAACTTTCGCATCCTCTTCGGTAACACGTTTATTTACCAATCTAAAAGGATAAGGGCCAAAATTAGTTGATTTTAAACCATTGTTAACATTGTACTGTTCTAACAAAACCCCTCCGTTTTTCACGTAGTCCATCAGTTTGTTATAAACGTTCTTGGCTTCTTCGTTTACGTTAAAAAACCTCACGCCAATGACAATAGCGTCAAAAGAAGAAAGGTCGTTTAGCATTATTTGCGTTGTATTCAAATGTACCACTTCGTAACCTACTTGCTGCAACGCATTGGCTACTAAATCTCCTGCACCATCAATATAAGCAACACGTTTGCCAGCAATTTTCAAATCGGCTACCTCCAGTTTAGCGGTGGCATTTGGAAATAAATTGATATTCGGAATATGGTCATAGCGGATAGTTCTAAAACCTTTACTCTCTGTTTCACCAGCAATTTTAACTTGTAGATTTAGCGTTGCTGATGTCGAATTTGCAGCAGGCGTAATGGTAAATACGGCCAATTGCCCATCGCCTTTTTGTGTAAGGCTGAAGGTGATTTTTTCTGGACTACTTTTCCATCCGGCAGGTAAAACTGGAACCACATCCCCTACTACATTTTTGGTGAAGCTCTTCAAGTTCACTTCTATCGCCTTTGGCTGACCGTTTACAAAAAGATAAGCTTGATCACTTAAAGTTGCAGTTACCTTTGGCGCAATTACCAAAGGTTGATATTTCTCGCCCTTAATTGGGTCTGTTGATTTAAAAAGGATAGGTAGACTTACCTCAATTTTTTCTCCATTAACGATAAATTGAACGCTAGCAGTTAAACCATTTGGATTTTCGGGATAGCCAATTTCCTCTTGTTGATCAATGGCGTAATAACCTATGGGATGCTCTTTTTTAAGATAATAAGGCTGTGTAATATTGGATTTTTCTGCTTTTACGTTGTACTTCATCGATGAAAGACGGTTGTCCTGTAAATCGATGTTTCTATCCTTTAACTGTCCGCTAATTTTTACTGGACCTGAGGCTCTGTAAATTGCATTTATAGTCACAGGAATGCTATCGCCTACGGCATAACTCGCTTCTGGAACAATTGCTTCTGCCCATAAACCTGCACAAGCCATAATCAGTTCGTCTAATAATTTATGATTAAAGCCCTGTTCTTTTGCAGTTAAATTTTTAAGCTTTAGTAAATCTGTTAGCGATGCTGATGGTTGATTGATTTTGTATTGCTGTTGTATCTGATTCAACAAATCTAAAACCTGCTTATTACTCACCGAGATATTGATGCCATCGAACAAAGAAACTTTTGCTGGTTCACCTGCGGTGTGACTGAAATATTCGAAAGCCTCGCCTCTTTGTAGCGCAGAGCCAAAACCTTGGCTTTTATGGTTAGTACGACTGATAGCTGCAATTTCTCCGTAGTTTTTACCCAACAAAGGATTGTAAGTTCCTACATCCATTTTCAATTGGTCGGGAGCGGTGGTGTTGTTATTTCCAAAATTGTAGGTATTCCACAAAATGCGTTTTGCTTTCCAAACGGTTACCCCATTTTTTAATTGTTCTGGAAATTGCTTAGGGTCTGCAGCAGCTATAAAAGCTTCTCTAGCGATAATTGCTGAAGCTGCATGATGACCGTGTCCTGCTCTGGCATCTTCCGGAAAACGGGTGATAATTACATCCGGCCTGAACTTGCGAATTACCCAAACAGCATCAGCTAAAATTTGCTGCTTCCCCCAAATCTTGAAAGTTTCTTCTGAAGTTTTAGAAAAGCCGAAGTCGTTTGCTCTACTAAAAAATTGCTCTGCTCCATCTACTTTCCTTGCCGCTAAAAGTTCTTGTGTCCTTATTTGCCCTAGCAGTTCAGCTTGCTCATTTCCAATTAGGTTCTGTCCGCCATCACCTCTGGTTAGAGACAAATAAGCGGTTCTTACCTTGGCTTCTTTCGCTAAATAGGCAAGTAATCTGGTATTTTCGTCATCGGGATGAGCTGCCATATAAAGTACGCTACCTTTTACTGAAAGACTTGCGATACCTTGAGCAATTTCTGCGCTATTGAGGGCATTTAGCTGTTGTACTTGTGCTTTCACAAAGCATGGCAATAGCATAGCAGCAAGAAAAAATGTCTTGATGTTCATTGTGTATTGGTTGTATGGCTAAAATAGTTAATTTTTGTAAAAGCCTCCCGAAATGGAACATTGTTTGCAGAACTTCTATTATATTTTTACAAGCCACAGATGCGCAGATTTTTCATCCCTGATTTTATCTATGGCCAAACTAAATTTTAAACACACACAAAATGAAAAATTTACTTTTAGCTTGCCTTATTGTCGTTAGCTTAGGCTCTTGTGGCATTAATAAACAGGCACAACAGATAAAAGCCTTGGAAAAGTGCGATTATCGTCTTACTGATGCCACAAACATCACGATTGCTGGAGCAGATGTGAGAAAAATTATCCAAAACGGCACCACTTCATCGCTCAATATTCCTGGACTAGCATTGGGTTTGTTAAGAAAAGATATTCCCCTTAGAGCAAAGCTGAATTTAGAAATCACGAATCCTACTAATGCTTTAGCGGCCATTAACAACTTCGATTACATTGTACTAATTAACCGACAAGAAGTTTTCAATGGCTCGGTTGATCAGAGCGTGAGCATTCGTGCTGGTCAAACTACCTTAGTTCCTGTACAAGTAAATGCAAACATCTACCAGTTTTTAACGGACAACAAAATGGTTGACGAAATTGGCGCATTCATTGGTGGTGCAACTAACGGTTCTGAGAAAAAAGGATTGGTTACTTTAAAAATCCGTCCTTCGATTAAAGTGGGTGGCGGATTGGTAAAATATCCTGGCTATATTACCATTGACAAAGAGGTGAGCAGTAAGATTTTGCTGTAAAGAAATCATTTCGTAAACAAATATTACCGAGCCTATAAACTAAATCTTGCGAGATGAGTTTATAGGCTTTTTCTTTTAATTAGTAGCCAAATCTTCAGCGGATTAGCACATTAGCTACAACTAGTTATTCAATCGGTGCAACATTAAACATTCCAGTGCGTCTTGTTGTAAAAGCATAATTAATGATAGGTTATAGCGTAAACGACACACTTAATAAGACAAATAGATGTTTACGCTAACCTTAGAGATAACTCAGTAAGAGATTTAAGATAAATGATATAGGCAGGCACGGATTGTTTACCCTCACTTACAAAATCCAAATTTTTGGTGGCAAGGTTGGCGGTAAAGACACCATGTTTAGGTTCTAAAAATGGTTAATAGTTAATTAAGATAAAAGACCGTGGATGCGGTCTTTTCTTTTTTATATTATCTTTAATATACACCTAACCTATTGAAGATATGTCCGAAAAATTCCAAAACAAATATCGCATTCCCTCTGCTCGTGCACCTTGGTGGGATTATAGCGCCAACGCCCCTTATTTCATTACCATTTGCACAAACCATAGAATACATTATTTCGGCAAGGTGGTGGATGGCTCAATACAATTATCGGATATTGGAAAATTTGCCCAACAATGCTGGAATGAAATCCCTTTACATTTCCCTTTTGTGATATTGGATGAATTTGTGGTGATGCCTAATCATATTCACGGGATTATCATTATTAATAAACCTGATATCGATATGCAATCTACCGGCAATGTACAGACGCAAAATTTTGCGTCTCTACCTGCGGAAAATCATACAAAAAACAAATTCGGGCCACAATCAAAAAATCTGGCATCCATCATCCGCGGATTTAAAATTGGCGTAACCAAATCTGCTCGATTATCAAATCCTAATTTTGCTTGGCAACCCAGATATCATGACCATATTATTCGTGACGAAAAGGCATACGAAAATATTGCGAATTATATCCGAAACAACCCAAAAAACTGGAATAAAGACAAATTTTATCAATAAAAAAGCCCCGACTAAATCGGGGCTTAAATTATATTTTTTCTCCTTTTTCGAGTTTTTCTTTTCTATGTTCTTGCGATAGGTAATGTAACAAGGTATTCAATACCACGGCATTCCAATCGTCATGTAAACTTACATTGATATTCTTTTTTCTATCGTACATATCTTGCACATGTAAAACACCTTTATCCAAAAAATACTTGATTTGGCTCCAAGGCAAAACGGTTGTTTTCGTTTTTCCTAAAAACCAAGTTTTGTAAGATACTTCAAAACCTTTATAATCAAATTTCGCCGCACCAACCTCTAATTTTTCTTGATTATTCAGTTTCTCAATGAAATCGTTTACTAAGTGTTTCTTCACATACTGCCACAAACCCGACATGATGTAGTAATAAGTATGGTCTTCCTCTAAAAGCTCTTCAACCTTACTGCTTTCAAACTGTACGCTAACAGATTTACCATCTTTACTTTTTACATCGATAGTATATTTCTTCTTGGTAGGTTTTTTTACAGGACCAATTAACGATACACCGTATTTCACAGCGGCAACATCGCCACAAGCTATACGGGTTTGATTTACTTCGATAGCTTCGGCAGTAATCTTTACTTTTTGCTTTGATGAAGGGATGACGATATCTACGTCGAAATTATGATGTTGCATGGGTCCGAATATACAGATATTTTAGAAATGAATATATATCAAAGAGCTAGGATGTTTAAGATTATTTTACCAAGACTTACCGAAGCTTAAGCCAACAGCTACAGCTAAAAATCCGACCAATAAACTTGTGAGTGTGTAAATAATTAGCGTCGTATAGCTTTGTTGCTGCAAAAGCTGGATATTTTCGGAAGCGAAAGTAGAAAAGGTGGTATATCCACCACAAAAGCCAGTAACAAAAAGCAGTCGTAGATTTTCATTTTCTGTGGGATTTTTCCCAAATATTCCTACACATATTCCGAGTATAAAACAGCCCAAAACATTAGCGATAAAAGTTCCCAATGGAAATCCATTTACAGCATATCTAGTTGCAAATACCGAAGTTAGAAACCGAAAGACACTTCCTATTCCACCACCTAATCCTACTAGTAAAATTTGTTTTAGCATTCGTTTGAATTAGCCACAGATGCACAGATAGATCTAAATATTTAATAAAGATAAAAACATCTGTGCATCTGTGGCGAAAAATTAAAGCCCTAATCTATGTTTTCTTAACGTATCTTTCGCAATATCATAACCAGCATCGGCATGGCGAATTACGCCCATTGCAGGGTCGTTGTGCAACACTCTTTTCAATCTTCTAGCTGCATCTTCCGTCCCATCGGCAACAATCACCATTCCTGCATGAATAGAATAACCAATTCCTACTCCACCACCGTGATGTAAAGATACCCAACTTGCACCACCTGCCGTATTAATCAACGCATTTAAAATTGGCCAATCTGCTACTGCATCCGAACCGTCTAACATGGCTTCAGTTTCTCTATTTGGAGAAGCTACAGAGCCTGTATCTAAATGGTCGCGACCAATTACAATAGGTGCTTTTACTTTCCCTTCAGCTACCAATTTATTAAATGCCAAACCAGCTTTTTCTCGTTCACCTTGCCCCAGCCAACAAATACGAGCTGGCAATCCTTGAAAAGCAATACGTTCTTGTGCCATGGTAATCCAGCGTTTCAAGCTTTCATTCTCTGGAAAAAGTTCTAAAATCACCTTGTCAGTTTCGTAAATATCCTGTGGATCGCCACTTAAAGCTGCCCAACGAAAAGGACCTTTTCCTTCACAAAACAACGGACGGATATAAGCTGGCACAAACCCAGGAAAATCGAAGGCATTTTTAACACCAACTTCCAAAGCTCTGCCGCGTAGATTATTACCATAATCGAAAGTGATGGCTCCTCTTCTTTGCAGTTCCAGCATCTGTTCAACGTGTTTCGCCATCGTAGCATAACTTCGCTTCACATATTCTTCAGGATTTTTCTCACGTAAATCAGTGGCTTCGGCAACGATCAATCCCTCTGGAAAATAGCCAATCAATGGGTCATGTGCCGATGTTTGATCCGTTAAAGTATCAGGAGTAATATTTCTGTCAATCAATCTTTGCAACAGCTCTACCGCGTTACAAACCACACCGATAGAAATGGCTTTTTGCTCCTCCTTATATTGTAACGCCTTGTCAATCGCTTCATCAATATCGTAAGCAATCTCGTCAATATATCTCGTTTCCAAACGTTTTTGAATGCGCCATTCTTCTACATCTGCAGCCAAACAAACACCTTCGTTCATGGTAATAGCCAACGGTTGTGCGCCGCCCATTCCGCCTAAACCAGCAGTTACGTTTAGCGTTCCTTTTAGGTTACTATCAAAATGCTTCTTAGCCAAAGCGGCGTAGGTTTCATAAGTTCCCTGAACAATTCCCTGCGAACCAATGTAAATCCACGAACCTGCAGTCATCTGGCCGTACATCATCAAACCTTTATCTTCCAGCTCATCAAAATGTTGTTGCGTAGCCCATTTAGGCACTAATTGAGAATTCGAAATCAGCACTCTCGGCGCATCTTTATGCGTTGGTAAAACTCCAACTGGTTTCCCAGACTGAATGAGTAAAGTTTCGTCATCTTCCAAGTTTTTTAATGCTTTGATGATGAGTTCCAGTGCCTCTTTATTTCTCGCAGCTTTACCTCTTCCTCCATACACAATCAAATCTTCGGGTCTTTCGGCAACTGCTGGGTCTAAATTATTTAACAACATTCTTAACGCCGCTTCTTGCACCCATCCTTTACAATTTAAGGTTGCTCCAAGTGGTGTTTGACTTTCTTTCAGGTTCATATATTTGGTGGTTATTTTATTATTAAAAGTATTTTAACCACCTAAGACACCTTAGAAAACCTAAGACTTAAATGAGCTAAGATGTCTGAGGTGGTTCATTTAATCAACGCGTTGTTTATCACAGAAATCTAAAATTGTAATACTAAAATCGTAAATACCTTCATTGTTACAATTTCAAATTTAACGAATTATTATTATTTGATTAATTTCGCATTAGAATGCAAGCAAAGAATCGTCATTTCTTGAAACAAATTTCTGCGGTACTAATTCTAGCGATATTTTCGTTAGCCATTACACCTTGGGGAGCCTTGCATCATCACGAGAGCGAAACCGTTGTTCACGAGAAACATTGTACACATACCGTACACGTAAAAACATCTACCGAAACTTGCTTGATTTGTAAAGCACATTTCGAAAAGAATTTCACTACCGATTTCCATAATTACCTAGTTTATTTAAAAGGTAATCCTGTTAAGGCAATATTTCCATTAGTTGGTAATTCGTTTACCGATATCATTGCCAGCTGCCTACGTGGCCCTCCAGCTCATCCATAAATCTACCTATTCTTTATGTATGCTGTCTTTTTTCTGGCCAACAGGCGATGAAAGAGCGGTCCATTAATTATCCATCGTTTTACGTGAGTGGAAATACCACTTAATTATATTTCTTTTATGAAAAGGTTACAACTTTTAGTAACTGTTTTTGGCATTTTACTGTCTTTAAATACCTTCGCTAATTCATTAGTTAGCATTAAAGGTAAGGTTGTCGATGCCTCAACACAAGCACCTCTAGCTGGTGCAACACTTTATATTTCTGATTTAAAAGCCAGCACAAGCACCAACACCAATGGTGAATTTACCTTCAATAACGTTCCTTCAAAAGGTAAGTTCTTGTTAGAGGTTCGTTATTTGGGCTACAAAACTACTTCAAAACTGATTGACTTAGCCACACAGCAAGAAATTACCTTTGCCTTAGAAGCATCGGTAATAGAAAGTGCCGAAGTGGTCATTACCGGAACTCCATTTAGTGCCAATAACAAAACCAACAGTTTGGCCGTGGTATCGATTAGTCGCGATAAATTAGCACAATCTGCTGCTACAAACTTGGTAGATGCCATTGCTAAAATTCCGGGTGTGGCACAAGTAACCACAGGTGGTGCAATCTCAAAACCCACCATCAGAGGTTTAGGCTATAACCGTGTGTTAACGATGGTTGATGGTGCAAGAGAAGAAGGCCAACAATGGGGCGATGAACACGGTGTACAAGTAGACCAATTTGCTGCAGCTCGTATCGAAGTATTGAAAGGTCCAGCGAGTTTGCTTTACGGTTCTGATGCTTTGGGCGGGGTTATCAATATTATTGATGATTTAGTGCCTGCTGAGGGAACTTACAACGGCAACTTCACCACCAACTACAACACCAACGGAGGTTTAACGGGCTCGTCATTGATGATGCAAGGAAATACCAATGGTTTTGTCTACCGTGGTCGTGTGTCTTACAAAAATGCTTACGGTTTTGGCTATAAAGGCCATGTAGTGCCAAATGCAGGTTTTAATGAAATCAACACGAGTGCCATGTTGGGCTTGAATAAAACTTGGGGTTATACGCACCTGAGTTTATCTCGCTTTGCAACCAATATTGGTTTGGTAGAAGAAGGTCCAGATGCTGATGGAAACTATTTAGATGAAGAGGGAAATGTGATTAGCAAAAGTGATGCAAAATCGAGGTCGTTGAACTTACCTTTTCAAAATATCAACCATTATCGTGCAGCTTTAAATAGCAATGTACTTTTGGGTGGCGGCCAGTTAAAATCTACTTTTGCATTTCAGCGCAACATTAGAAAAGAGTTTGAAGAAACGAAAGAAGAACCAGGTTTAAACTTGGGCTTAAATTCTTATACTTACGATGTTAAATATTCTTTTGCAAATAACGGAGTTTGGGAACCGACCATCGGTTTGCAAGGCATGTACCAAACTAACAAAAACAGTGGTGAAGAATTTTTAGTACCTGACTACAACAGTAACAACATTGGTGCTTTTGCCTATTTGAAACGTAATTTCGAAAATGGCGCTATCAATGCTGGCGTACGTTACGATTACAAAAAAATTGATGGCAAAGATTTGTTCGAAGATCATGGCGACCATCAAGACCAAGTCTTCAGTGCTTTTAACAATAGCTTTTCGAATTTTACAGGTTCTTTGGGTTTTGCATTTGATATCGCTAAAAACCTAAACTTGAAAGGAAATATCGGCTCTGGATTTAGAGCACCAAACATTGCAGAGCTAGGTGCCAACGGTAAACACGAAGGTACTTTTAGATATGAAATTGGTAACAGCAACCTTAAACAGGAAACTAGTTTACAGTTCGATTTAGGCTTGACGTATCAAGCGGAAAACATCACCTTGGGCTTAAATGCTTACAGCAACAAAATCTATGATTACATTTATTTAAGCAACTTAAACGATGAAACCATTGTGAACACCGACCATGATGGCAACACAGAAACTTTACCCGTTTATCGTTTCTTACAAACAGATGCTAACTTAATAGGTGGCGAAGCTTCGGTAGATTTTCATTTGGTTAAAGCATTACACTTTGAAAACACTTTTGCCTATGTGAAAGGCACTAACAAAGCCACCAATTCTCCACTGCCTTTTATTCCCGCAGCAAGTTTAAATAACGAGATTCGTTTTGAGCCGAACCTAAAAGGATTAAACGACAGCTTCGTTAAAGTAGGCTTAACCAATGTTTTTAAGCAAGATAGAATTGATGCTTTTGAAACAGAAACTGATGGTTACACCTTATTTGACGCTGGAATTGGCACTTCCTTTAAAACTAAAAAAGGCAAGTTAAACATTTGGGTTACCGGACAAAATTTAACCAATAAACTTTATTATAACCATTTAAGTCGTTACAAATTAGCGAATATTTACAATCCTGGTCGTAATGTAAGTTTTGGAATTAGCGTGCCGTTGTAGTATTGCACTTATTAGCATATTAGACTTACGAAGTTTTTAAACGGCGAAGCCCTCAACTTCACCTTATTTACAATTATAAGCTAAAGTTAAACTTCGTAAGTCTTCAAGAATTGACATTAATAGTTCGTCATACCCAACTCGATTGGGTATCGTAAAGCGAAAAAAGTCAATATAATTGCCGTCATTTCGAACGTAGAGAGAAATCTAGCATCAGTAGTTGGTTGCTAGATTTCTCCTCCTTCGTTCGTCGAAATGACGAAAACATAAAAGAAGCCCTTCATAAACAAATGAAGGGCTTTCTCTTTCCATTTTATCAAATCTCTCCAATCATCTCCAAAAAAATTATTTACAAAAATTTGGAGATTAAAAATTTAGCACTACTTTAGTGTATTATTTAACTAATACACTAGTATGATAAAGATAGACAATCTAAATTTTAGCTATAGCAAGCATAGAATTCTCTTCAAGGATATCAGCATGCAACTGAGCAGTGGTCATATCTACGGACTATTGGGCAAAAATGGTGCAGGCAAATCAACCTTATTAAAAAACTTAGCTGGTTTGGTATATGCACAAAGTGGAAAAATTGACGTTTTAGGCTTAGACCCTGCAAAAAGACAACCTGCACTATTGCAGCAAATCTGTTTCATTCCCGAAGAATTTCATTTACCAGCTATCAAAATCGATAGTTACGTAAAAGCTAATGCTGCTTTCTATCCAGAATTCGACCATCAATACTTTGCAGATTTATTGAAAGAGTTTGATATCCCAGTTGGACAAAAACTGATTGACATGAGTTACGGTCAGAAAAAGAAAGTGATTATCTCTTTCGGTTTGGCAACTAATGCCAAGTTGGTGATTATGGACGAACCAACCAACGGTTTAGATATTCCTTCGAAAGCACAGTTTCGTAAAATTATGGCCTCTGCATTAACCGACGACAAATGCATTATTATCTCTACCCACCAAGTACGAGATTTGGATAATTTGATTGACACGGTAATTATGTTGGATGAAAATAAAATTGCGCTAAAAGCTACAGTAGAAGAAATTACAGAAAAGCTTTCTTTCAAACGCTTGAAAGAAATTGATGAAACGGTAATCTATGCCGAACCTTCGTTAGCTGGCTACAATGCAGTAATGCCAAATTATCATCAAGAAGATAGCAAGCTAGATATGGAATTGCTCTTTAATGCAGTTTTAGCAGAGAAAAACAAACTGAAACCAATTTTTAACTAAACAGACATGAACAATACTTTCGACTTACATCGTTTTACGCTATTGCTTAAGAGGCAGTGGTTAGAGTTTGGTAAAATCTTTTTGATTACGTTATTGGTGGCTACAGGTGTATTGATAGCATTTTACGGAATAATATTATTGCCTTTACAAACAATTAAGCTCATAATCTTTAGACTCGATTTTAGACAACCCTTATTTTTTATCTTCGGGTTTCTATTTATCAGCATCATTGCAAGTTCATACTTTGCACATTTGGGGCAAAAATCTAAAGCTATCGTCGATTTACTGATACCAGCTTCAACTTTTGAGAAATTTTTAGCTGGTGTTTTCTTCACTTCCATATTCTCAGTACTGAGTTTTCTCCTAATTTTTACAATTACGGATTTGGCTTTTGTTGCCTACATTAAATCTTATTTTAAAACCACAGAGAATATACAAGAGCTAGCCAATATTAAAACTTTCTTCAATAAAAACAACGTCAACTCATTTGCTCCCTTATATGTGATGCCAGTTACAGTTACCAGTATTTTCTTGCTTGGTTCGGTGTATTTCAAAAGGTTCCATTATATCAAAACAGCAATATGTATAATGATTTTTAGTGGCGCAGCAACTTCCATTGTAATTAAGGTATCAGAAGTATTATTAGGCGGAAAAACGGCTATCAATGGCAACCATGGCAAAGATACGATGGAATGGCTGTTGTTTGCCATCATAGCTGCATGCACATTGGTAGTTTTGAGCATCACCTACGTTCGCCTTAAAGAAAAAGAGGTTTAATTTTAACGAGAGAAACATGGAATTTAGAGATAACAAAGCGATATATCTTCAGATAGCCGAATATGTTTGCGAACATATTTTACTGGAGAAGTGGCAAGCGGAGCAAAAAATCCCATCGGTGAGGGAAATGGCCGTAACGCTAGAAGTAAACCCAAATACGGTAATGCGCACCTACGAATTACTTCAAAATAAGAACATCATTCACAACAAAAGAGGGATAGGTTTTTTTGTGGCCGAAGAAGCTATAGCTAATGTAAAAAACTATAGAAAAGCACAATTTATGGAGGATGAATTGCCTACGGTATTTAGAAACATCTATTTACTAAACATAGATTTTGAAGAGCTACAAACCCGTTACAACACTTTTGTTAAAGAAAACTTTTAATACTTGAACTCATGAAAACCAGTAATAAATTATTAATCGCTTTTGCAGCTGCACTTATCATTGTTCCGATTTTGAGTATGGTATATGTTTCGAAAGCTTACTACACAGACAGCCAAAGTTGGTGGCACCTACAAAAGCAAAACAACAGCTTCGACGGCAAATCTGAGAATATGGAAGCCATCCCTTTAAATCAATTTAATACAATTAATATTGCCGATGGAAAAGAGGTTCGCTTTGATATACAACTGATAAAGGACAATAAGTTTGGAGTTAAGTTAGACAAAAATGATAAAGACATCGTTAAATTTAACGTTGATGCACATGGAAAATTACAAATCGAACTAATCAGTAAAGACCGAGCAAAGGCAAATAGCGTTATTAATTTACTTATTTATGCTACAGAGACAAAAGAATTAAGTCTTAACAATGCAACCTCATTAGATCTTAACGCAAAGGGAGATTCAATTACGCTGAATCTTAATAAGGTTAGCGAATTAACATTCGATAGATCAAGCCAATTTACCAAATTGAAAATAAATGCTGAGGATGGCAATGCTATTTTTGGTGGAGCAGCTATGATACACATAGAAAAAGAAATCACTAAATCACTCTATTTGAATTTAAAGAATACAAATTTTATAAGTGAGTGGGCTTCCTATCAGAATTTAAATATTACTGCAAACGGACAATCAAGTATCGGTGTTAGAGGAGATGACCGAGAAAAAAACAAAGAATACAGCATACAGAATTTGAGTTTACAAACTTTTGATGAAGTTAATTTGAACTTCGAAAAAATTAAAATCCGAAAAGCAACAGGTTCTCTATCTGACCAAACGATTGTGCAGATGCCTGTTGCTAACTTAAAACAGATGTTGAAGTAATCAGCATTATCAATTAACAACAAACAGTCATTTCGACGAACGAAGGAGGAAAAATCTAGCGACTAGCCGCATGACGCTAGATTTAACTCCGTTGATTTTCAATTCTCTCTGCGTTCGAAATGACGACAAACCGTCTAATCTGTAGAACTCCTTACTTAAACACCCTTAACCTTATGATTCTCATTATCGTAATCCTAATTATTCTTTGCCAAGCTTGCTAGTTTTGAATAAACTGAACGGCAGCTTTAATATCCGTTGCCAGCAATCTATCTGCATCGTTAAAGCTTACTACAGCTCTAAAATCCTGCATCAATTTTTCAATTCTTGGAGATGATTTTAATGGTCTTCTTAATTCTAAAGCTTGTGTTGCGGTAATCAGTTCGATGGCCAAAATACGTTCTACATTTTCTACCACACGCAAACATTTGGTAGCGGCATTGGCGCCCATACTTACATGGTCTTCCTGTCCATTGCTACTTACAATACTATCTACCGATGCTGGTGTACACAACTGTTTATTCTCGCTAGCAATAGATGCTGCAGTATATTGCGTAATCATCAGGCCAGAATTTAAACCTGCATTTTTCACTAAGAAAGGAGGCAAACCTCGTGTTCCAGAAATCAGTTGAAAAGTTCTTCTTTCAGAAATAGAACCAATTTCGGCCAGTGCCAAACACAAAAAATCCAAAGTCAAAGCCAATGGTTGTCCGTGGAAATTACCTGCCGAAATAATCAAATCTTCATCAGGAAATACATTAGGATTATCCGTTACCGAGTTAATTTCCGTTTCAAAAACGGATTGAATATAGGCTACGCTATCCTTACTTGCGCCATGTACTTGCGGCACACAACGAAAAGAATAAGGGTCTTGCGTTTGCTTACCATTTTGTACAATCAGCTCGCTTCCTTCTAGCCAGTTTTTAATATTTTCTGCCGTTTGCAACTGTCCTTTATGCGGACGAATGATGTGGCTTAGGTTTAAAAATGGATCAATGCGACAATCGAAAGCGTCGATAGCAGTGGCAGCAATGGCATCGGCCCAAGCCAGTAAATTTTGAGATTGAAGCAAACAATGAACCCCATAAGCACTCATAAATTGCGTACCGTTAATCAACGCTAAACCTTCCTTACTTTGCAATGTTAAAGCTTGCCAGCCGAGTTGCTCGTATAATTTAGCAGTGCTGATTTGTTTATCTTTATACCAAACATCGCCCTCGCCGATTAGCGGCAAAGCCAAATGTGCCAAAGGAGCTAAATCGCCAGATGCGCCCAAAGAACCTTGCGTGTAAACCACTGGCAAAATATCGTGATTATAAAAATCTATCAGTCGTTGTACCGTAGTCAAAGCAATGGCAGAATGACCATAACTCAAAGACTGAATTTTCAGCAACAGCATCAACTTTACAATCAGCTTTGGCACTTCGTTACCAGTTCCACAAGCGTGAGACAGTAATAAGTTATGCTGAAGTTGTGTGAGTTTATCCGCTTCAACTTTTACATTTTGCAGGTAACCAAAACCAGTGTTAATTCCGTAGATGGGCTCTTCAGTTTTGCTCAATTTATCATCCAAATAAGCTCTGCATTTAATAATTTTTTCTTCAGCAAAGGCCGATAAAGCAATTTTTTGCGATGAATGAATAATTTCTTGGATAGCAGCAATAGTTAACCTATTAACGCCTACGTTGTACACGGTCATATCAATTCCATTTGGTCGCTCAAAAGTATAAATAATGATAAATTTAAACTAATTTGTTGCCTTCACGTTTATACTATTATTCGATTTATTATGAAACGTTTACTTTTATTTTCCGTTGCTTTTATTTTCAGTATCAACTTGTTTGCTCAAAAAACAGATACTTTATCCATCACTTTAGAGCAGATAAAATATGCTTATCCTGTTAAATATTTCCAGATACAAACCGAAGGGCAAGATTTACGGATGGCTTACATGGACGTGGCACCAACTTCCAAAACTAATGGCAGAACGGTGATGTTATTTCATGGCAAAAACTTTGGTGGTTATTACTGGACTAACGTCATCAAAGCATTAACAGCGAACGGTTATCGTGTAATTGTGCCCGACCAAATTGGCTTCGGCAAATCATCAAAAGCGTTTATCCACTACAGTTTTCATCAAATGGCCAAATGGAATAGCCTATTGTTAGATAGTTTGAAGATTAATAAAGCTGTGATTTTAGGTCACTCGATGGGTGGAATGTTAGCTACTCGTTTTGCGTTATTATTTCCAGAAAAAACGGAAAAATTAGTGTTAGAAAATCCAATTGGATTAGAAGACTACAGAGCATTTGTACCTTATGTTACTACCGAACAACAATATCAAACAGAGCTAAAAACTACTGCAGAAAGTGTAAAGAAATATTATCAGAATTCCTATTTTACCGAGTGGAAACCGGAATATGATGATTTGGTGCGCATTGCTAGTGGTGTAACTTTCAGCGCCGATTATCCACGCTGGGCAAAAGTAGCCGCATTAACTTTTACCATGATTTACGAACAACCTGTAGTGCATGAATTTCCGAATGTGAAGGTACCAACTTTATTATTAATTGGTAAAGAAGACAAAACCATTGTTGGTAAAGGTTTGCTTAGTACCGAAGACCAAAAAAAGTACGGACAGTATAAGGTTTTAGGAAAAGCTACCGCAGCTAAAATTTCTGGAGCAAAGCTGATAGAGTTTGATGGCCTTGGGCACATTCCTCATTTAGAAAAACCAGAGGAATTTATGAAAGCGCTGATTGAGAATTTGTAACTTTAATAAAAGCGTCATTTCGACTGAAGCGCAGCGAAATGGAGAAATCTTTGGATTGGTTATTATCTTTAAGATTTAGCTTCGCTGATTCTCAGTTCTCCGCTAAGGTCGAAATGAAGACCGATTTATGCGAATCCTCAATTCAACTCTCTAAAATCTCCAGCTGAGCAATCACGTCTTCTTCCGTAATTGGGTATGGCTCGTTGTTAGCAATAGCTTGATAAACCAATTCGAAAAGTTCTCCATAATTACCTTTTGGCGATGCTACAGTTGTAATTTTTCTTCCACCATCTGGTGTTACAATTTTCAGTTTGCCTGCATCTTCAGGTATTTCAATTCCATAACCTTCATCGGTTGGTTTCATGCCCTTTAATAATTGGCTTTCTTGAATATCACCGTGATTTTTGGAAAACGAACCCAAAGAACCGCTTACAACAAATGCGGGAGGAATATCTGCTGCCAACATTGTTGAGGTTAAATAAACATTTAACTGATTAGGATAAGCCAAGTGAATGAAGAAATAATCATCTACTTTACTTTCTTCTCTATTGTTTGCCAGCACTTTATAAAACTTGTCTGGTTTACCGAATAAAGCAATAGCTTGGTCTAACAGATGTGGTCCTAAATCGTAAGACAATCCACTGGCTTCAAAGCTACTATCCTCTTTAAAAGTTTTAACTCCAATTTCATTTCTATACCTATCGTAACGAAAATGAACTTCAACTAGTTTCCCGAGTTTTCCACTTTCTATTATTTCTTTGGTGATGTTAAATCCACTATCAAACCTTCTATTGTGATAAACCAAAGCTTTTTTGCCCACTTCTTTTGCCAAAGCAAATAGCTCTTTAGCTTGCGCTACGGTAGCTGTAAAAGGCTTTTCCATCAAAATATGTTTACCCGCTAACAAGCACTTTTTTGCATAATCGTAATGCGTATAATTTGGCGTATTGATAATAATAAGATCGATATTTTCATCAGCAATTAACTCATCGATGGTATCATAGCTTTTTACACCAGGATAATCTTGAGCTGCTTGCTTTTTACTACGCTCTGTAACTGCTACAAAATTAAACCCATCATTTAAATGGACAAAAGGTGCATGAAACACCTGTCCAGACATGCCATAGGCCATTAAGCCAACATTTATTTTAGATCCCATAATTACAAAGCTAAAAGACTAAAGCTAAAAGAACAAAGATTAAGGATGAAAGAGTAAAGACCAAAGCTTAAAGTGTAAGTACATAGCTTGAGTCAAATCTGTATATTTGCAATATGAAGCCAGCAGAAATCAATATTAAATGGAAAGAGCTGCAAGAAAAACTAGCCCAAGATTTTGATTCAGATATCCCTGATTTAAAAGTGGTATTGTTTTTAATTGGTGTACAAGAGTTAGGTAAGGGACCAGGGAAATTCAGCAAGAGACAAAAAGAGGAATTAATGCATATTGCTACTTGTCGTTTGTTAAGCGAAATGGGATTTTACGAGTTAGAAGCACTAGATCAGGACGGTTGGCCACATTGGAAATTGGTAAAACAAATTCCAGCGTATGCCGGTCTTGAACAAGAGATGCTTTTAAAATCTCTAGCTATCGGTTATTTTGCAGATATCTACGAATAAAAAAAGTCCCGATTTTCAATCGGGACTTTTCTATTTATAATGATAATTTAAATTATCCTGCTTTTTCAGCTGCTTCTTTTTTCAATTGCTCATTAGCTACGATTACAATCTCAACTCTACGGTTTGCTGCACGACCAGCTTCTGATGTATTGTCAGCGATAGGCTCGTTCAAACCTTTACCTTCTGTAACTAAACGTGATGCTGGCACACCTTGAGAAACTGCATAAGTTTTAACCGCAGCAGCTCTTTTTTCTGATACTGTTTGATTTACCGCAGCTGTACCAACATTATCAGTATGACCAATAACTTTTACGTCAGTTCCTGGATATTGATTTAACGAAGAAGCTAAAGATTGGATGTTAGTTTTAGCTGCATCTTTCAATTCTGTTTTATTGAAGTCGAAAAGGATACCACTATCAAATCTAACGATGATACCTTCACCTTCGCGAATTACCTCTGCTCCTGGAATTGCCTGCTTAATTTCAGCCGCTTGCTTATCCATTCTTTTACCAATGAAACCACCAGCAGTACCACCAACTGCAGCGCCAATTACAGCACCTACAGCAGTATTACCAGCCTTTTTACCAATTAGCGCACCAATTACGCCACCTGCAGCAGCACCAATACCTGCACCTTTTTGAGTATTGTTTAAGCTGTCGCAGCTTTGAAATGTCATTGCACCTACCGATAAAGCTATAGCGACAGTTGCTGTCTTAAATTTTGTAGTCATCATTTTCTTATTTCGTTTATTATAATGTTGTTAATTTTATATTCAAAGGTAATGCCAATTTTACACAACTGCATAAAATATTCTTAATACGAATAAAACCATCGCCTTAGGTAAACAATCTTGGACAAAGATAGTTTTTCGTTCACCTCGAATTGGGCAAATAATTGACCATAATTATATACAGCTTTACTCGGAGAAATAGGCTTCCAGTTCCTTTAATGAATTTTCATCTGTATAGAAATCCTTAATTACCTTACCTTTTTCCAATAAGATAATTCTATCGCAAACATCCGTTACGTGATTTAAATCGTGGCTAGAAATAAAAGTAGTTAAGCGTTGTGTTGTACTTAAATTTTTCACTAGAGCTTTGAGCCTAATTTGTGTAGTTGGGTCTAAATTTGCGAATGGCTCATCCAAAATTAGCAGTTCTGGTTTTTGCATTAGCGCCGCTGCAATTCCTACTTTATTCTGGTTTCCTTTAGAGAAATCACGAATGTATTTTCCTCGGCTTAAAATCTCTCCATTGAAAAACTCTTCGTACTGTTTCAAATAATCACTTACATGGGCAACACTTAAACCATGCAAACTGCCAATGAAAGTAAAATATTCTTCGGGCGTTAGGTAATCTATCAAGAAGCCCTCGTCCAGATAAGAAGCCGTATAATCTTTCCACTGAGAACTGTTAGCTACTTTCACATCTTTAGATAAAATCTCACCGCTATCCGGGCGGATTAAATCCAAAAGCATTCTAAAGAAAGTGGTTTTGCCAGCTCCGTTATTCCCAACTAAACCAACGGTTTCACCAGCTTTAATATTTAAATGCTCAATATCTACTACGGTACGACCAGCGTAACCTTTTATTAAATTCTTAACTTCTATCATAGTGTTATTCTCTAAAGCCTTCGGCTATTTTATAACGTTGTTTCTCAAATTTTCTAACAATTACCCCTACCCAATAATTACGTAAAAGCAAACCTATTAAACCTAATAATGCTAGCATTGCCAAACCCAAATAAGGCTGATTAAATATTCCAAAAGGGATGTAAATAATTAATGGGACCAATAAAAGAGGCAAGCCCAACAACCATTGCGAAGCGCCAACTCCCTGCCAGTTGAAACTTGCACTGCCGGTAATATCTAATCGCTTGTAATTAAAGTTGGCGAAGTAAAGTACTACCACGGTACCTACGCCAATGTTGTAGATATATGCTGCCAAATGTAACAGCAACAATTTATAACTCATGAAGCCATAAAAACCTGATAACGCAGTAACAAGTGTGCTGCTAATGGTAAATAACAAAAACTTAGCTTTGATAAAATCTCTGTAATTGATTTTATTAACCAGCAATCCGTCGAAATGCGCACTTTGCCAAGCATACATAAACTGTCCGTAAACTGAGATGTTTATACCCGTCATAAAGATGGCCGCAAATAGCATTTTCCCAAACTCATCATTATCAATTAAAGGCATACGGTAGAAAAAGAAACCATAGCACAAAAACAAAAAACCCATAATTACCGAACTTCTCGAACGTTTGTGGCGCAAAATCAGTTTTAATTCTAGCGCCGCTAATTCTCCAGCTCTGCCAAAGTTATTTAAGAATGGATAATCTGTACTTACTTTTTTATCGTCTTTTGTACTTAATTCTTCCGTATACAAATTAGCCGTTAAAAACTTAGCATTGATATAGAATACCGCAAATGCAACCAATGGAAATATCAAAGCCAAAAAAGGCAATTTTGCTACGTTTTGAAAAACCAGATTAGAGAAATCTCTGATAGAGATAAATCCGTAATAATCTGAAGCGGCCAAACCTAAAACCACCAAAATGCCAACTGCAAAAATCAGCACGTTGTTAATCGCTCTGCGTTTGATATACAGCACTAAGAAATTATTGAAAACAATAAGTCCTAATATTGATACTAGATAGGCCAACGCCGCAACAAATCCACCTGCTGCACTGATATTAATGAATATAAATGGGAAGAAAATAAAGAATGGAAGGATATTGAAAAACGAAAACAGCGACTTTAAATTCAGGAAGTTTACAATGGTTCTTCTAGATATATTTAAATGAAGATAAGGTACAATACTTAATGTTGGCAAATCTTGCATTTGTATCCTAACAGCCAAATCGAGCAAGAAATAATACAATATCAAACCGTTAAAAACCATTGTAGGGTTAATACCTGGCATAAATTTTTCGATGATGGTAGTCATCCAAAAACCTACACCTATGGCCACCACTAAAAAGTAAAGCATAAAAAAACCCAGCACAATTTGAGCCGCTATGCTTCCAGCCTTATTTCTACTGCGCCAAAACGATTTCCACTGATGTGATAAAAATATTGCTATCATTTAATTAAAAGTTATTTCTAAACCTATTACTCATTTAACACTTTAAAAGTTTGGGCTACGACTCCGAAAGCACCTTTTTCTTTTCTGAATCGTATTCTTCTTGTGTAATCAACTTCTCATCTAACAGCTTTTTTAATTCCCGAAGTTTATCAGCCTTTGTTTTAGCTTCAGCTTGATTAACTTGCTCTTTAACTGCTGGAGCGGTGCTATTTGTCGCTTTCACCAATTCATAAGTGCGTTCTGGTTTGTATTTCATTGTCCATAGAAATGGAAACAAAACAAAAACACCACCAATAATTGCACCTACATCAGCCTTTTCATTTCTAGAGAAAGAAGCATTAAAAGGCTCATATCCTTCTTTTTCAAGTTTAACGGTTGTGGTACTTCCAACAATTTTTGTGTCTTCATGGTGGTATGGCGTAGTACCCACGGCTTCTCCATTAAGGTAAACTTTTGCCCCACTAGGATTAGATTGAATTAAGGTTTTGCTAGAGCAGCTAACCAATAAAATACAACCTGCTAAAAATAGAGCGGTTGTTTTGATAACGATAATCTGATTTTTCATTTATTTGTTTTAAATATTTGTTTTGTTTAGGAAAATGATTTTTAAAGTTTAAAATAGGTTTATTTTAAAGAGAAACAAACTAGACATTAATAATTGTACTTGTCTTTCCAATTCTGTTTCAATTTCTCTCTTAATTTTTCTTCTGCTGGATTTTTACCAGGATCGTAAAGTTTGGTGCCACTTAGCTTTTCTGGCAGATATTCCTGTGCTTCAAAATTGCCTTCGTAAGCATGCGAATATTTATAATCTGCACCGTAGCCAATGTTCTTCATCAACTTTGTTGGCGCATTACGTAAATGCAACGGCACAGGCAAATCTCCTGTTTCTTTAACTAAAGCTTGGGCATGATTTATAGCCATATAAGAAGCATTACTTTTCACAGAGGATGCCAAGTAAGTTACGCATTGCGATAAAATAATTCTACTTTCAGGAAAACCAATTACGTTTACTGCCTGGAAACAATTGTTCGCCAAAAGCAGTGCATTAGGGTTGGCGTTGCCGATATCTTCGGATGCTAAAATGAGTAACCTACGTGCGATAAACGAAGGGTCTTCCCCGCCTTCAATCATTCTTGCCAACCAATATACCGCACCATTAGGGTCGCTGCCGCGGATAGATTTAATAAATGCCGAAATAATATCGTAATGCTGTTCGCCAGCTTTGTCGTAAAGCGCTAAGTTTTGCTGTGCATGTGCCAACACATTTTCGTTAGTGAGCTCTATTTTATCTCCGCCAATACCGTTGATAGCAATTTCTAAAACGTTGAGCAATTTTCTGGCATCGCCGCCACTTAAACGCACTAAGGCTTCGTGTTCCTTAATTTTTATTTTTTTGGCGGATAAAATTTCGTCTTTTGCAATGGCAGTGTGAAGCAGGCCGACTAATTCTTCTTCCGCTAGATTCTGAAGGATGTAGACTTGGCATCGAGATAGCAAAGCTGATATGACTTCGAAGCTCGGATTTTCTGTTGTAGCGCCAATTAATGTAACCAAACCTCGTTCTACAGCGCCCAGCAAACTGTCTTGTTGCGATTTACTGAAACGATGGATCTCGTCAATAAACAGCACCGGCATACCCATGAAACCACCTTTTAGCGCTGCTGCTTTGTCAATTACTTCCCGCACATCCTTTACACCTGAGTTAATGGCGCTTAGTGCAAAAAAAGGTCGGTCTAAGTTTTGGGAAATAATAGTTGCTAAAGTAGTTTTCCCAACGCCTGGAGGTCCCCAGAAAATCATGGATGGAATGCGACCGCTTTCAATCGCTTTACGCAAGACCGCACCATCGCCCACCAAGTGCTTCTGCCCTACGTATTCATCCAAACTTTTGGGACGTAATCTTTCTGCTAATGGGGTGAGGTTTTGCATTTTTTAAAGGTAAGAAATTTAGCTACAAACTTTAAAAAGTTATATAAACTATACCTAGTACAAACTTTGTCGTCATTTCGAACGCAGAGAGAATTGAAAATCAACGCAGTTAAATCTAGCAAAATGTATTGATATATGCTTATTTAGCTCTCGTTAGATTTCTCCTCGTACCTCGTCGAAATGACGGAAATAGGAACGTCATTGCGAGGAACGAAGCAATCTCAAAGCGTCAAACTCTAAGCAATAAAAGTTACTCCGTTTTTGTGGGAGCAGCCCCATGTGGCTTCGGCTTCTTCTTAAAAAATTTCTTCTTCTTTTTAACGAAAGGTTTCTTTTCTCCTGCTGGTTCATCTTTTGGTGCTTCGCCTAAATGTTCTGGCAAAGGCATTCTCTCTATTTGACGTTCGATTAGCTTCTCGATATTAGCCAAACGACGTTTATCTTTTCCATTTACCAAAGTGATGGCCGTTCCAGTAGTTGCCGCCCTTGCTGTACGCCCGATACGGTGAATATAATCTTCTGGGTCTTGTGGTGCATCAAAATTAATGACCAAATCAATTCCAGTAACGTCAATTCCACGGCTTAAAACATCGGTACCGATTAAAACATTTAGTTTATCATTCTTAAAATCAAGCATGATGCCTTCACGCTCCTTTTGTTCTAAATCACTATGAAATGCTGCCGCTTTTAAACCTAGTTTTTTAAACACTTTACCTAGCTCTTTAACCTTTTCTTTACGACCAGCAAATACGATAATACGATTGTAAGTGGCAGACTTTAACATTTCAGTAAGTAGCGGAACTTTTTGGTCGTCGTGTATAAGATAAACTTGTTGGTTAATACCTTCCGCTGGCTTTGAAATCGCCAAACTAATTTGCTCCGGTTCGTTTAACAAAGTGGCTGCAAGCTTGCGGATTTTTGGTGGCATTGTAGCCGAAAACATCACTGTTTGGCGCTCTTTTGGCAGATAGCCTACAATTTTCATGATGTCATCGTAAAAGCCCATATCTAGCATTCTATCTGCTTCATCCAACACCAAATATTTAAGCTTGTCCATTTTTAAAACGCCAGAAGCCAAGTGAGAAATTAATCTGCCTGGTGTTGCAATAATGATATCCACTCCTTCACGCATAGAACGTTTCTGTTGCTCGTACGCTATGCCATCGCCACCGCCAAAAACAGTTAAAGAACTGATGTTGGTGAAATAAGAAAGTGCTTCTACCTGTAAATCTATTTGCTGTGCCAACTCACGTGTTGGCGTTAAAATTAGTGTGGTATTATGCCTTTCATCGTCTGCGGTAAGCATGTTCATGATGGGCAAAAGGAATGCACCAGTTTTACCAGTACCCGTTTGAGCGCAAGCAATTAAATCTTTATTTGCTGTAATTAAGGGTATTGCTTGTTGTTGTATAGGGGTAGCGTTTTTGAAGCCCATTGCTAGCAGGCCTTCTAAAAGCTCCGCATTAAATCCAAATTCTTTAAAATCCAATTATGATAAATTAATAATAGTATAAAAGTACCTTAAATTGGAGCCAAAAACAAATTGAGCTATGCAGTATAGTGAACTTTATCAATCTTCATCTGCAAAATAATTAGAGGATTGAGAAAGTTTGTGTAGGAATTTTTTCTTTATCTCTAAGGATTACGTTTTTAGCTCGCCGCCGCTGGGCTCTTACTTTTTTCATTTTCCTATTTCGTCTTCATAGGTATTCAAGCTTTTCGCTACGCTCAGGTTTGACCGCAAAAAGTAACAAAAACTCTCGGTTGCTTATTTTTCTTTTAAAGAAAGTGGTTTGGCTAATTGGTACTATCCGAAAAATAAGAGACCGAAAATGAGGTATACGGTTGATGGAATGGCTATCGCTCACTAAGTTTATTGTGCAGTTTTAAGTTAAATAAACCTGATGGCAGCGAATATCCTTTTTGTAGCAAGTCATCAAACTTCGTAAGTTTTTGAACGGCGAAGCCCTCAACTTTACCATTGAAAGAAAAATAACTGATAATAGTTAAACTTACGAAGTTTCTAATAGCATTTACACTCACAAAAAGATAGCAGCGTACTGCAGGACTATCATTTCCGATGAAATACCAACACACATTTTCAAATTTAAGTACCTAAACTTCAAGTGCAAACGTTGCCGAAACACTGCTTTAACTTAGAACGTTTCTAAATTGTCGATTTGTCGTTTTTTTGTAAGTTTTATTCACCATAAGTTTTCTTATTTAGATACTTTTGTACACTAAGAATATAAATAAACAATCTAATGAGTAGTTTAAGTAAAGCTTTTACGTCATCTATAGGTAGAAAGTTTGTAATGGGACTAACGGGTCTTTTTTTGATTTCGTTTCTTGTTGTTCACGTATCTATAAATGCACTAATTTTTTTAAATGATAGTGGAGAAACCTTCAATGTGGCGGCAGATTTTATGAGCCATAACATTGTTATCCGTATCATGGAAGTTGGATTATTTGCTGGAATTATCTTGCACATTGTTCAGGCGATTATGTTAACGTCACAAAACAACGCTGCCAGACCAGAGAAATACGCCTACAACAAACCTTCAGCCAATAGCAAGTGGTACTCACGTAGCATGGGTCTATTGGGTACATTAATTTTAATGTTTTTGGTGTTACACCTTTACCATTTTTGGTGGCCAACTAAAGTTGCTGTTTACACACACGAAGCACACAATACTTTCCAAAACATTGTGATGATTTTCCAAGAACTTTGGGTAGTTGTAATTTACGTTTTAGGTGTAATTTCTTTAGGATACCACTTATTACACGGTTTTCAATCGTCTTTTCAAACGATGGGCTGGAACCACAAAAAATGGACACCAGTTGTAAAAACTGTAGGTGTATGGTTCTCGATTATCGTGCCTATCATTTTTGCATTAATGCCAATCTCCATCTATTTAGGTTGGGTTAGCTAATCCGAAACGTTTAATTAAAAAGATTAAGTAAATGTCGAAATTGAATTCAAATATCCCTGCGGGCGAACTAACCCAAAAGTGGACTAAATATAAATCTTCTGTGCCGTTGGTTAACCCATCGAACAAAAGAAGTTTGGAAGTAATTGTAGTAGGTTCTGGTTTAGCGGGTGCATCTGCAGCGGCTACATTGGCAGAAATGGGCTACAAAGTAAAGTGTTTTTGTTTCCAAGATTCACCTCGTAGAGCACACTCTATTGCGGCTCAAGGTGGTATCAACGCAGCAAAAAATTACCAAAATGATGGTGATAGCACGTACCGTTTGTTCTATGATACCATTAAAGGTGGTGACTACAGAGCACGTGAAGCTAACGTACACCGTTTAGCAGAAGTGAGTGCAAACATCATTGACCAATGTGTGGCTCAAGGTGTGCCTTTGGCTCGTGAATATGGTGGTTTGCTAGATAACCGTTCATTTGGTGGTACACAAGTTCAACGTACTTTTTATGCTGCTGGTCAAACTGGCCAACAGTTGTTATTAGGTGCTTACTCTGCTTTAGAGCGCCAAGTAGGTATGGGTAAAGTACAAATGTACACCCGTCACGAAATGCTTGATGTTGTTGTTATTGATGGAAAAGCTCGTGGTATTATTGCTCGTAACTTAATTACCGGCGAGTTAGAGCGTCACTTCGGTCATGCAGTGGTTTTAGGAACAGGTGGTTACGGTAACGTATTCTACTTATCTACCAACGCGATGGGAAGTAACGTTACTGCAGCTTGGAAAGTGCACAAAAAAGGTGCTTTCTTCGCTAACCCTTGCTATACTCAAATTCACCCTACTTGTATTCCAGTTTCTGGAGACCACCAATCTAAATTAACCCTGATGTCGGAATCGTTACGTAACGATGGACGTATCTGGGTTCCTAAAAAGAAAGATGATACTCGTAAAGCTTCGGAAATTCCTGAAGATGAAAGAGATTACTATTTAGAGCGTCGTTATCCTGCTTTTGGGAACTTAGTACCTCGTGATGTTGCTTCTCGTGCCGCTAAAGAGCGTTGTGATGCTGGTTATGGTGTGGGCGCTTCTAAATTAGCAGTATACTTAGATTTTAAAGCAAATACAGAACGTTATGGCCGTATCGAAGCTTCTAAAGCGGGTAACCATAATCCTGATAAAGAACTTTGCATGCGCTTAGGAACTGCCGTAATTAAAGAAAAGTACGGTAACTTGTTCGACATGTATGCGCAAATCACAGGTGAAAATCCTTACGAAACTCCAATGCGTATTTACCCTGCGGTACACTATACCATGGGTGGTGTTTGGGTAGATTATGATTTGATGACAACTATCCCAGGTTTGTACTGTACAGGTGAAGCTAACTTCTCTGACCACGGCGCTAACCGTTTAGGTGCTTCGGCATTAATGCAAGGTTTGGCGGACGGTTATTTCGTATTGCCTTACACTATCGGTTCTTACTTATCGAAAGAATTAGCAACTAAGCCAATTCCGTTAGACCATCCAGCGTTTGTGGAGGCTGAAAATGAAGTAAGAGCAACTATCGATAAATTCTTAAGCATTAACGGAAGCAAATCTGTAGACCATTTCCATAAAAGATTAGGCCACATTATGTGGGAAAAATGTGGCATGGCTCGTAACAGAGAAGGTTTAACGCAAGCGATTAAAGAAATTCAGGATTTACGTAGAGAGTTTTGGGCTGATGTTAAAGTTCCAGGTTCTGCTGACGAGTTTAACCCTGAGTTAGAGAAAGCACACCGCGTTGCAGATTTTATTGAGTTAGGTGAATTGATGTGTAAAGATGCCCTTAACAGAGAAGAAAGCTGTGGTGGTCACTTTAGAGAAGAACACCAAACCGAAGAAGGTGAAGCAAAACGTGATGATGAAAACTATGCATACGTAGCAGCTTGGGAATACAAAGGCGTAAGTGAATTCGAATTACACAAAGAAGAATTGATTTACGAAAACATTAAGGTAGCACAAAGAAATTATAAATAGTAGTTAGATGTGAAGTATTTAGTATTTAGACAAGACTTTCTAACTACTAATTACTAACTACTAATTACTCAAATCTGAACAAGATGAGTACAGGAAATATGAATTTAACGCTACAAGTTTGGCGTCAAAAAAACAAAAACTCAGCAGGTAAACTAGTTGATTATAAGCTTTCTGAAATTTCTCCAGACATGTCTTTCTTAGAGATGTTTGATGTTTTAAACGAACAATTAATTACCAAAGGTGAAGAGCCTGTTGTATTTGACCACGATTGTAGAGAAGGTATTTGCGGTATGTGTTCAATGTTCATCAACGGACAACCACACGGACCAAAAGACTTGGTAACTACTTGTCAGTTGCACATGCGTTCGTTTAAAGATGGCGATACCATTGTGGTTGAGCCTTGGAGAGCAAAAGCATTTCCAGTAATTAAAGATTTAGCGGTAGACCGTTCTGCTTTTGACCGTATCATTGCTTCTGGTGGTTTCGTTTCGGTAAACACCGGTAACGCACAAGATGCAAACGCATTGCCTATTCCAAAAGCACAAGCTGATGCTGCTTTCGAAGCTGCTGCTTGTATTGGTTGTGGTGCTTGTGTAGCAACTTGTAAAAATGCTTCGGCAATGCTTTTCGTTTCGGCAAAAGTGTCTCAGTTGGCTTTATTACCACAAGGTCAGCCAGAGCGTTACCGTCGTGTACAAAGCATGGTAGCACAAATGGATGAAGAAGGTTTTGGTAACTGTACCAACACCGGTGCTTGTGAAGCTGAATGTCCAAAAGGCATATCATTAGAGAACATTGCTCGTATGAACAGAGATTACTTCACTGCAAAGCTAATTAGCGAAGAAGAAGTATAAGTTTAACAGAGTTTATATCAATCCCCAAATCTTTAATTAGGCTTGGGGATTTTTGGTTTTTATAGCATTTGCTTTACCTCCCCGTCATTCCCGCGTAGGCGGGAATCTTAAAGCGAGATAAAAGTTTTTCAACCTCTTATGCATTACGATTGCCAGTCAAGCTGGCAATGACGGCATAGGAGAGGAAATACAAACATTAATGAACACTTTTAACAAAAACCTTAAAACAATCTCCCCATACCATCGTTTTTAATTTAATAAAAAGACATTAATTATGACAAAGCAATCAAAGATATTAGGTGGCGTTTTAGCCGGAATAGCACTAGGAGCTGTAGTAGCATTGGTATTATCATCAGACAAAAACAACGATGTTAAAGATAAAGTAAGCGATTGGTTTTGTGACCTTTTCGATAAGTCAAAAGATAAACTAGCTGGCGTTGCAGATGCCGTAAAAGCACAAGCCGACAGAATAAAGGCTTAATAAATCGTCATTGTGATGCACGAAGCAATCTTAGAACAAAATATTACAGAGCTTTAAGATTGCTTAGTGCCTAGCAATGACTGAATGTTGTATAAGGGCATTTCTGTATCTTTGACACATGGATATTTACGGAAACGCCCTTATAGATTTTCACGAAACTGGCAAAGCCGATATTTTATGGCTTCACAATTCTTATGACGAACCTGAAGAAATGCCTATCGAAGTTTTCTTTAGAGGCGAAGATGACATGCCAGAAATCGAGCTTAAAGCCTTGAATCTTTGCAAAGGTAAAGTACTTGACGTTGGCGCTGGTGTAGGTAGTCATGCTTTACTGCTCGACCAGAAAAAGATGGATGTAACCGCCATAGACATCTCTCCTATTGCAGTTCAAATTATGCAAGAAAGAGGTGTAAAAAATGCCCAGCTACAGGACTTTTTCCAAGTAAAAGAAAAATATGATACCCTGTTATTTATGATGAATGGAATTGGTCTTACTGGAACTTTGCAAGGCTTCGCAGATTTTCTGGAAAGTGCCAAACAAATACTAAATCCAAAAGGTCAATTACTTTTCGACAGCTCGGATATTTCCTATTTATACGATGATATGCCGATGCCAACTAACCAATACTTTGGCGAAATTAGCTATTGCTATGAGTATAAAGAACAAAAGGGAAATTGGTTTAATTGGCTTTACATAGACCCAACCACGCTGCAACGTTTAAGTAAACAGCACGGTTGGAATTGTAAGATTGTTTATGTGGATGAGCAAGACCAATATTTGGCGCAACTTACTCTATAAATTACTTTAAACGTTGTGTCAGGCTGAGCTTGTCGAAGCCCTTTAGTTCGCAATGAAAACACTTCGACAAGCTCAGTGTGACAAGCAGGGACCGTCTAACTGTTTTCTTCCCAAACCTGTGCTAAATGCACAATAGTCTCTACAGACTTCACCATATCTTGTACAGCTACCCATTCTTGCTTGCCGTGAAATGCATGTCCGCCAGTAAAAATATTTGGACAAGGTAAGCCCATAAAAGATAGACGGGAGCCATCGGTACCTCCTCTAATGCTTCGAGTTATAGGATTAAGACCTGCTCTTTTCAAAGCTTCGATACCATTAGCCATAATTTGAGGATATTGATCCAACACCTCTTTCATGTTGCGATACTGCTCTTTAATGGTTAATGTATAGGTGGACTTCGGGTAAGCTTCCATTACTTCTTTCACTACGCTTTCTAAAGTTTCGCCGTGAGCTTTTAGTAAATCATTGTCAAAATCACGAAGAATAAAGCTAGCTTCCGCTTGCTCTGCAGTTCCACTCATACCCACTGGGTGAATAAAACCTTCTTTCTGTGAAGTACTTTCAGCACTTAGTTTATCTTTTGGTAGTGCGCTAATTACATCAGCTAGAATCTTGATGGCACTTTCCATCTTTCCTTTCGCAAAACCTGGATGGGCACTTACGCCATTAATGACTAATTTGGCACCATCAGCAGAGAAGGTTTCATCTTCAATTGAACCTAAAGTTTCACCATCTATCGTATAAGCAAAATCTGCCCCTAATTTTTTCAAATCAACTTTATCCACACCTCTACCGATTTCTTCATCTGGGGTAAATAAAATTTTTATCGTGCCGTGTTTAATTTGTGGATTTTGCATTAAATAAGTCGCCGCTTCCATAATCTCAGCTACGCCAGCCTTATTATCTGCTCCCAACAAAGTAGTTCCGCTTGCAGTGATGATATCATTACCTATCTGATTTTTAAGGTCTCTATGCTCTGAAAATTTCAAAACAACATTATTATCATCTGGTAGTATTAAATCTTGTCCCTGATAGTTTTTATGGATAATAGGCTTGACATCTTTTCCGCTGCTATCTGGCGAAGTATCCATATGAGAACAAAAACAAATTACAGGAACGTTTTTATCAGTTGTAGCAGGAATTGTAGCGTAAACGTAACCATGTTCATCTAAATGCGCATCGATTATACCAAGTTCTAATAATTCCTCAGCTAATATCTTACCTAGATTCTTTTGTTTGGCGGTAGATGGTGTCGTAGGAGAAGATGCATCAGATTGTGTGTCTATTTTCACGTATTTCATGAACCTTTCCGACACAGAAACCGCGTTTATTATAATTTCTTGCATAAATTCAAAGATATTATTTATTTTTCTCAATAAAGATTATACTTTTGTATAGCAAGCCCCTAATTATAACACCTTGAGAAAACGTTACTTAGCTCTATTACTGACATTATTTACAGTTACAGCATTTGGACAGTCAAATTTTTACCGATTAAGTGCAGGCGGCGGTGGCGGCGGAACATACACCTTTACCGATGTAGAAAAAGGAAACTTCGGTTTTGGAGGATACGGTAGTTTAGATTACCATTTTACTCCTTTCGTTACCGCTGGGCTTGAATTACAGATGGGTTTGTTAAAAGGTGGAAATAAGGAGACCGATCGATACAAAAGGGAGTTCACTAATGCTTATAAAGCCATTACACTAAATGCAAAATTTAGAGCAGGTGAGTTTACAGACTTCTACTATAGTGATTTCTTAAATTTTACCAAAGGATTTTATCTAGGGACAGGTATTGGCTTGATTAGCAATAATATGAACAAAATTGTTCGTTACAGAGGCACACATGAGTATCCTGGAATGGACAAGAAGACTGATATTGTGGTACCTTTAAATATTGGTATGGATTTTTACTTTCCTGATGGCTGGGGAGATATGCGTTATACGTTCAACATTAACTTCCAAACCAATGTTACTTTTGGCGAAAGTTTAGATGGCTATAACGATGCAATTGTTTCGGGTATTGACAATTTAAATCCAGACATTTACAATTTCCTTTCTGTAGGATTTAAATACTCATTTGGTCCTAAAGGACTAACTCGTAAAACGATCAGATAATTACTTTGCTGTCCAAAATTTTGGATACAGATCTTATCTTCTAAAAAACAAAAGCTATTTTTATATCTAAATCATTTCAAGAATGAGGATATATCTTTTTTGCCTTTTTGTTTTTACTACCATGACAACTTTTGCACAACTTACTCCCTATGAAAACAGTGGCAAAAAAGCTACTACAACTTATAGTGAAGCACTATCCTACTATCAGGCACTAGCTAAAGCTTTTCCCAAAAAAGCAAAGTTAATAAGCTACGGACAAACAGACTTCGGTAAGCCATTACATTTGCTGGTATTAGACAATGATGGAGTATTCGAACCATCAAAAATCAAACAAGCGGATAAAAGAATTTTACTCATCAATAATGGCATTCATCCAGGCGAACCAGAGGGAATTGATGCAAGTATGATGTTGGCAAGGGATTTACTTAAAAACCAAAAACTACCTAAAAATGTAGTCATATGTATTATTCCGGTCTACAATATTGACGGCAGTTTTAACCGTACCAGCACCTCTAGAGTAAACCAAAATGGGCCATTAGCGTACGGCTTCAGAGGTAATAGCAGAAACTACGACCTCAACAGAGATTTCATTAAAACAGATTCTAAAAACTCAGAAAGTTTTCAGCAGATTTTTAACATTTGGCAACCAGAGATTTTTGTAGATACCCATACCAGCAATGGGGCAGATTATCAGTACACGATGACGCTGATTCCTACGCAAAAAGATAAGTTGAATCCAATACTGGCAGCTTATCTTACCAAGACCTTGCTTCCATCTTTATATTCAGAAATGAAGAACAATGGTTTTGAGCTTATTCCTTACATCAACTCCGTTAAAGAAATTCCAGACAACGGAATTAGTGGATTTATGGAAAGTCCGAGATATAGCACTGGTTATGCCGCTTTGCACAATACCATCGGCTTTATGCCTGAAACTCACATGTTAAAACCTTATGACCAAAGGGTAGAATCTACTTATAAACTCTTGCAAACTTATATCGATATTGTAGAAAGAGACGCCAAAATTATTGGAGAAAATAAAGCGAAAGCTGATGAAGCTACCGCCCATCAAAATATTTTTGCCATAGACTGGAAGTTAAACCGTGAGCGATTTGATGAAATTGAGTTTAAAGGTTACACTGCCAAATATAAAACAAGCGAAGTTAGCGGTTTAGAACGCTTATATTATGATCGAAACGAGCCTTACACCAAAACCATTAAGCAATGGAATAATTTTGAGCCAGCATTAACTATCGAAAAGCCTATCGCTTACGTTATTCCAAAGGCTTGGGATAAGGTCATCAAACTTTTAAAGTTGAACAATGTAAAAGTTAGCGAACTGAATAGTGATGTGAAACTAGAACTGGAAATGTATTACATCGCTGATATGAAAACTGCACAGAAACCTTTTGAAGGACATTACCTGCATTCGTCGGTTAAGATTGAACCAAGAACGCAAATCATTAATTACTATGCAGGAGATTATGTGGTTTACGTTAATCAAAAAACTAACAGATATATTGTCGAGACTTTGGAACCACAAGCTCCAGATTCGTTCTTCAACTGGAATTTCTTCGATGCTATTTTAGGACAAAAAGAACATTTCTCTTCCTACATTTTTGAAGACACTGCTGCAGAACTACTAAAGAAAAATCCATCCCTAAAACAAAAATTAGAGGAGGAAAAAACTAAAAATCCAGAACTTTCAAAAAGTGCTTATGCACAATTGGAGTTCATTTACAAAAATTCTGACTATTTTGAGCCGACTTTTATGCGTTACCCTGTTGGTAGGTTGGTAAAAGAAATTAAACTAGATATAAAATAGCAAATTCGTCATTGCGAGGTACGAAGCAATCCTACAACGAGGATAAAAAGATAATACGCTTTAAGATTGCTTCGTACCTCGCAATGACGATGAGTTTAACTCAAAACCATAAAATTATATGTTATTAGAATATTGGAATGCTGCACCTATAGCTTCGATCATTTTTGTTTTTACCTTAATTACCAGCATTTACGCTTTTAACAATTCAGAGCTGTTTGGCAAATTCATGCTGCATCCCTATAGCGTAGCAAAAGGCAACAAACTATATACTTTCATTACCAGCGGACTAATTCACGCCGATTGGATGCACCTGTTCTTTAACATGTTCACTTTCTTCTTTTTTGCATTTAAACTAGAAGCAATGATTGGGCATTGGCAATTTGGATTACTCTACGTTGTTTCATTAATATTAAGTGATATCCCAACAACGATTAGGCATAAAGACGATTATAGATATAGTAGTTTGGGTGCTTCTGGAGCGATTAGCGCAGTTTTATTTAGCTATATTTTATTTCTACCCTTAAGTATGATTGGAGTGATGTTTATTCCAATGCCAGCAATCGTTTTTGGGGTACTTTATCTGGTTTATTGCATGTACATGTCTAAAAATTCTAGAGACAGCATTAATCACGATGCACACTTTTTTGGTGCACTAACAGGATTAATATTAACAGTAATTCTCCAACCCGGAATAATCCCTCATTTTATCGGACAATTATCCAGCATCTGGCAATAAGGGCTGCTCAAAAAAGCTTAACGGTGCTTTGGGGTCTTTAATGATTTCGAATAAGGTCAATTCGTAGGGTTTCCAAAAATTCTCTAGAACCTGTCCGTAGGTTTTGTGTTGCCATTCATCAAATATCGGTTTGTTTTGCATACCTCGTAATGGCATTGGATCAACGTAGGCCACGCCGTTAGCTTCAATTACGTTATATTCTGGCAAGCGATTAAACAAATACGCAGAATAAAAGAAACGGGCAGCCAGCTCTTCAAATTGCTGGTCGGTTAACGGTTTATCTTTAATAAAATCCAACAGTTGTTGATGATATCTCTTGTTAGTTCCATTGTCTTGTAAGCAAGCCACAATTCCGAAGTCTTTAAACTTTAAAGAGAAGATCAGCGTATTGATTTCATCTCTGAAACTAAATCCAGTTTCTACATTTTCTAACGGAACAACTACAATAGACCAAGGCGTAAACTCTTCAAACTCCACTTTCGTGAATATGCTTTGCAACATCAGATGTAGATTTCCGAATTTGTGCATCAATCCCTGCGACATGTTCATTCCGTCGCCGCTTAACTGCTTTAAACGTATGGCGCCTTGCATTTCTATATACAAAAAGCTGTACATCAACTTACCAATCCATTGAAAAAGTTCAAGCTCTGGCAAAGCGGATACGCCTTTATATCCTTGCTCAAAGGCAGCTTCTATTTTCTGCTCCAATGGCAAAATAGCTTCGGTATAAATTTCTGCACTTGCCGGAACCACCAAGCTCTTATAACTTCTGATACTCTCATCCAAAAGTTTGATCTGTTCATCACCAGTAAGGTTGGCCATATTCAGCAACCAATCTGGTAATACACGGATAGCTAGAGGCGATGCAGCATCACCACTTAAGAAGCACTTGTCGTTCCTAAAATCGAAACTTTTGAAGGGATTATAAAGACTATGGTTCATCGCTGCAATATTAGTGATAATTGCATTTGAAGAAATAGTTTTATTGTCATTTGTTGGGTCGAAACATCTTTCGCCCTAATCAATACCTACTATAGAACGAAGTAATATTATCTACCAACTGCGCATAAATTGGCTTGGTAAATTCCACAAACAAATTGCCGGGTGGCGGAGGCATGATCTCTCTTTTTCTGGTTAACGCAAATTGTTGTTTATCTAAAGCTCTTTCGTCGCCTTTAAAAGAAGCCCAACTATCTAACCAAACGTAAGTGCCAGCCAATTTTCTATTTTGTAAAAGTTTGTTTGTATTTAAATCTACCACCGCAAAATTTAACAGCCCAGAAGAAGAAACCTGTTTTTCGAAAAGACTATAAGTAGCTGTAACCGAACCGTACACTTTATTGCCCCTTCTATCTTCCCCAATTACCACACTATCTCTTTTTAATTTTTCCACTCGCTCTTTTACATAGGTTTGACCCACAATAAAATCATCGAAATGAAGCTCTACCAATTGATCGGCTCTCAACTTCTGTTTATTAGCTTCTTGCTCTGTATAGAAACGAACAAAGGTATTTCCTCGGTAAGTAGCCAAATAATTATTGATTTGTTGCTGAAAATAATCGTTACTTAACCTGTAAGTGTTGCTATTAATAATAGCCGGCTGCACTACAACTTTCAAAACTGCAGCCCAGTAAGCATCTTCAATTTTATCCTTAATTCCTTTTAGGGAAGGATACAGGCTTTCCGCTTTTACAAAATGATTATAGGCAGTTTTTGCACTTTGACGGTTATTTTCCCTCAAAGCCCTTTCGCCCAATAAATAACGAGCTTCAGCTGCCTGATATTTAGCATCTTCATATTCTTTTACATACTTAGGCGGATTAGGCACTAAACTTAAACAGCTAGGACATGCATTTACCTCATCGCTCAATTGGTTGATTCGTTGGTAGCGATACAAAATGCTTTCCCATTTCAAGGCATCTACCGAAACTTTTGCTTCGTCAATTTTTCTTAGGTGAGTTTTAACAGCCAAGTCGAAAGCCACAGGCAAAACTTCTAATGCCTCTTTATTCTGTGGCGAACTTCTTAAACGATCTACCGCTTTAGAAACCGCTGCATCATAATCACCTTTTTGCAGGGCATTTTTTCCTGTAGTACATCCAACAATTAGTATGGATAAATAAAGAAAATAACGTAATCTTGAAATCGTATTCATGGCCGTAAAATTTAGCGTTAACAAATATAGCGCAAGGCTATTAACCTTTTAATTATTTAGACGATTTAAAATGAAAATTAGTTGCAAGGAATTTGAATTAGAATTGAAGCATGCTTTTTCTATCGCAAAATTTACGAGAACCAGCACTCCATTATTACTTTTAAAAGTTGATTACGAAGGCAAAACTGGCTATGGCGAAGCAAGCATGGTACCTTACATGGGCGAAAGCTACGAGACGGCAAATGCTTTTCTTAAAAAAGTAGACTGGAGCCGTTTTCAATTTCCATTCGACTTTGCAGCAATTAATGCATATCTTGATGATTTAGCTATTGGCAACCCAGCAATAAAGGCGGCTATAGATATCGCACTTCATGATTTAAATGGGCAATTACTAAACAAACCTTGCTACGATTTTTTTGGAGCAGACCCAAACAAAATGCCCGTAACTTCTTTCACTATTGGTATAGATACGCCCGAAGTTTTACGCAAAAAACTCGACGATGCTAAAGATTTCAAAGTAATTAAAGTAAAACTAGGAAGAGATAACGATAAAGAAATTATCGAGACCATTCGCAGTGTAACCAATGTACCTTTATATGTAGATGCCAACCAAGGCTGGAACGACAGAATTAAAGCCATTGATTTGATTTATTGGCTGCACGAACAAGGTGTAGTTTTAATAGAACAACCCATGGATAAAAATGATTTGGACGGCAATGCTTGGTTAACCGAACGCAGTCCTATTCCGCTACTGGCCGATGAGGCAATGCAACGCTTAAAGGATTTAGATAGTTTGAAAGGCGCCTACCACGGCATCAACATTAAATTGATGAAAAGCACTGGAATGTACGAAGGACATCAAACTATTTTAAAAGCCCGTAAACTAGGCATGAAGGTTTTGATTGGCTGTATGAGCGAAACTTCTATTGCTACATTGGCTGGTGCACATTTAGCTCCACTTTGTGATTGGGCCGACTTAGATGGACCTTTTTTAACAGTAAACAATCCTTTCGAACAACCAGATTTTAAAGATGGCAAGTATATTTTAAATGATTTACCTGGCTTGGGACTGACAGGAATTAAAAAGAACTTATTCGATTAAAATAAAAGCCATCAAATTTGATGGCTTTATTGTTAGTTCTTTGGAGGTCCTTGCTTAAAATCGTTCTTTAGTTCTTTTATCAATTTTATTTTGAAGAAAAGAAAAGCTGCCAAAACAGCAATTAGAAAAATAGAAATTAGCGGGCTTTTATTTTCGTAAGCCCAAAATGCGCCAATAATACAGAATATCATTGCCAGATTATAAAAGGCATTTAAAAAAATCTTTTGCTTCATATTTTCAATGACTAATTGAGAAAATGACTAAATGATCAAGTGTACTTCAACCATTTAGTCATTTTCTAATTCAAAATTCAATCATTATTTAGTAAACCGGCATATTTGGGTCGTAAGCTTCTTGCCAAGCTAAAATACCACCTTTTAAATTGTGTAGATTATCGAAACCATGTACTTGCTCTAATTGCATAATCGCAGCAGCACTACGTTTCCCACTACGGCACTGTACAATTACAGGTTTATCTCTATCAATTTTATCAGCCTCAATTAAAATACCACCCAAAGGGATATTTAAACCATCCAAATTAGAGGTTTCGTATTCAAAAGTCTCTCTAACGTCGATCAATTGAAAAGGCTCGTTGTTATCTATTTTTTGTTTTAAGTCTTGAACTGTAACTTCTTTCATCGTTTTTGTGTTTTTATCAAAGATACGAATTACGACATTAATTAATTTAGGCACAACGTTCCATCGGTATTTTTACTTTCTGGCTACCCATTTAATGCCTAACAATTAATTTACGCTACAACTGTAACATTTGAGATTGCCAGTCGTTTAACTATAGATATTTAAAATTTGGTTAAAATGAACCGCATTTCTCGCTTCCTTTGGTTTTGCTCTGGAGCTCACATCGATACACTCGAAAAACACCCAACAGACCACAATAAATACATCGGCATTGGGGCTACCATATTTTTCACTGGCCTTTTTGCAGCACTCTCTGGTGGTTATGCCATGTTCTTTGTTTTTAAAGGAGGAGATTTAGCTTGGCTATTTGCCATCTTTTTCGGGCTAATTTGGGGATTAGCCATCTTTAACATGGACCGCTACATTGTGGGTAGTTTGGACAAGAATGCCAGCTCTAACAAACAGCTCTTACAAGCTACTCCACGTATTTTACTGGCCATCATGATTGGCATAGTGATTTCTCGCCCACTAGAACTTAGAATTTTTGACAAAGAGATTAAAGAAAAATTAAAAGTGAGCTACCTAAATGGTCAGCGCTCAAAAATTGATACTTTAAATAAAGCATTCGATAAGAAATACACCATCGAGTTGGGAAAATTGAATGGTTTGAAAACGCAACGTGACTCCTTAGCTGCCGCTATCAAAAGTGACAGACAAAAATTAAACTACGAGATTTTTGGCAATAAAACCACAGAAACATCTGGGGTGATGGGTTATGGCCCTTATGCTAAACGCAAAGAATCAGAACTCAAACAACGTGAGCAAAACTTAGATACGCTTACCGCAGATATTAGGCAAATGGAGAAATTTGTAGACGGCCGTAAAGCTTTTGATGGCTTGATGACAGAAAAGCTTTATACCTCTAAGCAGCTCGACAGTTTAAGCAATGTTGCTGGTTTTGCAGATAGAAACTGGGCTTTAGGTCAACTGAGTTTTAACGCAGACGGTTCTAAAGATTTCAATACTGCCATGGCTGTTACTTTTATAGGTTTACTTTTTATTTTCTTTGAGTGCTTACCCGTTTTTGTAAAGCTAATGAGCGCTAGAGGATCTTACGACCATGCCATCGAAAATGCCGAAAAAGTGCAGGTACATTTATCAGACAAAGACCGTGATATGGAAATTACGGTGGCGGATCAAATTCAAGATACTAGGGTTGGTATTAGGGCACAACAGAGGGTTGATGAGTTGAAACAAACTGAATGAATAAGTTAATTTTCGTATCATTGTATATGAAAAAATTAGCACTCGGATTTCTTTTTATCTTCTTATTAGCTGGTTGTGAAAAAGAAAAGAACACTACTCCTACAGAAAAAGAAAAACACATTTTAGAGGTAAGAGCGGCTGCGGAATATCCTCTGGGATTAAAAGCTACTGACCTATATATCGGCGTTGAATATTATAAAGATTATACAGAAAAAGACGTTGTTACTGTAAGCATTAACAATGGACAAGCTACTTTAATTTCTGAAGTAACCGAGAACGACCAATTGTCTACACAATTTGCTTCCAAGTCTCTTTTTAAACTACCACAAATAAATCAGACTGGAGATGTCAAAATAAATATTAGTATAAAGAACAATCAAAACACTATTAGCGGGGAAGGAACAATAAGAGTTGTTAACGATTATTCGCTTAGTACAGTCTGGAATAGTTTAGACAGAACCTATTTAAATACCAGATATTTTTACGCCAATAGATTAAAAAATAACAGCTTCATATTGCAACAAGTTGGGTTCAGCAACACTAACGATTTCTTTTTGGGTTTTTATTCGAAAAATTTCGGAAACTTTAATACTTACGAAGATAGGACGTTCATCCCTGGACTCTCAGGAAGGTATACGTTAAGCTTTAACGGAAACACATTGAATCACATCACCACAAATAACGGCGACAAAATAATAGATCAAAATTTTAATGTTGATAGTTTTTATGCTACGCTTACGGCAATTTATGGTGCTGGAATTATTCAACCTCAAACCAATAATAACAAGGTAACTATATTTAAGTCGGCAGGATTTCAACTCGTTGTAACAGAAACACCTCGAGAAGTGAGTACTGTAATTACTCAGCTTTAATTTACTACAAATGCTGATTTACGAACCCCGTTCTTCAAGATTTGTAATCCGAATTTATAAAGTTAAAAATGAGTTACTTCTTAGTCGTGATTTTAAATCCCGACTTTAGAGGCGTGGATTTGTAATCCGCAAATAAGTATTTCCGGATTACAAATCTGGAACAGAAATAGTTTTCGTAAACTGATGAGCGCTATAGGATCTTACGACCATGCCATCGAAAATGCCGAAAAAGTGCAGGTACATTTATCAGACAAAGACCGTGATATGGAAATTACGGTGGCGGATCAAATTCAAGATACTAGAGTTGGTATTAGGGCACAACAGAGGGTTGATGAGTTGAAATCCGAATAAATGAGCCTTTCTTAATATCTACCACATTTGAAGTCACAAATTGTGACCTCAAACCTTTAAATGGGGTCGCAACTTGCGGCTTCAAAATCCAAAATATTTTTATATTTGGGTTACCTATGACCAAAAAACAAACTCTTACAATGCTATCAGATGATATTGTTGTGAACAAAATTTATGTGATAAGAAATCAAAAAGTAATGCTCGATAGCGATTTAGCAGAACTTTATGGTGTAGAAACAAAAAGACTTAATGAGCAAGTTGGTAGGAATATCGATAGATTTCCAGAAGATTTTATGTTTCAACTTACTGAAGCAGAATGGAACAACTTGAAGTCGCAAATTGCGACTTCAAGTTGGGGAGGAAGAAGAAAACTCCCAAATGTCTTTACCGAACACGGCGTGTTAATGTTATCAAGTGTATTAAACAGCCAGCAGGCAATACAAGTTAATATTCAAATTGTTAGAATTTTTACAAGGTTGAGAAACTTGTTGAGTGAACACACAGAACTGAAACTTGAAATTGCTGACATTAAAAAGCACCTACAAAATCACGATAAAAATATAGAGCTTGTTTTTAGTTATTTGGATAAGCTAATTGACAAGGAAAACCAGCCTAGAAAACGGATTGGTTTTAAGCCTGATGATTTGTAGATTTATTAAATTAATTTGAGTTAGTATGAAAAATTTAATGATGGCTGCGGGATTGACATTACTATTTGCTACTGCCTGCAACAGCGAAAAAAAAGAAAAACTGAGGGACAGTACAGCCGTTGACACCGTGGCAACAACTGAAACTAAACCTCTAGACTCTGCTGAAATGATGAAAGCTTGGGAAGCTTATATGAAACCAGGCAATGAGCATCAAATGTTGAGCAAATCTGTAGGCACCTGGGAAGTGGAAATTTCTTTTTATGCATTAGATGGATCGATAGCTTCTACTAGCTCCGGAATTAAAGCAGAAACCAAGATGATATTTGGTGGACGCTACTTGCATTCTAATTATAAAGGAGATATGGATGGTATGCCTTTTGAAGGAATGAACACCTTGGCTTTTGACAATTCCAGGAAAGTCTATATCAGCACTTGGATTGATAATATGGGAACTGGCTTAATGTACGCAGAGGGCAGTTTTGCAGAAAGCAAAAAACAAATGACCTTTAAAGGCACTGCAACTGACGCCGCTTCTGGAAAACAAATTCCTTTTAGGGAAGTATTCACCATGGTAGACGACAACCATCAGTTGATGGAAATGTACGACACCAAAGATGGTAAGGAATCGAAAACGATGTCGATTAAGTTGTTGAGGAAATCACTTTAACTGTTAAGCATACTGCAAAACGTTGATAGATGATATCAGCGCTTTTTTAATTAGAACAACTATTGATCATTGGTTTTTGAGATTTCAAATTGCGACCTCAAAATAGTTACTGAAGTTGCCTGCCAAAAAATATCTCACAACACATAACTTCCCCGCTCTTCGAGATTTGCAATCTCGAAGCCCTATCATGGGATTTTTAATCCGAACCTTAACCAGTTAAAAAGGATTGCAAATCCTTGTATACGAATTCCAGATTCCAAATCTGGAATAGCAAAGTGTTTTAAACTTTGTCAATCTTCATAGAGAGTTGCAAAGTAAGATTGACAAAGTTGATGCAGCAATTGCCTCCCAAACCCGATTGTAGTGAAAATACTTTTTGTACGTGTCATCCTGAGCTTCCCGATAAATCGGGACAAGTTGTCGAAGTATTGATTGTTACTTATATTAGACGTTTCGACAAGCTCAACGTGACAATGGACAGCAGCTCCGCTAATAAAAAGATTGTAACGAAAAGCGGGACTTTCGGAACAGAAGAACTTCTGAATTTGCCTTCTAATTAATCATCTTACAACCTACCACGTATAACCTACAACTTAAAACCAAATTTTTCTACGCCAACTATTTGGTATTTAAAGTATTCTCCGTATCTTTGCAGTCCCTAAAAAACTGGGGAATTATATATTTTTTAACAAATTAAATAAAAGCAAGTGAATACGTTAAGTTACAAAACTGTCTCTGCGAATGCTAAAACCGTTAATAAACAATGGGTTGTAGTTGATGCTGAAGGAGAGATTTTGGGGCGCTTGTCTTCTAAGATCGCAATGATCATTAGAGGTAAAAACAAGCCAGAGTACACCCCACACGTAGACTGCGGTGATAACGTTATCGTTATTAATGCAGACAAAATCAAGTTAACCGGAAACAAGTTAACTGATAAAACTTATGTTCGTTACACTGGATATCCAGGTGGTCAACGTTTCATTTCTCCGAAAGAGTTATTGGAAAAACACCCTAGACGTGTTGTAGAGAAAGCTGTTCGTGGTATGTTACCTAAAACCAAATTAGGCAAAAAATTATACACTAATTTATTTGTTTATGCTGGTGCTGAGCATCCTCACGCTGCGCAATCGCCAAAAACTATCAAACTTTAATTAAGTAAAAGAGAAAAGAAATGTCAACAACAAATACTTCTGGCAGAAGAAAAACAGCAGTTGCTCGTATCTATTTAAAAGAGGGTAACGGCACTATTACCGTGAACGGTAAAGATCATAAAGAATATTTCCCAACCCTACCTTTACAATACATTGTTAACCAATCATTCGAAGTTTCTGAATTAACTGGTAGATATGATGTAAACGTAAACGTAGCAGGTGGTGGTGTTAAAGGACAAGCTGAGGCTGTTCGTTTAGCGATTGCGAAAGCTATTGTTGAGTTAGATGCTGATAAGAAATCTGCATTGCGTGCTAAAGGGTTAGTAACCCGTGATATGCGTATGGTTGAGCGTAAGAAACCAGGACGTAAGAAAGCTCGTAAGAAATTCCAATTCAGTAAACGTTAATCTTTTAAGGAGACAAAAACAATGGCAAGAACAACATATCAAGACTTATTGGATGCAGGTGTACACTTTGGCCACCTTACCCGTAAATGGAATCCAAAAATGGCTCCTTACATCTTCATGGAGCGTAATGGTATCCACATTATAGATTTAAATAAAACTTTAGCTAAAACTGAAGAAGCTGCTTCGGCGATTAAACAAATCGTTAAATCTGGTCGTAAGATCTTATTTGTAGCTACTAAGAAACAAGCTAAAGAAATCGTAGCAGAACAAGCTAAGAAAGTAAACATGCCTTTCGTAACCGAGCGTTGGTTAGGTGGTATGTTAACTAACTTTGCTACTGTACGCAAGTCAATCAAAAAGATGTCTAACATCGATAAGATGACTAAAGATGGTACTTACTCAATTCTTTCTAAGAAAGAGCGTTTGATGATCCAACGTGAGCGTATCAAATTAGAAAGCCTTTTAGGCGGTATCGCTGATTTGAACCGTTTACCTGCGGCTATCTTCTTAATTGATGTGAAGAAAGAGCACATCGCAGTTGCTGAAGCTTTGAAATTAAACATTCCTACTTTTGCAATGGTTGATACTAACTCTGACCCTTCAAACATCGATTTCCCTATTCCAGCAAATGATGATGCTACAAAATCAATCTCATTGATTACTGACATCATTGTTAAGGCTATCGAAGAAGGTTTAGATGAGCGTAAGCGTGAAAAAGATGATGAGGCTGAAAAAGAAGCTGTAGCGGCTAAAACTGCTGCTGATGCTCCTGAGGCTCCAGCTAAAAAAGCTAAGAAAGAAACTGCTGAAGCAGAAACTTCATCAGAAGATAACACAGAAGCATAATTGAAGTTGTAAGTTGTGGGTTGTAAGTTATAGGTTTAAATGCTTATAACCTATAACTTACAACTTATAACATTTTATAGAAATTCAAAATATTTAAAAGAGATGTCTACAGTACAAATTTCTGCGGCAGATGTAAACAAATTACGTCAACAAACAGGTGCCGGAATGATGGATTGCAAAAAAGCTTTAATCGAGGCAAACGGTGACTTCGAAGCTGCAGTTGATTTATTGCGCAAAAAAGGTCAAAAAGTATCTGCTGCTCGTTCTGGCAACGCTACTTCTGAAGGTCTTGTATCAATCAGTGTATCAGAAGATGGTACAAATGGTAAATTAGTTGCTTTAGCTTGTGAAACTGAGCCAGTTTCTAAAGTTGAAGATTTCCGTAATCTAGCTGAAGCTGTTTTAGCTGCAGCAGTGGCTAACAATCCTGCTTCTGCTGAAGAATTATCAGCTATTACTTTGGCAGATGGACGTACAGTTGCCGAAACTATTACTGAATTAACTGGTAAAATCGGTGAGAAAATCGTTATTCAAGAGTACGCAAATATCACTGGTGAGAAAATCGTTTCTTACATCCACTCTAATGGTAAAATGGGTGTTTTAGTGGTATTTGAAGGAGCTAACGGTGTAGATATTACTGAAGCTGGTAAAGATGTTGCAATGCAAATTGCTGCAATGAACCCAGTTGCTGTTGATAAAGAAGGTGTAGATCCTGCTACTATCGAGCGTGAAATCGAAATCGCTAAAGATGTTATCCGTCAAGAAGGCAAACCAGAAGAAATGGTTGAGAAAATCGCTGCTGGTAAATTGAATAAATTCTACAAAGACAGTACTTTATTAAACCAAGAGTTTGTTAAAGACAGTTCAGTAGATGTTCGTAAATTCTTAGACAATACTGTTAAAGGATTAACGGTTACTGCTTTCAAACGCGTACAATTAGGCGCTTAATTTTTTAAGCAATTTGATATAAAAAAGTCCCGACATGCTGTCGGGACTTTTTTTGTTTAAAATACCTACTTTTGAGTATTTTAAATTTGATTTATTATTGTCAATTTCAACCTTTTACATTTGAAATCATGGGCAAAAAATTTATCCTATTGCTGTTTACCTTTACTGCTATAAGCATGGCAGAAGCACAAATTTTTAACAAAGCTGCCCGAGAACTCAAGAATGCCAACGAGCTTATTGAGAAAAAGAAATATGACGATGCACTGAAAAGCTTAGCAGTTGCCCTAGATTTAAGTAAAGGAAAAGAAGATTACGAGATTTTCTATCGAATGGGATTTTGTCACTACCAACTAGGTAATTACGACAAAGCGCTAGAACAACTAAACCATGCTGTTTCTAAAGTAAATGCTAAGGAAGTACTTCCCTTAAAAACAAGCAACAGTGTACAATTGGCCTTACTATATAGAGCCAAAACCTTCGAAACTCAAAAGAATTACGTTGCTGCAATTAAAGATCTACAACTCCTAGCTAGTGTTCAAGATAATCCTACACACAAAAGCTTGGCATTATTAAAATGGGCCGAAGATCTTTACGCCATTGATCCACAAAAAAACCAAGATGCCGCTGAAGTATTAACGAATAAATCTATTGAAACTGATAAAGACAATAGTGCCGCCTATGCTTTCGCCGGTAAATTGGATATGAATGAAAAAGACTATGAAAACGCCATCAAAATGTTTTCGCTTGCAGTAGCTACCGTGGAAAAGAAATCAGCTGTAGCCACAGAAGTAACCGACAAAGCCAGTTACACCTCCCTACTTGCTTTAGCTACACATAAAAATGGCAAAATAGATGAAGCGAAAAATCTCTTCCAAAAAGCTGTTGATGCTGCACCAGAATCTACTAAGTGGAAAATATATCAATACCAAGCAGATCTCATTATCAAAAACAAAGCTTATCATCCAGATCTCATTTCATTAGCCGAACAAAATGCAGCAAAAGCCGCCATACTATTAGAGACCTGCGAAACCAAATTCACTTTAGCCTACACCAAAGTACTGGCAAATAAGCTAACTGAAGCTGCTACTTTAGCCAAAGATCTCAACTGTAATAACAGCCTTTTAAATATGTCGGCTTCAACCCTCAAACTGTGGGTTAATGATTTGTCGAATGCAAAACAAATTGAAAAACTAAAAGTATATGGCCCACAAAGCGGATGGTATTATATGGGCGGATTTACTGGAGGATTGGCAAACGGTAAGGGCAAAGCTTTGAGTAAAAACCATTTATATGAAGTAGAAAACGGTGTATTTGTTAAAGGTACACTTGTATCTGGCACTTTAAAAAACTTACATGAGGGTTGGGAATATAGTGGTGCTTTTCTTAACGGAACATTGTCTGGAACAGGAAAAAAAAGTGTTGATAATGGAGATGTGTTTTCTGGGAAATTCGTGGCAAACAAACTCAATGGACAAGGCAAATGTTTTTATGCTGATGGGAGCACATATGAGGGACTTCTAACAGACAACAAACCTAACGGCATTGGTACTTTCAAGGAAAAATCTGGAAGTATCTACCAAGGAAGTTTTAAAGATGGATTACCGCATGGCGCTGGTATACTCACCGTAAATGGAGTTAAAGAAAATGTAAAATTCACCAATGGAGAGCGTACTGATGCTGTATATCTAGCTCGATTGGAAAAAGCTAAGAAAGAAAAAATTCAGCGTCAGGAATTAGCAGCCAAGCAACTAGAGCAAGAACAATTAGCTAAAGCTCAAAAAAGAGCCAATTTTGGCAAAATACTTGGCAAATCCCTTACTTTGGCTGGCGGTGCTGTAGCGCTAAAGCAGGCATCAGATTTGGGAATGAACAGCAATGATGTAACCCAACTTGGAACTGCATTGCTAGCAGACGTGCTAACCGACAATAAAGACAACAACTTTGCAAATACACTCGCACTTAAAAATGCTTCGGGTGCTGTAGCCAACAATAGTATACTAGGAGGTTTCGCTAACAATCCTGAATTTTCTAGCTTTTTAGGCGCTAGTTCCGCTACAGCAAATTCTACAGCAGGGAACGGCAGCGTTGCATCTGGCGTATATGTTAATAGCAATGGAAACGTAAAAATAAATGTAAGCCAAAAAGACAAGGGGCTTTATATTACTTATATCAAACCAACTGCCTCAGACAATCATTATACGCTAGTTAGCGGCAATTTATATACTTATACTTCAAAATATGGTGTTTATTATTTGCAAGCACTACCTAACAACCAGCTTAAAACATTTAAGAAAGGTTATGAAAACAATTCTGATATTCTCTCTTTAACAGAAAACACCTCTAACACAGGGCCTAACGACGGCTATTTACAAATGGCGGAGATGTATAAAAATAAGATGCAAACCGATCCCAATGATGCTCAAGCTTGGGCCTTTTGTGCGATGGCAGCACATGCAAAAACCACCCATACAGAACCTGGATATACCGAACACGTTACAAAGATTGCAGCATCGCTCAAACAAATTGTTCCTTCTGGCGAGTGCCCATGTATACAAGCAATTCCTAAAAAAATATGGGACTCTGTCAAATAACTATAATGTAAAAACTACCTATTGCTGTAGCATGTTTAATTTGGTAAACTTGTAAATGCAATCGCTACAAAACCAAAATCTATATCTTCCAAAAGGAGTAAAACTACAACAAGATATTTCATTCGAAAATGGCTTAATTAAGGAAATTAAAGCAAATCAGGATACTTTAAAAGTAGAGGCAAAATATCTCGTTCCAGGCTTTATCGACTTACAAATTTATGGTGCGGGAGGTAAATTATTCTCTGCTGAACCTACAATAGAGAACATTCGGATTATCGAAGATAGGCTTTTACAAGAGGGTACCACTAGCTTTTTAATCTGCTTGGCAACCAATACGCCAGAAGTTTTTAATCAATGTATCTCCATAATTAAAGAATATAGAAACGAGGCTAGAAACTGTTTGGGTTTGCATCTGGAAGGCCCTTTCATCAACCCAGAAAAGAGAGGTGCTCACGTAAAAGAATATATCCGTAAGGCAAGTTTAGACGAAATTAAGCAACTGTTAGATTTTGGAGACGGCACCATTAAAATGATGACGCTGGCTCCAGAACTTCAAGATGAAAAAGTAATACAATATTTGTTAGACCATCATGTTATTGTTTCTTTAGGGCACAGTAGTGCAACTTTTGAGCAAGCAACCAAAGCTTACAACCAAGGTATACAAACTACTACACATTTGTTTAATGCCATGTCGCCTTTACAACACCGAGCTCCTGGAATTCCAACTGCCGTTTTTAATCATCCAACGGCAATGGCCAGTATCATCGCTGATGGCCTTCATGTTGATTTTGAAGTAGTAAACATCGCTGCAAAAATGATGAAAGAACGATTGTTCCTGATTACAGATGCCGTGACTGAATGCAATTCTGGTCCTTATCAACATCATGCGGTAGATGGCAAGTTTGTAATGCCAGATGGAACTTTATCTGGCTCGGCAATGACGATGTTACGGTCTATCAAAAACTGTATTGAACATTGCGGTGTTTCCTTGGCAGATGCAATTAATATGGCCACCTATTATCCAGCAAAGCTGATAAAAAAAGAAAACGAAATAGGCCAGTTAGCTGTTAATGCTGAAGCAAATTTTGTTGTCTTGGACGAAGAAATGAATATAGCACAGGTATTTTACAAAGGCACGGAAATTAAACTCAATAAAGCAGCATCAATTTAAAAAAACTTGATAATTTTGCCTTTTATGAAGTACAAACGTATACTCCTCAAATTGAGCGGCGAATCCCTAATGGGAGAAAAGCAATATGGCATTGACAATGAAAGAGTTAAGCAATATGCAGAAGATATAAAAGCCGTTCACGACCAAGGCCTCGAAATTGCAATTGTAATAGGCGGAGGAAACATCTTTAGAGGTTTAAGTGCTGAAAAATCTGGAATGGATAGAGCACAAGCTGATTATATGGGCATGCTAGCAACGGTAATTAACAGTATGGCTTTGCAAGATGCTTTAGAGAAAGTAGGTTTAAAAACACGTTTGCTTTCAGCAATTAAAATGGAGCAGATCTGTGAACCGTTTGTAAGAAGAAGAGCTGTGCGCCATTTAGAAAAAGGTCGCATCGTAATTTTTGGTGCAGGAACTGGAAATCCATATTTCACTACCGATTCTGCAGCTGCATTAAGAGCTATAGAAATTAATGCCGATGTGGTGTTAAAGGGAACTCGTGTAGATGGTATTTATACTGCAGATCCAGAGAAAGATCCTACTGCAACTAAATATGAAACGTTATCGTTTAAAGAAGTTTATGCTAAAGACCTTAATGTAATGGATATGACTGCATTTACGCTTTGTGAAGAAAATCAGTTGCCAATTATTGTATTCGACATGAATAAAGCTGGAAACTTCATGAAAATTGCTCAAGGAGAAGAAATTGGAACTTTGGTTAAAGGTTAATTTCTGAGCTTTATTTTTTATTTTTGCATATAAATCACACAGAACAATGAATGATCTCATAAAGCAACAGTTAACAGAAGCACAAGCAAACATGGATAAGGCCATTGCTCACTGCGAATCTGAATTGACGAAAATTAGAGCAGGAAAAGCTTCTGCAGGAATGTTGGACGGTATTATGGTTGACTACTACGGAAGTGCAACAGCATTAGCGCAAGTAGGAGCTATCAATACACCAGATGCCCGTACTTTGATTATCCAACCATGGGAAAAAAACATGTTAGTTCCTATCGAAAGAGCAATTATGGAAGCTAACATTGGTATCAATCCACAAAACGATGGTTCTATTATTCGTTTAGTTGTACCTCCTCTAACAGAAGAGCGTAGAAGGGAATTAGTAAAAAAGGTAAAAGAAGAAGCTGAGAGAGGTCGTATTACTGTTCGTAACATTCGTAAAGATGCTAACGAAAAAATTAAGAAGCTAAAAGCGGAAAGTGTTTCTGATGATGAAATCAAAACAGGTGAAGCAGAAGTTCAAAAAATTACTGACGCTTATATCATAAAAGTGGATAAGCACGCAGAATTAAAAGAAAAAGACATTATGACGGTTTAAGCAATTGCTTTAACAATATCGTTAAATTGTAATATAAAAGGGAACGTGGTTAAGCTACATTCCCTTTTTCTATTTTTGCATTCCAAATCACAAAACAAAATGAATTTATTAATCGAGTATCTAAAAACACATAAGTGGGTAGTGGTGCTTGCGCTCTTTTTGGCAGCTATAAATATAGGCTTCTCTTTAATGGACCCCTATTTTACTGGCCAAATTGTTGACCGCTTTATTGAAAAAAAGGATAGTTATAACCGCTCGGAATATATATACGGTGTACTTGGGTTAGTAGGCTTAGCTATTGGCGCAGCAATGGTTTCAAGAATTGCCAAGAACTTCCAAGATTATTTCACCAATATCATTGTGCAAAAGGTGGGCGCTAAAATGTATGCCGATGGACTAAAGCACTCCTTAGAACTACCTTACCAAGTGTTTGAAGACCAACGCAGTGGCGAAACTTTAGGCATATTGCAAAAAGTTAGAATAGACTGTGAGAAATTTATCACTTCTTTTATCAGTATCTTATTTGTTAGCTTAATCGGAATGGTATTCGTTATCGTTTACTCTCTTTCTGTAAGCTACAAAGTAACCTTAGTTTATGTTGCATCAATTCCTGTGATTGCCTTTATCAGTTGGTTTTTAAGTAAAAAAATAAAAACCATCCAAAAGTCGATTGTAGCAGAAACTACTTCCCTGGCTGGCTCTACAACTGAGTCGTTAAGAAATATCGAATTGGTAAAAAGCTTAGGCTTAGCTAACCAAGAAATAGAACGATTAAACAAAACCACTTATAAAATTTTAGGCTTAGAACTTCGAAAAGTAAAATATGTAAGAAGTATGAGCTTTGTTCAGGGCACGACTGTGAATTTAGTCCGCAGTATAATGATTGTGGTATTGTTGGTGCTTATTTTCGACGACACGATATCTGCAGGACAATATTTTTCATTCCTGTTCTATTCGTTCTTTTTGTTTGGGCCGCTACAGGAGCTCGGTAACGTAATTTTAACTTGGAGAGAAGCAGAAGTATCACTTGGAAGATTTAAATCGATTTTAAGCACCCCTATTGATAAAAAGCCAGAAAACCCTAAACCATTAAATAAAATTGAGCAGTTGACTTTCAATGATATTAGTTTTAAGCACCTTACCGGAAAAACAAATGCTTTAAACCATATCAACTTTAGCGTAAATAAAGGAGAAACCATTGCTTTTGTTGGGCCATCTGGTTCTGGAAAAACTACCCTAGTGAAATTATTGGTTGGTCTTTATCAACCAGTAGAAGGTAATGTGTTTTACAACAACATTTCAGGCAAGGAAATCAATCTGGACCAACTACGAGAGAAAATTGGTTTTGTAACTCAAGATACGCAACTGTTTTCTGGGACAATTAGAGAAAATTTACAGTTTGTAAAGCCAAATGCAACAGATGAAGAATGCTTGAAAGTGCTTCGTCAGGCTGCGTGCCATACGTTGCTAGCCAGAGCCGACCAAGGTTTAGATAGCGTAATTGGTGAAGGTGGTGTTAAAGTTTCAGGAGGAGAAAAACAGCGTTTATCCATTGCTAGGGCTTTACTGCGTAATCCAGATATTTTAGTATTTGACGAAGCGACTTCTTCACTAGATTCGATTACTGAAGAAGAGATTACAGCAACGATTAAAGATGTTTCTAAATTGAGTGAGCAAATTACCATTTTGATTGCCCATCGTTTATCCACCATCAGACATGCGGATAGAATTTTTGTATTAGAAAAAGGCCAAATTATAGAACAAGGCAGACACGAAGATCTAGTGGAAGAAAAAGGCTTGTACTACGCCATGTGGAGGCAACAGGTTGGAGAGAGATAAGTTATCTATCAGGTCATTTCGACTGTAGCGCAGCGAACGGAGAAATCTAACGACTAGCTATTTGTTAGATTTCGATCCCGAAGAAAAATCGGGATAGAAATGACGGCCTTATGATAAAGGCCACGAATATTCGTGGCCTTTACTTTTTTATTTCAAAATCTTCAAAAGATAGTCACCATAACCACTTTTAACTAATGGTTTAGCAATTTCTCTTAATTGATCTGCTGTAATATATCCCATTCGGTAAGCAATCTCTTCAATACATCCAATTTTCAAACCTTGTCTTTCTTCAATAATTTGAACGAATTGGCCTGCCTGCATTAAAGAAGCAAAAGTTCCAGTATCTAGCCAAGCTGTACCACGACTTAAAACACCAACTTTTAATCTTCCACTCTCTAAGTAAACTTTATTTACATCGGTAATTTCGTATTCGCCTCGTGGAGATGGTTTAATATTCTTCGCAATTTCCACCACATCATTATCATAGAAATACAAACCAGGAACCGCATAATCAGACTTAGGTTGCGCTGGCTTCTCTTCGATAGATATTGCGTTATTATTTTTGTCAAATTCAACTACACCATATCTTTCTGGATCCGATACCTGATAAGCAAAAACAACTCCTCCTTCCGGATCAGAACTATTTTGCAACAATTTAGCCATACCATCACCATGGAAAATATTATCTCCCAAAACTAAAGCCACCTTGTCTTTCCCTATAAATTCTTCTCCAATTACAAAAGCTTGTGCCAAACCATTTGGCTCATGCTGTACCGCATAGCTAAATTTACAGCCCAAAGTACTTCCATCACCTAATAATTTCTCAAAGTTTGGCAAATCATGTGGCGTTGAAATAATCAATATCTCATTTATCCCCGCCAACATTAAAGTTGATAACGGATAGTAGATCATCGGCTTATCGTACACAGGCATCATTTGCTTGCTGGTAGCCAAAGTTAATGGATGCAATCTTGTACCGCTTCCGCCAGCTAATATTATTCCTTTCATACAGAGAAATTTAGTTCATTGATTTTAAAGCATCGATACAAATCTTTAGGCTATCTAACCAATAAGGAACCTGAATATTATAATCTGCTTTGATTTTACTTTTATCCATCACCGAAAAATGTGGCCGTTTCGCTTTTGTTGGATAAGCACTTGTAGGAATTGGATTTACCTTTACTTCTGTTCTGCTATAATCAAAAATTGCCTTAGCAAAATCGTACCAAGAAGTTACACCTTCGTTACTGAAATGATAAATACCGTATTTCTTCTCAGTATTTTGGATGATATCAAAAATGGTATTGGCTAGATCGATAGCATAAGTTGGTGTACCTATTTGATCTGCAATAATGTTTAGTTCATCACGATCAGCGCCTAATTTTAACATGGTTTTAACGAAGTTATTCGCAAACTCGGAATACAACCAACTGGTACGAATAATGATATGTTGGTCAAGTTCTTTAACGATAGCTAGCTCCCCATCCAACTTTGTTACACCATATACACTGATGGGATTAGCCACATCATCTTCTTTTAAAAGCTTGATTTCGTTACCTTCAAATACAAAATCTGTAGAAATATGAATTAACGTAGCATGATATTGTTTACATAACTCAGCTAAGTTTTTCGCTCCAATTTCGTTTACAGCTTTAGCAATGTCAGCTTCGTCTTCTGCTTTATCAACCGCAGTATAAGCTGCACAGTTGATTACATAATTGGGATTTTCTTGGCTAAACAGCTTTGAGAGATCTGTTACATTCAAAATGTTTGCAGCACCTTCTTCTGGAAATACAACCTGATCAATGTCTCTTTGAACAACAATTTTTTTGATACATTGACCCAACTGACCGCCTGCGCCTATTACCAGTACTTTTGCCATATTCTCTATTTATGATTGTACTGCTTTTCGTAATACGATTGATAATTTCCAGAGGTTACATTGCTTAACCATTCTTCATTCGACAAATACCATTCTACCGTTTTCTCTAAACCTTGTTCGAACTGTAAACTTGGTACCCAATCTAATTTTTGTTGAAGCTTAGTGGAGTCTATTGCATAACGCAAATCGTGACCAGCTCTGTCTGTAACAAAAGTAATTAGCTTTGCAGATTCACCTTCTTCACGATCTAATTTTTGATCCATTATTTTGCAAAGCAAATGAATTAAATCAATGTTTTTCCACTCATTATGACCGCCAATGTTATACGTTTCGCCAGTTGTAGCTTGATGGAAAATGACATCTATTGCTCTTGCATGATCTTCTACCCACAGCCAATCTCTAACATTCTCTCCCTTCCCATAAACAGGCACTGGTTTATTGTTTTTAATATTATTGATGGCTAGAGGAATTAACTTCTCAGGAAAATGATGTGAACCGTAGTTATTCGAACAATTAGAAATTACACAATCCAACCCGTAAGTATCATGATATGCTCTTACAAAATGGTCTGAACTAGCTTTTGAAGCCGAATATGGACTATGAGGATCATAAGCGGTAGTTTCGGTAAACATTCCAGTTTCTCCTAATGCGCCATAAACTTCATCGGTACTAACATGATAAAATCTCTTCTTATCATAGTCGCCTTTCCAATATTCTCTAACAGCATTTAAAAGGTTTACAGTACCAATTACATTCGTCATTACAAATGCAGTTGGATCAGTAATTGAACGATCTACATGACTTTCGGCTGCCAAATGAATTACCGCATCAAAATTACTTTCTTTAAATAAATCGTTGATAGCTGCAGCATCTGTAATGTCTATCTTAACAAAACTATAGTTAGGTTTATCTTCAATATCTTTTAAATTAGCCAGATTACCAGCGTAAGTTAGTTTATCTAGATTTACGATCTGATAATCGGGATAGTTATTTACAAATCTGCGTACTACATGCGAACCAATGAAACCCGCACCTCCTGTGATTAATATCTTTTTCAAAGCAATATCTATGTTGTTCCTTGCAAAAATATAAGAAAGTATCTATTAACAATATGCTTTTAAATATTTATTAACAAAGGCCATTAGATAATGTTAAGAATTAGCGGCAATGGTCTCTTCCAATTCAGCATACCATTCTGCACCATATTTTCTAGTCAATGGATCTTTCAAAAATTTATAAACTGGCACCTTCAAATCCCTACCGAAAGAGCACGCATCTTTACAGATATGCCATCTATCATAGTTTAGAACTTCAAATTCTGGATATTGAGTAATTCGAATTGGATAAAGATGGCAAGAAATAGGCTTTTTCCAATCTACAATTCCTTCTTCGTAGGCCTTTTCGATGGCACATTTGGTAATGCCATTTTCGAAAGTAACGTAAGCACATTCCTTATGTCCATCTACACAAGGCGTGGTTAAGTCGCCATCTAAATCTAGTACGGAAGTACCATATTCTTCAATTGCAGCAATTCCTTTTGGAGCTAATAAGTGTTTTATTTTAGGATAGATTTCCTCTAAAATCGCCTTTTCTGATTGTTCTAAGGGTGCACCTGCATCTCCCTCCACACAACAAATCCCTTTACACTTGCTTAAATTACACACAAAATCTTCGTTGATCAGATCTTCATGCAATAAGGTACTTTGAACTTCTATCATTTTAACGGTTAATTGTTTAAACTGTGCAATTGGTTAACTGTAACTTGACCCAAAATACATCAGCTAACAGTTATGCTTAATCATTTTGTCCTGCAGTTAAGCGATTAAAACAATTAACCGATTAACCAAATCAAAAATTAACCTTTGCCAATAGGATATTTTAGGCCTTCGGCTGATTTAATTTCTAAGGTTACAGAACCAACCAAAATTTCTACCTGTGCTTTTACTGGCACACGATTTCCATCATCGGTGATCCAAAGGTACAACTTACTATCCTTTTTAAAAATACGACCTGGCTTAATAGAAGGACTAAATTTAAGACAGCTAATATTACCTAGCTTAGTTTTTATAGTTTCCTTACCTACATACTGGATTTCTAATGCAGAAATTTCATCTCCTAAAAAATAGTTAAGCTTAAAGCTATCATTAATTTTAATCTTAGATATGTCTAGGCTACGAGCAAAATAATAAGCAGAAACCAAATCAAAAGTTTGTGTAGTTGGCGCATTATAAGTACCCGTATTTGCCACTACTTTTTTGGCATCTTGATGAAACCTAGCTTTATCCTGCCTACGATATTTTGCTTCCCGAACGTCTTCTTGATAGAAATAAGGAGTTAATTCAGTTTTATCGATATATGAATCGTAGTGATCTCTAATTTTATAGAACACATCGAAAGTGCCAGAAGTACGAGCGTCTACCACCAATTTATAAGTTGGTTTACCGTCGAATTTCATGTCAGAAGCTTCCACCTTTATAGTTGCCTCTGCAGCGGTAATAAAGCCATACTTCAGTTTATAGGTAAGCTCTTCTCCCTCTTTAAATGCCGCATCTTTCTTTAAAGGAAGTTCTTGAGCAACCCCAAATTTACAGATTGCGGTTAAAACAAACATTAACATTAATCTTCTCATGATTAGACTAAAACAAAAAGCAATCCAATTTTTAGAGATGTTTGTGATGCGAGGTGTTAACATTTGTTAAATTTTAAACTTTAGCAGCCTTTAAATGTACCACTAATCTTTTCGTTTATAAATAGGAACGGTAGAACAAGGCTCTCCGTACATGATACTTTTCACTACAGGGGTAAGCAATGCCGTAATTTCTACATAAGCAGAAACCGGAATTTGAGGATTTGAACAACCCTTTACCACTACTCTTTGTCCAGCGTAATCCTCCAAATCTATTTTTGACAATGCCTTTGAAAACAGCAAAGTATCCAACAAATCTAAATTACCGAATACAATCTCATTAGCATAGGGTTTCATCTTGTTTGCAAGTAACATATATGCCCACGTAGGCACTATGGCATCGGCAGTACAGGTAATTGCTACGTTTTTCCCTTCATATTGTTGCCAGTCGTGTTCCTTTACGAATTCACGAAAATCTTTCTCTCTCAACATTAATCCGTGAAACAGATTGTCTTTTATATCATACAGCACGCGTTCGCCCTTTTCTAGATAGTCTTCTAAGTTAAAGGTAATTAATCCACTAGCTGCAACTTTATTTACGATGTTTTCCTGAATATCCATAACTTTTTTCTCTATGTACTTTATTGCGAAGCATAAATCCTAAAATGGAAGTTCTTCAATTTATAATGTTGTGAGATTGTTTCGTACCTCGCAATGACGATTTGTATAAAAACAAAAAACCGTCCCGATGTAAAATCAGGACGGTTACAAAATTACGTAAATAAGATTAATAGAATTTCACTCTATTGTCTTTTATATCGCTTTTCTCTTGCAATGCTTGGAAAGCATTACCTAAAGAGCGTTGGCTAATATTCATTAGCATGCTTTCTTTTTGTTTAAATGTATTTGCTAGCGGAGCTGGATTTGTAAATCCGTCTACTACGAACACGTACACACCTCTATCGCCAGTGATAGCTTTAGATAATTTACCAACCTGAGAACCAAATACAGAACCTACCACTTTATTTTCTTGTGATAAACCAGGAATGATCGGATTTGCAAATACCATATTTTGAACTGGAACTGCTGTTTTACCTACTTTTGAAGCTACAGCATCAATGCTAGAAGTTCCTGATAATGCTTTGTCAAACTTCTCAGTTAACAATTTAGCTTTTTTAGCATTCAAAACCTGAGGTTCAATTTGTTTCTTCACATCTTCTAAAGATAACTGACCTTTAGCTTTAATGCTAGTTACCTGAGCAACTACATAAGCATTATCCATATTATAAACCTGAGCTAATACTTCTCCTTTATCTGCATCGTAAGCATCTCTAATCAACTGACGTGGATTATCCAAACCTGGTGCATAACCTTGGGTTGCAGTAATTCTATCAGCTAAGCCAACTGTATAACCTTGTTTTTGAGCTAGAGCGCTGAAGTTGTCAGATTTAACTTCTGCCAAGAAAGCTGTTGCTTTTTTATAAGCTGCATCTCTAGTTTTTTGACTAGGCGCTAAAGTTTTCTCGATATATGCTAATTTAACCACTTTAGAAGAACCTACTTGTTTTTCGATTTTAATAACGTGGATACCAAATTGAGATTTCACCACTTTAATATCACCTGTACGGCCATCAAAAGCTGCGTTCTCAAATTCAGGAACCATTGCACCACGTGCGAAAGTACCTAAATCACCACCTTTATCTTTAGAACCGTCAACACTGAATTTTGTTGCTAATTCTGCGAAGCTACTTCCACCTTGTGCTAATTTCTTTAATGAATCTGCTAGTTTAAGTGCTTTATCATCTCCACCAACTTGAGCTGGATTGATTAAGATGTGGCTAGCTTTTACCGAATCAGGAGAGAAACGGCTATCCACCACTTTAACTAATTTATAAGAATTACCAGAGAATTTAGGACCGTAGAAACTTCCAGCTGAATAGTTAAAGATTACTGAATCTACCGCTGGATCTAATTTACCTTTAGAAAGGTAAGTGTAAGGAACTTTAACGTCAGAGTTATTTGCTGAGAATAAAGAATCATTAGGTGTTGTTTTGAAATCAGCTGCTAATTTTTCTACTTGAGTTTTTACCAATGCACTGTCAGCTGCAGTTGGCTGAATGCTGAAAGATACATATTGTAGATCTCTTGTTTCTTGAGGATTGTCGAAACGTTTTTTGTTTTCTTCGTAATATTCTTTGTAGTCTGCGTCAGTTAATTTAACGTTAGCATCTAAAATAGAGCTGTAATCAAGGTTTACATACTTGAAGTTTACCAGTTTGTTACGGTTTACATATTCGTCGTTAGCTTCTAAGCTAGAAACGTAAACAGAGTTGCTGATTAACTTGGTGTATTTTTGTTGTAAAGCTTGTTTTTCAATTTCACCCTCCAACATTAACCATTGTTGAGCCAATTGAGGATTTTGATTTCTTGACTTCAAAGAAGTGATTACTGCTGTTCTATCGAATTCGCCAGTTTGAGGGTTACCAAAATACTGCGTAATTAGCGGGCTTGGATTTTTACCTTGTACTAAGTCGAAAAGTTCATCTGCAGATACAGTTAAACCAACACGATCAAATTCCTTACCTAAAACTACAGTAGCAATTTCCGACTGCCATGCTTGATCTACAGCCATAGCTTGCATTTGCGGATTCATTACGCCGCCATATTGTTGCTTAAATTGAGCAGAAGTTTGCTCTACTTTTGTGTTAAACTGCTCGTATTTAATAGCTTCGCCATCAATAGAACCTACCTCGGTTCTTGAACTTGCACCAAATATTGCAGTACCTTGTTGCAATAGCGGTTCTAAAACAAATAACGCCAATACTACTGCGATACCTCCTACCAAGAAATAGCCCATTTTGGTACGCATGAAAGTCATTAAACCCATATTATTCTTATATTTAATTTTATTTTAAGAGGGCGCAAGATACAAATTTGAAACAAAATAGAAAATATTAAATTTCAATTGTTTTTTGAGTTGAAAACTAGGAAGATAGAGCACTCAAATACGGAGTAATTAAGGCAGTTTTCCATTTTCTACATTGGCCTGCCCAGACGGCATGGTAATACTGTAAGTACTAAAATCTTGTGGTGCTGAGAAACTTGTTCCGTTAAGGACATTACCGTCTTTTGTGGTTACTGTTCCGGAAGGCGAATTGTACATCTTCGTGTTTTCGTTCCAAATCAACTCCTCAGTAGTAAAAGTCATATTATCAGTTACTACGACTACATTTTTTCTGAAGATGGTAATTTTCTCCGTTTCCTTATTAATGGCATAATCTGATGTAATTGTACCTTTATTTTTGAGAAATTCATCTAAAAAATAGATTTTTACTCCTTTTGGCATCTCCATATAGGCTGCGCCGCTAGAAGGCGTAACTTTATCTAAAATAGGCGCATAGCCTTTTGCCTTTACTTTAGCCGAATCACTATAAATCACCTCTGCTCCGTAAGTACGATCTTTAGTTAGCGTAACTTTATTTGCAGAAATAGCGGATACCTTTTTCAAATCATCTTCTCCGCAAGAAGAAAATAGAAAACAGAAAGCAAAAAGCAGCGAGCTTAACAAAAAAAGCTTAACGTTAGCAACTAGCGGAAAATGAAAATCACAACTCATCAATTCGCAAAAATACTGTCTCTTCCTAACTGTTTGCTCAATGGCTTAGTCGAATCTAAATCTTTGGAACCATTTATCGTTCAACATAAAACCTAAATGGAAGTTAACATAACGCTCTTGGATTAAACCATTGCTTGTTTTACCTCTTCTCCCTATTTCGGCAGAAACGTTCATTTTGTAGAACGATGACCTGGCATAAGAAGACAACGGCAAACCTAATCCAAAGGTTACGCCCATCTGTTTGATATCCTCATTATTCATTTGGATATAAGTTTTATCGTAAGTTAAGCCTAAACGATAATCTACCCTTTTGAAATAACCATTAATTGCCGTAATATCTGGCGTAAACTGGCCACCAACAGAGAAACCATAAGTATCTTGAAGATTCTGGTTTACGTTATCAATAGATAGTTTAGACCATTTACCCGTGCGGTAATCTGCCCCGATCAACCACTTATTTTCTTTTTGCAAAGTAAAACCTACACTATGCAATAATGGAAGTTTCATATTTGTTTTACCATTCTCAACAAAATCCAAGGTATCTAAAGCAGAAAGCTCGTTACCCTGCGAATCTTTATTGTAGATAGTTGTGTATTGGCTTTTCTCAGAGTTTAGCTTAGAACTAGAAGAACCCGAATAACCTAATACTAAAGTAGTTTTATTACCTAAGCGAAAGTCATATTGTGCACCATAAGTGTAGTTAAAGCCATAAATACTGTTCTTAACTTGGTCGCGAGAGTTGATAGAACCAAAATCGGCCATTTCTGTAGAACGACTTTGAATTAAATTCCCGAAAAGATATTCGGCATTAGCGCCAACTCTAAAATGATCTCCAAACTGGATACCGTAACCTATGTAAGCTTTAGTTAAGCCACCTTCTCCATTGTAAAGATAATCTACTGATTTAGCGCTTGTACCTGCACCAATGCTTACTGTATTTTTAAAATCGTAACCAAGTTCCGAATATGGTAAAATACCAATACTTAAGGCAGATTTTTGTGTTATAGGAAATGCCATTGCTACATGGCTTAAAGATGCATTGAAACTACTTTCACTTAAGCTATTAGTTTTCAACTCTGTAGAACTACCAGACATACCAATATCTAACGTAGTTAAATAGATACCCGCATAAGAAGCTGGGTTTTGCATGTTGATGTTATTGATACCACTAGACCTAAAAACGCCAGTAGCGATACCACCCATACCTCTTTGTTGCGGCAATACCGACCCCCTAAGGTTACCTAAACCAAACTTAGAATATGGAGATTGTACAGTTGTTTGCGCATAACTTCCTAATGAAAGTGCTAGTAAAGAAAGCGTTGCAACATATACACACTTAATTTTATTGTTCATTTTATAATGTAATAACTTCATTCAAGCCTTTTAAAACCAAATATGGTTCGTGAGTAATCTGGGCGGCAAATATGCTATTTTTTAATTGCTTAGTCAAAAAAAGCGAGTCTCCTCCAGTTAATACTACTTTTAAATTTTTATTTCGATTATGCTCTAAAGCAATAAATCCTTCTATTTCGTTAATCGCACCTTGCAAAACCCCTCTTTTAATTGCATTCTGCGTGTTTGTTCCTTCTTCAATTACCTCTTGAGCTTTATCCCAGTCTACCAATGGTAAACGCCCAGTATAATGGTTCAAAGCCTTAAAACGCATATTCAATCCTAAACTTATACTTCCTCCAAAGTATTCGTCTGTTGAGGTGAGCACATCGTAAGTAATGCAAGTGCCGGCATCAATCATCAACGTGTTATTGCCTCTGTACAAACAATGTGCTGCAATTACCTTTGCCCATCTATCTAAACCTAAAGTATTTGGACTTTCGTAATAGCTTTTAATTGCACCAGTTATAGCTGTACTAAAACGAGTATAACCTGTATGTTTCTTCAGCAATTGCTCCAGATTTCCTATCTGATTGCTCACGCTAGAAACCGTCGAATTTTCTATCTGATACTCGGTAATTAGTTTTAAGAGATCGGCCTCTTCAACTCTTTCAAGTTGCTGGAAATAAATGAGTTTTTTTTGCTCAAAGATTGCTAGTTTACTAAAGGTATTGCCAATATCTATGACCAGATTATGCATTAAATATTTACGTTACCAAACAACAAATTACGAATAGGAAGAAACATCGACAACAGTTTCATGCCACAAAGCTATTAATCTTTGACAAGTTTCGAGGTATCAATTTGTTAAAAAAGGTTAAACAAACAGAAAGTACTGGATACAGATCACCAAAATAGCAAATAACGTTTCGTAAAACCAGCGCTTTTTGGCGTTAGAAAAATAGTACGATAACAGCACTGCGCCAGGGGGTACACAGAGCAGAAAATGCGCCACCGTAACACCTCTTTTAGTATAGAAGCTGAAGATACTTACCAAAAACATAAAGAACAACATCTGAAAAGCTTTACGAGTGTTGATAAAGCTCCTGAAAAAATTCTCCCTTAGCTGTAAGACTGCCATGATCATGATTAAACCTACAGGAATAAGCACTAAGTAATCGTCGTAGTTGATTTGTAGGTTACTAGGAAATTTATTAGTTAACGGCTGCCAAATATCAATGAAACGATCGATTTTATCATTCCAGTAATAAAACACCGCCACAAACATAAAAATGGTTAAAAACCCGATAAGTCCTGAAATCCATTCACGCCAACTAAATGCTCTGTACATTAACAAACTAAGCCATAACATGATTAGCAGGAGAATGAACGGAAAGTAAATTAAAGTACCAATAGCGATGATCATCCCCACGTCAAACATCGTACTCATAGCACTTCCAGTCTTCGACAACTTCAGAAACTTATCAATGATTACGATGATTAAGAAATTACAGATTAACGCGGGACTGAGCACTAAAAACTGAAGGAATAAACTAGTTCCGGTGATATACAACAGCGCTGGTAAATAGTTCGGTTTAGCCAACAGGTTATGGTTATTTACAATCCTATTGAAAATAAGCGCTTGCACTAAGGTGATTACTGCCGCAAAAAACACATTCGCTTCTGAAGACAAAGCATCTTTAGGAATATTGATAAACAGTTTGGTATAAGGTTCTAAAATTTCGAAACTTAATTCCGCTGGCAGATTGAAGAAGATAGCAATCCTCATGAGAATGAGATAAACTACCAACAGTAATAAATTGAGCGGATGTAAATTTCTAAACTGATTAATCATGCCTTGTAACGAAAGGCAAAGTAAAGAAATTTATCTGGCAAAAGTATTTACAGTATGTGCAATAATTGCAGCAGTTTCATCTGGAAAATCGAATTGGTGTTCTTGGGGCTTAGCTACAAAATCTTTTAAGATAGGCACCCAATTATGATTACTGCCCCAAATTACTGGCAGTCCGAATTGTTTTAAAGCATAAGCATTACACTGTTGCTCATATTGGAAGCGCATTGGCGCAACCAACAATTTTTTACCTAGATGCAAAGCCTCAGCTGGGCCTTCAAAACCACCGCCAGTAAAAACACCTTCGCAACTTGCCATGCTTTGATTAAACTTTTCATTGTTAATTGGCTCTACAAATACATTAGCATCCGCATAAGCTACCTTGGTGTGCTTAGAAAAAACCTCCCAACGTACCTGTGGAATTTGTTTTAGCACGCTCACCAAATCTTTATCATCAATTGCTGGCAAGTAAACCGTGTAATGCCCTAGATTTGTTGGTTGCAATTGTCTTATTTCACCTCTAATTACGGGCTTATAGATGAAATCATCATACCTATCAAAATGGAAACCTACGTGATGCGTGGTTGGTGCATATCTACTTAAAATCAATTTTCCCCAATCAACCGTTTTTGGACGGGGAACTTTTTTCGATTTAAAGGAAGCTTGATGACTTAACGACACGCTTTCTATTCCTTGCAAGCGGCAAGCCCAAGCAGAAATGGGTTCAAAGTCGTTTAAAATCAGGTTATAATCTGCCAGCGGAATGGACTTCATATCCCTTCTAAACTGGGGAAGATTCATGTTTTTCCACGTTTTATAATGATCTACGCCTCCCTTTTTACCAAAAATGAAGCTGAAACCATGAAAATTATATTTGATTTCTTGAGCCAGCTTCACATCTACCTGTGTTCCGGAAATCAATAAATCTACTTCGCCATGCTGCTGTAAAAGTGGAACTATTTCCCTTGCTCTGCTCACATGCCCATTGCCTGTTCCCTGTATGGCGTAAAGTATCTTCATTCGGCTTCTAATATCTATATTTTTCAGAAGTATTTATAGTTTTAATGATCTGAATCCATCATAATTTTATTTCCTCTTGTTTTGATTTGATAAAATCATGATGGTTTTTAGCGCTAGGCAATTTCTAGTTTAATTTTTTGCAATAATATGTTTACATCTAGTTTTCCATGCAAATCTTCACCATCCGAAAGCTCCCCCTGTTCCACTTCATCCTTCACAAAGTTCTTCGCTTCGTATTTAAATATCTCCCAATTGCCTTCATGATATTCTAAGGCAGTTAAATTCTCTACCCAGTCGCCACTATTTAAATACATTACCTCACCTTCACTTGCCAAAACATTTCTTTTCTCTGGCTGATGGATGTGCCCACAAACCACATACTGATAACCATTCTCAATTGCCAATTCCGCAGCGGTTTCTTCAAAGCTATTGATAAACTTTACAGCATCCTTAAACTTCGCCTTTATCTTTTTAGAGAAACTCATTTTCTCCCTACCAAATAATTTCAAACACCAATTTACGATGCTATTCAGCAAGATTAAACTGTCGTAACCAATAGCGCCTAGCTTTGCCAACCATTTAGAATGTTGCATAGTCACATCGAAAATATCACCATGAAAAAACCATGCCTTTTTACCATCAATCTCTAAAATCAGCTTGTTCTGCAAATGGAAAGATCCTAAATGCATATCTGCAAACTTTCGTAACAGCTCGTCATGATTTCCGGTGAGATAGTACACATTTACGCCTTCAACCACAAACTTCATCAACTTGCGTAAAATTTTCATGTGTGTTTCTGGCCAATATCGCTTGCTAAACTGCCAAATATCAATAATATCCCCGTTAAGGATTAATGTTTTTGGCTTGATACTTTTTAGATATTTCAACAGTTCTTTGGCATGGCAGCCATAAGTGCCCAAATGCACATCAGAAATTACAACAATTTCTACATTCCTCTTCTCCATAAGCTAATTTTAGAGACAAAAAAGACTGGCTTTCCTAATAGAAAGCTCCATTTTTTGTAGTCGGTATTATTAATCTTCTTCCTCCCCAACAGTTAATTCGTAAGGACTAAAGAAAAATGCTACAAAAACAATTAAGCAGACAATTAAAAACAGTTCAAGCATAATGTTAATATGATCTAACACAAAAGTCTTCAACGCTAATTAACTGATTGTTAAGACATCGTTATGTTTTTCTCAGGCTTTTGAAAAGCAAAGGCTGTGGTTCTTTTGGATGGCCAGTCCCGCTTTCCGTTAAAATCTTTTTGTTGGCACTGCCATCAACTCCTGTCATGCTGAGCCTGTCGAAGCATCTGTCATTTTACCACCAACCCTTCGACAAGCTCAGGGTGACAGTCCACAAAAAGTATTTCCACTTCAATCGGGTTTGTGTAACAACGTACGTACACGAAAACCTTGCCCTAGCCATATCAAATGCTTATACTTGAAACTTATTACAACCAAACATGAGCGAAGTATCTGCTAACCCTGTATTAAAAAGCAAAGCACATTTCGAAATTTTAGATGGCTTGCGGGGCATTGCGGCTCTTGGCGTAGTTATATTTCATTTTATCGAAATGTACACACCACATCCAGATGATTTGATAGCTCATGCTTATTTGGCTGTAGATTTTTTCTTCTGTTTATCAGGATTTGTAGTTGCTTATGCTTACGATGATAGGTTACCACAAATGGGATTGAAAACCTTTCTCAAGCAAAGACTAATTAGGCTACATCCGCTCGTGGTTTTAGGTACTGTACTAGGTGTTTTAGGATTTATCTTCGACCCATTTGGCAACCAATGGGAAGCCTATAGTGGTTGGAAAATGGTATTGTTATTTTTCGCTTCCATTTTAATGATTCCATATCCAATTATTGCAGAAAGAGCCTTTAACAATTTTGGTTTAAATGCACCCGCTTGGACACTTTTTTGGGAATATGTAGCGAACATTGTGTATGCACTAATTTTACAACGCCTGAAAAGAATTTGGTTGTTGCTACTTGCAGTGTTAGCCGCCGTAGGTATTTTTTATGTAGCCAAGTCAGCTGGGAATATCAGTGGCGGTTGGGCAGGAAATAATTTTTGGCACGGTGGCGCAAGAGTTGCCTTTTCATTTTTAGCTGGGATGTGTATCTTTAGATATCAGTTCATTCTCAAAAACAAACTAGGATTTCCTTTAATTGCACTGCTGCTAAGCTTGGCATTTTTTGTACCTTATCACGATAGTTGGAATTGGCTTACAGAACCTTTAATTATTGTTTTTTACTTTCCATTGCTTGTTGCTCTGGGAGCAGGAGCAACTTTAAAACCAGCACAGCAAGGTATTTGCAGATTTTCAGGACAGATCTCCTATCCTCTTTATATTACCCACTATTTTGCTTTGTGGGCTTTCGGAAATTATTACGGCGAAGTGAAACCAAGTCATCAAACATTGATGTGGGTTATTCCATCAGTAATTTTAGTGCAACTTTTAATTGCTTATTTAGCTATAAAGTTTTACGACTTGCCGCTTAGGAAATGGTTATCACCTAAACGGCAATAATTACGGGTTAACAGATCTTATTTTACCTCTTCGTAATCTACAAAGTCTCCCAAGTTATCAGAGTTGCCTTTTCTTTTTTCTTTCTTAGGCATGTGGTCAATAGAGATTGTACCTTCTGGTCTAGATGGACGTTGTTGTTGGCCAGTGGCCTGTTGTTGCATTTTGCTAAAGGCATTTTTAACTACCATAGGAAATATTATCCTAAGCAGTAATCTAATTACCCATAAAACAATGATTGCTATTATTAAAAACTTAATTATACCCATTTTTATACTATTATTACAAATATAGACTTTGCGTTAAGCTTTTTGTTTCAATTAACGATTTTCATTGCAATTTCATTACAATTCTATTTAACGTCTATTTATTTGTTACAATATCAAGGTAAGGGATATCTATTTGACCATTGGAGCGATTCAATGCTATAATCTCCTTGATCCACTTTGCAGACGCGAGAAATTCGTTTGGATAGCTTATCTTCTCATTTTCTACAAAAACTGAATATTTTCGATAATTTTTGTTCACCTTGAATCTTTTAAAAAGTTTAGCGAGTGAAATTAGTTTAACATTCTTTTTGAGTGTAACCAGAATTACGCCGTTGGCACCACGATAGCCATAGATTGCAGTCGATGACGCATCTTTTAAAATTTCAATTTTCTCAATGTCATTTGGATTCATTAAGGCCATAAAGGCTTTACTGTCGGCAAGTGGCATTCCATTAACGACCATTAGCGGCTCATTAGGTATTGGCGTACCTACCGAAATTAGTCGATGGGGATTTTGCGCAAAAACAACAGTACTGGATACTAAAAGGAAGAACAAAAGAAATAATCGCATCTATCTAATTTTTAAATAAGGATGAAACTATATTGCTTTTTCCATAATCCTTTATTAACCTTCTTCTACAATTTCACAAACTCTACCAATTTGCCCATCTTCCAAACGTACCTTAATACCTCTGGAATGAAAAGCCGAGGACGTTAGTAATTTTTCTACCACACCATAAGTTACGTTTCCGTTTCTTTGGTCTTTTTTAAGGATGATGCCCACTTCTAAACCTGGGTAAATTTCGTTTCTATTTTGTCCTTGCATTAATTGGGTTGTTGGTTGTTTTGTTTTTTAGTTCTTTGGGTTGGTTAATTAGGCTAGGCGACAAGCCAAAACGTATAACGTATAACCTAAAACTTGTTACCTACTTCCCAAATCTTTCTTCAAATACTTTTTCTAAAGCAAACATTTCGTCACGTAAGCGAGCGGCAAGTAAAAAGTCCATTTCCTTGGCTGCTTTTTGCATATCTTTTCTGGCTTTATCAAGTGCTTTTTGCAATTCTGGCTTGGTCATGTATTGCACCACTGGATCTGCAGCAATGCTCACTTCGTCTACTTCTACGTAGGCTTTTGCTCTTTCTTTCTGTTTTTCAGAAACTTCTAAAACAGACGTTTGCTCCATAATTTCCTCTCTGGTTTTGCCTACTGTTTTTGGCGTAATCCCATGTTCTAAGTTGTAGGCAATCTGTTTTTCTCTACGCCTGTTGGTTTCGCTAATGGTACGCTCCATCGAATCGGTAATGTCATCAGCGTACATAATTACACGCCCCCTATCGTTACGAGCTGCACGTCCAATGGTTTGTATCAATGCTCTATCCGACCGTAAAAAACCTTCCTTATCTGCATCTAAAATAGCAACGAAACTTACTTCTGGTAAATCTAATCCCTCACGTAACAAGTTAATTCCGATTAACACATCAAATTCGCCCAAACGTAAACCACGTAAAATTTCTACACGCTCTAATGTTTTCACTTCCGAGTGGATGTAACGACATTTGATATTCAACCTATCCATGTATTTGGTCAACTCTTCTGCCATGCGTTTGGTCAAGGTAGTTACCAAAATACGGTCGCCTTGTTTGATGGTCTTATCAATCTCGTCCAACAAATCATCCACTTGGTTTATCGCAGGGCGGATTTCAATCACAGGATCTAACAAACCAGTTGGCCTGATGACCTGCTCAATCACCACACCATCAGATTTTTGCAGTTCATAATCAGCAGGAGTAGCGCTCACGTAGATAGTTTGAGGGGCTAAACCTTCAAACTCTTCAAAATTCAAAGGTCGGTTATCCAGTGCTGATGGCAAACGGAAGCCATATTCTACCAATGATAATTTACGTGACCTATCACCACCGTACATTGCCCTGATTTGAGGTACAGTTACGTGGCTTTCATCAATCACCATCAGGTAATCATCTGGAAAATAATCTAATAAGCAGAAGGGACGCATGCCTGGTGTACGTCCATCAAAAAAACGAGAGTAATTCTCAATTCCAGAGCAGTACCCCAATTCTTTCATCATCTCGATGTCGAAGTTTACACGTTCCTCTAAACGTTTGGCTTCTAAATTTAGTCCATCACCTAACAGCTGATTTTTACGCACTTCCAATTCTTCTTGTATACCCCAAATGGATTGGTTAAATCTATCTTTTGGTGTTACGAAAAGGTTAGCTGGATAAATGGAAATGTCTTCTAGTTTTTCTATGGTTTTCCCTGTTATTGGATCAATGGCTGTTAATTCTTCTATGTCATCTCCAAAAAATGAAATGCGATAAGCGTGATCCATATAGGCTGGATAAATATCAACCGTATCACCTTTTACACGAAAAGTTCCACGTTTAAAATCATTGATGGTACGGGCGTATAAAATCTCCACCAAGTGATGTAAAAAAGCATTTCTACTTACTCGTGTTCCAACCCCAAAACGATAAACAGATTTCGAAAAATCTTCGGGATTTCCCATACCGTAAATGCAGGAAATTGAAGAAACGATAATCACATCTCTACGGCCAGAAATTAATGAGGATGTAGAACGCAAACGCAACTTTTCTATTTCTTCGTTAATCTGTAAATCTTTCTCAATGTAGGTATTTGTAGTAGGCATATAAGCCTCTGGCTGATAATAATCGTAGTAAGAAACGAAGTAGTTTACAGCATTTTCTGGGAAAAACTGTTTCATCTCGCCATACAACTGTGCCGCCAAAGTTTTGTTGTGACTAAGGATTAACGTTGGTTTCTGCGTTTGCTCAATTACGTTGGCAATGGTAAATGTTTTCCCCGAGCCTGTTACCCCTAACAAAGTTTGATAATGCTCGGCAGCATTTACACCTTCTACTAGTTGCTTTATTGCTCCTGGTTGATCGCCAGTGGGTTTATAATCAGAGATGAGTTTGAACTTCATTACTACAAAGATACGGTTTACGGATTATAGGTTTTTATAAATCTCATCGTCACCGCGAGGAACGAAGCAATCTTAAAGCGGTGTATTTTCTTTTATAAGGGATTGCTTCGTTTCTCGCGATGACGAGTAATAAACAGCTGCCTCGATAAAATGTTATAAAAAAAGAAAACCCCGATAAATCGGGGCTCTCATTCAATATTTATTAACTATTAACGGATGATTCGTTTTGATTTATCACTTGATGATAAGCAATCACTTCACTTTATAAATTCATTTTCAGCATAAAAAGCAGAAGCTTTGCTATCATTAAAGAAGGGGGGTATCAATAACCAGTTGCTAAAAAATGTAGGTATTTTTATCTTCGGGATTTATTTTACGTAAAACGGGATATTTGCTGTAGCAACTTTATTCTTTCCATCGGCAACGTAAACAAATAAACGGTAAGCTCCCGAGGTTTTAGGTGCAGTTAAACTGACTTTTCCTTTACCCATCTCTTTAAAAGTCATCTTTACAGTCTCAGGTTTATCTTCATGGTCGCCACCTTCGCCAACTTTTGTAGCCTCTGGCAGCACTTCCCACCGATAGGTTAGCGCATCATTATCTGGATCGGATGCGATTACTTCTGCATTGTAATTCGTTCCAGGTTTCAGGTAAACACTTTGGTTAGACTTTTGATTATTTAATGTAAATCCATAAACATGTGGTGCTTTATTTTTCGGGAAAGTTCCTGTCCATAAATATTGCATTATATCTATTACTTCACTTTCTTCGCCTTTAGCGGTAAAAAGGCCATACCATGTTGGTGTTCTTTCTTGTTTTTGTCCCCATAAAAATACGTACGACCCTAAACAATTCGCTTTATCTCGTTCTATGGAATAGGTATATCTGCTTTGATACACCGCAGCTTTTTCACTACTTGTTTCTTCAACTGGTGCTTTCCACTCAGTCTGTAAGCCTTCCCAGTGACCAGTAGGCCCCCATTCGGTTACCATGTATGGTCCGTTCCAGCCCAAAGCTTTTACCCTACCTGGCAACACACTTAAATCAGCGTAAATATTGATAGATAAGAAATCTAGCTCAGTAGCCGAAGCTTTGATATGGTCTACTTCCTTTTTATTAATACCAGCGAGTACAGTTGTGGCTGGATGATTCGGGTCTACTTCATGGATCATCTTGGCGATATCATTTACAGCTTTCCAAACTTTTGGGTTGGAGTAGGAAAGATTAAGCTCATTACCTATTCCCCAACTTAGCAAAGCTGGATGATCTTTGTACTTTATCACCTCCTCTTTAACTTTCTCGAATTGCTTTTTCACAGCAGCAGAATCATCATAGTTAAAGCCATGGCGTTCTGGAGCAACCCATAAACCCATCATTACTGTTAGCCCGTTTTTTTGTGCAGAATCTAGAATTGCTTTTGCTCCGCTTGTTCCCCAAGTACGCACAGAGTTTCCTCCACTTGCTGCTACTCTGTGAAAATAAGAAGTACCACCCGCTCCCTTAACAAAATAAGGTTTGCCGCCACGTAGTAACTCAAATCCCTTTTCGGTTTTTTTAACTTCTACTTTAATGGGCTGAAGTTTTTCGCCAACAGGCAACGTTTCTATTGCAAACAGATTGCTAGAAATTGTTACACACATGGCAATGGCGCCATAAAATATTTTCTTCATATGATTAGTTTACTTCGGTATAAAATTCTATTCAGCCTATACTAACTCAATTGCTATTAATTCTCGGATAAACATTATTAACAGTCAATTTTTTTGCCTATAAATTTAATTAAACATAACTGGTTTTTATTTTCTAACAATTCCTGTTAACCTTATGTTACAAAAGACTTTCAGTTCATATGATTTTATATTTGGTTATTGTTATCAAATGTAAAATTATGTTGAACCGCTACATACATCCAAATTTTCAACCCCTACAAAACTACATCAAAACCGCTTAAAACATTAATAGAACGCAGTTTCAAACTACATCATTGGAAGAAAAGAAGTTTTTGTCTACTTTTATTTTGTTAATGAAAAACCAAATATTTTCCTTACTCCTATTTTTCCTAAGTTTATCTGGCTTTGCTCAAAACCCGATAGGCATGCCAGACATCGTTAATTACGACAATACCACTTATAGTGCTGGAACTCATAACTGGGATATTCAACAAGACCGCAACGGCGTGATGTACTTTGCCAACGATGAAGGCTTACTTACTTTTGATGGTAGCAGATGGAAAACATATCCGCTTTCAAACAAAACCATAGTAAGGTCTATCAAAATTGGCCACGATAATAAAATCTACGCTGGCGGACAAGGCGATTTTGGGTTTTTCTCTGCAAATGAAAGTGGAAAATTGGCTTTTACGAGCTTAAAAGAAAAAATACCAAGCCAGCATCGTTCGTTTGCAGATATATGGAATGTGCAAAGTGTAGGAAACGCTATATTTTTTAGGGCAGAAAACAACATCTTTAAATGGCAAAACGATAAAATCACGGTTTTACAAACCAAAACAAAGTGGCTTTATATGGGAATGGCCAACAATACCATTATTGCTCACGAAAAAGATAAAGGTTTATTAAAGCTATCTGGGAATAGCTGGCTACCGCTTTTAACTGGTTCCATTCCTTATGATTTTATGGTGAGTTCTATTTCCCAATTTGGAAAGGATACCATTCTAGTTAGTTCATTTGCACATGGGCTGCATACCATTCAAGGCGGTCAAATAACTCCCGTTAAAGCTGCTGCAAGTATTTTAAACATTAGCAATGCCCGTAAAATAGACAACAACTCCATCGCTATAGCTACGCTTTACAATGGCTGTTACCTAATGGATAATAACGGAAAACTAATTTACCACCTTTCTAAAAACTCTGGATTACAAAACAATGCAATAATAGGTCTCTTTAAAGACAATAGTAATAACATTTGGTTGGGGCTTGCAGATGGAATTAGCTTCATCGCTAACAATAATGCCATTAAGCATATCAATCCATCGGTATTTGACAACGCAGCTGGTCATACCTCCATAATTTATAATAATAAGCTGATTGTTGGCTTATCGAATGGTTTTTACAGTCTTCCCTTAGCTGGAGGAAAAGATATCAGTGCTACGCAGAACAATTTCGCTACCGTACCCAATGCCAACGGACAAGCTTGGGGAATAAATATTGTTAACGGGAAATTATTACTAGGTAGGCACGAAGGCGCTTTTGAACTGACCGAAAAAGGAATTCAACCCGTTTCTATAGCCCAAGGTTATTGGAACTTCTTAAGTTACCATCAACCAAATGAAAGTTCTTCAACGGTTTTAGCAGGCAACTATAATGGCATTTCTATTTTAAACTACGCCAACAATAAGTTTAATGTAGTAGGCACTATTAATAATTTTACCGAATCTGCCAGATTTATTGTAACCGATAAAAAAAATAATGTTTGGGTTTCCCATCCTTATAAAGGCGTGTATAAAATCTCATTGGCGGATATGCGCACCAAAAGCGTAACACTTTATACCGATAAAAAAGGATTGCCGTCTACATTTAACAACCATATCTATCTAGTTAAAAACAGAATTGTAGTTGGTACCGAAGAGGGCGTTTACGAATATAATACGACTAAAGACAGCTTCGAAATTTCGAGTTATTTTGAACCTGTTTTCGGAAAGAAATACGTGAGGTACCTTAAAGAAGATGCGCAGGGCAACATCTGGTTTATTGAAGAAAAAAAGCTCGGAGTAGCACAATATGATGGCAAAAATTACAAACCACTCTACATCCCAGAGCTCAACGGCAAAACTTTAGGCGGTTTCGAACACATCCACTGTGTGGACAAAAATAATGTGTTTATAGGTGCGCAGAAGGGATTTTACCACCTCAACTACGAAAAATATTTAGCTAATGATGGCAAACAACAAGTGCGCATCAGCTTGGTTAAAGCTTTCGGCAAATCAGATATTGGATTATTTGGCGGCTACTTTGGCGACGTAAATGAAAATGCGGAACAGAAGGAAATCCCTAAAATTAAGCACGGCTGGAATTCTTTTCACTTCGAGTATTCATCGACGGTAATCCGAAATAAAGAAAACACTTTTTACAGTTGTTACCTAAAAGGATTTGATGAGAAGTGGTCGGCATTGGATAAGAAAACCGAGAAAGACTACACTAACTTACCAGCAGGCCACTACACCTTCATGGTAAAAACTCAGGATAACTTAGGTAACGAATCGCCGGTGGCTAACTACGAGTTTACTATTTTACCACCTTGGCATCAAAGCATTGTGGCTTATTTGGTGTACGGATTAATCTTTTTAGGCATTATTTACCTAGTGTACAAAAGGCAGCAAAGAAAAATTACAAACCAGCGTATCGCTTTCCAAAGGGAGCAAGAGCATACCAAATATATGCACCAACTGGAGATGGACAAGTCTGAGAAAGAAATCATTAAGCTTAGAAATGAGAAGTTAGAGATAGAAATTGACACCAAAAATTCTGAACTAGCGTCTAACACGATGCACTTGGTACAAAAGGCAAATATGATGTCGAAGATTAAGCATGAGCTTTTCAAACTTAAAAATGAGCTGAAAGATGATTCTCAAACTGCCAACTTTAACAAAATCATCCGATTGCTGAGTGCAGAAGAAAAATCTGATGAAAGTTGGGAGCAATTCTCTGTTCACTTCGATAAAGTTCACGTAGATTTTATCAAGCATCTGAAAGATAAATTCCCATCAATTACCAGTAATGAACTGCGTTTGGCGGCTTACCTCAAGATGAATCTTTCTACCAAAGAAATAGCAACGCTGATGAAAATATCGCCAAGAGGAGTAGAAATTGGCAGATACAGATTGAGAAAGAAACTGAATATTCCGAGTGCTGTGAATTTGTTCGAGTTTTTTAATGCAGTGTAAATAGAATTAGAAAATCATTAGAATTTTCGCAAACCTTTTCATTTTAAAGTGCTTTATTCAGTAACTTAGTGAATATGCAACTGCTCGTTTATAGTCCACAAGTTACCCCACGCATAAAGTATATCTTCAACTTTATTTTTAGGGAAGTATTACGTTGCGATTTCGAATTTACCAGTATCGCCAAACAGTTTACTGAATATGGCGGCCCGAAGTTTAGTTACGCAGAAAATCCGCTTGGTGGCGAACTATTCTTTAAAGCATGTGGCTTATTGACAAAGAACAATATAGAGAAACAAAATATTACCATAACTGATTTTGGAAGTGAAAGAGTTCCTTTCGCTGTTGAAAATAGTGCATTGCCTTTCGATGTTTTTGGGGCATCATTCTACTTCATCAGCAGATATGAAGAGTATTTGCCTTTTACCGCAGATGACCATTTAAGATTTCCGGCAGAAGCCAGTTTACAATACGAGCTTGGCTTATTAAAAACACCAGTAATTGACCAATGGAGCATCATTTTAAAGAATTTACTATTAAGCAAACTAACTGATTTGCATTTCGGCAGCCGAAAATTTGAGTTTATCCCAACTGTTGACATCGATAGAGCTTATCATTTCAAGTCGAGTGGAATTATCAAAAACACAGCCCGTTTAATTAGGGCAATAGCCAAAGGCGATACCGAGCGATTGAGTAATATTGTGAACACAGGTCTAGGAAAAAGAAAAGACCCTTTTGACACTTATCAGTTTCTACATCAAATACATGAGAAATATGGCTTATCACCTATTTTCTTTTTTCTTCTTTCGCTCAAAGGTGATAGCACACACGATGTCAACATCCATCCTAATGACGAGCTGCTGCAAAAGTTGATCAAGGATACGGCAAAGGTGGCAAAAATTGGCATTCATCCATCTTACGCATCCAATAGCAATGTTGTTAAGGTAAGGGAAGAAAAAGCACTGCTTGATGCTTTATTAGATAAAACCATCGATATTTCGAGACAGCACTACCTCAAACTTCATTTACCTAAAACTTATCTTCAGTTGATAAAAGCTGGCATTAACCATGATTATACAATGGGTTATGCTTCTCAAGTTGGTTTTAGGGCGGGAACTTGCACGCCATTTTTCTGGTACGATTTACAACTAGAAAAACAATCCCATTTAAAAGTACATCCTTTTGCTGTAATGGATGCCACTTTACTTAAATACCTAAAGTTATTGCCTAATCAGGCTAACTTATTAATTAACGAACTTATTGAAAGTGTGAAAATGGTTGATGGTACCTTCTACAGCTTATGGCATAACGAGAGTATTTCGGAAACTGGGAATTGGAAAGGCTGGAAAGAGGTTTATGAGCAAATGGTGGCTACTTCAGTCAGTAATTAACTTGGTCAGCTAGCAATTTTAGACATCGCTCGGAAATCGTAATTCATAAATCTAAAATCGTAAATTTATAACATGATATACGACCTAAGCAAAAACAACTCTATAGCTCGAACTTTTATAGCCGAACTGAGAGACGAGCAAATTCAGAAAGATGCCATGCGCTTCCGCAAGAATCTGGAGCGTTTGGGTGCTTTCTTCGCTTATGAGATTAGTAAATCCTTAAAATACAAGGAAATTGAGACGCAAACGCCGCTAGGTATTGCTACCAGTTCTGTTTTGGAACAACAACCAGTATTAGCTACCATTTTAAGAGCTGGCTTGCCTATGCACCAAGGTTTGTTGAGCGTTTTTGACCAAGCGGAATCTGCTTTTATCACTGCCTATCGCAAAACCAAAAAGAACGGTGATTTTGTGATACAAATGGAACACATTTCTGCCCCAGATTTGGAAGGGAAAACCGTAATTCTTGCCGACCCGATGTTGGCAACAGGGCTGAGCATTGTACTTTGTGCAAAGGAATTAATCAACTCTTATAAAATAGAAAAACTTCATATCGTATCAGCAATTGCTAGTGCAGAAGGTATTGCTCACGTTAGAGCGAACTTACCGAAAGCAGATTTATGGCTAGGCGCTATTGATGCTGAAATGACCAGCAAAAGCTATATTGTTCCTGGCTTAGGAGACGCTGGTGATTTGGCTTACGGAGTGAAACAATAATTTGTTAAGATTAAATGAAGAATTTTTCCTTTCTTTTGTTCATTTTCTGTCTATTATCATGTAATTATTCTCGAAAAGAGATAGAAAAGATTAACAAAAATGCAGAAACAGCACAAACTGACACGACAAAACAAAACAAAAAAGTTAAGCGGAGCACCAACAACCGCAACTCATGTTTCTGCGATACCAACACACTAATGAACGAAGCTACAGTTTCCTGTGATACTACAAAGTATTCTAATTCATCGATTATTTATTGGGGATACAACTGCAACAAAATATGGCTCACCCTCGAAAATAAAAATGGAGATAAGTTTATTATAGACACTGTTCCTGTAGAATATTATAATTACACTTATAGACTTGGTTACCATCTAATAAAAGAGTTTAAATCAGGTTTATTGTTTAGAAGTGGATGCCCAGCAAATGGGCCTTGTATTTATAATCTAATTGATAAGAACAACGGAAAGATATTGAAGGAATTTCAACAGTTAATTTGCATAGAGAAACTTACAAATGAATTAAAATATGAATTTGATTTTGTCGTATATCTCTCGGAAAATCAAACTCACTTAATCATAGAATATCTTGATAAAAAGAAACGTTTAAAATTTCCATTTAGAGATAAGTTAACTGCTGCAGTTCCAGAGCAACAATTTAATCAAATGACTTTAGATAATAATACTTTGACATTAAGCTACTCTTCTGATAAAAATGTTGCAAAGGCCTTCAAGGTAAACCTAAGTGACAAAACATACTTATTTTAATCATTATCCTTAGCTTTGTAATTATACGAAAAGCATGATTAAACACATTTTCTTCGACCTAGACCATACCATTTGGGATTTTGACCGTAACGCTCAAGAAACTTTAATGGAGCTTTATGAAGTTCATCAACTTAAGAAACTGGGCTTAACTTCCGCGGAGAATTTCATAGCAACCTATACAGTTAACAATCATCAGCTTTGGGCGCAATATCATGTGGGGAAAATTACAAAAGAAGCTTTGCGACAAGAGCGTTTCCGTAAAACTTTTCTTGATTTAGGATTAGAGCCAGAAGTAATACCAGCTAATTTCGAATCAGATTACGTTGCTATGGGCCCAACAAAAACAAACCTATTTGATGGCGCCGAAAAAGTGTTGGCCTACTTACAAAATAAATATCATCTACATATCATTTCCAATGGTTTTAAAGAAGCTGTAGTTACAAAAATGACAGTTTCTAATCTAAACCCTTACTTTAAAAACGTAGTAATTTCTGAGGATGTTGGAGTAAACAAACCAGACAAAGCTATTTTTGAATATGCGCTAAATTTAGCACAAGCGCAGAAACAGGAAAGTATCATGATTGGTGATAGTTTAGAAGCCGACATTTATGGCGCACAAAACTTTGGCATGAGGGCTATTTTCTTTAATCCGCTGAAAGCCACCAAACCAGATGATGTAAATGAGCAAATCCATCATTTAGAAGAATTGCTAAATCATTTTTAATATAAATCTTAAACGACTTTAGTAATATAGACGTTAATTCGCTTATGAACATCGAAAAGATATATCAATCTGTTTTGAAAACGGCGGAGGCTTATAGACAGAAACTAGAAGGCTTTACCCCTGAAGATTTTCAAGTAGAACCGCCAATTGGTGGCTGGAGTTACAGCGAAGTTTATTCCCATATTTTCGATTCGAGTTTGCTTTCACTAATGGCATTAAATAATTGCATTACCGGAGAAGGTAAGGAAAAGCCTACTGCATTTGCGGTGAAAGTGATTCTGTTTTTTGGCTCACTTCCTCCTGGAAGAAAATACAAGGTTCCATCAAAAATTGCGGCGAGGGTAAAGAAAATTAGCATTGCAGCGGCTCAACAATTTATCACAGATTTTGAGTTACAGCTGGCACAAACTTATCCGAAAATGAAGGATGCAGACCCGAAGATGAAGACGAAACATCCTGTAATCGGTTATCTAAATACCAAACAATGGTTACGCTTTATAGAAATTCACCTCAATCATCATTATAAACAATTAAAACGTATCGAAAATAGTTTTAAGCACTAGCGCAAAATTATACCGATATTGCCAAAAAATAATTGATTATGAAAAGACTTGTTTACGCACTTGCGATCATTAGTTTATCTGCCTGTAACAGCAAAAGCACCAATACTGAAGCAACTCAAACTCCAGCACCGAATCAATTGCCTGCTGCACAAACTGTTCCTGTAGCAACTACTGATCAACAAAGCAATGCAAGTGGTTTGCTAACCAACCCAGCACATGGCCAACCAGGACATGATTGTGCTATACCTGTAGGAGCTCCGCTAAAGCAAAATGTTAGCCAGCAACCAGCTGCTGCTCCAGTTGTAACTACCCAAAGTGCGCCGCAACCAGCAGTACAACAACCTGTAGCTCAACAACCTTCAAGCGCTCAAAAATTAAATCCAGCTCACGGACAACCGGGACATAAATGTGAAATTCCAGTTGGAGCACCTTTAACTTAGTAAATCCCGATCACTTCTATATAAATGAAGCTGCCACATATTAAAGGTTTTGACCAAGATGCCCTGCAAAAGTATTTTAAGAATACTGGCTGGTTAATACTTGCTCGTGTGGGCAGTTTACTCATTAAAGTTTTAGTAGGATTTGCGATTGCAAACTACCTTGGTAGAGATCAAAATGGGCTATTAAACTATCCACAAGCTTTTGTAGCTTTTTTTATTGCCGCGGCTGCACTAGGTTTAGATGGCTTTACCACACGTGAATTATTAAAACATCCTGAAAATAAGGACGAACTTTTAGGAACATCCTTAAGGTTAAAATTAATTGGCGGACTATTAGCCATGCCGCTGATATACGCTGGCTACTTAGTGAATCAGCATTTTTTCACCCCCACACAAACACCTTTATATTACATCTTAATTATTGGATTAAGCGGTATTACACAGGCTTTTTACATTACCGACAGCTATTTTCAAGCAACGGTACAGGCTAAGTATGTTACTTTTACGCAGGTATTTGGGAATATCTTTTCGGCCATTATTAAATTGCTACTCATATTAACCCATGCAGAATTGGTTTGGTTTATTTGGGCTATCTTCTTCGATACGGTTATTCTGGCCTTCGGCTATTTCTACTTCTATCAAAAAAAGGCAGGAGGCTTATCTAATTGGAGGTATGATAAAAATGTCGCTAAACATCTACTTTCTAACTCTTGGCCCTTAGCTTTTTCGGCTATTTTGGTCTCATTATACATGAAGATAGATCAGTTGATGGTAGATAGTTATTTAGGTTCTGGGCAATTAGGAGTCTATTCTACGGTTGTGCAGTTGAGCGAAAGTTGGTATTTCATCCCAGTAGCTATTGTTACATCGGTGTTTCCTGCAATTATGAATGCCAAAAGGGACGATTCAGTTAGATACCAAAAAAGATTACAGAACATGTACGACCTGATGGTTTGGATGAGTTTAAGCATTGCAATTATCACTACATTTATATCGCCATTGGCTTACAGGATAATTTATAAGGAAGAATTTTGGAGTGGTGCGCATGTACTTTCTGTACACGTTTGGGCAGGTATTTTTGTCTTTTTAGGTTCTGCTAGCGGCCAGTATCTTATTGCAGAGGGATACACCAAGATTTCTTTAATAAGAACCGCTGTAGGAGCTATAGTTAATATTGTATTAAATATCTTCCTAATACCAAAATATGGCATCATGGGTGCCGCTATTGCAACTTTAGCAGCCTATTTTGTAGCCACCTTCCTCATCATTCTCATTCCAAAAACACATAAACAAGGATTGATGATGTTAAAATCATTATTTTTGGTCACAATATTTCAAAAAATCATTAAACGTTGAGCAAACTTAAAGCATTAGCAACATTGCTAGCTAAACCTAAGCGTTTGGCTGCGCTATTATCATACGGTCATAAAGGCTATTTATCATCAATTGGTTGGTTTACCGCTTTTGATAATCACCAAGCGGTAGACGCAAACAATCAGCCAATTCCTTGGGTCACTTACTCTTTCATCGATTTTATTAAAGATAGATTACACAAAGATTTAAGCATTTTTGAATATGGCTCGGGCAACTCTACATTGTTCTATGCAAAAAATGTACGTCGAGTGGTTTCTGTAGAACATGATGAAGCTTGGTATAAAAAGATAGTGGATCAAAAAGCTCCGAACGCTGAAATGATTTTCACTAAGCTAGAGCCAAACGGAGAATACAGCCAGAAAGCGAAATTGCTCAATGAAAAATTTGATGTGATTATTGTGGACGGAAGGGACAGGGTAAACTGTTGCAAACATAGTGTAGATGCTTTATCTGATAGAGGAGTTTTGGTATTGGATGATTCGGAGCGTAAGAATTATGTTGAAGCTCGAATATTCTTAAAAAATCTAGGCTTTAAAGAACTGTTGTTTTCGGGTATTTCTCCTGGATTATTTTATAACAAGGCTACTTCTGTTTTCTATAAGGAAAAAAATTGTCTTGATATTTAGTTAGTATGGATAAACGCTACTCACTATTTTTCATCCTAATCTTAGCCTACATCAATTGCATTGGAACTTCAAATAAAATTTCCCCTTTTGATGCTTGCAACAATATCAACTGGGCTACGTGGAATAATTTTAGTGGTTTATCTGCAGCTGGCACTATTAACAATGGAGGAGAAAATATTAATGTTAGAATGGTTTCTAACTTCTCTTTCGATTCTACCCCTCAAATTTATAATCATTCAAAGTTTTCTAACTATCCTTCTGCTATACCAAATTCCACCGTTCCTAGGACAACTTGGGCAGCCGGTGCTGGTGGTACTACGGAAATGTGTTTCTCTAAGACTGTAACCAATCCTGTATTATTATTAGCCTCTTTGGGTGCTAGTGACGGGACGCAGTCTAAGTTAAGTTTTTCAAAACCTTATGTTGTACTTTTTAATGGAGGAGGCATGCAATTTCATGACAGCTATTCATTAACTGGAATAGAGGGCTATGCCATTATCATGTTTCCAGGAGATTTTGATTGCGTAACAATCAATTCTACCACGACTGAGTTCTACACAAATATTACTTGGGGGCTCAGACCTCCTCCTTTTGCTATCAACATTATAGAAAGTAAAGGCTGCAACGAAACAACCCTAATCGCATCAGGAGGCGTTTCTTATCAATGGAATGGTGGAACAACACCCAATACTGCTACAAATAAATTTACTGCCCCTGGAACTTATATTGTAACTGCAACCGATGCAAGTGGATGTAAAACTTCAGTCTCAAAAGAAATTAAGTTCTTACCAGAAATTTTTAAACTAACGGGAGATAAGAATGGATGCAACGAGGTCTCGTTAACAGCTTCTGGAGGAGTTTCCTATCAATGGAATGGTGGAGACAATCCCAATTCTGCCACCAACACTTTTAGAAGTAGTGGCTCTTATTATGTTATCGTTACAGACGAAGTTGGCTGCACTTATCGATTCGATCAGGTAGTAACAATTTCGAATGGGCCAGAGGCAAGTATCATTGACCAAAGTATCGCTTGTAGTCCAACAAGTACACTAACAGCCACTGGGGGCACTACATATCAATGGGATGGCGGCTTGACACCCAATCAAGCCACCAATACTTTTACAACCAGCGGAACCTACACCGTAATCGTAACGAATGCCTCTGGATGTTCCTCAATCATATCTAAAACCATCACTATTGGCGCTGGACAAACAAATATTACAGGAAATACAATCGGCTGTAATAATGTAGTCCTTACAGCATCTGGTGGTGTAACTTATCAATGGGATGGTGGAGACAATCCCAATCAAGCGATTAATACTTTTACGACCAGTGGAACCTATAATGTAACTATTACCGATTCGAATGGCTGTATCAGTACACTGCAAAAAACCGTAACAGTCAATCCTAGCGTTGTGCCAATTCTAAGCATCAATGCTTCTACCACTACAATTTGCACAGGCCAAACTATTAATTTTATCCCAACCTATAACAACGCTGGTACTGCTCCAACCTTTAAGTGGTTTAAAAATGGAGTTCAAGTTGCTACCTCAGCAAACTATCTAGCGAGCAGACTAAGAAATGAAGACGAAATACATTGCGAAATTACCGGTTCAGAGTCCTGTAGTGTTCCCATTATAAGCGACAAGATCAAAGTAACCGTTAATAGCTTACCGGTAATAAAGTTTGATGGAGATGTAACTTTAGAAAACGACGGACCCAAAATACTATCTCCCCAAATAAATGAAACCGTGATAAGTTATAGTTGGGCGCCTACCATTGGCTTAGATAACCCGCATATAAAAAACCCTAGAGCTAATCCAGAAAACACAACTACGTACACGCTAACCGTTATAGGTGAAGGAGGCTGCATAGCGCAAGCTAAAGTAAGAGTAGTTGTATTGAAAGAAATTTTTATTCCCAATGTCTTTTCTCCGAATGGGGATGGCAAAAATGATCAATGGGTCATCCGAAATATAGCAGATTACATCGGCACCAAAGTACAGATTTTCAATCGTTACGGCCAAAGGATATTTCATAGCGATAATTTCATTACACCTTGGGATGGCATGCTTGGAGGAAATCAACTACCAATAGGCAGTTATTACTACATTCTAGATTTAGCCAATAAGTCTAAAAAAAGATACACGGGGAGTGTTACCATTTTAAGGTAGATATAATTATTTATTCTTTCGGTTACAAGCGCTTCTTTAGCATAAGAATTAAAGCTATTTTTGGACATGCAAAACCTAGCTCCAATAGCTTTATTTGTTTATAACCGTCCGCAGCATACCGAGCGTACGCTTAAATTTTTAAAACAGAATTTGCTCGCAGCCGATAGCCGTTTGTATATATTTTCAGATGGAGCAAAAACAAGTGCTGACGAAGAAAAGGTCAATGAAGTCCGAAGATTTATCAGTACGATTGATGGCTTTAAATCTGTAAAATTAATTGAGAGCAAAACCAATAAAGGTTTAGCCAATTCGGTTATTGAAGGTGTTACACAGCTTAACCAAACTTATGGGCAAGTCATTGTTTTTGAAGACGATTTGATTTCATCTCCTCATACCCTAACTTATTTCAACGAAGCTTTAAACCTCTATCGAGAGGAAGAAAAGGTGATGCATATTGGTGCTTACATGTATCACTTAGAAAACTCGGAAAGTTTACCAGAAAGCTTTTTTTACAGGGCGGCGAGCAGCTGGGGCTGGGCAACTTGGCAAAGTTCATGGCAATATTTCGAGCCTAATATCGATAAGTTAATTGCACAATTTGATTCGCAAAAAATCCATGAGTTTTCTATTGAAGGAAAAATGAACTTTTGGAAACAGGTAAAGGAATTTAAGAATGGCAAAAACAACTCTTGGGCAATTCGCTGGTATGCTTCTGTTTTTCTTAAAGGTGGTTTAACGTTAAATCCTTCGCAATCTTTAGTGAATAATATTGGTCATGACGGCACTGGTGTACATTCTGGCATTAACGACATCTACAACGTAATCATCAACCCTAAACCTATCAAACAGTTTCCGAAAGAGATTAAGGAACATCCACAGGCTTATCTTGCTATCAGGCACTTTTTAGCACACAGAAAGGGAACCCTTTGGGCTAGAATTAAAAGATACATTAACGAAAAACTGCTACGTTAATTTAAGTATAGCGATTGCGTTTTATGCCCTAAACTGTCTCTAAATTTCACCTGCATCTGAATAAGGTTATTGATTTTATTGGTCACCTCATTTTTATATTGATGGTTGGACTTCACATCTTTCAAAAGTAGCTCTGCAGCTTCATAGGTTTCTTGTGCAAGTTTTGTCTTTAAGTTTTTATCTAACGTATATTGCTCGTTCAGTTTCAACTTTGCCATTTTCTTCGTCACTAATAAGTTGGCCTTACTTGGCTTAATTCCATTTTGATAAACATGTTGTTCTTTTTCTGATTTAGAATAACTCGCTTTCATCCATAAAACCTGATCAAAATCCCTCATATTCTTATCAAATTCCGATTTCAGCTTTGCAAATTCTTCATGTTGATAAACAGGTGTTAAAGCAAAAATTGCATAATTAAATACGCCAAAAAGAAGCAAAATGTTGGCGTATTTTAAAGTTGATGATACCTTCTTCAAACCCCATTGATGGTCGAAAATGAGTAAATATGTAATGACAAATCCCGCAGCCAAACCTCCCAAATGGCAGGCATTATCAACCATTGGTGTAATGCTACCATTAATTAACATCAGCGCTAAAACAAAACCAGTACTTACTAACAAAGCTTTGTTCGCATTTTTTTCAAAAAACTGATTAATCAGCAAGGCCATCATCGACCCAAAAAGCCCCATAATGGCTCCAGAGGCTCCAACGGTGTAAATGTTTTCATGAAAAGCAATGCTATTCAATCCGCCACAAATTCCACTTAGGATATAAATCAGCAAGAAGTTTTTCCAGCCAATTTTATTCTCAATCATTAAACCTAAATAGACAAAAGCATACATATTGAAGAACAGATGTCTAAGCGATGCATGCATAAACTGATAAGTAATTAAACGCCAATAATCCCCCTCTAGAACCAGTTTTCTATTAATGGAACCAATGAGCTGAACATTTCGCATGGTTTCTGCCATTACCTCGGGACTTAATTTTTGAAAAGCAGCAAAAATTGGAGTAGCAATCAGCAGCAAAATCCAGCCAACAAAAAAAAGAATGTTAATAATCAGCAAGATTGGTGTAACCGTATAACCTTTTGCAGGTAATAAAAGGTTAAAAATATTCTTGATTTTATTCTTTGTTGCTAACGGCGCTTTTTCAAAATAATCATCATCTTGCAGCGACACATATTCGCGGAAAGCCTTTACTTGCTCGTCCCAGTGTTCTTGTAAATGGTATTGCACATACTCAAATTCGTGGAATAGCTTTTCTAGATTAGCGTCGTTCTTTCCGTAATCGTTAAAAAGTAACTGAATACCTACACATTCACTTTTTACCACCGCAAAATTGGCTTGTATCCGTACCGATATTTCTTCGCTATAAGATTGAAAGGAAAGTGGGGTGTAGGCAATAATTCCAGACTCAGAAACATGGCTTAGTTTCCAGCCTAAATTTTCAATGGCTTGTCTAACAATAATCAAATATTTATCCGCAGGAAAATCTGATAACGGGATAAATTTTTCTGTTTTAGGAGAATATCCCCAACTGATACTCATAAGGCGTTAATTAGGATAGATTTAGTACAAACTTACGAAGTTTACAAAAACTTCGTAAGTTGTTTTACCGAATTATTGCTTCAAATCTTTCATTATTTCGGCAACAGCACGCTCTAATTGAGGGTCCTTACCTGTCAACCTATCTTCAAATGTATTTTTCACGAAAATATCTGGTGCCACACCTTCCTTCTCCAGATTCTTTCCGTCCATGGTGTAGCAGCCCCAAGATGGCAAACGGTAAGAAGAACCATCAACCAAGCCTTTTGCCGAGGTGAAGATAATCCAGCGGTAAGTTTCTGTTCCTATAATTTTACCTAATTTTAAGTGCTTAAATCCAGCGGCAGTCATTTCGGCGTCACTTAAAGATTGCTCGTTAATCAGCAATACAATCGGTTTTACCGCCGGCCCAAAATTACTTTGTGGCGTTAACTTTCCACCACGGTATTTCCATTTCAAATACGGACGTTGTGATAAAAATTTCAGTACCTCATCGTGTACATTTCCGCCAGTGTTGTAACGCAAATCCAAAATAATGGCATCCTTGTTATTTTCCTGCTCTACCATATCTAACAAGAAAGTTTGCAGCTCGCCAGTGCTCATATTTTTCATGTAAGAATAAGCAATGCGATTTTTGCCCCAATCATCTACATTTTTACGGTTATTGGCAATCCATTCATCATACAAATTCATTTTTAGCGTAGCTGATGTTTGAGGATGGATATTCACATTTATAGCTTTACCATTACGTAGAAAAGTTAAAGTCATTTCTTTATCTAAAGATGGTTTGCTGAAATAATAATCTCTATCTACCGATGGATCTATTTTTACCCCGTTTACATGAGTCAAAACATCACCAATGACAATTTTATCTCCCAATAAAACAGCACTACTTCTCTCCACCACTCTATCCACTTGATAAGGTTTTTCATTGTTAAAGATAATCCCCGTTTCGTTGGTAACGTAGTTCACGCTTTTACGTTCTTCGGCACCAAAGCTGTTAAAGCCCATGTGCGACGAATTCAGTTCGCCCAGCATATCATTCAATAAAATACGCAAGTCGGCACGGTTGTTTACATAAGGCAAATAAGCTGCATAGCGAGTTTTCATCTTCTCCCAATCCACCCCGTGAAAATCGTCATCGTAGAAATTCTCGTCTAAACCCACCCAAGTTTCATAGAACATTTGGTTAAATTCTGCATTGAGGTTCTTACTGAATTTGTAGCTAAAGTCTAAAGCATCAACCTTGTTCATGTCAATATTGTACTTATTTACCACACCTCTCGACAATAGAAAATGTTTACCCGAAGCTTCTACAATTCCAAAATTCCCAGCGGCTACTTTTTCTGTTTTGTTGTTTTCTAAAGGCTCGATAACGGTTCTGTAAGTACTTGCTGGCACACCTTCATGTGTTGAAGCATAAAACACATAAGTTTTATCCCCTTTGGCCAAAACATCGGTTAAATATTGTGTACCAAAGGCCGCACTAACCAACTCCACCCTATCCAAAATACGTTGCGTATTAATCGTAATTAACTTAGGCGCAGATTTCGTTTCAGTCTTCTTTTTTGCGGTATCTACAGGTTTCTTCGCATCTTTTGCAGGTACAGTTTCCTTAGGTACTACTGGCGGATTTTCCTTAAACAGCTCATCAAATTTATCTGCTCGATATGGAGTATCGTAATGGTCCAGTGCCATTCGATATACGTGTGCATCTTGCATCCCGAAAGGATAAGATGGTTTAGTGCGAGCACTGGTAAAATAAATGTATTTTCCATCTGGCGACCAAATAGGATTAGCTTCCGTTACACCTGTATTGCTTAGGTTGATGGTTTGATTTGACTTGATATTATGCACAAAAATATCTTGCTCAAAATTTCGAAAGGCAGTAAAAAGCAAATATTGGTCGTTCGGTGAAAAGCTTGGTGAAGAATTTTGAATAGCCCAAAACTCGTCCTTTACCACAGTCTTACTTTGGAAAGTCTTCAAATCCATTACACGCAACTCGTTTCTGCCACTCAAATAAACCGCTTGTGTTTTGGTCTTATTAAAAGCCATATCACGGTTGTTTGCTTTGTCTTTGGTCAGTTGTTTGGCAACAGATTTTCCATCGCCCACAATCGTAAACCAGTTTTGGTAGCCATCAACGGTTTGGTTAAAAAGAATAGTTTTATTATCTGCCAACCATTTTAGCTCTAGCGCTCTCTCTCCACTGTTATTAATCTGGCGGATAAATTTGCCCTCTACGTCGCTCACAAATAATTCACCCCTAGAAATGAAAGCCATTTTCTTCCCATCGGGCGATACATCGAAGTTAGAAATATTGGCTTTTACTTCATATTCCTGTTCCTTAGTCAACACTTGGTTTCTGAAAGAACTGATGTTGATTTTTTCTGCTTTCTTGGTCGCCACATCGTACACAAACAACTGGTAGTCTTTCTCAAAAACAATTGTATTGCCATTAGCTGCCACAAACGGACGCTTAATTGAAGTATCGAATTTGGTTAGCGCCGTTTTCTTCCCATTGATAAAAGTATAAAGGTTATACTCCTCATTTCCTTCATCAGATACGAAATAGATATTTCCCTTTTGGTCAATGCTGGTCCAAAAATCCTTACCTAAATATTCGGTGTAACGCTTGTAAGCTTTAGTTTTCGGATTGTAAGATTGAATATCTGGGTTAAAAGCACCTTTGTAATGCTTACGATTGGCGAAGTTTCTACTTTCCCAAGTATCATTAAAAAACAAACTGCCATCCGGAGCTTCGGCAATGTTGTGCGTGGTATTGAAATAGTTATCGAACAAGCGCAACGCAGTACCACCGTTAATACCCACTTTGTAACTCGAATAGTTATTGTAGCGGCTCGAAGTGAAATAAATCGTTTTTGAATCCCAGCTCCAATTGTCTACTTCATCGGTTCCATCATTAAAAGTTAGCTGCTTAATTTCGCCTCCCGCCATAGGCATTAGATACACATCAAAATTACCATACTGATTTGATGAAAAAGCCAACCATTTACCGTCTGGAGATATTTTTGGATTGATTTCTTCGCCCTGCATAGCCGTAATTCTAGATGCTAAACCACCTTTTACAGCTACTTTCCAGATGTCTCCATCGTAACTAAAAACTACAGTCTGCGCATCTGGAGATAATGCTGGGTAACTAGCAAAATAGGTTTGATTTTGAGCGTTTGCAAAAAAAGGAATGGCCAAGAATGCAAAAACGAGCTTGTTAAACAGATTTTTATTCTTCATTTTTAATAATAAGTTTAATTTTTTACCATTAAGTAATTAAGGTTAGTTAAGCTACTTTTCCACTTAATGTTTCTTAAATTCTTAATGGTTTTAAGTTCTTTGGAATTTAGTTTAGTCAATTTTAGTATCGGCTTTACAAACCTAAACATAAAAATGTATTTTTGATTGCTTTGAAAATAGTACACCTAAACACATACGATGGCAATGGCGGCGCTGGGCGGGCTTGCCTACGTTTAAGCGATGCACTAAATAGTATCGGCATAGATTCAAAAGTGCTGGTATATTATCAGTTTGACAACAACCCAAACATCCATAACTTAAGTAAAAGTCCATTTGCTAAAGCCAAAGCGGTTTTCAATATCATGTCAGAGCGATATTTAGCAAAGGCTTTTTCTAAGAAGGAAGTGAAAACACCTTTCTCATTGCAGTGGTTTGGCAAAAGCGTACTCAAAAATAAGCTAGTCCAAGAGGCAGATGTGATCCATATCCATTGGATTAACCATGGTTTTTTAAGTCCGAAGTTTTTAGCAGAGTTAGATGAACTGGAAAAGCCAATTGTGTGGACTTTCCACGACAGCAATGCTTTTACTGGAGGTTGCCATGTGCGTTACAGTTGCGAAAACTTTCATCGCCAATGCGGCAATTGCCCGCTATTAAAAATGAGCGGACCGAAAGATATTTCGCATCAAACTTGGAAGCGTAAACAGAAAGCTTACTCCGAACTGAATTTTCATGTGGTTGCACCGAGTAACTGGATGGCACAATCGGTAAAGGAAAGTAGCTTATTGGGTTTACGCCACACTTCTGTTATACCCAACACCATCGAGGTAGATGTTTTTAAACCTTACGTAAAAGCAGAAGCCAAGAAAATATTAAAGATAGCTCCCGAAAAATTTGTGCTGATGAGTGGTTTTATGCCATCTAAAAACGACAAGCACAAGGGCACGCAATATTTAATTGATGCTTTGTTTGAGCTTTCACGCCGACCAGAAATTCCGAATGAGCAGATTGAGTTGGTTATTTTCGGGAATAAAGATGAAGAAAACGTCCCAAAATTTCCATTTAAAACTACCTTTTTGGGAACCATTAATAAAGATGAGCATTTAGCCAAATGTTACGCAGCAGCGGATGCTTTTATTACACCATCTTTAGAAGATAATTTACCCAATACCGTAATGGAAAGCTTGGCTTGTGCAACTCCAGTGATTGCCTTTACTACAGGCGGAATTCCCGACATGGTGAAGCACCTACAGAATGGTTATTTAGCTCGTTACAAAGATGCTTCAGATTTAGCTGATGGTATTGAGTGGTTATTTTTACACGAACAAAAAGAGGAAGTGCAAAAAGAAGCAAGACGAACTATTTTAAGTACGTTTGCTCCAACCGTAATTGCCGAGCAACATGCTGCTTTGTATTTGAAGTTGTTAGATGATATGCCGAAATAAGTTAAAAGTAGAAAGTCAAAAGTGGAAAGACCTTTCCGTCATTTCGAACGCAGAGAGAAATCTAGCTCTTTGTATTTAAAATTTATTCATATCGATTTCTCGATTTAGTATCATAGTTTTTAGATTTAACTTCGTTTTTTTTCAATTCTCCTCATTCTTCGTCGAAATGACGAGTAAATCTCTTAAACTTGCATTATGCTTCCCAAACTATCTGTCATCACCATCGTTTACAACAACGCAAAAGATATCGAACGCACCATGTTTTCGGTGCTTAACCAAAGCTATAAAAACATCGAATACGTTATCATAGATGGTGCATCTACAGACGGTACTTTAGAAATCATCAAGAAATACGAAAACCGTTTAGCAAAGCTGATTTCGGAAAAAGACAAAGGCATTTACGATGCGATGAACAAAGGCTTAGCGCAAGCTACCGGAGATTATGTATTGTTTATGAATTCGGGCGATGAAATATATGAATCCGATACGGTGGAAAAGGTTTTTTCGAATACTCCAAACGCAGATATTTACTATGGCGAAACCGAAATGTACGACGAAAACTGGAATAGCCTAGGGCAACGTAGGCACCAAGCGCCAGAAACATTTACGTGGCGTAGCTTTAAATACGGCATGAGCATTAGCCATCAGGCGATATACATTAGACGTAGTTTAACCGAACCTTATAATTTACAGTATAAATACAGCGCAGATATCGATTGGATTATCAAAATCGCTAAAAAAGCATCTAATATTGTGAATACCCATTTATACGTTGCCAAGTATTTAGTAGGTGGTATGAGCAAGAAAAAACATCGCGAAAGTTTAAAAGAACGGTTTAAAATTTTCAACCATTATTATGGTTTTATAGCCAATGTGATTAACCATATTGTAATTGCTTTTAACTTGGGTTTCTATTTCTTGAAGCATAGAAGAACGAATGACTAGGAATTACGAAATGATTGAGGCGAGAATACTAGATGCGCTAAATATGCTTCATTATTCCAAAAATTGGCTGACCTCAGGAATTTTGACGGAAGACCTATTATTTAAACAAATTGAACATTTCAAACTTGAGGACGATTCAAACACAGAGCACTATCGTTACCAATGCTTGACCACATATTTAAAATCTATTTCATTATTTAGTGATGATATCATTAGTAGTATTTTAAATTTATTAGAAGCCGACGAAGATGTCAGCATGGCAAGTTCAGCTACAATAACATTACTGAAAACAAGATCTTTAACGGATAAACAGTTTAATGATGTTGCTGACTTTTTAATTAGAACATTTGGCGAATGGCCACTTAAACATATTAGTAAGGAAATTAAGCATAGAAAACAAAATACTCCTTAAAATTCATTTTGGCAGTTTAATTTCCCAAAACAATCCCTCCAACAGCTTGTATTAAATAAGATTGTTTTATTAAATACATAAAGAAAATGGGAAAGTTAAGCAATAAAAACATCGCCATTCTATCAGAAAGTGGCTTTGAAGAATCAGAATTATTTGAACCACTAAATAGGCTAAAAGAGGAAGGAGCAAGCGTGCAAATTATCTCTTCTAAAAAAGGAAGTATTAAAGGCATGAAAGACCACCAGTGGAGCAGGGAAATTGCTGTAGACAATGCTGTTGAAGAAGTAAATGTAAACGATTTCGATGGTTTGCTACTGCCAGGCGGAGTAATTAATCCAGACGCTTTGAGAGGTAATGCTAATGCAGTTGCTTTTGTTAGAGACTTCTTCAAAAAAGGGAAACCTGTAGCTGCTATTTGTCATGGCCCACAGACTTTAATTGATGCTGAAGTTGTTGAAGGCAGAACATTGACTTCATACAGTTCAATTAAAAAAGACTTGATTAATGCTGGTGCCAATTGGGTAGACGAAGAAGTTGTGGTTGACCAAGGTTTGGTGACTAGTCGCAGCCCGGCAGATCTACCTGCATTTAACGATAAGATGGTAGAAGAATTTGCAGAAGGTGTGCATGAAGAGCAGCATGCTTAATGCTCAACCTCGTAGGTTTTGAAAACCTACGAGGTTTCTTGTTTAACTACAATTTCACCTGTCTAATGATATTCTTGAGGTTCAGTTCAATAATATCTGTCATATTCTCGCACTCCTTATAAGCAGGGTCTTTATAATATTCTGCCATACTTCGTTTCAGTTTCTGAATATTTTCATCTGTGGTAAGCTCTTCTTTTCTAGAAACATCTCTTAAATCAGTTAATCTATGGCGCTCGCTACGTACCCTATGTACAATAGATGAAAGTTCTTCCTGTTTGTATTGCTGAACAGTTTTCTCCGTGAGATGCTCCATGCACAACTTTACCAATTGAAAGTTTTCTTTGAAAAACTGGGGCATATAAACTTTGATATTTCCTTCATAGAATTGCTGGTCAAAATCTATAGCACGGATACGGAATTGAATGTCATCAAAATCGGGAGTGATTTGCACGACGAAGTTATAGGAGCGCATATCACCAAGTAAAGTCACTAAGCAACGTTCGTTAAACTTTACAAACTCCTTCGCAATACGGGTGGGATTATAATCATCCTGATGGATTTTCCCTTTGTTGAATACATCGCCAGGTAAACCCACAATATGTTCTTCAATCATGGTGTCTTCATCTACCAAATAATTGACTTGGTTTGGCGATAAAATCTCTTCCAATTCCAATCCATAAATCCTAGATGAATCTGCTTTTTTCACATAGAAATAATCGTAAACATCGTTTAAACGGTTTACAATTCTTATCCTAAAAGGATGTGTATTTCCAAAAGTACAATAGTCAATTCTATCGATGTATTTGTGCTCTACAATACGCAAATTACCCGATGCTTTAAGTTTGGCGTAAATAATTTTTAAGCCATTATGCAGTTCCTCAATTTGACCTTGTGCATAAATCGGGCTTTCCCAAAGCGTATCTTTCCCATCTTTATCCATAATTGGAAAACTTTCGGTAAAGGCTTTCAGGTCTTCGTATTTAATAGGCAAACGAGCATCACGTTGGTAGCTACGTAAATATTTATGTAAGTTTTCGCTTACGGGAAATATCGGTTTCTTACGGGAAATTTTTACGTCTTTGAGTTCCATGGAATGAATTAATCGTTTTTGAACAAGGTTAAATAATCATTAAAGACATACAATTTGTTACGCATCGCACCAGACACTTCCATTAGTATTTCCAAGCGCTCTAAATCACTTATTAATTTATATGCTGTAACGTTAGATTTTTGTATTATTCCTTCTATTTTTGACACATCTACAATTGGTTGTGTATATAAATATTCTATTACTTTTTTTGCATCGACACTACGAGTACCCAAACTTTTAATCTTTACCTCTAAGTTCTTCTGCAATTGCATAATTCCATCAAAAGTTGTTACTCCCTTTTTTGCTGTTTCTATTACTCCTGTTAAAAAAAACTTTAACCATTGATTTAAATCATGATTAACCCTTACCCTCATCAAGTTATCGTAATATAATAATCTATTTCGTTCGAAAAAGTCGGATAGATATAATATAGGTTGTTTCAAAATTCCTCTCGCAACCAAATAAAGTGTAATTAGCAACCTACCAACCCTACCATTACCATCTAAAAATGGATGTATCGTTTCAAATTGATAATGTATAATTGCTATTTTTAGTAAATCTGGCAACGGATTAAGCTCGTCATTTGCAAATTTTTCCAAATCAGACATCAGTTCTGGAATATTGGAATGTATTGGCGGAATAAAAGTAGCATCATTTAAAGTAGCGCCCCCAATCCAGTTTTGGCTCGTTCTATATTCGCCTGGAAGTTTATGTTTGCCCCTTACTCCATTAAGCAATATTTTATGTGTTTCCTTTATCAACCGCGATGAAAATGGCAAACTATGCAGCAATCTCACTGCTTCATTCATCGCAGAAATATAATTCTGCACCTCCTCCCAATCATCTCTTTTCTCTTGGGTAACTTCCTCCTTACTAAGAAAGGCCTCCTCCATATTTGTTTGTGTTCCTTCAATTTTTGAAGATTGCGTCGCTTCTTTAGCGATATGCATTCTAATAAACAAGTCTATGTTTACATACTCTGAATACATATCTAATCTCCCCAACTGTCTGTCTGCAATACTAAGCAGTTGAATAATTTCCATATTATTCAACTGCCACTCCTTATTTATTTTAGAGGGTTCAAAACTCTTATAATAGCCCTGATTAATTTTAATTCCTGATTGGTAATTATTCATATTCAATAATCTCTTAACTAAAGATAGCCCTTATTTAAGAAAAAACATAAAAACTTAAATAAAGAAAACACTATTTAAGAAAAAACATAAAAACTTAAATAACAGAAACGCTATTTAAGAAAAATTTTAAAATAAAAAGCCCCACGCTTACGAAACATGAGGACTATATTTGGTTTTGAAAAGATTACAATTTGATGCCGATACCGAAGCTACACAACCAAGGATCTATTTTGGTATCAGCAACTACAGTAGCGCCACCTGCCACGCTAGGAATGGTAGTTACTGTTGCATCAGTGCTTAGCCAAAGTTTCTTCACGTCGAAGTTCAAAAACAACTTTTTAGTGATATCGAAATCTACACCTAATTGCGCTGCTGGTGCGAAGGCATTTTTGTAAGATGTTTTTGCAATAGCTGGCCCATTTTTAACGCCATAGAAAATGGTATAATTAACTCCGGCTCCAACATAAGGCTGTACTTGCTTACTTACTGGCATGTGATATGCAAAAGTTAAAGTTGGAGGTAACAGCCATACTTCTCCTAGATCTACATTTCCTAAGGCCGTATTTACAGCTTTTACTTCGTGCCTAGTTGTACCTAATATTAAATTGGCAGAAAAATTTTTAGCCAAGAAATAGGTAAAATCCAACTCGGGAATAACCGTATTGGAAATATCCACACTGCCCTTGATTACGCTAATGTCTGCACTTTCTTGTGGAATTACTGCCGTTGCACGTAAACGCATTCTGAAGTCACCTTTTTGTTGTGCAAAACCGTTAATTGATAGTCCCGCAAATAGGAGGAAGGTTAATATTTTTCTCATTTTGATGTATTATTTTGTTGAGACAATATTAATAGCTGTAGCCGATTTAATTAATGAGGAATTACAGTTGTTTTAGTGATTTTGGTTACTCGGCTTTTTTTGTTTTGCGAGTATCAACCCTTAATGTTTAATCTTACCACAAAGAAAGAGTTTCGCAAAGAATGCAAAGGCTTTTGTAGTGACGTTAGCTTGGACAAACTTCTATAAGTGTGTTAGATGTTTGTCAAAGCTGGATAGTAGTAAAGGTTTGGGTTATCCAAACGCGATTGAAGTGGACATACTTTTTGGTAGCGGAAAACCTCATAGGTTTAATAGGCATGATGCAAGTAAACCTATGAGGTTTGTGCATGGGCATCAAAAAGATTATAACGAAAAGCTCCCGACTATATAGGGACAGGTGGACTTTCGTAAACAAAGTACCACTTCACCTTGCTTTTCTAAAACAAAAAATCCCGCTCTTTGCAGAACGGGACTTAGTATTTAATAGCTTAAAATTCTTATTTAGTAACGTACATTACTTCTTTTACCGCTTTCACAACTTTTTCTGCGTTTGGCAAACTTGCCGCAATTAAAGTTGGTGCGTAAGGAAGTGGCACATCTTGACAAGTAACACGCAAAATTGGCGCATCTAAATGGTCAAATGCATTTTTCTGTACATTGAAAGTAATTTCTGAAGAGATAGACGCCAATGGCCAAGCTTCTTCAACAATTACCAAACGGTTAGTTTTCTTCACAGAGTTGATGATAGTTGCATAGTCGATTGGACGTACCGTACGTAAATCGATAACTTCTGCATTGATACCGTCTTTTGCTAATTCTTCGGCAGCCGGATTTACTACACGGGTTAACATTTTACCGAAAGTTACGATGGTTACATCTGTACCTTCTTTTACCACGTTAGCTTTACCGATTTCTAAGTAATACTCTTCTGCAGGCACATCACCTTTATCGCCATACATAACCTCAGACTCCATGAAAATTACTGGATCTGGATCTAAAATAGCTTGTTTTAATAAACCTTTAGCATCGTAAGGTGTAGCTGGGATAACCACTTTTAAACCTGGACAGTTTGCGTACCAGTTTTCGAAATTTTGTGAGTGCTGCGCACCTAATTGACCTGCGTTACCAGTTGGGCCACGGAAAACGATTGGCACTGAAAACTGACCACCGCTCATTGACAACATTTTTGCTGCAGAGTTGATGATTTGGTCGATAGCTACCAACGAAAAGTTGAAAGTCATGAACTCGATGATTGGTTTTAAACCATTCATTGCAGCTCCAATTCCAATACCTGCAAAACCTAGCTCGGCAATTGGCGTGTCTATAATACGTTTATCGCTAAACTCATCTAACATACCTTGACTTACTTTATAGGCACCATTATACTGCGCAACTTCCTCGCCCATCATGAAAACGTTCTCGTCTTTGCGCATTTCTTCGCTCAATGCTTCGCGTAATGCTTCTCTGAATTGGATTTCTCTCATTGTTTTGTTGAAAATTAACGAAGGCAAATATAATATTTAGTTTATTGCTATGCAAAGGTTTAAAAAGCTCATAATTGTAATATTATAATTGCTTCGTAAGCAGTAGAAAATGTTTTAAAACGTTTGATTTGCCAAATGAAAATCTGAAAAGGGTTTATTTTTCTCCAGAAATATCTTCGCCAAAATGGATGATGTTGCCATTATTATCCAAAATAGAGAACTGGCGCATACCCCAAGGCATGTTTTTCAGTAGTCCGTTGGGATGAACAACACCCTGTTCTTTACACAACGCAAATAGCGCATCTACTTCAGTTACTCTCACATAACAACCTGTAGCTTTTGGAACTTCTTCATCTGTAGTTGGCCATAAATGTATTTCAATCTCATCCTTACTAAAAATGAGATAGCCATCCCAATTGTTATGAAAGGTAAAACCTAACTTCTCGGTATAAAACTTGATGGTTTCATCGGCGTTTAGTGAAGCTAGAATTGGAACTGCGGCTTTTAGCATGGCATTATTGTTTATTTTTGATGTAATATTCAGAGTCTAACTCTTCATCTTGAAAAGTCATTTCCTTTTCCACTAATCTATCAAATTGGTAATGATTTCTTAGTAGGATTTTCCTAGAATTATCATTTCTTGGATCTATTTTAGCTTCGATGATTTCTAAGTTAATTTGCTCAAATCCAAACTCCTCTACTTCTAATATCGCTTCTGGCACATATCCTTTGCCCCAATAATCTGGATGTAGCATGTAACCTATTTCTGCTTTGCTTTGTTCTGAATAGAAATTCACATAGCCCATAATACCGTAAATTTCTGATGGATTTTCGATATTGCTGATTGCCCAATTGATGGATTTGCCTTCGTTAATTCCGTTGGTTAGCATTTCTACAACAGTTAGTGCATCTTCCTTGGTTTTTGCCCGAGGTCTTGGGATGTAACGCATCGCTTCTTCGTTTCCTCTAATTTTCATTACGGCTTCTACATCTGATGGCAATACTTGTCTTAGTAGCAATCTCTTGGTTTTTAATTCAGGAAATGGATGGAAGTTGAGGTTTAACATGGGTTGAATTTACAGTTTTTTAGTTGATGAACTTCTACTTGGCTTTAGCTAATTAAGTTAAATCAGAATTAAAAATAGGCACTAATAAGAAAATTCATAATTCCTTTTCGCTCCTAAGCCGTCATTTCGACGATAGGAGAAATCTAACAGGTTACACTTTCTTTTTGCGAGATTTCTCCTATCGTCGAAATGACGAGAGTTTAATAAACACAGAAAAAAACAAACCATATTGGCTTTAGCCGCATTAAACCCCAAACAAAGTCTTATAAATAGAGTAACTATAATTATCTGGCACCTCACTCGCTCTAAAAGGAACATTAACATCAAACAATTCTGCAATTTTAGCCTGTAGCTCTTCTAGAAAAATAGGTTTCACCTCCTCCAAATAAACATCAGACAACACCAATTTCCTCGAATTAAAATGCACCTTACCATCAGCCATAGTTTTTACGATAAAAAGATTAGGCTCTACGCCTGTTCTTCCTGATTGCCTTTCGTAAGCATAAGTATAAATTAAGGTTTGTATCAAAGCCTTGTTGATGCTTTTTCCATCAGTATCAAAAAGCTTTTCGATGGCAGAAAAAGTCAATTTATCGCCGCCTGTTTTATAGTCAACAATGCGGACCACACCATTTCTTTCATCTACCCTATCAATAAAGCCAAACAGTTTAACCTGTTCTTTTTTTCCGTTCAGCTCAAATTCTAATTCCGTGCTAATTTTTTCCTCCAAACTTAAGATGGTAAACGGTGCATCGGCTTCATCTCTATTTAAAATGATTTCTGCATAAGCTTCTACAATAGCCAAAATCACTTTCTGCATGCCAGAATATTCCAACGTGCTTTCCTCTTTGCTAGTCATCACAAGGTTGAATGCTTTTGCAACCATTTGTTTTACACCTTTTCTTTTGAGTTTGATGACTTCTGGAGTGACCTCTTTATTGATTTCATCTTCATAGAAGTATTCCATCACCTTGTGCAAAATTGAACCAATCTGGTTAGCTTCAATTACGGCAGTTACTTCTTCCGGCTCCTTAATTTCCGCTATGTAACGGAAGAAAAAATCTATTGGATTAGAAATGTACATCGTTAATGCCGAGGGCGATAGCACCTTTTCTCCGCTCAAGTATCGCTTTAAGGCCTTTTGGATATTTTCGTCGTTTTTATCAATCTCGATGGCTTGCTGAGGTGCTGTGCTAACTGGCAAGTTTAATGCACTATAATTGAATTTGAAGTTACTTTCATACTCTAGCTGTTTCAAAATCCTGCTCACTTCGCCAGTGTTGCTTTCATCAGTTAAACTATTATAGACAAAATTGATATTCTTCGCCCTTTGCAATAGACGATAAACCATATAAGAAGAAATTGCATCCAAATTCTCTAGTACTGGCAAACCATAAGCTCTACGAATACCATCTGGAATGAAGCTATTTCCAATGGAGGTTTTAGGGATAATCCCTTCATTAAAGCCCAAAAAGACGATGTTATCAAAGTTGAGGTTACGACTTTCCAACAAACCCATCATCTGTATACCTTTCAACGGGTCTCCACTTAAGGGCACCGAAACACCTTTCAATGATTTTTGAATGAGTTGTACCACAAAATGGAATTCTTCATCCTGCACAAAATCTTTTAGGGTGTCATTCAAACGGGTTAACTCCTCAATTGTCTTTACAAATAAATCCGCATCAATCTTTTTTAATGATTTTTGAGAAGATAAACGCGTTAACAAAAACCTCATCACATCAAGCAGCTCGTTTACTAAACCTGAAGGTTCATCTACTTTGTGATAAAATTTCTCGAAAATGCCACCTTGCTTTTGCAGACGAGCTAAGTCAACGTTTACCACATTATCCTTCAATAATGCTTCTTGAATATTTGATTTCAGCTTAGCACTTAACCCTGTGAGCGGGTGCGTTACAAAAGCTTCGAGGGTTTGGTAAGTTACTTTGTCATTTTCTTTGAGCTCCAACTGGGTTGTCAACCATAAATCGGCCAAGCCAAAAACGGTAGAACTTGCCAAAGCAAAACCCATGGTCACATTCAAATCTATCTCATCATTGAGAGTTTGCAAAGCAGGCATCAACAAACTTTCATCGGCTAAGATAATAGCGGTTGTACCAATTTCTTCATCAACATCTTCGTTAATTTCAACTACCTGATTTAAGATTTTAGCCTGCGCACTTTGACCTTGAACTTTGTAAACATTTACCGAATGTTGTTCCGAACTAAAAGTATGGTTATGTGTTTCAAAAACATTTTTCAATCCAAGCTGGTGTAAATTTTTACGTAAGAACAAACCTGCTTCTTGCAGTTCATCTTCTACATAATAAGCATCCGTGTCAAAATAAAACAGAGCCTTGTCTGCTTCTTGCAGTTGTGTAAAGACCTTCGCTTCAGCACTAGTCAGCGCATTAAATCCAACGAAAATAATTTTCCCTTTTTCAAAAGATTTGATAAAGTCTAGAGCAGTTAAATCTGTGCCTGCCAATTGACGATAGACTCGTCCATTGGTGATGTAATTTTGCGCTTTCAACTCTTCGTGAAAACGATGGTATAGTTTTGGCATTCTGCGCCACATTTTAATGAAAAGCTCTTGCTGCTTTTTATGTTTCCCTTCGCTGTACGATTGCCAAAATTGTGCTAAAAATTCATATTGTTCTTTAGACAAATAATCGAATTCTAGGTTGATTTCAGCGACTTCTTCCATCTCTTGATACAGCTTATCTGCATCTACCAAATCATTGTCTATTTGAGCAAAATCGCTCAGCATAATTTTAGCCAAGGGAAAAAACTGACTACTTTTCATTGGCAATAATCCTTCTTCCGCCAAAAGCTGATTATATACTTTCAATAGCGTGAAAAACTGCAAATAGAAATCAGCATTTTTTTCTTGTACACTGCCTGCAAAAAATTGCTGTATGGTATAAATATAAGGACTAAAAAATGGCTTTTGAATAATATCTGCCAAATATTTGCGCAAATAAGTAGCAGGCCTATTGTTATTGAAAACGATAGCACAGTATTGTAAATCATCGCCAAACTTGGCAACTAAATCTTGAGCAACTTCTTTTAAAAATGGGGTCATTTTAATTTACGTATTTGCGAGTACAACGCAGTAAAGCGAAGTGGACTCTTTTTTTTTTAACTCAACTGTCGTTTATTAAAGACCGCTTCATTTTTCACAGCGACGATAATAGGAACGTCTTTGCGAGGAGGAACGACGAAGCAATCTCTTTTTAACTAAATATTAATCTCATCAAACAAATCTTTCCATTCAGGATTTAAACTCTCTACCAATTTAATTTTAGAGAGCCTACTTCCTCCCTTAATTCTCTTTTCTTCAGCGATAGCATCTTCAATTGTTGGATAAAAACAATAATAAACCAATTTATCACAATTATATTTCGCTGTAAATCCCAACGGATACTCTTTATTTTTGTGTTGCAAAATTCTAGATAGAATATCTGACGTTACACCAGTGTAAAGTACGGTATTCAATTTATTTGTTATTATATAAACCAATCCACCTCTTTCCATATTTTCAAATCAGCCTTTTGCTTAGAGACTGCTTCGTACCTCGCAGCGACGACCTTGATTAAACCTCCCTTAATTCTTGCTTAACGGCATAAAACAGATAGCTTTTCACTTTACCAAAACCCATCTGTGTTAGCAAATCCTTATAGTTTAAAATCTGCTCGATGTGTTGGTCCGTTTGTTCTAAAGTAAATTTGTAGTCGATAATGGTTACGCCATCTGCATGCACCACAATCCTATCAGGGCGATGCAATTTTCCGTCTGCATCGATGATATTCTTCTCGATAATATTTTCTGTGGATTGTGCTAAAATTGCTTTCAATTCTGGATGGTTGAGCACTTCCATCACACCGTCTCTCAATCCATCAAATTCATCCTTAGCAATTACACCTGAGAGCAGCATTTCGCTCAAGCAATCTTCCACTTCTTGCGCTGTAGTGGCATTTGCCAAAACTTCGTGTTTTATAGAACCAACCCGACCAGACTGCTCAATGTTGAGCACATGTTGTAAATGTTTTTCTTGTGACGGCACATACAAAGCCGACAAACGATTGGTCGTTGGATATTCTTCCAATTCGAAACCATTATTGTCTTCAGCTTTTGCAGGTTCAATTATATCTGCTATAATCTCATATCGATTGGTGGCTTCAAAGCCCTCTTCTTCGCCAACATTTAACTGACTAATTACCTGTGCTAAAGCATCGCCAACCGAAGTGATATTCGAAGCATCTTTCTTTTCCATCACCGATAGGTACAGATAATCCTTAGACCTTGTTGTGGCTACATAAAGCATATTCAAAGCATCTAAATTACTATCTAACACTTCTTTATAATAGGCTTTGGCAACACTAGAATTACTCAAATCGTCTTCAAATTTTAGCGGAATTCCACCTAGTTCTTTATACGCAGTTTCAGCAGCCGAAACCCAAAAAATAGAATTGGCTTTGGTCTTTAAATCCCAGTTACAAAAGGGCACAAAAACTGCTCTAAAGGCCAATCCCTTTGATTTATGAATAGTAATAATTTGAACCGCATCAGCTTCGTCTGGCGAAGGCAGCGATTTCTTCACGCCATCTTCATCCCACCAAGTCAAGAAATTAACGATACCTTTTTCGCCCATTCGAGTTGCATTGGCAACTAAATCCCTAAAAGCTAATAAGTAAGGAATATGTTGTTTCAGACCTGCAATACCATAAGCTTCTATCAGATTTTCTACCAGTTCTATCAATGGTAATTGCATCCAGTTTTGCCAATTTTCGCATAGCGATTTCGGAAGCAATGCAGACAAATCGGTCAAAGATTTTCCTGTTAAGCCCAAGTAAGCTGTAGGCAATATTTCTTTACCATGCAAACGATGATAGAGCGAAATGCAATTGGCTTTGTAAAGCGCTGTTTGTTTGTCTATTCCTACTAAAATTTTAAGCGTATTGATAATCAAATCAATTGCATTATTATTGGCTATCATTAAGGCTTCTCCAGATAAAACTGGGATATTTTGCTCCATTAAACGCGTTACACAAAGCATTGCCTCGAAGTTAGAGCGAACCAAAATGGCTATATCTTTAGCCTGATAAGCTTTCTCCGTCTGTAGCAGTTTGATTTCGTCAATCACATCTTGAAGAGCGATTTCCCTATAAACTGTTTCTGTAAAACGTTCTTCCGCTCGTTCTTCACCTACATCAGCTTTGCCAAAACGCTTAACTTTGATGGTACCACCTGATTTAGTAAATGGCGATAGATTCTGTTTCGCTTTTCCGTAAACCGAAGTTACAATATCGCTGTAGCCATTTTCATCCCACCATTCCAGTAACTCATCTGATTTTTCGGTAACGCTGGTGTTCAACTGATTTTGCACTACCAAAGGCAGCGCTTGGTACAGATAATTATTAAAAGTGATGATATTTTCGGTGCTTCGGTAATTTTCTTCTAGATTCTCATCCAGCACATTATGCTCGCCAATTTCGTGTTTGGCTTGTTGATGCAGGATATTCCAATCGCCGTTACGCCACCGGTAAATAGATTGCTTAGTATCGCCAACAATTAAATTATCGATATGTTTTTGACTTGGCGAGGCAATGGCATTGGATAAAATTGACCGAAAACTTTTCCATTGGTTAACGGAAGTATCCTGAAACTCGTCGAACAAGAAGTTACGGTACTTGCTACCCACTTTCTCCCAAATAAAGGAAGGATTATCTCCAGCATCATCTGTAATTCCGGTAATTAATTTTTGAGCATCGCTAATGAGCAAATTGTCGTTTTCGTTACGATAATCGCTCAATAAAACAGCCACCTCTTGCATTAAACGCAAATAATAAAGGTTTTTGTTAAACGCAATTGATAAGCTATAAGTTGCTAAATTTTGCTCGTGATAAGTCTTGATATTGCCCAATTGAGCATTCAATTCGCTATAAAAAGCTGGCAGATCAACGCCTTTTTGAAACCATTCATCCGGCTCATCAATGAGTTTAAATACCGCATCTAACTTGGAAAAATCTCCATCTGAAATGTTGCGAACTTTCAGCAATCCGTTTCTAGATTTTCCTTTCAGTTGCTCTACTAAAATGCCGTGATTTTCGAAAATTTGCCATGCTGATGAAACCAACTCTTTCAATCTATTTTGAAATTGATTGATTTCTGCTTTAGTAACACTGATGTAGTTTTTAAAAAGTTCATCCAAACTCGACAAACCCAATGCATTAATTGCAGTTTCAAAAACCTCGTAACTATCTTTAAAAACCTCGCTAATTAAGTTAACGAGCTCAGATTTATAATTCCAACTTTTGTTCTCTCCAATGCGTTCTAAAGCCAAATCAATAATCCATTGTAATAATTGTTGGTTATGATTTAAACTTTCATCTAGCTTCTGCACCAACTCATCTTTCACCTTGTCGTAGTTCATCTCCAAGGTGTAATCTGCATTTAAACCTAATTCAAAAGCAAATCCTCGGATTACTTTTTGTACAAAGCCATCAATGGTACTCACCGCAAAGCGACTGTAATCATGCAGAATTTTACGATAAACTTTGTCAGCTTTAAGCTTTAAGCTCTCTGCACTAAGCTCAGGATGTGCAGCCAAAACAATCACTCTATAATCCTCAATTTTCTTAGAAGTATCGCCCATGGCAAAACCTTTAAGCACTTCGAGGATACGGGTTTTCATTTCTTCAGTAGCCTTGTTGGTAAAGGTTACCGCTAAAATTTCCCGATATTTATTATCGCCACTAAAAAGTAGGGTAAGGTAATGTGCCGCCAAGCTAAAGGTTTTTCCAGAGCCTGCCGATGCTTGTAGTATTTTGAGTGGTTTTTGCATTTATCTATTTTTTAAACACGCTGGTTTTCGACCGCCCTCTACCAGAGGAAAATAGTAATGCCCTAGATTCCCCTCTAGTAGAGGGGTGCCCAACGGGCGGGGTGTTTCTTTCTATTTTAAAACGTAATTCTCTACGATGTAGTTTTCCAATCCAACTAACACAAAATCCATATTTTTTAGCACATCTACAACTGTAATTCGATAAACTTTTAAACCTAAAGAGATTAAATATTGTTCTCTTAGTTCATCGTAATCGCCATCAAAATCATGACTTGCACCATCAATTTCGATAACCAAACCCAATTGTCTGATATAAAAGTCTACAATGTAATTTCCTATTACACGTTGCCTATCGAAATCTAGTTCATAAAATCGCTTCTTTGTTACCCGCATCCAAAACAAAACTTCAGAAAGGTTTTCTGCGTAACGCAGTGCTTTTGCTCTTTCTTTTAATTTTGGATTATAAGGGAGATTTGATTTTGGGGAAGGGATAATAGACACTCCATTTATTGTAATCAAATTCATAAGGTAGTTTTTTTAAAGCTACCTATTTTGCAATTCTTTTAAAACACCCCGCCCGTTGGGCACCCCTCTACGAGAGGGGAATTCTGAACTACTACTGAAAAGCTTTAGGCTGGTCTTCTTTGCACCATTCTGCCCAAGAAGTTGGTGTTTCATACAAGCGGATGGCCTGCAAAATAAAACCATCATGTTCAAAAGCAGTCTGTAATTTAAACTTCATATCGAGCAATAAATTTTCGCAAGTGGGCTGGAAAGCAACGAAGTGCACCTTCTCAGAAATGGCATAACAACTTGCTCGTAAAGACGCAGGAACAGCTTCGTTAAGCACCAAAGCATGGTCATATTTATCGATGATTTTTTCGGCAACGATATTTTTAAGCTGTCCAAAATCTATCAACATGCCACATTTTACATTTTGAGGATCTTGGTTAGCATAACCCGAAACAGTAACCTGCAAACGATAGGTATGTCCGTGGATATTTTTACAAGGACCATCATAATTAAAAAGCGCATGCGCCATGTCGAAAGTAAATTCTTTTGTAACTCGTATCATCTGATTTTGCATAGCGCCAAATTAGCTCAAGCAAAGCCGAAGAAAAATGAGCCACATCAGAAATAAAAGTTACTTCAAACAAATAAGTTTTAGGATTTCTTTTCGCCTTTTTGTTGTGCCTTTACAATTGCTTTTTTATTGATACGCTCTGGACGTTTTTCGATATCCACTTTATAGCCCAACAAATCTCTAATCACTACCGATGCACAAACGCCACCAAAAGCAGCTGGCAAATAAGACACAGTACCGTAAGCCGACCTTTTAAAATTGCTCCCATCAGTCATAATCAATGAATCTTTCATTATTTCTTCGATAGAAAACACAGCTTTGATGGTACTTGCATTGCCTAATTTCTTCAAACGTTTACGTACATATTGTGCAAAAACACATTGATAGGTATCGGGCAAGTAAGTAGTGCGAATTTTGGTTGGATCCATTTTTCCACCAGCTCCCATAGAACTCACTATAGGTAAATTGAACTGCAAAGCTGTAGAAAGCAAAGTCACTTTCGGCGTAATGCTATCGATGCAATCCATCACGTAATCGAATTTTGTCGTCAATATTTCCCTACATCTTTCGGGAGTTAGAAAGTCTTCTACTACGTGTAGCTTTAGTTCTGGATTAATGGCCAGCAAACGTTCCTTCATTATTTCAGCTTTGCTAACCCCGTGATTAGTTGCTAAAGCGGGTAATTGTCGGTTCCTGTTACTTGGATCTACCACATCTCCGTCTACAATCGTCATTTCGCCAACGCCAGAGCGACAAATAAATTCCGCAGCAAATGAGCCTACACCTCCTAATCCAATCACCAATACATGTTTTTGCTGCAACAGTTCAATTCCTTCGTTGCCTACCAATAACGCCGAACGCGATAACCAAGCTAAATCAGACATCTACTTAAGTAAAAAGTTAAAAATAAAAAGTTAAAAGATAGGATGGCGCACACCCAAACAACCAACAAACCAAACAACTATAAACCAATTTTCTTCCAATTCGCAAAAATAATATCTTTCAGTTCATCCAATGATATTTTTTTTATTTCGGCTACTTTGGTATAAATTTCTTTAATATCAACCACAGCTTCATCTGTTTCTAAAAAGAATGGTTGGTCTATTTTTTCTAAAGCAAAAGCCACTTCTTCAGATTTTAAAACCGCAGCGCCAAACGACAAATAAAAACCTTGATTAATCAGTTGCTCCGCCATTTCATGCTTTTTATTAAAGCCGTGTATAATCATTGGAACGCTAGGCTGCAAACGTTTTTTCAACGCAATCAATTCATCAAAAGCTTTTACACAGTGTAGAATTAATGGCTTTTGCAGTTCTTCTGCCAAAGTAACTTGAGCTTCTAACATTTGCAGCTGGTTTTCCATTGCTTCGCCTTTCAACTTATCCAAGCCACACTCGCCGATCAGCTTTACATTTTTTTGCCGAGTCAAAACCTTCAAATATTTCATGTTTTTAGGCAATTCCTCTAATTTCCCATACCAAGGATGAATGCCAATGGAAATAGGCTTGGTCTTAGGCATGGCCAAAAAAGTGCTTTCGGTTAAAGAAAGACTTTGGATGGCAACCACTTCTTGCTGTTGTTTAATTTGATGGGTATGGATATCTAGAAACATGCTCATTTACTGCAAAGATAAACAAATGAAGATTGCAAAAATTTACTCTACAAAAACAGTAGTCTATTCTTGAAAGATGTATATTTGCGGCACTTATTATTTATCTTAATTTAAAATGATGAAGAGATTTCTGTTTCTTTTGATAGCCATGAGCATTGGCGTGGCAGGTTTTTCGCAAACTCAACCACAAAAAAATGAGAGTGCTGGCGTTAAAATTTATAATCCCACAGCAAATGCCCAAGCAAATATTGATGCTGCAGCAGCAAAAGCCAAAAAAGAAAACAAACATGTTTTTGTACAAGTTGGTGGCAATTGGTGCGTTTGGTGTATCCGTTTCCATAATCTGGTAGAAGAAACTCCTGAATTGAAAAACTATCTAAACAGCAACTTTGAAACTGTCTTGGTAAATTACAGCCCAGAAAATAAAAACGAAGCGGTATTAAAGAAACTTAAAAATCCAGGTCGATTTGGATTTCCTGTGTTCTTGATTTTAGATGGAAATGGCGAAGTGCTACATATCCAAAACTCAGGGTATTTGGAAGAGGGAAAGGGTCACAGTGTGAAGTTAATTACAGATTTTTTAAAGAACTGGACTTACAAAGCGGTTAATCCAAGTTTGGCGAAGTAATTTAATCCCGTTCAAATAAGAGCGGGATTTTTTTTGATAGGCAATTTCTATTTTCATCGACACAGAAAGTCCCGTCCTTGGGTGCAAGTCCTAGCCCCTGCGGTCGGGTTTAGCTTACTTAATGCATTTCTACTATCAAAATATCCAGATACAAACCGAGGATTTCCATAAACACACCTAAACCACGATCAACTGGTTGCTAATTTTGCTCATCATTAGCTTTGACAAACCTCTATCCCGTTTGCTAGAGGTTTGTCAAAGCTAATTGCCAATAACCAGCATTAGCTTAACAATACCCATCGTCAAACTCATTGGCAGCGACGCCAACAAGAGCGGAATAGTTACTTCTAATTAACCTTTGTGTTCTTCGTGTCTTTGTGGTTAAAATGAACTCTGAAACTTACCATTAAATCACTTTACCATTACCGGTCGAGCTGGCAATGACGGATTATTAACGTTACTACAAGGATGGACGAGATTTCAGCGAACACGTTTGGTAAACCTATGGGCTTGCCAACGAAGTAACGCTGAAAGAGAGATTCTGGGACATAGCAGCAAGTAAACTACACAAAAAAAAAGCGTCCAGTTAAACTGAACGCTTATCAATTATTTGCAAATTATTACAATCCGTCTCCGTATTTGAAGAAATCGTTTACCGTAACTGGTAATTTACCCGTTGGCAATAATTTTTTAGTAAAAACCGAAGCCGCTGCTTTTTGCATAAAATCTTCTTTCTGATAAGCCACTACGATAGACCTCGCCATTTCAATTCCTGGCAAATTTGCCAAGTTGTATGGATTTGCAAAGAAAGCCACCATCGCATTTCTAGCGGACAAGGTGGTAATTAAGTCTTTCGCATCTTTACCTAGCGGGATGTTATTTCCAGGACGTGTTCTAGTATCTACAATGGCTAGCACAATTTGGTCATCATCTTTAATTTGTTTGATGATACCAGCAACTGTAGCTGCATTCGCATTTCTATCTATGTTAAAAGCAATAGAGTTTTTGTAAGTACCTACAATTTCATTTTGGAAAGTGGTTGCTTGGGCAGTTCCAACATTGATGATTACCGTTCTTTTCTTCGGCGTTAAACTTGCCAAACCATCACGGCTTTTTAGCAAAGTAATACTGGCATCAGCTAATTGTTGCACCAAAGCTTGGCTTTCTGGACGGTTTATATCTTCTACAATATTATTCTCATCAATCTGTGGTTTTACATTTAAACCTGCCCAATATTTCGCGGTCAGCACTTTTTTCACACTTTCGTCAATGCGCTCCATGCTAATGCGCTGGTCTTTTATCGCCTCTTTTATTTTTTTAACTGCTTGCTTGGTATCGTGAGCCAGCTCTAAAATATCATTTCCAGCAATAATGCCCATTACTTCCGCTTCGCCATCTTTATAGAATTTGGTCACCCCTTTCATATCCATCGCATCAGAAATAATCAAGCCTTTAAAGCCTAATTCATTTTTCAGCAAATCGGTAACAATTGGTTTAGATAAAGTTGACGGCAAGTTAGGCGTAGCATCTAACGAAGGAATATTCATGTGTGCAATCATTACACCTGCGGCACCTTTTTTAATCAGTTCTTTAAATGGATAAAGCTCCAGCGTATCTAAACGCTCTTTGGTAAATTTAAGCTGTGGCAAATCATAATGCGAATCTACATCGGTATCTCCGTGACCAGGAAAGTGTTTAATGCTTACCAACAAGCCACCTTCTTGCATGCCTCTCAAATAAGCTGCACTTTTCTCAGCAACGTTGTATTTATTTTCTCCAAAAGAACGGAAGTTGATTACCGGATTTTTAGCATTGTTGTTTACATCAACATCTGGTGCCAAATTCATTTGTATGCCTAGTCTTTTAAAGTCTTTGGCAACTTCCAAACCCATTTTATACAATAATTCTTTGTTTTGCACAGCACCTAGCGCCATTTGGTAAGGATAAGAAATGGTACTATCTAAACGCATTCCTAATCCCCACTCTCCATCAATAGAAATAATTAATGGAACTTTTGATTTACTCTGATATTTATTGGTTAAAACCGCTTGCCTAACCGGACCGCCTTGAAAAAATACAACGCCTCCCAGTTTTTCTCTTTTAATAACTTTCCCAACAGAATCTTGATACGCTTTACTCAAATTGGTATGCGCTCTAACAAAAAACAGTTGTGCAATTTTATGCTTTGTACTTAATTTATTGAATACCGAATCTACCCAAATTGGTTGTTGTTTTAGTAAATCTAGATAAGATGGTTGTTGAGCATTGACTTTTCCCACGGCTAAAAGGGAAACTACGCCAAACGCATAAAGAAATTTCTTGTTCATTTTTGTGTTGAAAATTTTGGTTGTTCTTCTCTGCAATTGCAGTTTATTGCGGAAAATCTTTTAAAGATGCGTAATCAATTCGTTCTTGCCAATTATTTACCCTACATTTTTATAAAGCAGTGTAAAAAATACACGACAGGCTGTTTTCCAAACATCATTGTATTAAATTTAATACACTAAATATCTTCTGACAACATCATAAAAACTGCTTTGATAAAAAAAATAACATGCTAAAAATCTGCTTTTTATGCAGTCAGAAAAGGTATTCTTTATAATTCATTAGTTATACTGTTTTTTCGTTTGGCACATTTATTTGATAGGGATTATCCAGAATGACGAAACGGCTTATTAAAATTTAAACGGCTTTATCATCAAAAAACTTAAAACATAAAAAGAAATGAAAAAGATACTTATCCTAGCATTAGGCTTGTTCGTTACGGGTCTTACAGCAAACGCTCAATCAACAGACAGTTTTATTAGATTAGGTATTAAAGGTGGTGCCAACTTTTCTAACATTATCAAAGACGATGGCAATAACGATTTTAAAACAAATTACCTAACTGGATTTAATGCGGGTTTAACTTTAGACATTAAATTATTAGAAAATTTAGCCTTTACTCCCGAGCTTTTATACTCTACCAAAGGTTATAAAACAGAAACCGTTTTCGGTGATTTCACTCAAACTACTCACTTTATAGATGTGCCAATTTTAGCTAGTATTAAATTAGCAGAAGGCTTAAATGTAGTCGCTGGTCCACAAGTTTCATTCCTAATGTCTACTAAGAATAAATTTGAAAGTGGATTTGGTACTGCACAACAAGAAATTGTAGAAGACGAATCAGATCGTTTCAAAAAAGCGATTGTTGCAGGTGTGATAGGTGCAAGATTTGACCTAAGCAACAAAGTTGGAATTTTCGGTCGCTATGCCTTAGACTTCCAAAAAACAAATGAAAACGGAGATAGAGTTACTCCAGAATTTAAAAACCAAGTATTCCAAGTAGGTTTGGGATTAAAATTCTAGCCGATTGATTGGCTTCAACATAGATCGAAACCCCCAATAAGCAAAAGCTTATCGGGGGTTTTTCTTTTTAATAAAAACTAAATTGGAAGTTAGAGGTTATTCTTATAAATCTATTTTTAATCACTTAAATTATAAAACGATGAAAAATACAGATCTTCCAAAAAATAACGGCTCAATGCATAAGAACTCTATCGCAGACAGAGCACACTACGATGTAAAACAAGACAAGAAAATGATCGGCATTACCAATGCCGGCGGTCAACGTTCCGATCAAACCTCTAACAAAGATAACGAGCGGAAACGCGGTCAGTAATTCAAAAAGGCATGGATAATTTCTATGCCTTTTTTTGTAACGCTCTTTTTACATCCATCTATCTACATCCTAATTTAATATCTTTAAGGAAATTATCCTTTTATGAAATAGCCATGTTTCTGAAAACAACAATAAACATAAAGAGAACACAGCTACTCCATATGACACCTGAAAATATCATTAACAACATATGAAACTTCAATTCTCTAAGCAGCCTTTGAAATTGCTTTTAATGCTCGTAGTTTTAGTTGCTTCCGGCCTATTAATGAGCCATTGCAATATTTCCCCTAACAATGCAGACCTTACCGAAAAAAACTTAAAATCCGAAACTATTGTTACTGGTTTAAATATGCCATGGGCAATGGCCTTTTTGCCTGATGGAAAAGTTTTGGTAACGGAAAGAGGTGGAAAACTACGTATTGTAAAAGGCAACCAATTAGATCCACAAGAAGTTGCGGGCATACCTAAAGTTTACTATCGCGGACAAGGCGGTTTGTTAGATGTGGTACTACACCCAAATTATAAAGAGAACGGGTGGATTTACATCAGTTATTCCTCTCCAAAACAAGAAGGCGAAGCAGGTGAGGATAATGGTGCCAACACCGCCCTAATGCGTGCAAAGTTAGAAGGACATCAATTAACGAACATTGAGCATTTATACAAAGCAAGCCCTAATGTTAGAGGTGGAGTTCATTTTGGCGGAAAAATCTTATTCGATAACAAAGGTTATGTTTTTCTTTCGCTGGGCGAACGCGGACAGAAAGAAAACTCTCAAAATCTGAGCAAAGCACAAGGCAAAATGGTTCGTTTACACGAAGATGGAAAAGTCCCTACAGATAACCCATTTGTGAAAACCAAAGATGCATTACCTGAAATCTGGAGCTACGGACATAGAAACCCGCAAGGTTTGGTCATTCATCCAACTACTGGAACCATTTGGGCGCATGAGCATGGCCCACAAGGCGGAGATGAATTGAATATTGTAGAAAAAGGTAAAAACTATGGCTGGCCTTTAATCACGTACGGCATCGATTACGACAACTCTATCATCTCTGATAAAACCGAGGCGCCAGGTTTAGAACAGCCAGTAATTTATTGGAAACCATCTATTGCTCCTTGCGGAATGACTTTCGTAAACAGCCCTAATTTTAAAGAATGGAGCGGTGATTTATTGGTGGGCTCATTGAAATTCCAAAACTTAGAACATTTAGTGATCAAAGGAAATAAGGTAGTAAAGAAAGAAATCATCTTTGATAAAATAGGCAGAGTAAGAGACGTAAAACAAGGGCCTGATGGCAATATCTATGTGGTAATAGAAAGCTCTGGTTCAATCGTTAAAATTAGTCCGAAAGCATAGCATGAAATTGTTGACCACCCTAGGTTGCGGAGCGATCTACGCCTTTACCTTTTTTTCTAATGTGCAAGAAGATTTAAACGCAAGTATTTCCAGAGGAAAAGAACTCTACAAAGAAAGCTGCATCACTTGCCATCTAGCCAATGGCGAAGGCTTAAAAGGTACATTTCCCCCTTTGGCAAAAGCTGATTTTTTAACGAAATACCCTGAAAAATCTATCCGTGCCGTTAAGTTTGGAATGAGTGGCAAAATAACAGTAAACGGCGTAGCGTATAATAATGCGATGCCTCCATCAGGTTTTGGGGATGATGAAATTGCAGATGTGATGAACTACATCAGGAATTCTTTTGGCAATAAAAACACGCAGCTCGTTACCGAAAAAATGGTAGCAGCGGTGAAAGAAAAATAGTCTATGCTAAACGCATAGACTATGTAAATACTTAAAGACCTATTGTAGATACTTCCAAAATCTCATAAGACTTTACACCTTCTGGCATTTCCCAACTAAGTATGGCGCCTTCTTCGTAACCTAACAATGCAATTCCAATTGGTGATAGAATAGAAACAGTGTTATGCTTTCTTCGTGCCTTTTGAGGAGCTACCAAATTGTAAGTGCTTTCCAGCCCGGTATCCACTTCTTTCACTTTTACCTTTTTATTTAAATCAACTATTTTCTCTGGTACATCTTTTCTAAGTACTTGATTGGCATATTTCAATTCTTGGTCTAGCTTCAATTCATTGTGTCTACTTAATCTCTTCTTATTGACAAAAACTTTTAATAGATCGTAAATACCTCTTGTAATAATTATTGGTGTTTCGTTGGTTTTTGCTATGATATTATTCATGATGTTTATTTAAAAATTTAATAAATGGATATTGATGATTTCATTTTATAAATCTGCCCTAGCATACATGCCAAGGCATAAACATCAAAGTCTGTAGCACAAACCCAATGGCAACTGAAAAAACTCATGTCGTTAATGTTAAAACAATAGTGATAAAACATCTCTAAGCCAGCAACATTTCATAGAAACTAAAAATGGGTATAAGAAGTTATCCCAGCCTAGGCAATTGCTGGGGTCAAGACATTAAAGTCTTTGAAGTTCGAGAAGAAGTATTTTTTTTCAAACGTTAGCATAATTTCTTTCGCTTTATTCTCTTTTGTAAATGTAAGACTTATAAAACCCAAAGGCGAATTAATAACAATAAGTTCGCATATGAGGCTGATACAATTAAATAAGAAATTAAATTTCCATTAAGGAATAAGCATCTTTTAAGTGCTATCTTTAGGTATACAACTCATTATAAAATGCCAGAGATCGTATTATTATGTTTTATGCTCATTCCCCAGCTCGTTGCAGGAGTTTATGCGCTTAGCATTGGCAAAAGTTTTTGGTTCTGGTTTTTTATCTCTTTCCTTATTCCAATCATTTCTTTGATCGTGCTGTTGATCATCGATAATAAAAAATCAAAAAATGTTACACAAAAGAAAACAGGATATCAATTAGCCGACCACGTGAGGGAAAGGCAAGAAAATAGAAAGCCTGACGTTTAGGTCAGACTTCAAATAAAGACTTACGAAGTTTTAGAAATTTCGTAAGTCTTGCATGTAGCTATGGCGAAATGCTTTATCTTTCTAGTTGATTTGCTCCTTTCAAATTATACTCTTTCGGAGTTTCCACACCTAGCAAATGCTTTACAAAATAATCCCAACGGCGACGCATCATGTACGGATTATATAATCCAAAACCATGTCCACTATGTGGGAAAAGCACTAAATCGTAATCTTTATTGGCTTTATTTAAAGCATCAATCACCAAATATACATTATAAGGAGGCACGTTATTATCCATCATGCCATGCGCCAACATCAGCTTACCTTTTAGGTTTTTAGCATGATTTTGATTTGCCTGCGCTTCATAATCTGAATTTTCTAACAAACCATTGTAACGCTCGCCCCAATCATCCTCATAGTTTCTATTGTCATGATTTCCAGCTTGCGATACTCCTACCTTGAAGAAATCTGGATAGCGGAATAAAGCTGCTGCCGTAGCGAAACCGCCACCCGAATGTCCCCAAATGCCAACTTTATCAATATCTATCGGATATTTTTCTGCCAATTGTTTAATCGCGGTTATTTGGTCTGGCAAAGTATTTTCACCCATATTACCGTAGTTCATATCATGGTAGCTTTTCGACCGCATCGGATTACTCGTTCCTTCTATAGCCACAACAATAAAACCTAGCTCTGCCAACGCTTGGTGGTCAGACCTCGAAGCAGAAAACGACCAATTACCAACACTTCCTCCCTGTGGTCCTGGATAAATGTAATCCACTACAGGATATTTTCTACCAGCTTCAATTTTTGTCGGCGTGAAAACCAAACCATAGATATCCGTCTTACCATCTGCAGCTAAAAGCTTCACTAAGTCTGGCGCTTTCCATCCTTTAGCTTGCAACCTAGAAATATCTGTTCTGCCTAACTCTTCAATCTTTTTCCCTTTAATATCCCTTAAAACTGTAATGCTAGGCACATTTGGTTGCGAATATGTATCGATAATATAATTGAAATCTGGAGAGAATGATATTTGATGGTTACCCAAATCTGGTGTTAACAGCTCAAGACCTTTTCCATCAAAGCCAATTTTATATAAATAAGAAAAATATGGATTTCCTTGCTCAAGACCATAACCAGAAAAATAAAGCGTTCTGTTTTTCTCGTCAACCTTCAATAATCTACCCACCAGCCAATTTCCTTTGGTAATTTGATTTTTTACTTTTCCTGTTTTGGTATCATACAAGTATAAATGTCCCCAATTATCACGCTCAGAGTACCACAAAATTTCATCAGTTTTTGGAAAATAACGCCAATTAATAGATCTTACACCCGATTCAAAATGCGTTTTTACTGTCTCCGTAAATACTTCTCTAACCACTCCCGTAGTTGCATTGGCAATTTGCAGTTTAGAAATTTTATGATCGCGGGAAGTTGATAAAAACGCAAATTCACTTCCATCAGCATTCCAATCTACGTCAGCCAATTGGCCACCATCTACAATATCATCACTTAACGAACTTCTATGCTCATCTAAAGGAATCTGCAAACTCACCACCTTAGCATTTTCTACATCAATCACCACTCTATGTAATTTGGCAATCTCTTTATCGCCGGGCAAAGGATACTTCCAAGCTTTTAAAGTAGGAGAACCCACATTGGTAGTCACCAAATACATATCTTTTAAATGACGTTCGTCTTGCTGATAGGTCGCTACTTTTTTAGAATCTGGCGACCATTTTACAATCGCTCTTGCACTATTTGTCCAGCCTGCATTGTCGGTAGCATAGCCATAATCTTTCACGCCGTCAAAAGTGAGTTGGGTTTCTTTTTTTGAAGAAATATCTTTTACCCAAAGGTTCCAATCTTTTATAAATACAGCTTTTTTACCATTTGGAGATATAGACTCTGGAGCGCTGCCCATTCTACCACGTATTTGTGCAGCTCTATTTTCTTTGTTTTCCGTTAAAGTGCTACTCTTAATATTGTAATCCCAAGACTGCTCATTAATAACAAACTTGATTATTACTCCATTTGCATCATAAACTAAAGTTTGAAATGGTAGTTTCTTTGCATCGTAAGTTTTTCCAGTTGCTTTGTTTAAGGCCAATGACAACTGCTGATGATCAAAAAGAGGTTCTTTGGTTTTATTTGAAGGATCTACCAATAAAAACTGGCTGCCTTTATCGGTTTTACTCAAATACCAAAACTTTCTGCCAACCCAAACCGGACGACTAGAGCCCTCATCTACAAAAGATTCGATATTATAGCTTAAAAATTGTTCAGCCCTAGCATAATCTTGCTCGGTTAATGGTTTATTTTGAGCCTTCAAGGTAAAAACGGTTAGAATTGCACCAATGGTTAATATGTGTTTGTTCATCTTTAAAACAGAAATAATGAACTAAAATAAGAGAGTTTGATTACTCGTAAATCAAGGTATTAATAATGATACAGTAGGATATAAAAACTAGAAATTTTCCGTATTTCAAATATGTTTTGGCTTCTGATTTTTTGCTGCTAATTCTGCCACTTCATTAATTCTCTTCTGACGGGTTTCCGGTTTCTTCGCAAAAGCAATCCATTGTAAAATCATTTTTTTCACCGATTTACTAAAGCTTAGGAAAAAATACTCCGAGCCAGTATTTACGGCAAAGGCCGCTTTCAAATCTTCAGGAACAGTCAGCTCTTCTATTTCATCTAATAAAGTCCAAGAACCATTTTGCTTGGCAATTTCTATACTTTTCAGTCCCGCTTCGGTCATTAAGCCGTCTTTAATTAAGCGCTCTATTTTTTCTTTATTGATTTTAGACCAGCCACTCTTTGGTTTGCGCTTACAAAGAAATTGTACAAAACTTTCATCATTGATAGATTTACGCATGCCATCTATCCAACCGAAACAAAGTGCTTCATCAACCGTTTCGCTCCAAGTAATGGTAGCTTTATTTGCCGATTTTTTATACGCTAGCAGCCAAACTGCTTGCTCAGAAGCATGATTTTCTATCAGCCATTGCCGCCATTCTTGTTGATTTTTAGGAGATATGGTAGGGATGTCTTCTTTCATAAATCTAATATAACATCAAATAAGAAAGGACATAAAAAAAGTTTTGAGGAGTCTCAAAAACTTAAATGCGGAGAGAGAGGGATTCGAACCCTCGATACCCTTGCGAGTATACAAACTTTCCAGGCTTGCTCATTCGACCACTCTGACATCTCTCCTTTAATTTGCAAAAATATAATTTTTGAGCAATAAAAATGCGCTAGCCAAACCGACCAGCGCATTTTGTATTTATTCTGATCGAAAGAATTACTCTATTACCGTAACTTTCACCGTATTAGTTCTACTTCTTTTTTCTAAAGGAGCAGCAGCTGTGTTAATTACCACATCGCCTTTTTTAACCAATTTTTTCTTTTTTAATACATCGTTAACCTCTTCTATGGTTCTATCTGTACTTTCAAATTTGTCGTAGAAGAAACCTCTAACACCCCAAACTAAACTTAAAGTGTTTAGCAAGCTTTCGTTACTAGTGAAAGTAAAGATTGGCGCTTCTGGACGGTGACTAGCAACTTCAAATGCAGTATAACCACTTGATGTCATCGTTACAATACCTACAGCATCTGTTTGTTTCGCTAAGAAACAAGCCGAATCACAAACTGCATCGCCTAAGAAGCTATCAGATTTTGGCTTCAAAAATTTATCAGAATGGAACGGATAATTATTTTCTTCAATGTTGTTAACAATTTTCTGCATCGTTTCAATAACGATTAAAGGAAATTCACCTACCGAAGTCTCGCCACTTAACATCACTGCATCTGCACCATCCAACACCGAGTTAGCCACATCATTTACCTCTGCACGAGTTGGGCGAGGTGTAGTAATCATGCTTTCCAACATTTGCGTAGCGATAATTACCGGCTTAGAAGCAGCTCTACATTTGTTTACAATCATTTTTTGCAACAAAGGAACTTCTTCCATTGGCATTTCTACCCCTAGGTCACCACGTGCAACCATTACCGCATCCGTTACCGCAATAATCTCATCGATATTGGCAATCGCTTCAGGTTTTTCGATTTTAGCAACAACTCTAGCTGTTTTTCCTCTCTCTTTGATGATATCCTTTAACTCAACAATATCAGCTGCGTTACGAACAAAAGAAAGACCAATCCACTCTACATCGCTTTCTAATACAAAATCTAAATTTTTTCTGTCTTCAGGAGTTAATGAAGGGATGGAAACCTTAGTATTTGGCAAGTTAACCCCTTTTCTAGAAGTTAAAATACCGCCGTGAACAACTTCGCAAACTACCTCATCTTTGTAGTTAGTTTCCAACACACGCATTTGTAGTTTTCCATCATCTAAAAGGATGATTTCACCCGCTTTTACATCTTTAGGAAAGCTCTCATAAGTAATGTAAATACGTTCTTCGTTACCAATACACTCTTGTGTAGTAATAGTAGTTCTACTACCGTTAACTAGGTTAATTCCACCATCTTTAACCATACCAATCCTAATTTTAGGACCTTGTAAGTCGGCTAAGATTCCAACATTGTACTTATGCTTTTTATTGATATCTCTGATGGTATCAATTACCGCTTGATGATCTGCTTGGGAACCATGCGAGAAGTTTAATCTACAAACATCTAAACCAGCGTTGAACATGCTATATAGAACATCTGGCTTTGCCGATGCTGGGCCTAAAGTGGCTACGATTTTAGTTCTTGAATGAAAAGGTTTCATTAAAATTGTCTTGTTATTTATTACTTACACAAAATGCTATTCGCAAAAGTTGTTTAAGCGATGGATTATACTATTTCAGTTTGATTTGATATTCAAATATAGTGTATTTACTACACTAACAATATAAAATTTACATTACCAAATTTTCCTTCGACTTCAATTTGCGGACATCTATTTGTGCAGCAACCTGAATATCAGGCATTTTATTGAGGCTACTAATGATAAAATTAAGATCTTCCTTATCTATAAATTGATGTATAATTATAAAAAAATCTACCTTATTCATCTCCGGAATTAGAAAACCTTCGCTATTTCTATTGCTTACCAAAAAATATTCTCGCTCGCCTTCTTCTACAAAAAAATAATATTTTGAGAATGATAATGGCGCCTCATCTGTATTAAAATAAACCTCGTGATCTTCAATTTTATAAAACTCAATGTTGAGATTAGTGTTTATCTTGTGGCACAAAACATAGTCTTTTAACGAAGCTGTGACTGCAATTAGAACGAAATCTAAATCTAGCGATAGTTTTAAGTAAGTTTTGTTCAAAATGTATTTTTTTATTAGGATTACGAAATTATAAAACTAATTTTACTTTCGGTTTTAAACGCATTAAAATTGACAGAGAAATAAAAACATTTGAAATGTGTAAGAATTTATTTTTCTTTGCACAGAATTATTTAACCATTAAATTATAAAATTATGTCTGATATTGCTTCAAGAGTTAAGGCTATTATCGTAGAAAAACTAGGTGTTGACGAAAGCGAAGTTACGCCAGAGGCTTCATTCACAAACGACTTAGGTGCTGATTCATTAGACACTGTAGAGTTAATCATGGAATTCGAAAAGGAATTCAATGTAGCTATTCCTGATGACCAAGCTGAAACTATCGGTACTGTAGGTCAAGCAATTGCTTATTTAGAAAAAAACGTTAAGTAGAAATACTTTTTCTGTACAATACTTATAAATGGGATTAAAAAGAGTAGTAGTTACTGGGTTGGGTGCGCTCACTCCAATTGGAAATACTGTTCCCGAGTTTTGGGAAGCATTAACAAATGGTGTGAGCGGCGCTGCGCCAATCAAGAGTTTTAATACTGAAAAATTCAAAACGAAATTCGCTTGCGAAGTAAAAAACTTTAATCCAGAAGATTTTTTGGATAAAAAAGAAGCTCGCAAACTGGATCCGTTTGTACAATACGCACTAGTCGCCACCGAAGAGGCTGTTAAAGACGGAGGATATGACTTCTCTAAACTTGATACAAACCGCATTGGTGTAATTTGGGGCGCTGGAATTGGAGGTTTAAAAACTTTCTTAGACGAGGTTACAAACTTCGCCAAAGGAGATGGAACGCCTAGATACAATCCTTTCTTTATTCCGAAAATGATTATTGATATTGCCCCAGGGCATATCTCGATGAAGTATGGATTGCGTGGACCAAACTTTGCCACTGTTTCTGCTTGTGCATCGTCAACCAATGCGATGATTGATGCATTTAACTATATTCGTTTAGGCACAGCCGATATCATTATCAGCGGTGGTTCTGAAGCGATTATAAACGAAGCTGGTATGGGTGGTTTCAATGCAATGCATGCTTTATCTACTCGTAACGATGACCCTGCAACCGCTTCTCGTCCGTTTGATAAAGACCGCGATGGTTTTGTGGCGGGAGAAGGTGCTGGCACCATTATTTTAGAAGAATTAGAACACGCAAAAGCTCGTGGTGCTAAAATCTATGCTGAAATTGTTGGTGGTGGTATGAGTGCAGATGCGCATCACATTACAGCTCCTCACCCAGAGGGATTGGGCGCTAGAATGGTAATGACAAAGGCGTTACAAGACGCTGGTTTAGAAGCCGATCAGATCGATTACATCAATGTACATGGTACTTCTACTCCACTTGGAGACATACAAGAAGCAAAAGCCATCGTAGATTTATTTGGAGAACATGCTTATAATTTAAACATCAGTTCTACAAAGTCTATGACCGGACATTTACTAGGTGCTGCGGGTGCGGTTGAGGCTTTGGCAGCTATCCTTGCGATTAACAACGATACTATACCGCCTACGATTAACCATTTTACAGATGACCCAGAGATTGACCCTAAACTGAATTTTACTTTCAACAAAGCTCAAAAACGTAAAGTTAGAGCTGCAATTAGTAATACTTTTGGTTTTGGTGGACACAATGCTTCTGTAATTTTTAAGAAATACGAAGAATAAGCCGAAAAGCTTAGGGCTTCAAGTTATTGTATCGTATATTTATACGAATGCCTTTCTGTATTAAATTTTGTGAAGCTAGTTGATGTCCTTGTTAAGCATTTATAAACTATATCTTTCGCCCAATAAGCAGTTTGTAAAAAAACTCAAAAATGTGCTTGGCTTTGTGCCAGGTAATGTAGCGCTTTATAAAATGGCGTTTAGGCATCGCTCTGTAGCTAAACTTTTAAAAAATGGTAGCAGAAGTAGTAACGAAAGATTAGAATTCTTAGGTGATGCTATCTTGGGCTCTGTAGTTGCAGAATTGCTTTTTAAGAGCTATCCATACAAAGAAGAAGGTTTCTTGACAGAGATGCGTTCTAAAATTGTAAATAGAGCAAACTTAAATCAGCTTGCCCGTAAAATGGGATTTGATGAATTAATCATCTTTGACCAAAAGACGGTAAACTTCCAGTCCAAACATCATTCTATGTATGGTGATGCTTTTGAAGCATTGATTGGCGCTATTTACTTAGACAAAGGTTATGATTTCACAAAGAACCTTATTCTAAAGCGTATCATTAAACCTTACGTAGACATTCATCATTTAGAGATTACAGAGTCAAACTTCAAAAGCCGCTTAATTGAATGGTGCCAACGCCAAGGTAAAGAGGTTACTTTTGATGTTGTAGAAAACGGTGAAGGGGAAAGTGCTAAATTATTTACCGTAAAGGTGATGATTGATAGTGAAAACTTCGGTATTGGCAGAGATTACAATAAGAAGAATGCTGAAAAGTTAGCTGCTGAGAAAGCATGTGAAGCTTTATCTATTTAATGTGATAATTAGCTGATTTGATAATTAACTAATTAGCCAAACAACTAAAACCAAAAACTAGTTACTTTTAGCTTTTCCTGCAGTATCGCTATACTTTTTATAAGACTCGTTAATCCATTTAATGCTATCATAAACATTCCAGTTTTTTGATTGTTCGTAGCTAGGACGGTAGTTTACCAAAAAATCTTCAAGCTCTTTTCCTGTTAAACCCGTTTGCTCATTGATAGTTGTTTTATTAAAAAGTTGATCAACTTGACTATCCTGCATCTCTGTTTGGTACATTTTGTTAAAGCGCCTAGCCTGCTTTGGCGTCTTTCCAAAGAGTTCGTAAAAAAATGTTAAGGGAGACCCAAGTAAAGACAAAATGGGCGGTTTCCCTCCATAAAAAGAACCTTTATTTCGATAATCTTTTTTAATCTCGTCTAAAGCCTGTTTTTTAGTTTGTCCGGTTACTGTTACCTCGTTTAATGTAGTTCCTTTGTTTAGGTAAAGCACCAAATCTTTACTATTTCTAACTATTACCTCTAAGTCACTAAAATTTCTTTTGGTGATGAGCAAAGTATCTCCAATATTGGCTTTGATTGTGAACAAGCCGATGTCGTTACTACCTGTAGCAAAACCCGACTGTTTATTTTTAATTTCAGCTAAAGCAATCCTATTTTTTGATGCATACTCGAAAAGAACACCAGTAAGCGTGAAATTTTGTTGAGCGAACGCACTGTTGACGGCGAATAGCACAACAACTAAAGAAAATATCAGTCTTGCTTTAGTATACATTGCAGCGTAATTTTATAATCTGTAAACTTAACAAATGTTTTGTATGCGCTAAGTTAAAAAAGGTTAATTCATGAGAAAAGCATTATCAATTGTATATCTTCTTTATGCAGCCATCATCTTCATCACACTGATGTTCGCGGCCTTACCTTTTGTACTCATATTCTCGGCCATACTACCAATAGGCACTGCAAAGCGATTTATTTTGGCAGTATTGAGAACTTGGGCGTGGCTTTTTAGTTTATTCAGTTTCTTTTGGATAACTACAAAAAATAAAGCAAACATCAATCGTTCCAAATCTCATATTTACGTAGGTAACCACGGCTCTTACTTAGATGCAATAGCCGTTTGCTTAAGCATTCCACAATATTTTAGTGCATTGGGCAAAGTAGAAATGACCAAAGTCCCTGTATTTGGTTTAATTTACAAACGTATTGTGGTAATGATAGACCGTAGCAGTAAAGAAAGTAGGGAACAATCTGTAGCGCAACTAAAAAAAGACATCGCCAATGGGCAATCGATATTGATTTTTGCGGAAGGTACGATGAACCAAACCGAAAAACCCTTGGCCGATTTTTATGACGGTGCTTTTCGCATTGCGATAGAAACCCAAACGCCAATTATTCCTTTTGTGATGATTAACAACCGTAAATTGTTGCCAAGGAAAAATCCATTGAAGGTAAGACCAGGCGTAATTACCACTATTTTTTTGCCAGAAGTTAGTGTAGTTGGTTTAACGATGGATGACGTTCCTACCTTGAAGAAGAAAGTTTATGATTTGATGGAAGAAGCGATTATAAGCTCCTGATAACTTTGTCAATCTTATCGGCCTGATGCTCATTAAGATTGACAAAGTTTGTACAATGAGCTGAACGTTTATTTTACTATGGAAAATGAAGCACTGGTTTTTGTTCATTAAACCTGATGGAAATGGCAGCCCCGAAGTATGAGGGCTATAATGGACAGCAGGGCTGATGTTACCGAAGAACCAATGGCATTGTTTTTCTAAAATGATAAGCTATAACCAAAACCTTAAGCCTTAACCTTTCAGCTAAAATCCTTTTTACTATCTTTGCACATGATAAAATCAATGACCGGCTTTGGCTTGGCTTCTACAGATCACGGAAGTGTGAAGTTTTCTGTAGAGATAAAATCTTTAAACTCGAAGTTTCTTGAGTTAGGTTTAAAAATTCCTAGAGCGTTTTCTGACAAAGAACTTTACTTACGTAACCTTTGTAACAAGGCTATTGAGCGTGGTAAAGTAAGCATGGCAATTACGGTTGAGCGTAGCGAAGAATCTCAGAAAGGCGCTTCGATTAACGAAACCCTGCTAAAGAAATACTACACGCAGTTAGTTGAAGTAAACAAAAGTTTAGGCGCTGATATTTCGAACTTATTGCCATCGGTACTTAATTTACCAGAGGTGATTACCTACACCGAAGAAGAGGCCAGCGAAAGTGAATGGGAGGTTTTGGAAGCTACTTTTCAAAAGGCATTGAAGAATTTCGGTCAGTTTAGGGAAGATGAAGGAAAGGTGTTAAAAGCCGACTTAGAACTTCGCATTAAAAATATTCTTGGTTTCTTTGCCGAAGTAGAAATTTTGGCTCCACAGAGAATTCCTCACATCAAAACTCGTTTAACCCAGTTTTTGGAAGATACGGTTGGCAAGGTTAATTACGACCAAAATCGTTTTGAGCAGGAGTTGATTTATTATATTGATAAATTAGACATTACAGAAGAACAAACTCGTTTAAGAAGCCACTGTGATTACTTTGTTGCTACTTTAAAGGACAAAGATGCCAATGGCAAAAAACTTGGTTTTATTTCTCAAGAAATCGGAAGAGAAATTAATACCATGGGTGCTAAAGCTAACGATGCGCAAATACAGCAATTGGTAGTGGGCATGAAAGAAGAACTAGAAAAAATTAAAGAACAATTATTGAATGTGTTGTAGCGATAAGTGTTAGGCGACAAGCCCAACGCAAAAGCGCCCAACGCAAAATACATATTATGCAAGGCAAACTTATTATATTTTCAGCTCCATCTGGCGCTGGCAAAACTACTATCGTAAAACACTTATTGAGCAAGTATAACAATCTAAGTTTTTCGATTTCGGCAACTACTAGAGAGTTACGTGGCGATGAAACCAACGAGAAAGATTACTATTTCATTACCAAGGAAGAGTTTTTGCATAAAGTAGCACACCAAGAGTTTGTTGAATTTGAAGAGGTTTACACTGGTACATTTTATGGCACCTTACGTTCGGAAATTGAGAGAATTTGGGAAAGTGGCAAACATGTAATTTTTGATATTGACGTAGAGGGCGGCCTTCGCTTGAAACGTAAGTTTGAGGATGACGCTTTGGCTATTTTCGTTCAACCGCCATCATTAGAAGTGCTAAAAGAACGTTTGGCAGGCAGAGGTACCGATAGCGAAGAAAAATTACAAGAGCGCTATGCTAAGGCCGAAAAAGAGTTGGCTTACGCTGATAAATTTGATGTTATCCTAAAGAATTTTGAGTTGGAAACTGCTTGCGCAGAGGCAGAGCAGTTGGTAGCATCTTTTTTAAAGAAGTAACATAGATAACACGTCATTTCGACGAAGAATGAGGAGAAATCTAGCATCATGTTAGATTTCTCTTCGTCGTGCCTCCTCATCGAAATGACGTGCTAAAATAGAAACTGATGATTGGCTTATTTTTCGGTTCTTTCAATCCCATCCACATTGGGCACTTGGTAATTGCCAATTATATGGCAACTTACACTAATTTGAATGAAGTTTGGTTTGTGGTGTCGCCTCACAATCCACTAAAGCAAAAAAGCGGACTGGCGGATATGTATGACCGTTTGGAAATGGCTCGTCTAGCTACTGAAAATGCGCCACATCTTAAAGTTAGCGACATCGAATTCAAATTGCCACAACCTTCTTACACCATTGATACGCTAACCCATTTGAAAGAGAAATTTCCAGAAAAGGAGTTTGCGCTAATTATGGGAGCGGATAACCTGTCTTCTTTTAAAAAATGGAAGAACTACGAACTTTTACTGCAAAACCACAAGCTATTTGTTTATCCTAGACCAGGAATTGATTTAAGTGAATGGGAGAACCATCCTTCAGTTGTGATTACAGAAACCCCTCAAATGGATATTTCTTCGACGTTTATCCGCAATGCGATTAAGCAAGAAAAAAGCATCCAGTTTTTAGTACCGGATGCTGTAATTGATTTTATGGATAAAAAGAGTCTTTATAAATAATTACGATTTTAGAGTTACGAATTACGATTGGGCTAGATGTATAAATCTAAAATCGTAACTCGTCATTCGTAACTCGCCTTATCCTTTCCAGCCGTCTTTTAACGAAACCACTCGGTTAAATACCAAATGATCTGCTGTTGAATCTTTATCTAAACAGAAATAACCCTTACGGATAAACTGGTAGCCTGTTCCTAAAGTTGCGTCGGCCAAAGCTGGTTCAATGTAAACGTTGCTCAACACCTCTTTACTGTTCGGATTTAGATAATCTTTAAAGTCACCTTCTTCTGCATCTGGAGAAACCACACTGAACAAGCGGTCGTATAATCTCACCTCTGCAGTTTTAGCGTGTTTGGTGCTCACCCAGTGGATAGTTCCTTTTACGGAAAGCCCACTAGTGTCACTACCACTTTTTGATTCAGGGAAATAAGTACAATGAATTTCAGTTACATTTCCATCAGCATCTTTGATAAAATTATCGCATTTAACAATGTATGCAAACTTTAAACGAACCATTGCCCCTGGTGCCAAACGGAACCATTTTTTAGCGGGTTCTTCCATAAAGTCTTCGCGTTCTATCCAAAGTTCTTTACTGAAAGGAATTTCTCTAGTGCCACCTTTATCTTCTGCTTCTGGGTTGTTTTCTCCAATTAGAATTTCTCCATCACCTTCGTAATTAGTAATTACCAATTTGATTGGCTCTAGCACCGCCATTGCTCTGGTTGCTTTCTTGTTCAAATCTTCACGGATACAAAACTCCAACAAGCTCAACTCAATTAAATTCTCTCTTTTGGCAATACCGATACGTTCGCAAAACTCTTTAATGCTTTCTGGCGTATAGCCCCTTCTTCTCAAACCGCTGATTGTCGGCATTCGAGGGTCATCCCAACCAGAAACCAATCCTTCGTTAACTAATTGCAACAATTTACGTTTACTCATTACTGTGTAAGTAAGATTTAAACGTGCAAATTCGTATTGTTTAGAAGGGAAAATACCTAACTGAGCGATGAACCAATCATACAATTCTCTGTGCGAAACATATTCTAAAGTACAGATAGAGTGCGTGATGTTTTCAATACTATCGCTTTGTCCGTGGGCAAAATCATACATCGGGTAAATGCACCAAGCATCTCCAGTACGGTGATGGTGCGCATGTTTGATGCGATAAATAATTGGGTCACGCATCAACATATTGGTGCTCGCCATATCAATTTTTGCTCTCAAAATACAGGCACCGTCTTCAAACTCGCCAGCTTTCATTTTAGCAAAAAGCGTTAAATTTTCTTCGATACTTCTATCTCTATATTGATTTGGTGTGCCAGGTTCGGTTGGTGTGCCTTTTTGGGCAGCAATTTCCTCAGCTGTGCTCTCGTCTACATAAGCAAGTCCTTTTTCAATTAACTGCACGGCGTAACCATGCAACTGATCGAAATAGTCAGAAGCGTACAATTCGTTTTTCCACTGGAAACCTAACCATTGGATATCTTCCTGCTGGCTGTTTACGTACTCTGTTTTTTCAGTAACCGGATTAGTATCGTCAAATCTTAGATTGGTGTAACCTCCGTATTGCTGCGTTAATCCAAAGTTTAAGCAAATTGCCTTAGCATGACCAATATGCAAATAACCATTTGGTTCTGGCGGAAAACGTGTGACCAATGTTTCGTACTTTCCACTTTTTAAATCATTCTCTATAATTTCTTCTATAAAGTTTAATGATTTTTCCTCGCTCATATAATTGTAATGTTTAAAGCTCAAAGTTAACCAAATTTGGTACAGACCTGCAAGGTTTTAAAAACCTTACAGGTCTTTTTTGTATTTTACCTACATTTACATTTATCAAGTACACCAGATATGAACAAAACTTTAAATAGACCCATTAGGGTTCTTGTAGCTAAAGTAGGCTTAGATGGTCATGATAGGGGTGCGAAAGTTATTGCCACCTCTCTGCGTGATGCTGGAATGGAGGTGATTTATACCGGTTTAAGGCAAACACCAGAAATGGTCGTAAATACAGCCTTGCAAGAGGATGTAGATGCCATAGGGATTTCTATTTTATCTGGAGCTCACATGACTGTATTTCCAAAAGTGATTGATATGATGAATCAAAAAGGGCTTACAGATGTTTTAGTTACTGGCGGCGGAATTATTCCTCAAGCAGACATGAAAAAATTGCAGGGAATTGGCGTAGGAGAACTTTTCCCTCCAGGCACAACCATGAAAGACATTGTAACTTATATCGAAAACTGGGTGGTAGAACACCGAAATTTTTAACCGTTATGACTTATCATCAACTACTCGTAGAAGTAAAAAACAACATTCTATATATCACTATTAACCGTCCTCAAAAGCTAAATGCACTTAATAGAGAAGTATTGGCAGAAATAGCTCATGCAATAGCATCTGCTCAAACAGACAAAGAAGTTCGAGCTATTTTACTTACTGGTGCAGGCGAAAAAGCTTTTGTAGCCGGCGCTGATATTTCCGAGTTTCAGAGCTACACTTTGGAAGAAGGAAAACAACTAGCTAAAGATGGGCATGACAATGTTTTCAATGCTATTGAGAATTCTAGCAAACCTGTAATTGCAGCTATTAACGGTTTTGCTTTAGGTGGTGGCTTAGAATTAGCCATGGCCTGCCATATTAGAATTGCAAGCGATAATGCAAAACTAGGTTTGCCAGAAGTAACTTTAGGATTAATTCCAGGCTACGGTGGAACGCAACGTTTGGCACAATTGGTCGGCAAAGGCTTAGCCTTCGAAATGATTTTTACTGCAGATATGATTACTGCCGAAAAAGCACATCAAATTGGTTTGGTTAACAATGTTGTTGCACCAAGTGATCTACAAGCAAAAGCAGAGGAAATCCTTGAAAAAATTAAGCAAAGAGCACCATTGGCCCTTGCTAGTGCTATAAAAGCTGTAAATGCAGGTTTTAATCCAAAAACTGATGGTTATCAAACAGAAATAGATGAATTCGGCAACTGCTTCCAAACGAATGACTTTAAAGAAGGAACATCTGCATTTTTAGAAAAAAGAAAAGCAAAATTCACGGGCTCTTAGATCATCAATTTAGCTTCAAGCCAATTTGTTCTTTTACATTCATAAATTGACTACATTTTTCAAAAAAAGTGTAGAAAAAATTTCCCATGTTCTTTTTTTTCTATATTTTAGCTAGATAAATGTAACATCTCTACCTAATTAAATTACGCGTATGAAAAAAATATTAATCGTTGACGACGAGATAAATATAGGGTTATTACTTTCGAAATTTTTGACTAGAAACTCTTTCGATGTAACAAGCGCAACCAGCGGATCTTCTGCAATGGAATACCTTTCGAGAGACCATTTCGATTTAGTGCTTTGTGATTATCGCTTAGAAGATACCGACGGTAAGGAAATGTTGGTCAAAATCAAAGAAAGCTATCCAAGAACAGGAGTAATTATCATTACAGGGTATTCGGATATTAAATTGGCTGTAGAGCTTATTAAACTGGGTGCTTATGATTACATCACCAAGCCGCTATATCCAGACGAGATTTTAAACACTATCAATAAGGCTATTGAAACTCAAATTGCACTTAATGAAAGTGCGACAGAAACACAAACAACTGGAGCACAAGAAAAGACAAAAGCGACCAAATCAACTTATGCCTTTACCGATGAATTTGTAATTGGTCAAAGTGGGGCTTCAAAAGATTTGATGAAACAAATTTTGTTGGTTGCCCCAACGTCATACAGTGTAATTTTATTGGGAGATAGCGGAACTGGTAAAGAATCTGTGGCCAAGGCAATACACTTAAATAGCCCTAGAAAAGACAAGCCCTTTGTAGCCATGGATTGCGGTTCACTTACCAAAGAGCTAGCTGGAAGCGAATTTTTCGGTCACGAAAAGGGATCATTTACTGGCGCTTTGTACACCAAAATTGGTCACTTTGAGATGGCAAATGGCGGAACTTTGTTCTTAGACGAAGTGGGCAATTTATCTTATGATATACAAGCTGCTTTACTGAGAACAGTACAAGAACGTAAAATAAAACGTATTGGTAGTACTAAAGAACTAGACTTAGATGTTAGGATCATTGTTGCTACCAACGAAAATCTTCAAGATGCAATTTCAAAAGGGAAATTCAGAGAAGATCTTTACCACCGTTTCAACGAGTTCGCAATCAACCTTCCGCCAATTAGCCAAAGAGGCAAGGACATTTTAGCATTTGCTGAAAGCTTCTTACAATTTGCTAATCAAGAATTAAACAAAAATATCAAAGGTTTTTCTGCGGAAGTAGTAGATTGTTTTTTAACCTACAATTGGCCAGGAAACGTTAGGGAATTAAAAAATGTGGTTCGTAGAGCAACATTACTAACAGAAACAGAAGAAATTCAGTTAAAGGCTCTTCCGTTAGAAATTTCTACATACGCCAAAGCTCCTTTACTAAATTCCTTTGTTTCAAATTCAGATAACAATACTACTACGGAACGTGCCAAACCTAGGGATTTGAAAAATGCTGCTCTAGAAGCTGAATATGAAACCATATTAAAAGTGTTGAGAGAAGTAAATTTCAACAAAACAAAAGCCGCAAAAATCCTAAACATCGACAGAAAGACACTTTACAATAAAATGAAAGCAATTGACCTCGATAACAAATAAAAGGTGCTTAATCTGTTCAAAAATTTAGGTTCTTCTCGGTTCAAAAACCGATACAATATTTCCAAGAAAATACTGTGGATAGTGATGTTGCTATGCATTGCGCCATTGCTATCCGTAGTATTGTCCATTTTTTTTGAACACTCGTCCAAAGAAGTGCTACTCTTCAATGTAAAGCCTAATTTTTATACTAGCATTTGGACAACCTTTGGCATTGCAGCTGCCTTTTTCACAGGTATTCTTGCCGTTATCGACTATAATATTAGAAAAGAAATTACCATCACACTTTTTGGAATTACACTTTTTATTTCAGCAATATTAGATGTTTACTATCTGCTCATCTTAAATGAAAATGCATCGGTAAAGGATATTTCGGACAACCTATACTTTATTTGGTGGATTAACCGAATATTTTATTCGTTAACCTTACTAATTGGAACAGCCGTATATCTAAAAATTAAAGCGAAAAATCTAAGAACTGCAGAACAGAAGCGAAAAATCATTTACAAGACTGCCATATTTTGCATACTTGCTGGGATTACCTGTGTACTCATCATTGCTAACACAGATGCAATTCTAGAAAGAAAACAGATACTAAGTCAGATTTCACAAATAGATTTGTTCTCCTTTCTTCCTTTGATTTTTTTGTTTGTTTGGGCTGCTTTTTATCTGCCAAAATTCATGTTGCGCTTTCACGGTATTTTCTCAAAACTATTGATTTTGAGCATTGCACCACTTTTTTTGGCTCAACTATTTATGGCATTGAGCACTTATGCATTCGATACTTATTATAATGCCGCTCACTATTTGCGTTTTCTCAGCTACCTCGTTCCCTTAGCTGGCATTATCCTTAATTACGTAGAAACAGTTAGAAACGAGCAACGTATCATCGCTAAATTAGATGTTGAAGTGAAAGAAAAACAAGCGCTCACCGCTAATTTAATTGAGAGAGAAGGCTTATTGGCTAATGCCGAAAAAATATCAAAGCTGGGAAGCTGGGAGCTAGACATCAAAACCAACTCTTATAAATGGTCTGATGAGCTTTACAGGATATATGGCTTTGAGGGCAATACTTTTCATCCAACACACGCCATAGCGGAGCAGGTAATTGTTCCCGAATACAGTAAAAAAATTACCAAAGAGCTAACTAGTGCGGTAAAAAACAAAACTACATTTGCGGTAGAATATCAAATTATTCAGCCTAATGGTGTAAAACGATATGTATTAAACCAAGGCTATTTCACAGGTAAGGAAAGTAAATTAGTAGGAACCATACAAGACATTACCGAACTTAAAGAAGCCACCTTAAAACTGCGCAAAAACGAAACATTATTACGAGAAGGCGAGGCTGTTTCAAACAATGGAAGTTGGGAATGGCACAGCAATGACGAACACATTTTCTGGTCCGACGAGATGTTCAACATTCATGGTTATTTACCCCACTCAACCATTGTGAGCATCAGTTCGTACTTCAACTTTGTTTATTTAGAAGATGTTAATGAACTGAAAAGAATTTTTGCTGAAGCTAGGCAGAACAGAACATCTTTCAAGGCCAATTATCGTATTGTTAGGCCAAATGGCGAAATAAGATATGTTTCTACCACAGCAAAATTCAAGGAAGACGAGATTGGCCAAGGTTATTCTTACTTAGGTAATACTCAGGATGTTACACAATTAAAAGAAACCCAGCGCAAGCTGGAAGAAAAAATAAATGAGCTCAATATTTCGAATAAGGATTTAGAACAATTTGCCTACGTTGCCTCGCACGATTTACAGGAGCCGCTTAGAAAAATTAGAGCATTTGGCGATAGACTAAAAACAAAATTTAACGAAGAAATTAATGAGGAAGGTCAGGATTACATTGAGCGGATGCAAAACGCAGCCGAGCGTATGCAAATCTTAATTGATGACTTGTTGGCCTTTTCTAAAGTTACTCGAGAAGCAAAGGAATTTCATCCGGTAGATTTAAACCAACTTTTCACTAAAGTGCTACACGATTTGGATTATACCATAGAGAATGCAAATGCAAAAATCAACCTTTCGGTACACGAAAACGTAGATGGCATATCTTCCCAACTAGCTCAGGTTTTCCAGAATATCATTAGCAACTCTCTAAAATTTATAAAGCCAGATACGCAGCCATTAATAGATATTTCTTCGGAAATTGTATTGGGAAGCACCCTTCCAACAGCCGCAGCTTTACCACAAGCACTTTACTGCACTATTAAAATCACAGATAATGGCATTGGCTTCGATGAAAGCTACGCAGGAAAAATATTCGATTTATTTCAGCGGTTGCACTCCAGAACAGAATACAAAGGAACTGGCATAGGATTGGCCATCTGCAAGAAAATTGTAGAAAATCATTCGGGCTTTATCTTCGCTAAAAGCAGAGAAGGAGAAGGAGCATCTTTTTTTATCGTTTTACCGCTTAAACATAACGCTACTTAATGACGATCATGAAAAATCCACTTATTTTAATTGCTGAAGACGATCCAGATGATACATTAATGCTTAAAGACGCCTTCTCCGAAATCAACCAAAACACCATCACCTTTTTAAACAACGGAAAGTTATTGATAGAACATATACAAAAATTATTAATTGCTAAAACACTGCCCAACCTAATTTTGATAGATTTAAATATGCCTGTATTAGACGGCAGAAGTGTCATCAAAGAATTAAGAAAAAGCTCAGCAACAAAAGACATTCCTTTGGTGGTACTTTCTACTTCCAAAAACAGAGATGATATTGACTCTGTATTGGCCTTAGGTGCTAATGAGTTTTTTACCAAACCAGCATCTTTTAGCGATTTAGTAGGAATTACAAGTATGATTACCAATAAATGGCTACACGCCTAATATGGAATATATGGACAAAGTAATAAAGGTATTGTTAATTGACGATGATGAGGATGACTACATCATTACCAAAGATATTTTTAGCCGTATCGGCAATGCAGCGAGATACGAACTTTCATGGATAGACACCTTTGAAAAAGGAATAAATGCAGTATTAAAGCATCAATATGATATCTACTTGGTCGATTATAGATTAGGCAAGAATACTGGTGTAGATTTAGTAAACGAAGCCGTTCTTTCTGGTGTTAAAGAACCAATCATCATCCTTACTGGAAAAGGAGATTATAAAATTGATGAAGAGGCGATGAACGTTGGTGCGGCCGACTATTTGGTTAAAGACAAAATAGAACCCGATACATTAGAAAGAACCTTGCGCTATGCTTTAAAACAGGCGGAAACGTTGAAAGCACTAAAAGAAAGTGAAAATAAATTCAAAATCATTTTCGACAAGGCCAAGGAACCGATCCTTATTTCTGATTACACGGGAAAGATACACGATATCAATAAAGCCGGCTTAGACTTCTTTGGTTATCACATTAAAGAGATGCTGGTTACCAAAGATAGATCTCTGTTTTATACACAAGAAGATAGAGAAAACTTTATCCAAGAACTGGAAACTAAAGGAGCTGTAAGTGATTTTGAATGTCAAATGGTTTCGAGCAAAGGACAAGTTTACTTTTGCAGCTTATCTTCATTTTTACAGATCGACCTTCAAAACATGGTGGAAGTTTACCATACCATCATTCACGATCTTACGTATAGAAAACACCTTGAAACAAAGTCGATACACGAGAGTAAATTCTCTATTTCTGAGCATATTGCTAAGGGCTTTGCCGAAGAAATTAGAAACCCTCTTTCTACCATTAATCTTGTTCTGCATGAACTTACCACAGATGATGGCTTAGTTTATAACGAAAGTCTCCAAGCTAATTTGGAAGTTATAAAGTCGAATTTCGACAGCATCAATCAATTAACAAAAAACTTCATTTCTAGTACAGAAACCAAACCTATTATCACCGAGAAAGCTGGAATTAATGGTATAATTGAAGAAGCATTGGCCGAAATTAACGACTTAGTTTTGGGGCATCGCATTGTAGTAGAAAAGCATATTCTGCCTACAGAAATACATCTTTCGATAGATAAAAAGCAAATCAAAAAGTCGCTGGTTAATATCTTGAACAATGCTTTAGAAAGTATGGAAAACTATCCAAAAGTTTTAAATATCAGCACCATTAATGATAGCGGTTTTTACTCTATCTTGATTGAAGATAATGGGAAGGGTATCAGTCCAGATTTAGAGCATCAAATTTTTGAACCTTTTTTTACCACAAAAAAAGATGCTGAAGGTTTAGGATTAACTGATGCAGAACGATCTATACTTGCACACAACGGAAACATCATTTTTAAACCGCAGGAAAAAGGAAGTTTGTTCGTCATCCAGTTACCAATAAACTAATCTGAGGTTAGCTAGTTTTTGTTAAATTATTGGAATAATATTTGTTTCTGATTTGTCAGAGGCTTTTTTTTCCTTATCTTGGGATATCCCTAAAGAGAAAAATAGGTCAGTAGTAAAAAGCAAATACTTAAAACAATTGTGTTTGTACTTAGTTTAATTACTATAGTTTAAGCAATTTTTCATTTTTAACATAAAACTATAAAAACATGAACGATAATTCAAAAGTAGTAGTGGCCTTATTGGCTGGCTTAGCTGCAGGAGCGGCATTAGGAATACTTTTTGCACCAGATAAGGGTACCGATACTCGTGATAAACTGGGTCAATCTTTAAAAGATTTTGGAGACTCTATCAAAGAAAGAGCTGCTGATGAAATCAACAACTTAAGCAGCTTGAAAGATAAAGTTGTAGATTCTATAAAAGGCAAACTTCGTGACGTAGAAGAAGAATACTCTGATGAAGTAGAACACGTATAAGAAAGACCCTCTTAAAAACGATAATGGAAGAGAAAAAAGAAAAAACCATTGAAGAACTAGTTTCTGATGCGAAAAGCTATGTAGATACTCGCATAGATTATATACACTTAAAATCGGTAGAAAAGGGTTCCAAGCTATTTGCAGACCTTATTACCAATACCATGGTAGTAGTATGTTTCTTATTGGCCTTTTTATTGGGTACGGTAACATTGGCCTTATACTTATCTGAGGTATTCGGCAGCTTAGTCTCGGGATTTGGTTGTGTAGCAGGAATTTACTTAGTCCTATCCATTATCGTTTTCTTAACCAAGGATAACGTCATCGAGAAGATATTAGTGAACATGTTTATTAGGAAATATTTTAATAAAATAGCAGATAAAGACGATGAGGCATAAAGACATAAAATCCTTGGCGGAATTACATTTAGAAATTAGTCGCGTTAAAGTTGATTATCTGATTAAGGAAACGCAGTTAAAAGACAATACAAAAGCTTATATTAAGCAGTTTTCGCCACTGAACTTGATTAAGGATTTTTTAAATCCACAAAGCTTACTGAAGTTAGACGAAAAAACAAACTTAAGCGGAAGTATCATGTCGCTAATATTACCTATGTTTTTAAATAATACAGTATTTAGAGGCTCTGGTTTTATTACCAAAAGTATTGCGGCATTAGTTTCTGGTAAAGTTGGTAAATCTTTAGACGCTGAAAGTTTAACCGGAATGTTCAATGGTGTGAAATCACTTTTCACTTCTAAAAGGAAGAAAGCCAACGCAAATTTCGTCGATTACGGCATTCCACCCGACAGCGAGACTTATTAGTATACTCGTCAACGCAAGTAACGAAGTAATACTTAATATTATATTCAATAAAAACCGAAGAGATTGCTTCGCAAAAGCTAATAATGACGAAGCAAACTCTTAGCTAAATCAGTGTCCTTTATAGATTAAAAATACCGTCGGCTTTTTGTGAAGGTCTATTTTTTCTTTACGCCACAAACTGATAGGCAAAGTTTTAATATACTCATCTTCTGCATTGATATTACAAGCTACACATAATTGCGTGTTAGGTTCGCAGGTTTTTATAATATCTTCAAATAAATGGTTGTTCCTAAAAGGCGTTTCCATAAATAATTGCGTTTGTCGATAACGCCTAGACAGTTGTTCTAAATCTTTAATTCGCTGAATTCTATCTCCCTTATCAATTGGCAAATATCCTGTAAAGGCATAATTCTGCCCACTAAATCCAGACGACATTAAGGCTTGCAGCATGGAATTAGGCCCTACCAAAGGAACAACTTTAACATTTCTGCGGTGTGCCTCGGCAACAACTTCTGCACCTGGATCTGCCACTCCTGGGCAGCCCGCTTCACTCATTAAACCTACGTCTATACCTTTATTCAGCTCTTCGAAATAAGGAGCCATAGACATTCCTCTTTTATGCTTTCCATAATCGTGAATCACCAATTCGCTTTGTGGAGTTTTTATCCCCGCCTCCTTTAAAAATTTACGAGCCGTTTTTTCATTCTCTACAATATACGTTTTGATACTATTAATGGTATCCAACAAAAACGGTGTAAAGGATTTATGAGCGGCATTATCTGCCAGCGGAACGGGAATTAAGAATAATGTACCTTTTTTCATCTATAACTAAGTTTATTTTGATAAGCATGGAAGTCATTATGACCCCTTCGCTAACAAAATTAAAATTTACAAAAACAATAAAGCGCAACAAAGTGTTTTGTTTGATCGCCCACTGTATCAAATTTAGTTCTGTTCATATTAACAAATGACATAATTTTAATACAGAAATCTGCACTTTCAGGTCGAAACATACGTTAATTCTAATAAACGAGCAACTTTCTTGTTGCTTTTAAAGCTTTTGACGCTATTTAACACAGTTTGGATTTTAAATTGATATACACCGATTGTTAGGTTAATTATAAATTTTAAAACACACAGGACATGAAAACCTTAATCAAATTTCCGGCTATGATGCTGGGGCTTTTGCTGCTCCTCACCGGAACCACACAAATTGCAAAAGCACAGTATGATGATGTTTCTTTGCAAACATTCTACGATGAGCTTTCTCCTTACGGAACTTGGATCAACGACCCTGAATATGGGTACGTTTGGAGACCAGATGTAGACCAAGCAGATTTTAGGCCTTATTACACTAATGGCCGTTGGGCTATGACAGAGTATGGCAACACTTGGGTATCTAACTACGATTGGGGCTGGGCTCCATTCCACTACGGGCGTTGGATGTACAACAGATACAATAACTGGGTTTGGTTGCCAGATACCACTTGGGGACCAGCTTGGGTAGATTGGAGAAGTGGTGGCGGCCAATATGGCTGGGCGCCAATGGGACCAAGCATTAATATCAACATTAACATTGGCCGCCGTTATGTAACGCCAGATTTTTGTTGGAACTTCATTCCTGTTGGACATATTTACTATAACAGTTACCCACGTTATTACAGTGGCAGAAACAGAGTATATATCCAAAATACGGTTATCATTAACAACACTTACGTTCGTAACAGTAGAACTTATTACACTGGTCCGAGAATAGATGATGTTAGAAGAGCGACGAACCAAAATGTAACCGTTTATAATGTTTCTAGAACGAGTAGATCTGGAGGAAACAGGATTGAAAATAACACGGTAAATGTTTATGCTCCACGTCCAACTAGAGGTAGCGACAATGCTAAAGCTGCGCCAAGACAAGCTATACAAGGCAGCATTACTAGAGATCGAATTGAAAGAAGCAATGCGACAACTAGAGAAAGTCGTGGAAGAGATAATAGTGCTTACGCTAACCGAGGAGAAAGAAGTAATGAGAGAGGCGTTGAAAATAACACTTCGAGAGAGCGTAATGCTAACACTTTTCCAAATAGAGAAAGTAGAACTAATAACGATGAGCGCAGCAATGATAGAGGAAGCGTTTTTGGAAGATCTAGAGAAAGAAGCGATGTAAACACCGGTCAAGCTGGTCGTAATAGCGAAGGTAGAACGAGCACGCCATCAAGTCAAGATCGTCAACAACGTGTAGAACGTAGCGAAAACGCTCCTTCTCGTTCTTCATCTGAAGGCAGGACACAACAAGCTACACCTCAAAGAAGCATGGAAAGAACCGAGCGTTCGCAACCACAAAGAACGGAGAGAGTAGAACGTTCGCAACGCACTGAGCGCCCTCAATCATCTGGCTCAAGCAGTCGATCATCTGGCAGCTCTAGTTCAGAAAGATCTAGCCGAAGCGAAGGCGGCGGTAGACCCGGAAGAGGTTAAACAAAATGAAAGGATGGTCAAAGGCCATCCTTTCTTGTTATCTTGGAAAAAGCAATAGCATTTCTCTAACAATTTTAAATATGTAAATTGGATTAGGCATGCATAATTTCACTTGGCATTGATAGAAGAAGAAATAAAATAGTCCTTTAAACATCATTAAGAAAGACTTAAACGAAAGTCCTTCTTCTCGCTTCTACTTCTTTATAAACTTTACAGAAGATTTTTCCTTTTGGCTTGTATAAACCAGCGTATAAGTCCCTTTGGGCAAATTGACAATATCTAGAGAAGAAAAATTAAGACCTATTGCTACTCTGTGGTTTATTAAGACTTTTCCATCTACAGATAGAACGCTAATTGTAGCACTCGTATCAGCCTCAAAATGATTGATATTGAGCAATTTTTCTACTGGATTAGGATAAATACTTATTCCAAAATTAGCACCGATTTTGGCTGGCACGATCTCACTGTAGCTAAAATCTCCATTTACATCTAACTGTTTTATTCGATAGTAATTAATTCCGATGACGGGTTTTTCATCCTTAAAAGCGTAAGTATTAGTTTGGATGTTATTGTTGCTAGTCCTGTTTCCAATAGCGACAAAATTGCCGTCTCCAACTTTCCTTTCCACTACAAATCCATTTGTATTTACCTCATTTTTAGTGTGCCACTTCAAATCAACAGTTTTTTCCATCGCATCGGCTTTTGCAGAAAGTAACAAAAACTTCAATGGCAATACACCAAAAGAAACCACCAGTTGATGACTAGCATCTGTAGAAATTGTAATACTCGCGTCAGTATTATCTGGATATAAAATTTGCTGAGGTTCTTTGTATCCCCTTCTAAAAATATATACTGGATATTTCCCGTCTATTGCAGTTTTAGGTACTACAGCAATTTCCATTTCTCCCGAAGTACGGGTAAAATAACCAACAGCTAACTGCGACCAACCCACCGTTGACAGGCCACTTCTATTAATTTCTATTCCGTTTTGATCAAAAATCAATATGCTATAATAATCTACATTATTTACCCTCGTAATTTTATCGTTCCATATTGCCGCTATTTCATTTCCTGGTAAGTTCAATTGAAATTGACCATATTTTCTCACTGTAGGGTTTCCTAAACGGTAATTCCAAAGGATATCTGTTGGAGGCGTTGGATTTAGCTTAAATAAATTGTTGTCTATTCCACTTGGCGTAGCAAAACTGGGTGTTCCGATAGTAGAAAATACTTCCACCCTCTTTTCTGCTTTTGCAATTGACCCATTGATATTGTCATGATGATTAAATAAATACGCTTGATTAGGCACTGTACTATAGTCGCTTTTTACATACCATATATGTGCTGTCTCATTTGGCTGATTATTGATTGTAGTGTTTTTAAGCTTAAAAAAAATCGCATGTAACACTATCGGATAACTGGTGTTCGTAAAGATATTCCCATCAATTGTATTGCCTTCTGAATTTATCTTAATACCAACAGAGCAATCCTTAAATTGATTTTGCTTGATCAAGTTGTAAAATGCATAGTCCCGCCCTTCTCCCGTTACATCGTAATTAGGCTTTCTGCCCATTCTGGATGCCACATGAATTGCAATATTATAGGTATCGAAACTATTGTTTTGGATGATATTGTTATGTGGAATATCTGCTCTAAGCACATTATCTTCGCCTTCGTTCCTAAAAATTGAAATACCAATTTGAGATAGAGAGGAATTGCTAATTAGCGATTTGGCGAAAGTATTATTAACAATATTAGTATTATAATAGGTATCGCCAACAAAATCGCCATAAGAAGCCTGCCCTTGGAACAGCACATTATCTCGAAATATATTTTGGGTAAAACTATTACTGTGCGATCTATATCCTGAATAAATACCGCAAAAACCGTTTTCTACAATTTGGTTCTTCTTAATTGTTGCGTTGTTACCATTGTTGTAAAGACCAATCACATTTCTTAATAAACTACAATTTTGTACCACAACTTCATGGCCTATAGTACCAGTACCTGGATTTCCCAACCTAACGCCTCTGTGAAAGCCTTTGATGGTAAGATTTTTAATAGTCGTGGCAGCAAAGCCGCTTTGGATTTGTTGAGTGAAATTTATGCCAGAAACTTCTCGCACTGCATCCCATGGCGGTCTTCCGGCAGTGTACATATTAGCTAACGATTGACTCAGGCTCGCACTTGTTGCATCTATTTCTATACTATTTCCATCTACGGTTATGCCTAAACCTCTCACGTCAATCAATGCAGAAGCACTAAAACTAGGGCTCAACACCGGTTTCCATGGTGTTGTACGTGTTTCAAATACCACATCTGTATAAATTGGAAAGGGATTGATGATCCGGCCGTCGGCGTCATAACAACCAGCCCAAGCTACTTGGTCCCAAGGTGCAAATACTACTGCTGGTGCGTTGGTATCAAAAATAGAAAGTGCCCCATACTCGGGAACTGGCTCTGTATTTCCAATTTGGTTTGATTTACCAAAGGCAATTGCTGTATTTGCATCACTGTTGCTTGTGTTTTTGCTTCCATAAAAATAAGCTCTTAACACAATCTTCTTCGTACTTCCTACATTTTGCAGAGCCGTTACCGCACCAATACCTGTAAGTTGAGCATTTGTCCCTCCTGTTTCGGTAACCTGCAAAGGAATAGCTGAGCCTACAGCTGTAAAATCAGTTTTATCAGGAACATCTGCTACATTTCCCAAATAGTATTTCCATATCATTTGATCTGGTCCTGTGCTACCCACTCGTCTATACCTAAAGTTAATATGACCAATATTGATTTGTTCGCCTGTTTTAGGTTGTAAAACTAGCTCGTAATAAACATTTCCATTCTCCGCTTCCTGTAGCGTTAAACCCAATGCTGGATTAGCAGAAATAACTTTTATTATCGAATTGTATGTTCTAGTATTGTTAGAAGTAATACCCAACCCGCTTCCTCTGGTTAACGTTGGAACATTTGCTAACCGGCCATCAAGTTTGTTAGCGTTGGCAGAAATTTCGTTTCCAGTTCTATTTTGCCATGCGCTATTTCCATCTTGGTACATAAAAAACCAACCCGCCAGCTGTGCTTTCGACTGAAACCCTGATATAGCCAAGATTAAGCTAAACAATAGCTTTAAGAACAACTTATTCATACTCCTTCTATTTGGTTATTACAAACCATGAAAGTAGTTGATAACCAGCACAGATCATCCACAGTTCTTTTCCTATTTTTATACTATTTAATCATTCTTTTCCTTCATTGAGTTAAACTTCGTTTCTTTGCTGCTCAAATAATTTCTATGGTATCTTTTTTCGAGTCTAATTTGTCTGAACTTTCAGTGCATCATGTTGGTAACAAAACAAACGAAGAATATTATTCGCTTTCCGACAGCTCTATGCAAGTAGAAGATGAAACGCTTAATCAGTTGTTAAAGCAATACTTTCTTTCTCCTTTTCAAAAGGTTAACGAAGTTTATCGTTTTACGCAACATAGCAATGATTTAAACTCGAATGAAATTTACCGTTTGGCTTCCGAAGTTTTTGCCGATGGTGGAATGTTCCATGAAAACAGTAAGAATATCGCAACTTACCTTTTCGAAGTGGCAGACCATCCTAAAGTTAAAGGTGGTGAACTTTACGTTGGTTATTTCGAGAATCTTCAAATTGAAGGCGATCTACATGATGCTATTGGAATCTTTAGATCTGAAAACAAGGAGAGTTACATCAAAGTATTCCCTGAACAAAGTGGTTTTGGTGTTAGCTACGAACAACAAGGCATCAATATCAATAAATTAGATAAGGGCTGCTTAATTTTCAATACCGAAAAAGAAGAAGGTTATAAGGTGGTTGTAGTAGACACCACCAGTCGTACCTCAGACGCAGCTTACTGGAAAGACCAGTTTCTGATGCTGAAAGTAAGGAACGATAATTTTAACAAGACCCAAAATGTAATGGATGTTTACAAGAACTTCGTTACCGAGAAATTAGATCAAGAGTTTGATGTAGAAAAAACAGATAAAATTGACTTGTTAAACCGTTCTATGAAGTATTTTAAGGAAAAAGAAACCTTTGATATGGATGAATTTGCCAACGAGGTAATTGCAAACGAAGAAGGTATCGAGTTATTTAAAAACTATAAACAATCTTACGAAAAAGAATTTGATACGCAGATTGCGGACACCTTCGACATTTCTGATGCAGCAGTTAAAAAACAAGCGAAAGATTTCAAAAGCATACTCAAGTTAGACAAAAATTTCCATGTGTATATTCACGGCAATAAAGAATTGATAGAGAAAGAATACGATGCTGAAAAAGGGATGAATTGCTACAAACTTTACTTTAAGGAAGAGCAGTAATTTCTTACTTAGCAAAGAAGTATTATCTTTTCACGTAAAGTGTTGTTTTTTAGCGTTTAAAGATGTAGATTTAAACTAGCTGACGAGGTTGATGATGCCTAGTCAAAAGAGCTTTGAAATCAAACAACACTATTAGAGCCCAGCGAACTAACTTCGTTGGGCTTTTTTATGTTTCAGCTAGACTCAGTTTTAGAAACTTCGCAAGTCTTCATCAATCTACAAAACATACTCTTCATTAATAGGAGTAATTGGTGGTGGCGTATTTTCTTCACCCATCATTTGCAACAAGTTAATCTCGATAGTTCTTGTAATTTGATTTAAAGGAATGCCAGCAACGTTATTCTCAAACGGATCCACCAAGTTCATTCCATTGATTTGTGTAGAGACGAAAACAAAACCAATCATCCAACCCATAAAAATAGACCAAACGCCCATCTCTTGGCTAATTACTAGCGTAAATGTTACCACAAAAAGCCAGATAAAAACTTTGGTTAAATAACTGTAGGTAGTAGGAAAAACGGTATTCTTAATACGCTCACTCATGCCCATTTGATCGCTAAACCTTACCAACATCTCATTTATCTGTATAAACTTAAATCCATCTATTTGACCACTGCAAGATAGCTTTTCTAAGTCTTCAGATTGTTTTAATAGGATAGCATTATGCAGATTAGTGTGTTTTTCAATTTCTAGCCTGTCGTTTTCCTCTAGATATTTCACATAAATTAAATCTACTGTACTGCGTAAATTTGCCTTTAATGCGTATAAGAAAGCAATATGCCGACGAATCATCCTTTCTACAATTTCCTTATTTTCGTCGCTCTGAGGCACATAGCTAATCAAGCTACGAGCAAATGATCTAGAATCGTTTACTAAGCCACCCCAAACTTTTCTGGCTTCCCACCATCTATCATAAGCTTGGTTATTATTAAAACCGATAAAAAAAGCAATTGCGGTACCCAATACTGTTGGGATAATAGTTGGGATTGAAAAGTGATAGGCAATTAAATATTCGCGAACGAAATAAGCGCCCATACAAGACGCTATCATAATTAAATCTACATGCCAAGTATTTCTAATAATTCTACTTAGTCTAATGTTATTAACAAGAAGCATAGGTGTTTTTTCTGTTTGTTGGTTTCTTAACAACAAATTAGAAAAATAGTTAGATATTTTTTCAAAAATTAAACTACACGTACCAACAATCCTTTTAGGTATTCTCCCTCTGGGAAAGATAACCTTACGGGATGATCCTCTGGCTGGCAAAATTGTTTGATAATTTGCACCTCTTTACCAGCATCTAAAGCGGCCCAAGCAATAATTTGTTTGAAAGTATCGATATCTACCGCGCCAGAGCAAGAAAAAGTAGCCAGCAAACCTCCACTTTCAAGTAAAAGCAAGCCTCTTCTATTTAAATCTTTGTAAGCTCTAGCTGCTCTGTCTAAAGCAGAACGAGAAGGTGCATATTTTGGCGGGTCTAGCACCACTACATCAAACTTTTTCCCTTCATCATTAAACTGGCGCAGCTGTTTGTTCACATCGCTTTGGATAGCTACATGTTTGCTTGCATCAAATTTATTCAGGTCGATGTTTTGCTTCAGTGTTTCTATTGCTAAAGCAGAGCTATCCACAGAAGTTACCTCCGCAGCTTCTTGAGCAAATGCGTTTAGACTAAAACCACCACTGTAGCTAAAGCAGTCTAAAACTGATTTCCCTTTGGTGTAAGATGCTAAGATTTTTCTATTATCACGTTGATCGCAGTAGAAACCAGATTTTTGCCCTTCGGCGATGTTGATATGGTACAGAATTCCGTTCTCTTTCACTTCAATAAACTCAGCGGGAGTTTCGCCCCAAAGCAATCCATTTTCGGCTGTAATTCCTTCGTGCGTACGAGCAGTGGCGTCACTTCTATCGAAAATCCCCTTGGGTTGTAAAAGCTTCACCAAAACAGCGATGATGATATCTTTTGCTTTCTCTATGCCAGAACTTAAAATCTGTAAAGAAAGAAAATCTGCATAGCGGTCTACAATTAAACCAGGCAAAAAATCAGCCTCGCTAAAAATTAATCGACAAGTCGTAGTATCAGCATCGGCTAACAAATGCGCACGACCAGCGATGGCGGTTTTAATTTTTTGTTCGTACCAAGCTTCGTCAATGATAGCTTCTTCGTTCCATTCTATCAGTCGAACCGCCACACGAGATTGGTCGTTGTAGTAACCGTAAGCTAAAAAATCTCCGCTTCCATCTAACACACGCACTACATCACCATTTTCGGGTTTCCCATTCACTTTATCTAATGCTCCAGAAAACACCCAAGGATGACGTTGACGTACTGCTTTTTCTTTTCCCTTTTTTAGCTTGATTTCTACCATGTGGTAAAGATATATAAAAGTGGTCAGTTCTCAGGAAACAGTATTCAGTTAGCTTTCAAACTAAAAACATTAAAATTCTATATAGCATTTTGGCTAAAGCCAGCTACAGCTCAAAAAATCCGTCGGTTAAAACCGACGGCAATGAAAGTTTAAACTCAACTACTCATTGCTCCTGGATTAAGCAAGAAAAAGCAACGATTTAAATTAACACCTCGATAAAACCGACGGCAATGAAAAAGCATAAGCCAACCTATCATTGCCCTTGGCTTCAGCCAAGGGTATATTGAGACACAAAACTGGCTTTAGCCAAATTAAGATCTGTAGTATTGAAAATACAATCTTAAAATAAACCTTTGTGTACTTCGTGCCTTGGTGGTTTAATCTTATTTTTACAAAATGGAAGAAATCACTTGGAACGATTTTGAGAAAGTAGAATTAAGAGTTGGTACTATTATCGAAGCTTTTGAATATCCCGAAGCACGAAAACCAGCCTATAAAGTAAAAGTAGATTTTGGCGAATTAGGCGTTAAAATGAGCAGTGCACAAATCACTAAGCATTACACATTGGAAGAATTAATTGGCCGACAAATCATTGGCGTAGTCAATTTCCCTAAAAAGCAGATTGGTAAATTTATGAGCGAGTTTTTAGTGACTGGCTTGGCCGATGAGAACGGAGATATTGTACTGAGTACCGTAGAACGAAAAGTACCCAACGGAAGTAAGTTGATCTAGAGCAAGGATTAAGGAACAAGGATAAAAGACCGATACGCATAAATGCCGCATCTTTGCTCCTTGTTTTTTATTCCAAAAATATAAAGCATGAGTTTCTATAATTTCGAAGAAAACGCAAACCCGCAGCAAGAAGACGAACACTATATGCGTTTGGCTTTAAGCGAGGCAAAAAAAGCCTACGATGCGCAAGAAATTCCCATCGGTGCAATAGTAGTTTGTAAAGGGAAAGTAATTGGCAGAGGCTACAACCTTACCGAGCAACTGAATGATGTAACCGCCCATGCTGAAATGCAAGCCTTTACCGCAGCTGCACAAACCTTGGGAGGTAAATATTTAAAAGATTGCACTTTGTATGTCACCATCGAACCTTGTGTAATGTGCGCAGGTGCCAGCTATTGGACGCAAATTAGTCGTGTAGTTTACGGAGCAAAGGAAGAAAAACGTGGTTTCACCAAAGTAGGACAAAACCTTTTACACCCCAAAACGTTGTTAACTGGAGGTGTTTTGTCCGAAGAGTGCGGAAGCCTCATGTCAGCTTTTTTTCTCAATAAACGTAAATAAAGTTGACAAACATTTGAACAAAACTTAACCTATCTCTATTATATTTGTAGAGATAACATTTTAAATAACCCTTAATCATATACATTATGGCATTTGAATTACCTGCGTTAGCATACGCAACAGACGCATTAGAACCACATATCGACAAAGCAACCATGGAAATTCACCATGGCAAACACCACCAAGCTTATGTTACTAACTTAAACAAAGCTTTAGAAGGTAAACCAGAAGCTAACAATAGCATCGAAGATATCGTTAAAAACATCTCAAAATATCCAGCGGCAGTACGTAACAACGGCGGTGGTCACTATAATCACTCTTTGTTCTGGACAGTTTTAGGACCAAATAAAGGTGGCGAGCCAACTGGCGACTTAGCTAAAGCAATCAATGAAGCTTTCGGTTCTTTCGCAGAGTTTAAAACTAAAATCCAAGATGCGGGTGCAACTCGTTTTGGTTCTGGTTGGGCTTGGCTTTCTGTAGGTTCAGACAAGAAATTAGTAGTTTCTTCTACGCCAAACCAAGACAACCCTTTGATGGATGTTGCAGAAGTAAAAGGTACGCCAATCTTCGGTATCGATGTTTGGGAGCACGCTTATTACTTAAAATATCAAAACAAACGCCCAGATTATTTAGCGGCAATTTGGAACGTAGTAAACTGGGATGCAGTAGCTGAGCGTTACAAAAAAGCTTTATAGTAAGCTTTTAACATCAGGTAAATAATTCAATTTTCTTTTTTAGAAAATCAATAAAAGCGGGGCGTCGGTTAAGATAGTCCCGCTTTTCGTTTTTATCTTTTTGTTTGGCCCTACCATTCATACTTGTCATGCTGAGCTTGTCGAAGCATCTACCTACTAACGAGCAACCCTTCGACAGGCTCAGGGTGACACTAACAAAAAGGATAACCACTTCAATCAGGTTTATTTTACAAAATCCATCCTTCGAAATGTACTTTTTGCTTAATTTGGTTCATCGCTAAATTAACCTAAACATGAGGGTAAACAAAAATCTGCTACTTAAAAAAACTAACGAAGAGCTCGAAGATTATCTCAAACCAAATAAAGGCTACGTTACCGATGCCATTGAATACGCCATAGAAATTCTTAAAGATAGAGGTTACGAATTTTCGGAAGAGCAAAAGGCCTATATAGAAATTGCACTTCGACCAGAAGAAAAACATGAGGGACTGAAATACTACGCCCTTGCTTCCAATATAATTTTCGCATCTGCCATACTAGGTATGCTTAACTTTTATATCGGTATCTCCATAGATAATGAATTTTCTGTTTTTGGCGCCGTTGTATCAATAGCAGTTACCTTTATTTTTGGACTAATGGCCAGAACAGAAACCACTTGGCTTAAGTATGTCTTACTCATTTTTTCTGTATTTGGACTTTTTGCAATTCCTTTTACAGCGATGATATATCCAACAATTGCGTTAATAAATTTCGGTAAAATTATTTTAAACGTTATTGCTATTGTCTTCCTTTTTAAAGCTCCCGAACCAAAACCAAAATGGATAGACGTATTTGATCCTAACCAAATCAAAACTTTTTAAAAACGAGGTTAATATTTATAAGTAGAGTTTGGTGAGCACATCAAACTCTAGCCGCAATCTACAGGCGGGTGTCCCACTCGCACAAGCATTTTCGCTTCTAGATATTTAACAATTTTCGCAAACTATCCATTTTATAAATTTTTCTTAAATTGCAGGTTCAAAAGTAAACTCACAATGAAAAAGTTTTTATCTGCTCTTTTCCTTTTTACAGTAATCGCTATCTCTGCATTGGCGCAACCAAAAATGCCTACACCAGAAGAATTGGCAAAAAAGAATGTGGATGAGTTAGAAACACGCTTAAAGCTTACCGCTACGCAAAAAAGTGTAATCTACAATTACGCCTACAATATGGCTAAAGAGCAAGTAGTTTTAATGAAAAAACAACAAGCAACTGGTTACGATGATGAAGAAGTAACTAAAATCTACCGTTTAAGCAACGAAACCAATAAAAATATTAAAGCAGTTTTAAAACCTGAACAGGCTTTAGAATATGATAAAATTATAGAAGAACGTTTAGCTGGTATCGACCCTAAAAAGAAAAAGAAGAAGAAAAAAGGGGAAGAAGAAGAAAAAGTAGTTGGCATTGAAGGCTTAAAATCAGTGAAAGCTGGTCAGCCGTGAGCTTACAACTCTTAGATTATCTTTTCACCATTGTACATCTGCTCATCATTGGAGCAAATCTTTTCGCTTGGATATGGCCTAAAACCAGAAAAATCCATCTCTACATTGTTGGCATCACCTTATTTTGCTGGATAGTATTAGGCATTTGGTACGGCATCGGCTATTGCCCAGTTACCGATTGGCAATGGGAGGTGAAAACCAAATTAGGGGAAACCAATCTTCCACACTCCTTCGTTAAGTACTACCTAGACAAAATTTCTGGCAAAAACATTTCAGACACTACCGTCGATGTCATCACTTTAATCTCGTTTTCGGCAGCGATCATCTGTTCTATAAAAATCAACTTTTTTAACAAAAGACAAACCAGTTAACACTCATGAGATTTCTAAAAATAGTTGCACTACTTTTTTGTTTCATCACAGGTAAAGTCGCTGCGCAAACAGTTGAAATTCCTTTCGAATTAACGAATTATAACAACATTGCAATCAATACTGTACTTAACAAAAAAGACACGGTTAAGCTGATGTTTCATTTGGCGGCATCTTCGGTAACACTAACAGAAGAAGCACTACAAAAAATCAACAGTATTAAATTTGAAAGAACCGATAGTGTAAATAGTTGGGGCGGTTCGGGAAATACATCGAGATTCAGCAAAAGCAACGAATTACAAATTGGCAGCTTAGTTTGGAAAAATACACCGATTTGGGAGAACAAAAATTCTGGTCAAAATACAGGTGGCAAATTTGGGCTAGACTTATTTAAAGGAAAAATCATTAGCATCGATTTTGAGAAGAAAATCATCAGCATTAGCGAAGAACTTCCAAAAAACATCAAGAAATATCAAAAGTTAAATATCGACTACAAAGACGACATGATGTTTGTAGCCGCTAATTGTGAAGTTGGTGGAGCCTCCATTGCCAATAAATTTTTAATCCATTCTGGTTATGCTGGTTCAATTTTGTTTGATGACCAGTTCTCCAATGCAAATAAACTATCAGACCGACTTAAAATTACTAGTGAAAAACAGTTGAAAGATTCTTATGGCAATGTTTTAAAAACCAAAAAAGCAATTTTATCAAACTTCGCTTTAGGCAATTTCAATCTTAAAAATATTCCGGTGGGCTTTTTTGATGGCGCAATGGGTCGTCAGAAAATGAGTGTATTGGGCGGCGATATTTTAAAGCGTTTTAACATCGTTATCGATGCCAAACGTGAGTTCATTTACCTTAAGCCAAATAAATTGAAAAATGCAGCTTATTTGGATGTTTAAACATTAAATCCCAACTACATCCTTTTTCTTTCTATTTTTCATCCCTTTGGGAATAAGCGCCAAAACTTCCTCTTTTAACGCATTTAGCATTTTCTTTTTCACGAAGCTTTTGTGCGTTACCAAACTGATCTCTCGCACTGGTTCTGGCGACCTAAAGTAACGTACCTTATTCAGTTGTTTGGTATTTAAATCATGCAGCGAAAGTTCAGGCAAAAGTGTTGTTCCATCGTTTACATCCACCATTCTAATTAATGTTTCTACACTTCCGGTGTTGTAAGTTAAAGCCTGTAGCTTATTGTTTTTGGTAGACCTGCAAATGTTCAACACCTGCGAGCGCATGCAATGTCCTTCGTTTAGCAACCAAATATTTTCCTCTTCAAAATCTTCGGCATCGATGGTTTTCTTCTTGTAAAGTTTACTGTTCTTACTCACGTAACCCACAAAGGTTTCGTAATACAAAGGTTGCTCGCTAATGTTGGCGTCAACCAGTGGCGTGGCTAAAATACCACAATCAATTACGCCTGTTTTTAAATGATGAATGATGTCTTCTGTAGTGTCCTCCCAAATCATCAGCTTTAAATCTGGATATTTGGCTAACATCGAAGCAATCACTTCTGGCAATAAATACGGAGCAATAGTTGGGATGATGCCGATTTTTAATTCTCCAGTAATGTCTTGCTCTTGGTCGCTAATGATTTCCTTAATCTTACTGTTTTCTTGCAATACAATTCTAGCTTGCTCAATAATTTGTACACCAATTTCTGTAGGCGTTACTGGCTGCTTACTCCTATCAAAAAGCTTTACGCCGAGAAAGTCTTCCAACTTCTGTATCTGCATACTTAACGTTGGCTGCGTTACAAAGCACTTTTCTGCGGCGCTTACAAAACTTCTGTAAGTATCTACCGCAACAATATATTCGAGCTGAACGAGGGTCATATAGCTAAAATTGATATCATATTTATTCAGCTATAAACTTAGATAATATCACCTCCTAAACAAAACTTTATTTGATGATTTAAATAATGCAACCATTAAGGAATGAAGAATAATTAAGACTGAACTTAACTCCTTAATGGTTGAGCGCTTTTTATTGTACCGTATACTCTTTACTTTGTATAGTGTGTGCACTGAAATAACCGATAGCTCCGCCTTTAATATTACTTACTGGATTGGCTGGCGCAGCGCTATCGCCACCACCTTGGGCTCCGTTATCTACACTAAACCAATATTTGTAAACGGGTTCGTCAATGGTTAAAAACTCCAACTTAATTCTATCACCTTTTTTAAGCTTACTTTCATCATCAAATTCATAAGGAAATATCGTTTGATTTACTGTTTTTCCGTCTGTAAATTCATCATTTGTAGCCATGATAGATTTGGTATAAACCCCATTTTTATACTCTATGAACCGATAGAAATTTTTCACTCCTATTGGATCCGTATATTTCACGTGTGTAAACAACCGAGGGCCATCAAATAAATTTAACTCATAAGGATAAACATCTTCCAAGGGAACCACAGCAGGCATTATGCAGGTTGAAGTGAATGTTTGTCCCCCAACTATTATTCTAAGCTTGTAGGTTTGTGTTGGCATACCTTTCAAAGTGGCATGCGTATATACGCCTTTTGGCATTTCTACTAATCGAGTCATGTTGCCGCCTTGATCTTCAACTTCTACTATTGCGTTAGCCACACCAATAAAATCATTTGAACTAGCATAACTTTTAGTTTTGCTAATCAACACACGTGCTCCAGCCTCACGATTTGTTAAATTGGCCTCTATCACATACTTTTCTGCTGCAGTATCTAAGTTCAATTCAATTACTTCCTCACAAGAAGAAAGCATAAAAAACATTGAAAAAAGAGCAATAATATATTTAAAATTCTTCATGCGTATCGGCTATTTAAATTTGAAATTGTAAGAAATTGATGGTAGAAATTGGAATAAGGTAGTACGCACCACTTCTGTTTTGGAAGGATCATTTTCTGCTTCGCGGAAGTTAATCGAGTAAGCATTTTTTCTACCGTAGGCATTATACAAACTAAAGGATAGTTCAGAACTGTAATTCTTTCTTTCCCTTAACTGCAAATTAGCACCCAAGTCCAATCGGTGGTAAGAGGGCATACGGTACATATTTCTATCGGTAAAGTAAAAAAATGTTTGCCCGTCCATATTGTATTTCCCCGTTGGAAAGGTAATAGCATCGCCAGTGTAATAAACCCACGAAGCATTCAGATTCCATTTTTTATTCAGCTGATACGAACCCACCAAAGCGATTTCATGCGTACGATCTTGACGGGCGTTGTACCAATTACCTTCATTAATTCCATCTATTTGTCGTTCTGTTTTAGAAAGCGTGTAACTTAACCATCCTGTAAAATCACCTTTCTTTTTCTTGAACAAAACTTCTAAGCCGTAAGCCCTACCTATACCATATAAAAGTTGTGTTTCGATATTATCCGAGTTAAACGTTTCGGCTCCATCTCTATAATCAATCTGATTATCCATAGCCTTGTAATAACTTTCTACGTTCAATTCAAATGCATTATCAAATAAATTTCTGTAGTAACCTACCGCAAATTGATCAGAAACTTCTGGTTTTACCATTAGTGAACTTGGCAGCCACTTATCGCTCGGGCGACTAGAAGTTGAGTTGGAAATCATATGCATATTTTGTGCATTTCTCACGTACGAAGCCTTTAAAGAACTCTGCTGATTTAGCAAATAACTCAATGACAAACGAGGCTCTAAATTGAGGTAGGTTTTTACAACATCTCCTTTTTTATAGAAGGTAGAATTAAGGATATCTCCCTCTGGGCTTACCGTTAGGAAATCTCCACCACCTAAAACACTAAAGCCTGTTAAACGCAAACCAAAACCAATGTTAAGTTTTTCGGATGCTTGCCAATCGCTCGATGCAAAAAGTGCATTCTCCAAAGAAAATCTTTCCTGATAGTTTACTGGATTATAACTAGAAGCACCTTCTGAGGTAATCTCTCCAGGTGTAACCGTGTGATAAATCGAGTTAAAACCAAACTTCACTAGGTTTTTATCTGAAGCCTGCCAAAAAAAGTTTTGTTTTAGTCCCCAATCTTTTAACTGGGAAAAGATACGTACATTATCAATACCTGTATTAACTTCTATTTTATTTTGATAGCTAGTATATGATGCTGTTGTGGTTGAGTTCAGCTTTTCTGAAAAAATATGCTTCCATTGTGCACTTGCAATTCCATTTCCCCAGCTTAATCCAAACGTTTTTGCTAAGCCTAATTTATCGCTTCCCAAATAACCCGAAAAGCTCAATTTATTATTATCTCCTAACTGAAAATCGGCTTTACCATTTACATCGTAAAAATACATGGTGTTTTGGTTGATAGCGCTATCTGGCGAAAGACGTATCAAAGCATCAACATAAGTTCTTCTACCCGAAATAATGAAGGAAGATTTGTTCTTTTGTATCGGCCTTTCCAAAGTGAGCTTAGAGGAAATTAGACCGATACCGCCCGAAGCAGAGAACTTTTCGGTATCTCCTTGTCGCATTTTAATATCTAGTACAGAAGATAACCTACCACCAAATTGCGATGGCATGCCTGTTTTGTAAACCGTGATGTCATCTACAGCATCTGGATTAAAAGTGGAAAAAAAACCTAATAAGTGCGCTGCATTATAAACAGGCACATCGTCCATCAATATCAAATTCTGATCTGATGAACCTCCACGAACATAAATACCAGCACCGCCTTCGCCTGCAGACTTAATTCCTGGCAAAAGCTGAATGGCCTTTAAAACATCGCGTTCGCCGAAAATGAGCGGAATGTTTTTAATGGCTTTCATGCTCAATCGTTCTGCGCCCATTTGCGGACTAGCCAAACTGCGGTCGTCTCTGGCAGTAGAAATTACAATTTCATCCAGATTATTGGCACTATCTTCTAGCTCGAAATTGAGGGTTATATTTTTGGACACTTTCACCGTTTTTCGTAGGGTTTTCATCCCAACGGCACTGATTACGAAAGTATAATTCCCAGCTTTCAATTCCACTTCATAATTACCCAAACTATCAGCCATAACATTTCGCTTTGCTTCAACAATGTTGATGGTTGCCGCTTCTATTTGGCTATCGCCAGATTTTACTTGGCCAGAAATTTTAAAAGTTTGTTGCCCGAAAGCACTGTTTAGAAAAAAGAGACTAAGAAAGAATAAGACGAGCTTAAGATGATTTGATGTCATTTACGTATCGGAATTTTACAATATTGATAATGGATTTTAAGGATATGGCAATGGAAAAGAGGTTACCTGTATATAATCCTTAATTTTTTCGCAAGTTAAATAGAATGAAAGCATTTATATCTTAAGGAAAAGTTAAATTTTAAACTTTAGACCACATTTCTCCTGAATAGTTACTTGATATAAAGAACGGAATAGACAATTAAATCTTACTTTTGTGCTTTAATTTTTAATTGTGGGAAAAGACAAACTCAGAAAATTTGCGGAAATAAACACCTTTCCAAATGTGTATCAGTTAGATGAAGCAAAAGTATTGAAAGGCAATTGGGGAAAAACGCACTTCAAAAATGAAAACCCAGTAGTGCTAGAATTGGCTTGCGGAAAAGGAGAGTATTCGGTTGGATTGGCCAGACTTTTTCCAGAAAAAAACTTTATTGGTATAGACTTAAAAGGTAACCGCATTTGGCGTGGTGCAAGAACTGGAGTTGATGAGGACATTCCAAACCTTGCTTTTTTACGCATCCAAATTGAGGATTTGCTGGATTATTTTGGAGAAAACGAGATTGATGAAATCTGGATTACATTTGCAGATCCACAACCTCAAATCAGCAGAGAAAAAAAGAGATTAACTTCTCCCAATTTCTTGGCAAAATACAAACCTTTGTTACGTGAAGGTGGCAAAATCAACCTAAAAACAGATAATGATGGTTTGTATAGCTACACTAAGGAAAAGGTAGCGGAACTGGGTTTAGTAACCCATAAAGATACCGACCATCTATATCAATCTGATTTGGCGGATGAAGTGCTTTCCATTAAAACACATTACGAACGCATCTACCTTAAAAACGATAAAAACATTAACTATATTCAGTTTTCGTTTAGCTAAAACATTATCGTCATGCTGAATTTATTTCAGCATCTGCTTGAAAAGATCCTGAACTAAATTCAGGATGACGGAAAGGAGTAAAATGGATACCAATTTCTATGAACAGGTTTTCGAAGTGGCAAGGTTAGTTCCAAAGGGACGTGTTACTTCTTATGGGGCAATTGCCAAGGCTTTAGGTGTTGCCAATTCATCAAGAATGGTGGGGCATGCCATGGCTTACGCTGGTCAGGCTAGTCCGAAAGTACCAGCACATAGAATTGTGAATAGTAGTGGGCTGCTTACCGGCAGATTTCATTTCACTCCACCGACATTAATGAAAGAGTTGTTAGAGAAAGAAGGAATTACTGTAGTTAACGATAAGATAAAGAATTTCAAGCAGGTATTTTGGGATCCATTGCAGGAACTTTAATGGTCGGTTTGTTGATCGGTTTTTCAGTTGTTTAGTCAGCTTGGCCTCCAAAAAACCAAAACCCAAAAAACTAACAAACTAAATAAAAATGGGAAAATTAGCAGAAGAATTTAACGACTACCGCTCAAAAATGAACGAGCGAGTAATGGAAACCGCCAATACTAACATTAAACGTTTTTTTGCGCTAGATACCACTTCTTACGCAGAAGGCGCATTAAACGTAAAGACTAAAGAAATGCTCGGGTTAGTGGCCTCGATGGTTTTAAGATGCGATGATTGTATTAAATATCACCTAGAAAAATGCTATAACGAAGGCGTAACTAATGAAGAACTTAACGAGGTTTTCATGATTGCCAATTTGGTTGGTGGTTCTATCGTCATCCCTCATTACCGCAGAGCTGTTGAGTTTTGGGATGATTTGCAGAAGTAGTTGATTAACTACCAAGACACAAAGAGCACTAAGAAATTGTTATGATGAGCAAGCCAATTGTCACTATTGAATATTGCCCAAAATGTGGCTGGATGTTACGTTCTGCTTATTTCGCTCAAGAGTTATTGACCACTTTCTCCGAAGAACTTGGTGGTGTAACCTTAAAGCCTAGCGAAACGAGTGGCACATTTTTGATTTCCGTGAATAATGATTTGATTTTCGATAGAAAAACAGAAGGTCGTTTCCCAGAAATTAAAGAGTTGAAGCAATTGGTTAGGGATATCGCTTGCCCAGATAAATCTTTGGGACATTCGGATAGATAGTTTAAACCATTAAGGATTTAAAAGACATGCAGACTTACGAAGTTTTTAAACGGCGAGCCCTCAACTTTACCGAAAAAACAATAGCGTAGAAAAGTTAAACTTCGTAAGTCTCCAACAATCGTAAATCTAAAATCGTAAGTTACTTTACTGATTCGTTGTAGGATTTTACTAAAGCAACCAGCATTTTTTCATCAAAATATTCAGTTGCTTTGATACTTTCTGTTAAACCCTCATCTCCGGTAAGTTTGGCCAATAGAAGATTTTTTGTTGCTGAAGTTCTAGAGCCATCGGCAGCAATTTCTTGCATTGGTCCAGTACCTGGTTTTTCAATGAAATAGAATAGTTTTGCTTTTGGAGGTGCTCCAGCTGGTCGTTCAGCACCACCACCTCTATTTCCACCCAAATTGACACTTACACCACCTCCTAAGCCGCCGCCCATTCCACCACCAGTTCCCATGCCAACTCCAAAAGTAGGACGAGCCTTTACACGTGGCTGCACAGGCTCATCAACACCAGAAGTGCCACCTACTGCGTATAAATTTACTTTCCCACCTTCTACTAACCTAAAAAACTTTACTGCCGCTTTTTTACCCACAATGTAAGGTTTGCTTTCGTAAGTATCGCCATTCCAAAGAAACGACTTGATATCTTTTGCCTTATATTCCTTTAATCCCTGCTCTTCAATTTGTATAAAAACAGATTCGTAATTGGTGCCTTTAATTTCTCCACGAACAAAATTGCCCTCGCTAATTAATACCGCATCTTGGGCTTTTGCAGTAAAAACCATTAAACAAATAACGACTATCAATTTCAAAATTTTCATATTCAAATTAACGGAAAATAACGTAGTATTGTTATACCTATAACATTTATTAACATCTCAATCCTATGAAAGAATCGCTCCAAAATTTCTATCTGTTTCTTAAGAAACCAAGTTTAATTAAGCAGTCGAAAGATAAAAAACTGCTTGCGACAGATTTTACAGCACTATTTATAATTGACTTTACCTTTACAGTCTTATTATTTTCTGTATTTGGAATATTACTGCATTTCGATATTATTAAAGAATACGAAGGAATTGACATTTTCAAGGAATATGGTGCTTTAGGTACATTATTTATAGCCTGTATTATCGCACCAGTGTTAGAAGAAACTATTTTCAGGTATCATTTAAGAGACCTAAATGGCGCAATATATTTTATTTTTATATCTATTGGAATATTAATTATTTCGCAAATAGATGGGATAGGTTCTCAATTTGCTACTATTGTACTCGCTTTAGTCATCGCAGTTTCGGTCATCGAATTTTTAAAGAAAAAAGGGAGATTTTATTCTGCTAAGTTTTGGAAAAAGACTTATCCGTTCTTATTCTATTATACCTCTTTTATTTTTGGGCTGGTACATTTAAGTAACTATAATGGATTAACTGTAAGCGACCCAAGCTTCGTATTTTACATCGCTTCGCAAACAGTTGGAGGATTAGGGCTTGGCTATCTTCGCATCAAATATGGTTTGGTGTACAGCATGCTCTTCCACGCATTCTTTAATTTAGTTTGGGTGCTGTTCGCAATTCTTTTCCCTTAGTTATTTTCAATTTATCGTTACCTTTATCATCTGTCTTAAATATCAAATACGATTAAGCAAATGAGCAAAAAAAAACTTTTCCTTTTAGACGGGATGGCGTTAATATACCGAGCGCATTTCGCATTGAGCAAAAACCCTCGTTTTACCTCAACAGGCGTTAATACTTCTGCTGTAATGGGCTTTACCAATACTTTGTTAGAAGTACTTAAAAAGGAAAAACCAAGTCATATCGCGGTAGTTTTTGATACCGAAGCACCAACCGAAAGACATACAGAATTTGTAGCGTACAAAGCCCATCGAGAAGCTATGCCAGAAGATTTATCTAAGGCGCTTCCATATATTTTTAGGCTAATAGAAGGCTTTAACATTCCGGTAATTACCAAAGATGGCTATGAAGCCGATGACATTATTGGAACGCTTGCCAAAGAAGCCGAAAAAGCTGGTTTCCAAGTGTACTGCATGACACCAGATAAAGATTTTGCTCAATTGGTTTCTGATAATATTTTCATTTACAAACCTGCCCGCATGGGTAACGAAATGGAAATTTTGGGCGTACCTGAAGTTTTGGCAAAGTGGGAAATTGAAAACGTGTTGCAGGTAATTGATATTTTAGGTTTATGGGGCGATGCCGTAGATAATATTCCTGGGATTCCTGGGATTGGCGAGAAAACTGCTAAAGCTTTAATTAAGCAATACGGCAGTATGGAAAACATTATTGCTAATAGTCACGAACTTAAAGGAAAGCAGAAAGAAAACGTAGAAAATTTTGCTGAGCAGGGATTGATTTCTAAGAAATTGGCTACAATTATTCTAAATGTTCCGGTAGAATTTAACGAACAAGAGCTTTTACTTGAAGAACCAAATAGGGAGTTGCTAGAACCTCTATTTGCAGAAATGGAGTTTAGAACCATTGGCAAACGTGTATTTGGCGATGGTTTTAGCGTGAACGAGAGCAAGACCAACGGGCAGCAAGATTTGTTTGGAAATCCTTCCAAAAAAGAAGTTGAAAATCAACCCTCATTATTTGATACACCAATCGATGCCAAAAACATTGATAACACCCCACACGATTATCAGTTAATAGCTACACCAGAAGCGAGAAAAATACTAATTGACCTTCTATTACAGCAAAGCCGAATCTCGTTTGATACGGAAACCACTGGTACAGATGCAAATTTTGTGGACTTGGTAGGTTTGTCTTTTTCAATTGAAGCAGGTAAGGGATATTACATTCCAACACCTCAAAACAAGGAAGAAACTCAGGCTATTTTAGAAGAATTTAGACCAGTTTTTGAAAGCGAAAACATCATTAAGATTGGTCAGAATATTAAGTACGACATGTTGGTGCTTAAGTGGTACAACATTGATGTAAAAGGCGAGTTATTTGACACCATGTTGGCACATTATCTGATTGATCCAGATACCCGACACGGGATGGATGTACTTTCGGAAAACTATTTAGGTTATACCCCTATTTCTATTACATCTTTAATTGGAGCTAAGGGTAAAAACCAGTTAAATATGAAAGATATTCCAGTAGAAAAAGTGATTGATTACGCTGCCGAGGATGCCGACGTAACTTTGCAACTGGCGAACATTTTCGAACCGATGTTACTAGAAAGAAATGCGACTAAGCTTGCTACGGAAATCGAAAATCCTTTGATCTATGTGCTGGCAGATATGGAAAAAGAAGGTGTTAGAATTGATGCTGAAACTTTGGCTACTTATTCGGCACAGCTACAGGAAGAAATTTCTAAAGCAGAGCTGAATGTTTACGAAAAAGCAGGATTAAAGTTCAACTTGGCTTCGCCAAAGCAACTGGGCGAAGTGCTTTTTGACCATCTAAAATTAGATCCAAAAGCGAAGAAAACTAAAACTGGTCAGTATCAAACTGGCGAAGACGTGCTAACTGCATTAGCTAACAAAAGCGATATCGTTCAGGATATTTTAGATTTCCGCCAGATGCAGAAACTGAAATCTACTTATGTAGACGCCTTGCCTTTGTTGGTAAACCCGAGAACTGGTAGAGTGCATACGAGCTATAATCAGGCTGTTGCCGCAACAGGCAGATTGAGCTCTAACAACCCGAACTTACAGAATATCCCTATTAAAACCGATAGAGGAAGAGAAGTGAGAAAGGCGTTTATTGCCAGAGATGAAAATCACATCCTTTTATCTGCCGATTATTCGCAAATAGAACTGAGGATTATCGCGGAAATCAGCAAGGAGGCAAATATGTTAGACGCCTTTTTAAATGGCATCGATATTCACACCGCAACCGCAGCTAAAGTTTACGGAATAGGTATTGATGAGGTAACTTCTAACCAACGTAGAAATGCGAAAGCAGTAAACTTTGGCATCATCTATGGCCAGTCTGCTTTTGGTTTATCACAGAATTTAAACATTCCACGTAAAGAAGCTGCCGAAATTATCGAACAATATTTCACACAATATCCTGGCATTAAAAACTACATGAGCGATACGATGAATTTTGCTCGTGAGAATGGTTACGTAGAAACGATTATGGGTCGTCGTAGGTACCTAAGAGATATCAACTCGGCGAATATGACCGTGAGAGGCTACGCAGAGCGAAATGCCATCAATGCGCCAATACAAGGTTCGGCAGCAGATATGATCAAGATTGCGATGATTAATATCCACAAAGATATGAAAGCTCAAAAATTGCAATCGAAAATGACTATGCAAGTGCATGATGAGTTGGTGTTCGACGTAATTAAGAGTGAAAAAGAGGCGATGAAAGAAATCATTACCAATAGAATGAAAACCGCCATTAAAACCGAAGTGCCTATTGAGATAGAAATTGGTGAAGGTGTAAATTGGCTAGAGGCACATTAGAAATAATCCCGTCATTGCGAGGCACGAAGCAATCTCAAGAAAAGAAAATGTTTTAAGATTGCTTCGTACCTCGCAATGACGACTAAAGAAAATAAAATGAAAAAACTAACGCTTATCTTATTAATTGCTTTTGCCAAAATCGGCTTTTGCCAAAATGTACAGCAAGACACCACAATTATCTACAATAGTCCGATGTACCTCAAAGACCCCGTACGCTCTAAATGGCAACCGAAAGTTAAACATGTGGGAGGATTTTACCAGGTTTCATTTTATGATAAAAAAGATGTACTTAAAGAAATCATTAGTTTTGAAGACAGAGATTTGACCATAAGAAAAGGGCCATATTCATCTTATAACGGTAAGAATACTAGAGATACTGGCTCTTATGACAAAGGACACAAACATGGTGAGTGGATTAATTACGGAACGACAAATGATGAACAAAAAATTAGAAGAATTGAAAACTACTATTATGGCAAATTAGATGGCAAATTCACAGAAAACTGGACGAGCCAAGAAATAAAAGAGCAGGGAAATTACGAAAACGGCAGGAAAATAGGAGAATGGAAGCTTTTTTACAAAGACGGTAAACTTGCAGGTAAAGAGATTTACGATGTATATGGAAAGAAAAGTACTGTCGAGTATTTTTTTAAAGACGGAAGCGCTGCTAAATATGAAGATCTATTTTCGAAGCCAAGTTTTGACGGGGGAATGCAGGCTTTTTACAGGTATTTATCGTCTGAAATGAAATATCCTAAACAAGCGGCAAAAGATAGAATTTCAGGGACTGTTTTTATTCGCTTTACAGTAACAAAAGATGGAAGTGTGGAAGATGTAGAGGCAATAAAATCTCCCGACTTCGATTTGTCTAACGAGGCAATAAGGATAATTGAAAAATCTCCGAAATGGATTCCAGGTAAAGACTTTGGCGAAACTTTAAATGTTAAATACAATATGCCCATTAAGTTTTCTCTTCGATAAATCGGCCATTTGCGTTTTACAAAAGAGGCGCCCACGGACAAGAACGCTAAAGATTGAGACTTACGAAGTTTAAAAACCTCGTAAGTCTCTCAGAATAATTAAGACAAAGCAATGGTTTCGCCGATAGCTGGCAACAACAATGTTTTCTGCGCTCTTTTGAAAGTTTCCAGTGCAAAATCCTTGTCGATTGCAATAACAGGAAACGAATCATAATGCACGCCTATTACTTTTGAGCAATTTACATACTCAGCAGCAATCACTGCATCATCTGGATCCATTGTATAATTACCTCCAATCGGAAGAATCGCATATTCTAACTGATATAATTCAGCTAGTAATTTCATGTCTAAGGTTAAACCCGTATCTCCAGCAAAATAAATCTGCGTACCATCAACATCTAATACAAAACCCGCGGGATTACCTCCATAAGAACCATCTTGTAAGCTGCTAGAATGCGTTGCAGTAACCATTCTTACCGTTCCGAAATCAAATTTAAATTTACCAATATTCATATCGTGGATATTGGTAACACCTTGTTTTTGTAACCAACCAGCAATTTCTGGCATACAAATCACTTTGGCGTTGGTTCTTTTGGCGATGTCAACTAAATCTGCAACATGATCTCCATGACCGTGACTTACCAAAATATAATCAGCTTCAATTTTAGAAACATCAATGTCTTTGGCTAAAGGATTTCCGCTAATAAAAGGGTCAAATAACAACTTAACAGAAGAGGTTTCTAGCAAGAAACACGACTGACCGTAATACGTATATTTCATAACGATATATTTTATTGTCCAAATAAACCACCTAAACCGCCCAACATGTCTTTTGTTGCAGCTTGCATTTCTACAGCGCTTACTTGCTCTGCTTGTGCCAATGCTTTATTCACTGCCGCTTGCAAAAGCTCTTCTAGCTCTTCCTTATCAGATTGCTCATAAAACTCATCCGAAATGGTAATTGCAGTAATTGCCTTATTTGCAGTAGCAGTAACTTTAATTGCACCACCTTCTACCTCACCAAATACCGAAATAGTATCTAATCTCTTTTTTATTTCTTCGGCCTTGCCTTGCGCTGCCATTAATTTATCAAACATATATTTTCTTTTGAATGCTCTAAAATACAAAAAACCCTCTAGTTAAACTCAGAGGGTTTTGTATTGGTTTTAAAATTTTATAATTATTTTACTTGTTGATGCCCGTAATTTGCAGTTCAACCCTTCTATCATTTTTTTCTCCTTTTCCAAGCGGAAAGTTCCCCATCATTCCTTTGTAAGCTAGTCGGTGTTCATCTACGCCATTTTTAATAAGGTAATCGTAGACCGCTTTTGCTCTTGCTTGAGATAAATTTAATTCTCCAGTTACAAAATCTTTAACATCTTTTCCTGGTGGATTACAACAGATATGGCCCAGAATAGCGATATCATATTGTTTTTTATCTTTAATGATATTTGTTATTTTTTCTAATACTGGAATAGATTCTTTAAGAAGTATCGACTTACTATTTTCAAAAAGTACATTTTCTAGGATAATTTTATCGCCCACCTTAAGTGTATTTGGCAGTATAGAGTTATCAATTCTCAGGTTTTTCTTCACATATCCAATTACCAAATCTACTCGCCTATTATTGATTCGTTGCTTGTTTACATTACTAGGCTCAATAAGGTCTATCTTTCCATTCCCCGTTAACACCTTAACTTTCTCTGTATTGATTTCATGTTGCTCAAGCAGCTCCTTAATGTGATTAGCCCTATTTACAGACAGCACATCATTGTAACCTTTTCCTCCACGATCATCACAATAGCCAATAATAGATATAGAAACAATATCTACAGAATCCAGTTCGCTCAAAAATTGTGAAAAGACTTTCTTCTGTTGCGCATCCAATACTCTTATATTCGTATCAAAAAAGAAACTGGCTATCTTTTTTTTCTGCGCATAAACTGGACTTATTAAAAGTGAGATTGAAAATAGGATCAGTATAAAACCCTTTCTTAACATGGCGTTTTTCATTTGGTATTTAAAGTTAGAAAAACTTAACCCTTAATAAGAATTAACGAAGCACTTCTTTAAACACCACAGGAGTAAGGACTTATTTAGCCCTTTCGTACTGTTTAGGCCAAGAGACATCTACTCCCAATTGTTTTGCTGCCTGTAATGGGAAATACGGATTTCTCAGCAGTTCGCGGGCCATGAAAATCAAGTCGGCTTGGTTTTTCTCTAATACTTCTTCTGCTTGCTCAGCTTCGGTAATTAAGCCAACGGCACCAGTTAAAATAGCGGCTTCTTGTTTAATCGCTTCTGCAAATTTCACTTGGTAATTTGGTGCCACCGGAATTTGTTGCTCTCTAGCCAGTCCACCAGTTGAAGTATCAATCACATCCACACCTTTTTCTTTTAAGATTTTAGAAAGTTGAACAGACTCTTGTTCATTCCAACCTCCATCAACCCAATCCGTAGCAGAAATACGCACAAATAAAGGATTTTCGCTAGGCCAAACTTCTTGCACCGCAGCAACTACTTCTAACAAAAGCCTGATTCTGTTTTCGAAACTTCCTCCATATTCATCGGTACGTTGGTTACTTAAAGGAGATAGAAATTGATGTATCAAATAGCCATGTGCAGCATGCACTTCCACTACTTTAAAGCCAACCTCTAAAGCTCGTTTAGTAGCTGCTTTAAAATCCGCTTTCACTTTTTCAATCCCTGCTGCATCTAAAGCAATTGGCATTTTATCTTTCGGATTAAACTGAATTGCACTAGGCGCAACCGTGTCCCAACCACCTTTTTCCTCATTAACCTGCGCAGGGTTTTCCCAAGGAATATCGAAACTTGCTTTCCTGCCTGCATGAGCTAACTGGATTCCTGAAACAGAACCATTCTCGTGAATAAAATCTACAATCTCTTTTAGCTTCGCTTTGTGCTCGTCTTTCCAGATACCTAAATCTACAATAGAAATTCGTCCTTCTGGGGAAACTGCAGCGGCTTCGGTGATGATTAGTCCGGCGCCACCAACAGCTCTACTACCTAAATGCACTAAGTGCCAATTGTTTGCAAAGCCATCAACAGAAGAATATTCGCACATTGGCGAAACCACAATGCGGTTCTTTAACACCACATTTTTTATCTGTATAGGGGAAAATAATATCGACATATCTAAATTTTTAACACAAATTAACGGAAGGTTCCTTTTGCATCAGTATCTCCAATTCGAATATGACCTTTCAGCGACTGATATTCCTTATTTACCGATACTCATTTGAAATGATATGGCCAATGCTTTATGTTTGATTCATTAATAAGCACTTATAAATTCCTTAATAGTTTAAGCGGGCAAAATGTGGATGCATGGAACCCGCTTTTTTTTAGTATTACAACTTATCTACTGGCATATATCCCAATACAATTTCGTCTTCTGGCAAACCATCCATAGGTGTAAAAACCAATTGATATTTCGACTTCATTTCTTCAGGTAATACCTCCTCAATTTCAAAAACATCATCTACGTCTACACCATACTTATCATCAATATGTGGACTAAAAAATTGCTTAAAGAACTCGCTCTCCTTAGCGTTTTTAGTGGCTATAGCTTTATCTTCAGCTACCATCAACATTTTATAGTGCAACTCCTCAAAAACATTGCTTTGATATCCACCTAAATTCATAAAAAACAAGTGCTTTGCTGATTCAATGGCCGTACTCTTCTCTACCACATCTACTTTATAACCATTCACATGATTAACAATTCGATAGGCATCTAAGTGGATTTTACCGTTAGCTTCAGGCCAAAACTCATTAATTGCAGGCACCAATTCCCTTACTTCATTGGCAATGGCGAAGAAAATATCATGTTGTTCGGTGTGCCTGCCTTTTGGCTTACAACCCAATAAAATCATAAATAACTTTGGATTTGTCATGTGTTTTTGAATTTTGCCATAGATGCACAGATTATCTTTCTTTCAATATTTAAATTATCTATTTTCAAATCTGTGCATCTGTGGCTTCTTTATTAACAGAAGCATAAAGTTAAGCTAAAACAAAAACATTTATCTTCACGTTTTAAGAAGAAATCTACATACCATGCCTATTAACCAACTCCCACCAGATGGCGGAATGCTTTACACGGAAACCAACATGGCTCAGCTTTTTCCAGAGCCATTAAATGCCGTTACTGCAGTATTGTTTTTATTCATTGCCATTTTCTGGACCATTAAAATCAAGGGAAATTTCAAAGCTAATCCGTTTTTAACCTATTGCTTAATCTTACTTTACATAGGCGGAATAGGAGGAACTGTTTATCATTCCCTTCGTCAATGGTCTGTTTTTATCATGATGGACTGGCTGCCGATTATGCTACTCTGCGTATCGGCGGGCATCTATTTTCTTGCGCAGAGCACCCGATGGTATTATGCCGTTTTAATGGTTTTCGGCTATGCCGGATTACAATTTGCGCTTCGGGATTTGCTAACTGCAGAAAATGCCCATCTTTTCATCAACATCAATTACGCGATGATGGCACTTTTGGTTTTGGTGCCGGTTTTAATTCATCTCATCTACACTAAATGGAAAGCAGGTAAGTGGGTTGGTTTTGCATTGTTATCCTTCGCTTTTGCACTTACTTTTCGCATAGCTGATAAATGGGAATGGGTAAGTTTTGGAACACATTTCTTATGGCACAGTTTCGGTGCAATAGCTACTTACTGCATGTTCAACTACATCTATCTCACCCAACAAAAAAGAACTGAATTGTCAGCCACGGTTTAAAAAGTTAAAATTCGTATTTTGAGCACATGAAGATTTTATTTTTCTCTGCCAAGCCCTACGACCGTCAATTTTTCGAAAAAAGTAATGAAAGCTACGGCTTTGAATTAGAGTTTTGGGAAACGCATTTAGGTCCGCACATAGTGGCTGCCATAAAAAAGGATGCGTTTGATGCTGTGTGCGTTTTTGTAAACGATAAACTCACTGCCGAAGTAATCGCCGTGCTTGCAGAAAAAGGAATCAAGATAATTGCTTTGCGTTGTGCTGGTTTCAACAATGTCGATTTGGATGCAGTTAGAGCACATGGATTGAGACTTTGTAGAGTTCCCGCCTATTCGCCACAAGCCGTTGCAGAACATGCAATTGCGTTGTTATTAACCCTTAATCGCAAAACACATAAAGCCTATAACAGAACAAGAGAGCAAAATTTCTCCTTAAACGGATTGATGGGCTTTAATCTGTATCAAAAAACAGTTGGCGTAATTGGGACTGGAAAAATAGGTGCTGCTTTCTGTAAAATCATGTTAGGTTTTGGCTGCAAAGTTTTGGCTTTCGACCCTTATGAAAATGAAGAGCTAAAGAAACTAGGCATAGCTTATCAGCCTTTTGAAAATGTGATTAGCAAAGCTGATGTCATTTCGTTGCACTGCCCTTTAACTGCAGAGAATAAATACTTGATAAATGGGGATAGCTTAGCAAAAATGAAGAAAGGCGTAGTCATCATCAATACCAGTCGCGGGGCCTTGATACACACTAAAGATACTATTGAAGCTTTAAAAACTGGGCAAATTTCTGGCTTAGCCATTGATGTTTACGAGCAGGAAGAGAAATTGTTTTTCAAGGACCTATCAGGCAGTATTATTGGCGATGATGACATTCAAAGGTTAATCAGTTTTCCTAATGTTTTGGTCACAGGCCACCAAGCATTTTTTACAGAAGAGGCGCTAGCAGAAATTGCATCAAGTACATTAAGCAGCGTTGCAGCACTAATCAAGAATGAAAATCCGAGTGATGAAAATGCTGTATTGGTATAGTATGCCTTGATTATTTCTCTTGCAATTGAACGTAACCTCAAGCCCTAGTACAATTTCTCCGTTCTACTTAAACCGGCCTTGGCCTGTTCGGAAAGCAATAATTAGCCAAAGCATAAACTTTAACAGAACAGGGCGCAGCCGTGGCTTTTTTTGCATACTTTTTTCAGCTACAGGAAACCTGAGCTTGCGAAAGCATGAATGCCAAAAGAAATAGAAACAGATGAATAAAAGTTTGTCCGCGAAGCGACAGAACCTATAAATAGTATCAAATAATTAATAATCTACTGCACCTATATAGAAGGAAGAACAAATAAATAAAATCCTTATCCAAAGGTTATTACAAGAAAAAGAAGCTACCCGCGTAGCTCCTCTAATATTTCTTTACATCTTTGTTCTACCTCTAAACTTACAGGCTCAAACAAATCATTATCATAATAAGGGTCGGTTACTTCTCCTTCATCTACCAAAAACAACCTTACTTTTTGCTTATGCTCATTAGTTTCTGCTAAAGCCAAAACATCTTTCAGGTTATTTTTATCCATCACCAAAATATGGTCATATTCATCAAAAAAACTCGGACTAAAATGTCTCGCTCTTTGCGCTCCAATCTCGTAACCTAAATTTCTTGCAGCCAACACACTCCTTCTATCTGGCGGATTGCCCACATGCCAGTTACCCGTACCAGCGCTGTGCACTTGCCAACCTAAATTTTCTTTATCTGCTAAATGTTGCAATATGCCATGCGCCAAAGGAGAGCGACAAATATTGCCCAAACAAACCATGAGGATTTTCATACCCGAAATTAGGTATTTTGACAATTTGTTTTAACAATAAAATTGTAAAAGGGTAACTTGCAGGAAAAACATAATTATAATGAAAAAAACAAATCTAATTGTGGCCGTTATGCTGGCAGCTTTTGCTTTTACATCATGTAAAAAAGACGAAACTGAAACAGACGAAACTTCTACAGAATTAACGTTCGCTAACCTCTCAGTTGAAGAAAACAAAAAAGCACTTGAACAAAATGGAATTGAATTCGTGAATCACATAAATTCTTTACCAGATGAAAAATTTATAAGCGCATTAGAAAGTTTCGCAAAAATTTCTGATAGGGCAACAGGCGAAATTCCTTTTGAAATCAAGGAACTGGGTATTATTGGTGATGCAGCAAAAGCAAAAAATCTTGTAAAGATATTTGATGCTTCAACTTCTTTAAGCTCATCAATAAACAAATTAGGAGATTATTATGGCACTTATACCTGGAATGCTAGTAATGATTCTTGGACAAAAGTAAGTTCTAATTCGAAACTCGAAATTAAGTTTCCAAGCGTAGGTTCATCTACTAATAACGTAACGTTTACTGCGAGCTACGTAGCTTCAGGTAAAACAGCTACAATTGATGGCGAAACTTTCGAACTTCCGTTAAGCGCTACAGCTTCCTTAGTGGTAGACGGTAAAGAAGAATTAAAATTAACATCTACATACCAATATTTGTCAGATGGGTCGCCATCTTTAGTTGATCTAAAACTAGTTTTTGGTAGTTTCTCGCTAACTACAAACGTAACTAGCGACAGCAAAAAAGGCACATACACTTTTAGCTTAAATAAAGGAAATGTTATTTTATTAGAAGCTGCTGGTGGAGGTAACGGAAACGCTAATATCAGCAAAATTGAAAATGCTGAAGATGTAGATGATTTATTAGAGAATGCTAATTCAATCGTAAGTTTAATGAATATTCAATTTGTTGGTAATGTAGATGTTAAATCAATTGCTACCGAACTTGACAAAGTAAATGGATTATCTGATAAAGCTTACAGTCAAAAAGAAGCAGAGTTATATAACAAGTATGCAGAAGCTTATGCTATTTACAAAAAGGAGAAAACACTTATAGCAAAAATAGCTTACGAATCCGTTGAAGAATCTTACTCTTACCAGACTTATTATGATGACAATGGTCAATACCTTCAAATCCCAAGAACAATAACCTATTATTATTATAATCTTGAGCCTAAGTTGGTTTTTAAAGATGGTTCTAAAATTAGTTTTGAATCATTTACTGATACAGGATTTTCTCAAATTATTGATAAGCTAGAAAGTTTAGCAGACAGAATGGAAGCCAAACTTCCTTAGTTGAAAACATAACTTTTAAAAGCCAGATTCTAGAAAAGAGAATCTGGCTTTTTATTTAGGAGCGATAATTTGATAGTAATTAACGCCGTATCCACACCAAATTCCGTTGGCTCTACCCACAATGTTTCCTTTTAGTGCAAAGCTGGATCCCATAAGTGGGTTAGAAGCGTTTACAATTTCATTCTCGTAAGATTGCCAAAATTCAAAAGCTTCTTTGTTCATAGTAGCAAACTTTACTGTAACTGTATCTCTCGAAGAAAAATGCGGCGTCCATGTTAGTTGCGTGTTACTTTTTTTACCGCGATTAAGCTGTAAGTTGACGCTTCTACCATTAAAATATTTATCATCATGGTTTGAGACAAAACAGCGAATAAAATCTTCATCTTCTTGAGACTTGGTGTATATTTTATAGTAGTTTTTCGCATTCTCATCATCATCAAAATTAATATTTAATTGTTGTCTGCTCTCGGGCATTGCCGTAAACCAAATTCGATTCAACTTAGCATCCTGAGGAATTTCTGTTTCCGAAGTGAGCGTGTATCCACCATAAACTATCTCCAAGTAATATTTTTTACCAAGTTCACCCATTAAACTAGATCCTTTATAGTAGAAATAAGGTACTTTTTTATTATCATAATAACCTGTTAAAACTTCCGAATTCTGACCATCGCTTACGGTCACCTTAGCATGACGTATTACGTTTTTTTCAAGTTCTTCAGAATTCACTGGAGCGTAAAAAGGCATATTCAGCATAATAGTAACATAAGCTGGTTTGCCATTTTCAATATATCCATTTACAATAAATTTCTGTTCAAATTTACTTTCATCTTCCTGCTTTTTACACGATCCTAATATGATAACAATAAAAAATAAGTAACTTAAATTTTTCATCTTAAAACTTGATTTTATAAGTTAGGCTAGGAAATATGGGCAATAAAGCAAGTTGCTTTTGACTTATAATAACTGAAGTTGATAAGTTGCCCTTATAATCGTAGTAAGCAAAAATAGGGTTGGCTCTATTATAGACATTGTAAACAGAAAGTATGAGTTCGGATTTTAATGCCTTTTTATGGCTAAACATATAAGCAACAGAGAAATCTAGTCGATGGTAATCGGGCATTCTAGCTGCGTTAAATAAGCCATATTCATTTACCACATTGTCTTCAATGATATAACGACCAATTGGGGCTGTGTACGTATTTCCAGAAGCATAGGTAAATAGCAATGAAAAAGCCCACTTTTTATTTAAATGAAAACTTGACGTAATATTAATATCATGCGGACGATCGAAACGAAAAGGAAATTGTTTTCCCCTGTTAATTTCAGGGAAAATACGTGTACTTTTAGATAATGTGTACGCAAAGGTTGTTTGCAAGCGTCCTGTTCTCTTTTTTATATAAAATTCTACACCTATAACTTTGCCCTTCCCAGTTATCACATTTTCTTCGATATTCAAATTATCAATCAAGCTTCCTATACCACCATTAAATTCGATTACCCGTTGCATATTTTTATGAAAAAAATCTAAGTAAGCTTCAAAATTAGTCCAATCTTTAAACAAGCCAACAGATAGTTGATAAACATATTGAGGTTTGATCTGATTGAAGCTTGGTATCCAAAAATCTGAAGGAAAACTAGATGAACTTATAGGTAGTAAATGCATTGTTTGATAGTTTTTGTTAGCAGTAACACGCAAACTCAAATCACGATTAAAATTATATTTTACCAATAATGATGGCTCTAATAACCAAAAGGAACTAAAACTGCTTTCGTTACCTCGTTTATTTTTAACACTTGAGAAGTTAAGCCGAACCCCAGGTGTAACTGTTATTTTTTCAAAGAAAATGTCATTATTTGCGAAAATAGCAAAGTCGTTAACATAAAAAGTTTTATCTGGTCCAAAGTCAAAAGCAAAATCTTGATTAATTAAAGATGGTATGTTTGGCTTGATTTGCTGGCTCGAAAATTCAACACCTAGATTGATAGTTTGTTTGGAAAGAAAGAAGGTTAAAAAGTTCGAAATTTTTAAATCTCTTATCGACGATAATACGCCAATCTGAGAGTTTTCTTGACTAATATTAAAATCGAAATTATATCCAGAATGAACTAAAGTACTTCGAAGTACAACATTAGTGTCAATAGGGCGTGTCCATGATAGAGAAAGTGCATTGTTACTCCATTTCATTTTATTCGTAAGCACTGCGCTGGTAATATCAATATCAAAAATATCTTTGCCGTGATATGCCGATAGAAAAAATTTATTTTTACCTGATCGAAATGAACTATTTAAATTTATATCGTAAAAATCATATCCTATTTGACTTCCTTTTTCAGTTTTGTTATGTATAGGCCAAAGAAATAGATTCATAAAGGAAGTCCTCCCTCCTACAGTTACCGACCAGTTATTGCTCAACGGAATGTCAATCGAAGTATCTGCTGAAATCATACCAATACTTGCGTTGCCATTAAGGCTATCAGCTATTTTTGTATTACTAGTAATGTCTATCACAGACGACAAACGCCCTCGATAGTATGACGGTAAGCCAGATTTATAAAGTTTAACATTATCTACAAAGTAACTGCTAAAAACGGAAAATATTCCCAAAAGATGAGTCGGTTGATATATTACCGCATCATTAAAAAGAACCATGTTCTGTCCTGATGAACCACCTCTTACATATAGTCCACCGTTTCCTTCACCGCCCTTGCCAATACCTGGCAGCGTTTTTAAGGCACTTAAAATATCTGAATTACCGAATAGAGATGGTATACGACTTAAATCCGCACCTTTAAATAAAAAATAGTTAGAAGAAGCTAATGTATTATTCAGCTTAGATTTTTTTGTTGCGATTTCTACCTGTAATAGCTGTTCATCTTTTGGATTAAGATATAATGTGTCGAACATTTTTTTCGACGTAAAAGAATAATTTAAGGGCAAATAGCCTATGCTACTTACTTTCAGAGTTAAATTTTTTAATAAACTAATACTGAATAGCCCAGAAGAATCAGAAAGAACAGTTTTAAATCCATCTGATACGTTAGCTTTAGTAATTGGCTTATTATCTTTTGCATCTAGTATTAACCCTTTAAAATTATGCTGTCCATAGCTAAATAATGTCGATAAAAAAAAAATGACTGAGAGCGTTACTTTTAAATGTTTCAAGCTTTGTTACTATTTATAAATCTCGTTCAAAACTTTAGCCAAACGAACACCACCTTTTAACAATTGATTGTTCAGCGTTCCAACCCAATCGAAATTATAGTTATAGCTTAGCTTGTCATCGTTTTTAATACCAGTAGCATAAATTTTATTGCAAACTTCGTACGATTCGAAAATACAATCTTTCAAGCTCGCTTTGTTCCACTCGGTTAATTGTTGTGGCGTAGCGAAGTTGATGGCTTTGGTATATTCTGTATAGCTCAACTGTTGGAAATCGATTAATTGCTCATCCCAAACTCTATGTAAGTTAGATTTGGTACCGAACCACATTACAGAAATTCTGTTTCCACCTAAATCTTCTTTTCTTGCAGTGTGCATTGGTTGGTGCATATCTCCCATTAAGTGAACCAATAGACGCATGGCAAAAACCTTTTTATCTGCCGGAGTTTTAGGATTCTTCAACAGCGCAATCATTTCATTGGTTTTGCTGTAGATGTTTGCTTCTTTAAAGCCATCCAAGAAATTGCTCATTCCGCTTTTATCCAAACCTTCTGGTAAGTTTACGTAGTGCCAGTTGTTCAAATACCTGTAACTCGTATCCGATTTGATGAAATCTGCCCAGTTAGCGCTCATGGCTAGGGTTTCATTACCTAAAATTTGCTTAATGCCTTTACGAGCATTTGGTGTTAAATAGCTATCCGCAATTTCGCCAACAATACGGTGACCTATTACACCCCAAGCGCTAGCCGCAATTGGCGCATAAATAAAGGCAAATGCAAGGATTAATCTTTTTAAATTTTTCATGACTTGTATGTTTTTATCTTTCTGACTTGCCGACTTTTTTTGTCTTTCAGACTTTTAAAGCGCCTTTTGTACGCAAGTTATTTTTTCTTTTAATTTAAGTTTTACATCCGTTTGGTCGCTCAAGTTTTCCAAATCCAACTGCTCCGCACTCCAAGAGTTTACTTTAAAGCTACTGATATATCGCCCATGGCGGTAACAGCCCGAAACTTTCTGCTTGTAATTCGGTTTGGTAAAATCGCCAACTAATATTAAGGTATCATTACGTACTTGATAAGTTCCTTTCGCATATTCTTTCCAAACACCGTTATTGAAACATTCTTCTTCGTAATAATTAACTTTAGAATGCGTGGTAAAATCAACGTAGAACGAATCGCAGGTAAACTTAAAATGATGTTGGGTGTAGTTTTGCAACTGCGACTGATTGGCGATACTATCTTGGTTCCAAACACCTTGCAAAAAGGTTTCCCCTTTGCCCTGTACGTCGGGGAGACGAGAGCAAGCGCTTGCAAAGATGAAGGCTAAAAACAGAATTAATATGTAGCGACCAAACATAAACTGCCTAAAAGTGATTGACTTTTTGATAATAAACCCGATTGTAGTGAAAATACTTTTGAGCAATGGAAAAACCTTACAGGTTTGCGCCATAGCCCATCCGCTGGCAAAACCTGCAATGTTTACAACGTAGGGCACAAAAGATGGTAACGAAAAGCGGGACTGACGAACATCGTTTCACCAGCCCTGCTTTTCAAAACTTATTTCAAGCTACCCACCATTTCTTCTGGCTTCACCCAAGCAGTAAATTGCTCGTCGGTTAGCAAACCAGTTTCTATCGCAGCTTCTCTTAATGTTTTATTTTCTTTATGTGCTTTCTTCGCAATTTTAGCAGCATTTTCGTAGCCAATGTGCGGGTTCAAAGCAGTAACCAACATCAATGAGTTTTCCATGTGTTGTTGAATTACCGGACGATTAGGCTCAATACCTTCAGCACATTTATCGTTGAAAGAAACACAAGCATCACCAATTAAACGACCGCTTTGCAATACGTTAGCCGCAATTACAGGTTTAAAAACGTTCAACTCGAAATGACCGTTACTAGCCCCAATGCTCACTGCCACATCGTTACCCATTACCTGTGCACAAACCATAGTTAATGCTTCTGGTTGTGTAGGGTTCACTTTTCCTGGCATAATTGAAGAACCTGGCTCGTTATCTGGGATAATGATTTCGCCAATACCACAACGAGGACCAGAACTTAACATACGGATATCGTTCGCGATTTTCATTAACGAAACTGAAACTCTTTTGTAGGCGCCAGAAAGCTCAACCATTGCATCGTGAGCAGCTAAAGCCTCAAATTTATTAGGAGCAGTTACAAATGGCAAGCCTGTTAAATCAGCGATTTTTTGAGCTACCAAAACATCATAACCTTTTGGTGTATTTAAACCAGTACCCACAGCAGTACCGCCCAGAGCCAATTCTTTAATCATTTCCAACGCATTGTTAATGGCTCTTAAACCATTGTTAATTTGCTGTACGTAACCAGAAAACTCTTGTTTAAGTGTCAAAGGCGTAGCATCCATAAAGTGCGTACGACCAGTTTTTACGATGTCGCCCCAACCTTCAGCTTTGCTAGCTAGCGTATTTCTTAATTTCTCTAAACCGGGAATAGTCACCTCAACCGCTTGTTTGTAAGCCGCAATGTGCATTGCCGTTGGGTAAGTATCGTTGCTCGATTGCGATTTATTTACATCATCATTCGGGTGTAACGACTTTTGCTCGTCTAACAAATTACCACCACCAATTACGTGACCACGGTTAGCAATTACCTCGTTACCGTTCATGTTACTTTGCGTTCCCGAACCAGTTTGCCAAATTACCAGTGGAAATTGGTCGTCTAATTGTCCGGCAATTACTTCATCGCAAGCTTTGGCAATTAAATCTGTTTTATCTTTAGAAAGTACACCTAATTCATTATTCGCTAATGCGGCAGCCTTTTTTAAATAGCCAAAAGCGTGGATAATTTCTTTAGGCATCGATGCCTCTGGTCCAATTTTGAAATTGTTTCTAGAGCGTTCAGTTTGTGCTCCCCAATATTTGTCGGCAGGCACTTGCACCTCGCCCATAGTATCGTGTTCTATTCTAAAACTCATGGTAATTGAAAATTATTTTTGCCCAAATTTAACCTTTTTGAACCTTAAAGGAAATTTATTTAGAAACGTTACACAATCATTAGAAAAACATTGGAAGCAGTTCTTCGGAAAGTGCAGTCCCGCTTTTGGTTACAAGTTTTTTGTGAAACATGGGTGCTAAACCTCGTAGGTTTTGAAAACCTACGAGGTTTCAATGCAAATGCAACAAAAAAGCTTTCCACCTTAATCGGGTTTAATTAACACCAACCTGTGCTACTATGAGCTTTGACAAACCTCAGCAAGCGGGATATAGGTTTGTCAAAGCTAGCAAAGACTTGACATTCCAAATCCTGCTCAAAACAACACCTTTACCATCTCAAACACAACCTTTGCTATTTTATGGTTTTAGTTTTACCTAAATTGCCACAAGTTTGATGAAAATTAAACCTTTAATAATGAAAAAACTACCACTCTATTTAGCTTACGCCGCAGCAATCTGTCTTATCTTGTCAATAATTGGCGCATTAATGAAAATTTTCCATATAAAAAGTACTGTCACCCCTTTCCTTCTAGGTTTTTCAATAGTATTACCGCTTATATTGATAGTACTAGTTATCTTAATGGCAATTAAGCTATATAAAAATACTGACGAAACGCAAAATGCTAAACTCCAACAACAAATAGCAAAACTCCAGCTTAACTCCGTTCGCTCTCAATTAAATCCTCATTTCCTATTTAATGCATTATCAGGCATTCAAAACTTGATGAACAAAAACGAGATTGACAATGCAAATAAGTACCTAGCGAAGTTTGCTCGGTTAACCCGTAACGTTCTTGATGATAAAGAATTGATTTCGTTAGCTGAAGAAGGAAAATTGCTAGATGATTACCTACAAATGGAGCAATTACGATTTGGGTTCAGCTACAAAATTAAAACGGCCGATAATTTAGATTTAGAGAATATCGAAATACCAAGCATGTTGCTGCAACCTTTTGTAGAAAATGCGGTGAAGCATGGCATATCGCAAAAGGCTGCCGATGGAGAAATTATCATCGTATTTAATAAAAAAGCAAATGATTTGATATTAAAAATTGCCGATAACGGGAATGGCTTTGATCCCATGAAAAAATACAACGGTCTAGGCTTACAGCTAAGCGACAACAGAATAGCCTTATTAAATAGTATTTATAAAGAAAATCGCTTTATTTTAGAAAAACAATCAAGTAGTGAGGGCACTACAATCAACTTAACCCTAACCGATTGGCTATAGATAGATGAAGGCAATTTTAATAGACGACGAAATCTCCAACTTAGAAAACCTACGGACTTTGCTAGAAAAGCACTGTCCGCAGGTTAATATTGTGGCAGCAGCGCAAAATGTGAATGATGCAGTGAATGCTATTGAAATGTATTTGCCCGACTTAATTTTTTTAGATATTCAAATGGGTAAGCAAACAGGTTTCGATGTGCTAAAGGCATTACCTCATCGTAATTTCGAAGTGATTTTTGTTACCGCTTACGACCAATATGGCATCCAAGCAGTTAAATTTGCCGCACTAGATTACCTCTTAAAGCCGGTAGACATCGATGAATTAAAAACAGCCGTTAACAAAGCCAGTCAGAAATTAGCAGCGCAAACGCAAACGTCACAACTCGATTTTTTGTTGCAGCAGCTTAAACGACCCGAAGCTACTACAAGCAAAATTGCGCTACCCATGCAAAGCGAAATCAGATATATTGCCTTATCAGAAATTATTCGCTGCGAAGCTGATAACACTTACACTTTTTTCTACCTAATAGACAACGAAAAGATTTTAGTTTCTAAATCTTTAAAAGAGTACGCTGATTTATTAAAGCCCAATGGTTTTCTAAGAACGCATCAAAGTCACTTGGTAAATCCCAAATTTGTAAAGAGCTGGCTTAAAGAAGATGGAGGTGTTTTAATGTTAGCTTCTGGAGATAAAATCCCTATTTCGAAGCCAAACAGGGAAATAGTCAAACAGGCTTTGCAACAGCTATAGGCAATTTGAGAGGTTGGCGTCTTGTCGATTATAGGAAGCACAGACTTTTCCATTTCAAACCCGATTGAAGTGGAAACCCTTTTGAGCAGAGGAAAAACCTGCAAGGTTTACAGCAGGAGAAACAAAAAGGTTGTAACGAAAAGCGGGACTATCCGCTAAGATGTGTACCATTATTGCTTTTCAAAAAAGAACATTTTACTTGTATCAAAACAATGTTTAAAACTCTTTTACCGTTATCTTTTCAAGATTACGTAATTTTCCAGCTTTTATAACCACGTTGCACACATCAATGAGATTAAATATACTACTAACCGCTATAACCTTATCCATATTTACACTAAATGCTTGTACCAGTAAACAAGAAAAGGAAAAAAAAGTTGCCGAAGACAAGAAAGTTAGAAAAGCTGAAGATGATAAAGCAGATAGCCTGTTATTAGTTTACGATAAAAACAAAGAAGACAAGTGGATTGCTGATTTCATCAATAATTTGCACAAAAAATACAATTTTAACGGCAACGTTTTGGTTGCCAAAAAAGGTAAAATCTTGTACCAAGGCGCTAAAGGTTGGGCAGATTACCTACATCGCGACAGCTTAAAAATAAACTCCGAGTTTGAACTGGCATCTATTACCAAAACTTTTACCGGTACCGCAATTATGCAGTTGGTAGAAGCTGGCAAGTTAAATCTAGACGATAACGTTAAAAAGTTCTTCCCTAACTTTCCTTACGATAGTATTACCGTTAGACTTTTATTGCCACACCGCAGCGGCATGATGAACTACGTTTATTTCATCGATGATATTTGGCGCAAGGAAAAACGACCGATGAAAAAAGGGGTGACCAATCAGGAAGTGATGCAGGTAATTGCTGATAAGAAGCCTAACCCTTACACAAAGCCAGATAAAGTTTTTCATTACAACAACTCCAACTACATGGTGTTGGGAGCTATTATAGAAAAGGTTACTGGCATGCGCTACTCGCAGTACATGATGGAGCATATTTTTAAACCAGCGGGAATGAAAAACACTCACGTTTACTCTAAAGCAGAATACGAGAAAATACCTGTGGATGTAGTTGGTCATGATCGTAACAGCTTTAGATATTCGGTAGTACAAAATTTCTTAGACGGACCTGTTGGCGATAAAGGGATTTATAGTACCATTCACGATTTGGTGTTGTTCGACAAATATCTACGAAATGAAAGGCTGTTAAAAAACTCGACTTTAGACTCGGCGTACGTTGGTCGTAACAAAGCGATTAAAGGACATTTCAATTATGGCTACGGCTGGCGCTTGTTCGAAGAGAAAGGCAAAGCTAAGGTAGTTTACCATACTGGCTGGTGGCACGGTTTCCGCCATATCTACGTTCGCGATTTAGATAAGGACATCATCGTTATTTTCTTAGGCAACGTAACTAATGGAAGTTTGATGCAATTGGACGAATTGTACAAACATCTGAAAATGCCAATCATTCGTAAAGGCGCATACACTGGTGCTGGTGCTGCGCCTGGCACAGACGAAGATTAATTTCTAAAACTAATGAGTTCCACGACAACCATAAAAACGGATAGACTTCTTCTGCGAAAGATCATACCAGAAGACATACAAAATATCTACAAGGGCTTGTCGCATCCAGATGTAATCAAATTCTACGGAGTTAGCTTTACTTCGCTAAAAGCAACAGAGGAGCAAATGATTTGGTACAGGGAATTAGAAGAAAGCGAGACTGGCATTTGGTGGGCTATTTGTTCGCTAGACGGTCAGACTTTTTATGGTGCTGGTGGTTTCAACAACCTTAGCAAAGTGCACAAGAAAGCCGAGATAGGATTTTGGCTACTTCCTGAATTTTGGGGCAAAGGTTTGATGCAAGAAGCTTTTCCTTTAATTTGCAATTATGGATTCGAAACACTAGGCTTAAATAGAATTGAAGGTTTCGTTGACGGTGATAACCTAAACTGCAAAAAAGCAATGGAGAAACTTAACTTTAAGTATGAAGGCACCATGAGAGATTGTGAAATAAAAGATGGCAACTTCCTAAGCGTCGATATTTATTCGAAGTTAAAAAGCGATTAGTAAACACAACCTGTGCTTTAAAATTTAGACTTACGAAGTTTTCGAAACTTCGTAAGTCTTATCAAATGCTTCGCTTACGCTGCGAAAACTTCCAAAATCTTTGCGGAATATCTTATTTATTTTTGCTAAATTTGTTAGCAAATGAAAAGAGCAGGAGTTGCCGATTTACCTTTACATTATGGAGCTGTTCCGCCTTGGTTGGCAGAGCGAATGGCTAAATTAGGTTTGGCAATTACCGAGCAAATTTTAGCCAACAAAGGCAAAGACGATTTCTTAAGCAGAATGAGCAGCCCTTTCTGGTTCCAAAGTTTGGGTGCTGTCATGGGGATGGATTGGCATTCTTCGGGCATCACCACTTCGGTAATGGGCGCTTTAAAAAAAGCGATTAACCCTAATGCTGCAACCTTTGGTTTATACGTTTGTGGCGGCAAAGGAAAAAGTTCTCGAGAAACACCAACTGAGCTAAGGAGATTTGCATTGAACAATGGTTTAGATGGCGATAAGTTGGTGAGGAGCAGCAAGCTTTCTGCCAAGGTAGATAACACGGCTATTCAAGATGGTTTTCAGCTATACCAACATAACTTTATTGTAAGTACAGAAGGCAATTGGACCGTGGTGCAACAAGGCATGAGCGATGAAAGCTCTACCGCTCGGAGGTACCACTGGCATTCAGCTAACATACAATCTTTCACAGATGCGCCACATACGTTCATTTATGGCCAGAACCAAGGTAAAATCTTAAACCTTACCGATAAAAAGGCACAGCCAATTAAAACCTCAATGCTGGAGATGATGGCGGAACCTCCGAAGAAAATGCTAGCTGAAATTAGCAAATTGGTGATGCCCAAACATCATGATGTGCAAGCAAAAGATGTAGATTTAAAACGCTTGGGCTCCATATTATGGTTAGCTCAAAACAATAACATTTCTAATTTCGACGAATTACTGCTTTTAGAAGGTTTGGGGCCACGAACGTTACAATCTTTAGCACTAGTGAGCGAAGTAATTTATGGCACGCCCTCACGCTTTAAAGACCCCGCTAGGTTTTCTTTCGCCAATGGCGGAAAAGATGGACATCCATTTCCCGTTCCGGTGGATGTTTATGATGAAACCATCAAAACCTTAAACGACGCCATTAAAAAATCGAAGATCGGAAATACCGATAAAGCACAAGCGATTAAATCATTATCACAAATTGCTGCTCGGGTAGAACAAGATTTTATTCCAAATGGAAATTTCGATGAATTAATTGCAAAAGAAAGAGCAGATTCTTGGAAATACGGCGGCAGAACTGTTTTTGGAAAAGCAAAGAAGCCGAGCAACCAATTGAGTTTGTTTTAAGCCGCTTCTCATCAGACTTACGAAGTTTTAAAAACTTCGTAAGTCTTTAATAAATGACCTATTTTTCCTAAATTCAATCTACCCATGGAAAAAGAAGAAGGAAAATATTATCACATATATAATCGTGGAAATAACAAAGAAAATATCTTTTTTGAAGAAGAAAACTATCTCTTTTTTCTGGATAGATTTAAAATCCATTTGATTCCCCATATCGATGTTTTTGCATATTGTTTAATGCCTAACCATTTTCATCTATTTATTAGAGTAAACGATCTGTATAATTTTGAAAAGGGAATTAAGAACTTTTTAATCTCTTATGCGAAGGCTATCAACAAAAAGTACAAAAGAGTTGGAAGCCTGTTTCAGGGTCGATACAAAATTTCTGAAATTAATTCTGATGCTTACTTCACAAGAATTATAACTTACATTCATCAAAATCCAAAAAAAGCTAGTTTAGTTCTAAATTTGGAGGATTACAGATTCTCCTCATATTCAGCATATCTACATTCAAACCAACCGTCTTTATTAAGAAGAACAGAAGTCATAAATTGGTTTGGAGGACTAGAGTTATTTATCGCAACGCATGAAACTATCGAGACTTACGAAGTTTTCAAAACTTCGTAAGTCTAAATCAAACCGATTAAGAAATTTTATCAAAGCTAATCCCAACATTCTTCTTGGAAAGAAAACTCTTCAACAAACTGTTTTCAGGGTTTTCTACATTCGGGTCTTTATCCAATAGCTCAATCACCGTATTCCTAGCTTCCTGCAAAATCACTTGATCCTTCGCTAAATCCGCTACTTTCAACTCTATCGTTCCACTTTGCATCGTACCGGTAATATCTCCTGGACCACGTAGTTCTAAATCTATTTCCGAAATTTCGAAGCCGTTATTAGTGCGTACCATGGTTTCCAAACGCTTTTTAGAGGTGGGATTCAGCTTATCCTTAGACATCAGAATACAAAAAGACTGCTCGGCACCACGACCAACCCGCCCACGTAACTGGTGTAGCTGAGAAAGACCAAATCGCTCTGCGTTTTCTATTACCATCACCGAAGCATTGGGCACATTTACACCAACTTCAATCACCGTAGTAGCCACCATAATCTGCGTTTTACCATCAATAAAGCGTTGCATTTCATAAGCCTTATCCGCATTGCTCAATTTACCATGCACTATACTAATTTGGTATTGAGGCCGAGGAAATTGGTAGCTCAACTGCTCAATGCCAGCTTCCAAATGCAGTAAATCCAATTTTTCACTTTCCTTAATCAAAGGATAAACGATATACACCTGCCTACCTTTGGCAATCTCCTCTTTCATCATTCCAAACATCCGCATGCGTCTACCTTCCACAAAGTGAAGTGTTTCAATCGGCTTTCTTCCGGCAGGTAATTCATCAATTATGGAAACATCTAAATCGCCGTACATGGTCATCGCTAATGTTCTCGGAATTGGCGTAGCAGTCATTACCAAAATATGTGGCGGAACAATATTTTTTCGCCAAAGCTTCGCTCGCTGCTCTACCCCAAACCGATGTTGTTCGTCAATCACTACCAAACCTAAATTCTTGAACTTTACTTTATCTTCAATGAGCGCATGCGTACCCACTAAAATATCAATCTCACCGCTTTCTAATTGCTGATGCAAAATAGTTCGTTGTTTCTTTGTCGAGCTTCCTGTTAAGATACCCACGTTGACCAACTCGCCTTTCAACATCCCAACTAACGAATCGTAATGCTGACGAGCTAAGATTTCCGTTGGCGCCATCATACAAGCCTGACAACCATTATCATTAGCCAACAGCATGCTCATTAACGCCACTACTGTTTTCCCGCTACCCACGTCACCTTGCACCAAACGATTCATTTGTGCACCGCGTTGCGTATCAATTCTAATCTCCTTGATTACCCGCTTTTGCGCATTGGTTAAATCAAAAGGAATAATTTCATTATAAAATTTGTTTACCCGTTCGCCAACATTACTAAAAACAGCGCCCTTAAATTTTAAACTTCTAAGGTGCTTATTGTGCAATAACTGTAGCTGAATAAAGAAAAGTTCCTCAAACTTTAGCCTTCGTTCTGCCTGCTGTAGCGCTCTCGTATTTGCCGGAAAATGTATGTTAATTAGCGCCTCTTTCTTGCCAATAAGCTTATATTTTTCCAAAACGTATTTTGGCAATGTTTCTCTAACTTCATTTACGTGAAGCTCTAGAATTTGATAAATCAGCTTTTGGATTCCCTTACTGTCTAAGAAACTCTTTTTAAGTTTTTCGGTAGAATTATAGATGGGTTGTAAAGTAAGATTTCCTGTTACACCTCCAGAAGTTTGGCGAGGATAAGTTTCTAAATCAGGATGAGAAATACTAAAACTACCGTTAAAGAAATTAGGCTTACCAAAGGCGATGTAAGTATTTCCTCGGTAGATATTGTCTTCTACCCATTTTAAACTTTGAAACCAAACCAACTCCATCGTTCCTGTTTCGTCTCCAAACCTCGCTACAATTCTTCGTTTGTGCTTCTCTCCAATCATCTCCTTGGTCATGATTTTACCAATCACTTGCACCAAAGGCATATCCGGATTTAGTTCGTTAATCTTGTAAAAACGAGTTCTATCAATATATCTAAAAGGATAATGATGTAAGAGTTGCTCGTAGGTAAAAACACCCAGCTCCTTTTGCAACAGCTCGGCACGCTTAGGCCCAACGCCCTTTAAATAAACAAGAGGTGTTTCTAAATTGGAAGCAAACAAAACGTACTATTTTCTTTTAAAAGTAAGCATATCTTTCATCAGTATGTAATTTCTTTTAATGGTAATGAAGCTATCATGGTCATATTATTCATGAACTTTTACTGTTTTTATCGGTATTCATAAGCTCGCAAGCTCTGTTCATTCCTATTTACGACGGTATGCCCATGATGGTTTAATCATGTTCCAATTAAATAGAAATACAGCAAATAGCAACAGTAAATAAGCCATTAATTGATGCGGATCTATTTTCTCATTGAAATAAAGAATAGCTACCGTAAAAGCGATAATTGGATTGATATAAATAATAATGCCCAAAGTGGAGGAAGGAATTCCCACCAAAGCAAATAAGCTTAAGAACAACGGAATAACGGTGAACAGCACCGCAATTAAAGTTACATTCAACCAAAAGCCAGTTTCCAGCGGTAAACCTGTATGTTGGTAAATGAAGAAAGGAAGCATTAAAATCACAGCAATACTAATCTGTACAGCCAATACATTCAGTTTGTCTAAGTGCTGCATCTTACGCTGGATGATCAGATAAAAAGCATAAAGCGCTGCAATCACTACCGACCATGTCACTTCTATCAACGAACCTGAGGCTAACATTAAAATACTAGAAGTAGCTAATATCAAGGCAATAATTTGAATCCGATAGAGATGTTCCTTTAAAATCACAAAACCACCAAAAGCGGTAATTAATGGACAAACCATATAGGCAAAAGCACCCGACTTGATACTGACGTTATTGATCGCATAAATAAAAGTATACCAATTGAGTACCAACAATACCGTAGCTCCAATAATTTGCGCTAAAACAATTCTCTTTTCACGCACTCCTATTTGTCTGAAATAACTAATATCTTTTTTCAGTTCTTTCCTTCTAAACAATAATATCGCCAGCCAAATGACTACCAAAGAAGTAAAAATGCGATAATATAAAATCTGCTCTGAAGGATAAGCCTTGAGGTTCCTGAGCGGAATAGCAAAGAAACCCCAAATGATGGCTGATAATACGCCAGAAAATAAATACTTCGACTTATTAGTTGCCAAAACTAGCCTTTATATGCAGTTATAGAAATTTCTACATTCACCCCTTTAGGTAAACCTTTTACAGCAACGGTTTCTCTAGCAGGAAAGTCGCTCTTGAAGTATGAACCATAAATTTCGTTTACCTGCGCAAATAAGGACATATCAGATAAGAAGATCGTGGTTTTGATGATATGCTCGAATTCATATTCCGACTCTACTAAAACTGCTTTGATATTACGCATCACCTGATGAGTTTCTTCGTCTAAAGTAGCGTTATTTAATTCGCTGTTTTCTGGATTGATGGCAATTTGACCAGATGCGAATAAGAAGCCATTGGCAACAATTGCTTGGCTATATGGGCCAATTGGTTCAGGAGCATTAGAGGTATAAATAACTTTTTTCATTGTTTATTATTATTGATTAAGTTCTAAGTTCAAGAGCATATAAAATGCTGTTAAGCGTTGCGCAAATTTAGGCATAAAAAAAGTCCCGACGTTAAGTCGGGACCTTTTATATCGTTTACTTTAAGAAAGATTAGTTTCTTGAAGTTTCAACACGACGGTTTTGGATACGACCTTCTTCTGTATCGTTAGAAGCAATTGGTTTAGTTTCGCCAAAACCTTTAGTAGCTACACTGCTAGCGCTAACGCCAGAGTTTACTAAGTAAGTTTTAACAGAGTTAGCTCTGTCTTTAGATAACTTCAAGTTGTATGCAGCAGTACCTTCGCTAGAAGCGTGACCATTAACTGTCACTTTACCACCGTTTTCACGCAATACTGAAGATAATTTATCTAAAGTTGGATAAGATTCTGTTTTTAATACTGAACTGTTGAATTCAAAACCGATAGTCTCGAAACCAGTTTTATCTGAACTTACAGTTGCAACTGGCTCTGGGAATTTGATTGTACGACCTGAACCATCAACTACAGCACCTGGAGCTGAATTTGGCTCTTTGTCAAACATATCAGCAACACCGTCACCATCGCTATCTTTTTTCAAATCATCAACTGATTTTTCTACGTTAGCAACACGGTTTTTCAAAGCTTCAACTTCTTGACGTAATGAAGGATCTTTCAATTCATCATACATTAAAGCAAGTGGGTTAACCCAATCCAAGTTAGGTTTAGCTTTCGAACCTAAAGAGAATTCTAATCCAGCTGAAGTGTAAGAGAATTTATCTTTAGAAGTACCGTTAGCTCTAGTTCCGTCAAAGTTATCACCATCAACAAAGTTCATTGTATAAGCTAAGTTGAAAGAAACGCGATCAGAAACTTTGAATTTAACACCCGCACCTACAGGGATGTAAGCTTGTTTTACGTAAGAATCATTGATCCCTTGAGCTTCTTTAACTTCTTTCCAGTTAGTTACAGTACCGTTGTTAGCAGTTACAATTGGGTTGTAAGCAGTTAAACCATAACCAGCAGTCACGAAGAAATTAACCGCATTTTCACGACGAATAAAATCTACAGTTGCAACGTTAACAACACCACGTAAATCTACAGCATACTGAATTTCAGTTTCAAACTTTTCGTTCGGGCGACCAGCTTTTTCGTTGTGACCAGAAGCTTTACCACGGAAAATGTTACCTTCTAAGCCAAAAGCATGACCTAATTGCTTACGCAACGAAATACCATAACCTAAATTAACATCCCAGTTAGAGTAATCGTTAGTACCACCAGTTACTACAACAGGAGCGATAACGCCTGCATTAACACCTAAAGACCATGTTCTGTACTGTGATCTACCACCAAATACCTTGGCAGAAGAACTGGTTGCAGGAGCATCTTGTGCGCTAGCTAGAGACGAAACTCCAACTAATGCTACCAAAGAAGCTGCAACGCTCTTTTTAAAAGTAGAATAATTCATAATTTTCTTTTTAAGGTTAAACAAAATATTTTATTGTATAATTTTTTGTAAAACAAAATTAAACAAATTTTTATAATCTCAAAACCCTTTCACAAACTCCGTTCCAAACGAAACAAGGAACGCTATTTATTGCTAAAACCTATAGTTTTAAACTGATAATCAGTGTTTTGAAACTGAAGCGCAATATAAGCAATTAAAATACACCAATGAGTATTAAATGTCTTTTCTAGGAAACAAGGCATACACTCAGTCCTAAATTATATACAACTACTGGTGGTTAAACATATTTTTCTATAAATTCATAAAGATTAAATCCTTTTGTATTTAACGCCATTTTTAGCTGCAATAGGATATCTTCCCTATCTATATCTTTCATTCGTCGATATTGGATAAGCTTGTACACCTGTTCGGCAAGCAGAAACTCAGTTTTTATCAAATTGGGTGGGCTGTCGGCCAAAACCCAATTAAATAGTAAATCTATTCCTATATTTTTATCTGCCACTGTTTTAAAAACAGGAATTTCTTGATGCTGCTCTTTTACCATTTTTTGAAGGCTATTGGCAAAGGTATCCGCCCCCTCTCTATCTGCTTTATTGACAACAAAAGCTTGGGCAATCTCCATCAGTCCAGATTTGATATGCTGAATTTCATCTCCAGCCTCGGGCACCAGCACCAATATTGTTTTATCTGCCAAGCCAGCAATCTCTACCTCCGACTGCCCAACACCAACTGTTTCTACAATAATTAGATCAAAATTACTGGCCCTTAAAACATCCACCATTTCAATGGTTTTTGCAGAAATACCTCCTAATGAGCCTCTTGTAGCGACAGATCGAATATAAACATTGGGATTATTGAAATGCTTCGACATCCTGATTCTGTCTCCCAACAAAGAACCATAATTAAAAGGCGACGTTGGATCTACAGCAAGAATGGCAACTTTCTTCTCAGCTTTTGTGCACTCTGCAACTATAGCATTTACCAAAGTACTTTTACCTGCTCCCGGTGGGCCCGTCACTCCAACCACAGGAACCTTCCTATTGATATTCAGCTTTTTCAACAAGTCTCCCGCAGGGTGAATATCGTTCTCAACTAGGGTCAAAGCTCTGGCCAAGGCAATAAAATCACCACATTCTACGTGTTCCCTTAACCAATCAATGTCAATCCGTCTGGAAATCATAACCACAAAGAAACACAATTAATCAACTACATGCCAAAAGGAAAAACTTAATATATAACATAAGATTTTTAAAATCTGTAACTTTGCTCTCTTTATATACTTCAATGAAAATATATTTCAGGTTATTATCCTTCGCTAAGCCAATTGAAAAGTTTGCTATCCCTTATATTATAGCAACGTTATTCGCAGTGCTTTTTAACACAGCTCTTTTCACTTCCATTGGTCCACTATTAGAAACTCTTTTTATTGGAAAATCATCTACTTTAAATCAAGCTCAACAGTCTGGAACATTAGATTTTATCGGCACCATAAATGATTATATAGCTCAATTAATAAGCCATAAAGGAAAAGTATATACCCTAAAGATAGTGTGTTCCGGAATTATCGTCATAGCTATTCTTTCTAATTTGTCAAAGTACTTGTCTCAGCGTTTCATGGAAGACTTAAGAGTACATACACTTTTAAATTTACGCCGTACAGTTTTCAATAGTGTGATAGGACTAACCATAGGCTATTTTAATAATGAGCGTAAAGGCGACATTATCTCCAAAGTATCTTCAGATGTACAAGTAGTACAAGCGACAGTTACAAATACCCTGCAAGTCGTCTTCAAAGAACCGTTACAATTAATCGCTTTTTTATCCGTCTTATTATCTATTTCGGTTAAGCTTACTTTATTCTCGTTATTAATAATTCCTATTTCTGGATTTATTATAAGCAAAATTGTTAAAAGGCTTAAACAGCAAACTACCCTATCTCATGAGTCATTTGCAAGAATGATAGGGTTTTTAGACGAATCCTTAAGCGGCATTAAGATTGTTAAAGCTTTTAACGCATCACAAAGGATCAAGAAAAAATTTGATGACGAAAATAAGTTTTATTCGTATTTAAACAGAAAAATTGTTCGTCGTCAACAATTAGCTTCACCGGTATCTCAAACACTTGGAATATTAGTAGTATCTATTATCGTTCTATATGGCGGTACACTGATACTAGAAGGAGAAAATTTTTTATCTCCTTCAAAATTTCTAGTTTATATTGCTACGTTTTCTCAGGTTATGCAACCTATTAAGGCCATTAGCGATTCTTTCAGTGGAATCCATTCTGGTATTACTGCCGGCGAAAGAGTGTTGGGTCTAATAGACACTCCTCCTGCTTTTACCAATAAACAGGATGCAAAATTAGTAACTAGCTTCAACGACAGTATTACTTTTGAAGATATTGATTTCGCCTATGGAGATAAGCAAGTACTCAACAAAGTTAGCTTCCAGTTTAAAAAAGGGAATACCATTGCATTAGTTGGCCCATCTGGTGGAGGAAAAAGCACATTAATGGATCTTATCCCTAGGTTTCACGATCCAAAAAGCGGAACTATAAAATTTGATGGCATACCTTATGCAGACCTGAAGATGGAAAGTATTCGTTCGCAAATGGGCATTGTTAATCAGGAATCGTTCTTATTTAATGATACGATATTTAACAATATTGCTTTTGGCAACCCAGATGCTACCGAAGAGGAAGTAATCAACGCAGCAAAAATTGCGAATGCCCACGAATTTATCATCAATACAGAAAACGGCTATCAAACATCAGTGGGAGATAGAGGCAATAGATTATCTGGTGGCCAACGTCAAAGAGTATGTATTGCTAGAGCAGTGCTATCGAACCCCCCTATCATGTTACTCGACGAGGCAACTTCCGCTCTTGATACTGAATCAGAGAAATTGGTTCAAGATGCCCTAAATAATTTAATGCAAAATAGAACTTCTATTGTTATAGCACATCGACTCAGCACAATCAAGCATGCCGACGAAATTATCGTAATAGATAAAGGTCAAGTTGTTGAACAAGGAACCCATGCTGAACTTTTAACCAAAAAGGGTCTGTATCATCGTTTAATAGAAATGCAAACTTTCAATGAATAATATGAAAAACAAGATAAAACCAATTGCTCTCTATTTACCTCAATACCATACTTTCAAAGAAAATGATGAATGGTGGGGTAAAGGTTTTACAGAGTGGACAAATGTTAGAAAAGCAAAACCCATTTTTAAAGATCATTACCAACCTCATGTGCCGCTAAATAATAATTATTATGATTTAAGCTTTAATGAGGTCTTAGAAGAGCAAACCGAGTTAGCAAAAAAGTTCGGAATTTATGGATTCTGCTTCTACCACTATTGGTTTAATGGTAAATTACTAATGGAGAAACCATTACATAACCTTTTACAATCAAAAACCCCTGACTTCCCTTATTGTTTGTGCTGGGCAAATGAAAACTGGACAAGAACTTGGGATGGCCAAGAAAAAAAGGTACTGATGAAACAAGATTATTCACTTGATGATGATCTAAAGCATATTCAGTATTTAATACCATTTTTTAAGGATGAAAGATATATTAAAATAGATAATAAGCCTGTTTTTTTAATGTATAGAACAGAACTTCATCCTAATATCGAACAAGCGGCAGCACTATGGCGATCAGAAGCAAAAAAGGCTGGTTTCGAAGATTTATTTCTAATTAGGATGGAGAATTTCAAAAAAGATCTAGATCCAAAAGAACACGGCTTCGATGCAGGCATGGAGTTCGCTCCAGATACTGCACATAGAGGTGAGAAAATTGCGAAAAACAATATGCCTTCTTATCTATTTAACAAGGTACTTCATCAAACAGGAATAAAAAAACAGGCGCAATATGAAAATGGCATTTTTTCATACAAAAAGATGTCGGAAAATATGATGAAAAAGCCAAATTTTAGCTATCAATATTTTAGGACTATTACTCCATCTTGGGATAATTCTGCTAGGAGAAAAGTAAACGCAGCTATTTATGTGGATTCTACTCCGCAGTTATTTGAAACTTGGGCTAGGAAAATGAAGGATCATACTATAGCTCATCAACCCGAAGAACAACAATTTCTATTCATTAATGCCTGGAATGAATGGGGAGAGGGCTGTCATTTAGAACCTGATGAAAAATGGGGCTACGCTTACTTAGAAGCCTTACAAAAAGCAATTAAGTAAGTACAATGAAAGCCGAGCCCTTAGTTTCAATCGCTGTTTGCACCTATAATGGACAGAAATACTTGACTGATCAATTAGACAGCATTATCTCTCAAACTTATAAAAATATTGAGGTTATTGTAGTTGATGACTGTTCGGTTGATCAGACTGTAACGATATTAAAAATATATGAAAAAAAGTTTGATAATTTTAAGTTCGTTATCAACGACATAAATTTGGGTTATGCTAAAAATTTCGAAAAAGCTATTAGCCTATGTAAAGGAAAATATATTGCCTTATCAGATCAAGATGATATTTGGGCATTAGATAAAATCGAAAAACAGGTATCCGAAATCGGCAAAAACGCACTTATTTATCACGATTCGAAATGTATTGATGAGAATGGAAATGAGATAGCTGGTAATTTATCTGACGTATATAATTTATATCAAGGGAAATCATCATTGCCATTCTTATTCTACAACAGTATATCTGGACATAGCATTCTATTTAACAGTAAGCTTGTACCTTTATTATTCCCTTTTGACAAGAAAGTCTTTCATGATAGATGGATTGCATTTATAGCTAGTGAAAGAGGAGGAATTAAACTACTCAACGAAAAACTAGTTAGTTACAGACAACACCAAACCTCAATCACAGATTTTTTAAAACGAAAAGAAAGCAAAGAAAAAATTAAACACCAGTTTTTTAGTCAAGATTTTATAGATTGGGCAAAAAAATGCGAGCACAATAGCTTAAACGATTCGGCCTTCTATCATAATTTTCTTTCTTGTTTCGATTCTAAAAACAACATTATCAAACGCAGTAAACTTTTTATGTTGTTAGTTATAAACTTAAATCTGCTGTTTTTTATCAATAAAAAATCTTCAATTAGCAAATTGAACTTCGCAAGAAAGCTATGCTTTGGAACTAACTAAAATTAGTTAAGATATCTTCTAGCTTTTTTATTTGAGTACTTGCCTCAAAAGCAAGCGAATAAGCCTTTATAGTTTCAGGATTATAGTCTGCAATATTAGTTGATATCTCTGCCATCGCTTTAGCTAAATCTTCAACATTCCAATTGTTAACCACTGTACCGATATCGTCATTTACAAATTCGCTTACACCTCCAGAATTAAATGATGCGATTGGTTTCCCTAAATAAGCAGCTTCAATCATTACTAGCGGAAAAGAATCCTCCTTGGACAGCAAAAGAAAAGCATCTGCACAATTTAAATAATCATAATAAAATTCTCTTTGTTGACCTAAGAACATTACTTGATTTGAGAAAGCATGTTCCAGCGCTTTTTTTATATAAAAATTGGTGCCTCTTTCCACTTCTTTCCCTATCCAAATAATTTTAACACTTGGATTAAGTTGTTTAACCAAGGGGATCAAAAACTCGATTCCTTTGGTAAGAATTGTATGCCCAGAAATTACCCAAACAAAATCATCATCTGATAGCCCAATCTTTTTCCTTGCCACTTCTTTGGTCAGTTGTAGTTTTATTTTAGAGTGATCAATAAAGCCATAAAGAAGCTTTGTATTTTGATGTCCCATTTCGCGAAATTTATCGCAAACTATTTCAGCACATCCTATCAACAGATCTGTACCATTAAAAACTTCACTCATTTCTTGAGCCGTATTAATGCTATATGCCATCGGCAATTCATGAGCATGCGTAATAACCTTTACACCTAGCTTTTTAGCGATGCCATAAAATTCTGGGTTAATAACCGTATTTACATACCAAAAATCGGCTTTGCTATGTTCTTGTATTTTTTTTAGCTGGTAATAAAGTGGGTTGATTTTCAGCTTAGATAGAATTTTCCCAAAAAGATACCTAAATGGCTTTTTAGAAAACTTATAGCTTACAAAGCTCTCTATGTTTAAGGGAAGTTCATTTAGCAAAACGCCTTTTTCCTTTGAAAAAACAAAACTCTTAAACTTGCTATCATCAAGATTTCTGAGGATATAAAGTAGCAGCATCTCGGATCCTGAAACACCAAATTCTCTAGTCAAAAAAAGGATCTTTTTCATCTTAGTTAGCCTTTCCTGTAAGCAAATACTTGAAAATTATTTTACGGTACTGTTTTTTCATCAAATTTTGTGGTGTTATTTTGATATACTTCGCCGCTTCCACTGGATCTGAATTGATTAACGAGTGTATCATATGAAGCTGCATAAATTGCTTTGTCTTATTATAAAGCGGTAAATTAATTACTTTAAGCTTTTCAAAAATTCGATTCTTATGCTGCATCATCAACTTTACTCTCGATGAAATATTCGTATCATGGGTACGATAATATGCTAATTTCTTGTCTACAAAACCTATGTTATATTTTAAAGAAATTCTAATCCACATATCCCAATCTTCAACCAATGTTTCTACATCAAATAAACCAATATCATCATAAATAGATTTCTTTACCATTACAGTTAGAGCTGGAATAACCGAAATGCCTCGTATGATATCCTCCGTTGTACATTGTTCAGTTTTAGCTCCTAAACTAAAGCTATCAATAACCTCAGAATTGGCATTTACTATGTTTACATCACAATAAACTAAACCAAGTTGATCATGTTGTTCATAGTGCTCTACTTGGTATTTTATCTTATCCGGATGCCAAAAATCATCTGAAGCAACAATTGATATGTATTTACCTGTACAGTATTTTGTTATCGCCTTATTAAGTGTAGAGGAAAGGCCAATGTTATTTTGTGCCTCGAAAATAAACTGATATTTTGCTTGTAGCTTTTCTATAACCTCTACGCTTTTGTCCTTAGAGCCATCGTCTATCACAATCAGTTGTACATTTCTGTAGGTTTGATTAACAACGCTTAAAATACATTCCTCAACGTATTGTTCATGATTGTAGCAAGGAATTATAACAGAAACCAAAGGGAAATCTTCCATATCAATAACGGTTAATGGCCTTTACAATCTCCGTTACTTCATTATCTGTTAAAACAGCACTAATGGGAAGGCTTATGACTTCTTTGTGGATTTTTTCTGTAATGGGCAATGAAAGATGATTAAGTTCTGGATAAGCCTTTTGCTGATGTGGAGCCACTGGATAGTGAATTAAAGTTTGAATACCATTATCCAATAAATATTTTTGGAAGCCAGTCCTATCTTCAACTCTTATTACAAAGACATGCCATACATGGTTTTCTGCCTCAATAGACGATGGGAGATTAATTTTATCATTTTTAATCTCATTTATGTAACGATTAGCAATAGCTCTCCTTGTTTCTATTTCTTTATCAAGATGTTTCAGCTTTGCTGATAGAAAGGCAGATTGTAATTCATCCAATCGGCTATTTGTACCTTTAAATTCGTTATGATACTTAATTTCCGAGCCATAATTAGCTATAGAACGAATGGTTTTTGCTAACAATTTATCGTTGGTAGTTATTGCTCCAGCATCTCCTAATGCCCCTAAGTTTTTACCTGGATAAAAACTAAAACCGCTTGCATCTCCCCAGCTGCCTGCTTTTTTATGGTTGATACTTGCACCATGAGATTGCGCTGCATCTTCAATAACTTTTAAATTGTGTTTCACGGCAATAGCACAAATATCATTCATATTAGCTATTTGACCGTACAAATGAACCGCAAGAATCCCTTTTGTTTTTGCGGTAATGCTTTTCTCTATCAGGTTTGGATCTAGATTATAGGTATACAAATCAGGCTCAACTAAAATAGGCACCAAATTATTTGCAGAAATCGCTAAAACACTTGCGATATAAGTGTTAGCCGGAACAATGATTTCATCCCCATCCTGCATTAAACCCAATTCCTTATAAGCTCTAAAAATTAATATAAGTGCATCCAATCCGTTGGCCACACCGATGCAATTTTCTGCACCACAATAGGCCGCAAATTCCTTTTCAAAATTTTCTACTTCTTTACCTAAAATATACCAGCCAGAATCAATAACTCTATTAAAAGCCTCTTGAATTTCTAACTTATATTGTGCATTAATTTTATGTAGATCTAAAAATTTTATCATCTTATTATAGTGAGTTCTCCGTCAATGAGCTGATATGTATTACCTGTTTTAGCATCAACCAAATCACAGTCTAAAACTATACCTTTGGGAGTGATATAACCTTTGTGCTGAGCAGGGTTTCCGTACCAAAGTGAATACGGATCGGTAGATTTAGTAAGAACGCTTCCAGCTCCTATCATACTAAACTTAGCGATTTCCACGCCTGCCAAAATTGTAGCGTTTGCACCAATTGAGGCATTTTTTCTGATCATTGTTGTCACCTCAATCCAGTAGGCATTTTTTGATCTTGGAAAAAGATCATTAGTAAATGTAACGTTAGGTCCTATAAAGACACTGTCTTCAATGGTAATTCCATCCCAAATCTGAACACCAGATTTAACGGTGACATTATCACCAATTATTACGTCATTTTCTATCAAGCAATGGGAGCAAATATTACAGTTACTACCAATTTTTGCTTTGGCTAATACGACACAAAATTGCCAAACATTAGTGTTTTCACCAATATTATCTGTTTGTACATCAGCTAGTGGGTGAATTTTATACGGCATTAATTAATTGCTGATAATTACTGTATTCTCTTATATAATCGTTCTCAGTATATGTCATAGATGCTAAAACAAGTAATACCGCTCCCGAAGAAAAATTAACCAATTCACGCCAAATTAACGGCGTTACATATAATCCAAAATTAGGTCTATTCAAGGATACTATCTTTTTGTTCACACCATCATCTAAAATCACATCAAAACTACCACTTGCAGCAACTATTAATTGTTGTAGCTCTTTATGTGCATGCCCCCCCCTAGTCTCTCCACTTGGCACATCATAAAGATAATAAACCCTTTGTATATCAAAAGGTACATCTAGTTCAGCATTTACAGCGGTAATATTACCGGCTCTGTTATGAATTTTAGCCAATTCTATAACATTGCAATTATATATAGATGGTTTCATTACATTTTGCTTTTAATAAAATTATCCATGTTTCTTTCATAGTCATCTACATCATAGATTGTTGATGATAAAACTAATGCACACGAGTTTGTCGAAAAGTTTTCCATGTGTCTCCAAATTCCATTAGGAATATAAAGACCTACGTAGGACCTATTCAAGGTAAATTCTGAAGTCTCAAACCCATCATTTACCACAACAGTAAAGCTACCAGACAAGGCAATAACCAATTCTTGATTTTTGATATAGCTATGTCCTCCTCTAACTTCACCACCAGGCACATCATAAATCCAATATGTCCTTTTAATTTCAAAAGGAATATGGTTTAATTGTTCAATAAAGGAAAGGTTTCCTCTATCATCTAGCATTTTCGGTAATGATATCAACTTAGAAGAGCTCTTCATTTTACGATCTATCTACAAAATTAAAAACTGCCATCTGAACTATTTTTACATCTGTTCCATTAAATTCTTCGAAATGTATACGCTTACCTTCATTCCATTTTTGTAATAAAAATTCCACATCCATAGCATTTGTTGCATTATTAACCCACTCCTTTTGTACAATGTTACATGGAACATTTACATATTTAACCTTATCATAGCCCACGCCATATCGATTAATAAATAAAGGTAAAAATTCTTGAAGATTGCTTTCTAAAGAATTTGGAGCTTTGAAATCAGTCTGCGCCATGATCTTTAAGATTTCCGAGGTCGTAAACAGACTGCCATCAACGGATAAAGGATATGCCCAATCTGGCGACTCTACCGCTAAATTCCATTCCCAAACTAACTTCTTTGGATCTAAAGCATCTATGTTTAAAAAAACCGGAAGATCTTGTGCTTTATTAAAGGCAAAACAAAATGTTAAATCATTGCCTTTCGATAATGAAGGCACCGTATTTTGCGTGTTAAACTTACTGAAATCATTCAAGTCCAAGTAGTCAATAAATAGTGCATCGTCGGTCATAAAAAACATTTTAGATGTCTTTATATTTCCCAACAAACCAAGTAATTGCGGTTTGAAATCCGTTTCTTTAACGAAGGAAACATTTTTATCTTTGAAAAGCTGAATTAAATCGTCGTAAGACTTTTGATGTTCTACAGAAGAGCAAGTATATAAAATCTGTATTGGGGCAGTATTCGAAACAAAATAAAAATAAGAGCTTAATAATGCATGTAGCTGCATTGCTCTATCTTTTGAAAAAATGATAATCTCGCAGCCAACTTTATCGTCTACTAATGCCAACCCTTTTCCATAGCTTGCATTGACATCTAAGATCAATGCTAATTGGTTTTCAAGTTTTATAATTCTTTCAGTTAATGCTTTAACTTTTTTTCTATTAAACAAGTCCATTCCTTAGTTCTACTTTTTATCAAAGCTATTTAAATCATACAATTTGGCTAAAATACGATTAATTAAAAAAGGAGCGATAAAATCGCTCCTTTTATATCTCAGATAAATTGTATTTACAACTTACGTTTTACTTCTACTTGTTCGTAAGCCTCTACGATATCGCCCACTTCAATGTTGTTAAAGTTTTGGATATTCAAACCACATTCGTAGCCTTTAGAAACTTCTTTCACGTCATCTTTATAACGTTTCAACGATGCCAATTCACCAGTATAGATCACTACACCATCACGAACGATACGGATTTTGCTATTTCTGGTAATTTTACCATCTAACACCATACATCCTGCAATGGTACCCACCTTAGTGATTTTAAAGGTCTCACGGATTTCTACGTTAGCCACAATTTTCTCTTCGAATTCTGGTGCCAACATACCTTCCATTGCCGCTTTAATCTCGTTGATCGCATCGTAGATAATTGAGTACAAACGAATATCGATTTGCTCTGCCTCAGCCAATTTACGTGCACCAGTTGATGGACGTACTTGGAAACCAATAATGATCGCATCTGATGCCGAAGCTAACAATACGTCACTTTCAGAAATCTGACCTACTGCTTTGCTGATCACATTGATCTGAATCTCCGGTGTAGAAAGTTTCAATAATGAATCCGCTAATGCCTCGATAGAACCATCCACGTCACCTTTGATGATCAAGTTCAACTCTTTAAAGTTTCCGATCGCTAAACGACGGCCAATCTCTGCCAAGGTAATGTGTTTCTGTGTACGCAATCCTTGCTCACGCATTAATTGCAAACGCTTATTGGCGATATCTCTCGCTTCAGTTTCACTTTCTAAAGCATTAAATCTATCTCCCGCTGTTGGTGCGCCTTGCATACCCAATACCTGTACTGGTACAGATGGGCCAGCTTCGTTCACCTTAGCACCACGTTCGTTGAATAAAGCCTTTACCCTACCACTGTAGCTACCCGCTAAGATTGGATCTCCAACTCTCAAAGTACCACCTTGTACTAAAACCGTAGTTACAATACCACGTCCTTTATCCAAAGTAGCCTCAATTACGGTACCTGTAGCACGTTTATTAGGATTAGCTTTTAACTCTAATAACTCTGCTTCTAATAATACTTTATCTAATAGTAAGTCTACGTTTAAACCGCTCTTACCTGAAATTTCTTGTGATTGATATTTACCACCCCAATCCTCAACTAAGATATTCAATACTGATAATTGTTCGCGTACTCTATCTGAGTTTGCGCCTGGCTTATCTATCTTAGTAAATGCGAATACTAAAGGAACACCCGCCGCCTGAGCGTGGTTAATTGCCTCTTTAGTTTGTGGCATCACCGCATCATCCGCAGCTACTACAATAATTGCAATATCGGCAACCTTAGCACCACGAGCACGCATCGCCGTAAAAGCTTCGTGACCTGGCGTATCTAAGAACGTAATTTCTTTTCCATTGCTAGTTGTTACCTTGTAAGCACCAATGTGCTGTGTAATACCTCCAGCCTCTCCAGCTACTACGTTTGCTTTACGAATATAATCTAGCAAGGAAGTTTTACCGTGATCCACGTGACCCATAATGGTTACCACAGGAACTCTTGGAATCAAATTCTCTTCAGAATCTTCTTCTTCAATGTTGATATCTTCCTCTTCATCTGGTTTTACGAATTGGATTTCGTAACCAAATTCATCAGCAACGATAGTTAAGGTTTCAGCATCTAAACGTTGGTTAATTGAAACGAACATCCCTAAACTCATACAAGTTCCAATAATTTTGGTTACCGGTACGTCTATCATGTTCGCCAATTCGTTGGCAGTAACAAACTCTGTTACCTTCAACACCTTCGATTGTGCTTCTTCCTCTAATGCTGCTTCTTCTGCAGAAAGTGCTACATCATCACGTTTTTGACGACGAAGTTTAGCTCTTTGTGCAAATTTACCAGATTTACCAGCGCCGCTTAAACGAGCAAGCGTTGCCTTAATTTGATCTTGGATTTCTTTCTCAGTAGGTTCCTCTTTTGGAGTATTGCTACCTGGAGCATTCCTATTTCCTTGATAACCTGGACGGTTATTGTTGTTGTTTCTGTTACCTTGGTAACCACCACCTTGGCCGCCTCCAGGACGATTACCTTGGTAAGGTGTTCTTTGGCCTCCTTGTGGATTAGTTCCAGGTGTACCTGTTCCCGTTCCGGCTTGACCTTGTTGAGGTGTACTTCCAGGAGCTCCCGGCGCTTTCTTACGCTTACGTTTACGTCTAGCATCAGCATCGCTAGAAGATGATGCTACAGGTTGGTTTCTTCTGTCTGGCGTAGTTGGCAATACAATTTTACCAATGATATTTGGACCGGTTAATTTTACCGAACGAGCTTTAATTACCTCATCTTTCGGTGCCACTACAGGCGCAGCTGGAGCAGCAGGTTGCGGTTTAGCCTCAACTGGTTTTTCAACTGCTGGTTTCTCGGCTTCCTTAACTGGCTCAACTGGTTTTTCGGCCACAGGTTTTTCTACTGATTTCTCTTCTGCTTTAGGAGCAACCACCTCTACAGGTTTTTCTTCCTTAACAACAGGAGGAACAACAGCAGCTGGGGCAGGAGCTTCCTCTTTTTTAACAGGGCGATTTTTGGGGTTTAAATCATTAAGGTTGATTTTACCCACAACTTTAACACCTGGCAAAGCAGCTTCTTCTACACTTTCTGTTGGCTTAACTTCTGGTGCTTCTGGAGCTTTTGGCGCTTCCTTAACCTCCTCTTTCACTGGCTCCGCTGGTTTCTCAACCACTGGCTTTTCAGCAGCAGGTTTCTCTGCAGGAGCGGTAAACTGGTTCAAGTTCTTGATCAGCACACCTTCACTCTCAAAGTCCGCGTTTTTCTTCGGAGCTTCAGAAGGGCTTTCATTTGTTACTTCAGGTTCATCACGACGAATTTTGCCAATAACTATTTGGTTAGCCTCTTCCTTTACTATTTTATCTCCCTGAAACTCTCTAAGCAAGACATTATACATCTCTCCAGAAAGCTTGGTGTTAGGCTTATTATCCACAGCATAGCCCTTCTTACCAAGAAACTCTACCGCGGTGGCAAGTCCTATGTTAAGTTCTTTTGCTGCTTTTAATAATACTATGGTTTTGTCGTCTGACATTGATTATCCTGTTTTTTTCTAATTAGTACAAAAGTAACGTTTATTCTGATTTAATTCAAGTACTAGACTTTTATTCAAATTCTGATTGCAGAATAGCGACTACTTCTTTGATTGTTTCTTCTTCTAGATCGGTTCTTTTCACTAACTCATCTAAAGAAAGTGACAATACACTTTTTGCTGTATCTAGACCGATTGCTTTTAATTCATCGATAATCCAGCTATCGATTTCGTCTGAGAATTCTTCTAAATCCACATCCTCATCTTCTTCACCAGCCTCACGATACACATCTATCTCGTAACCAGTTAATTTACCAGCCAGCTTGATATTATGTCCGCCACGGCCAATGGCTAACGAAACCTGATCTGGTTTTAAGTAAACCGCAGCACGTTTAGTTTCATCATCTAATTTAATAGAAGTGATTTTTGCAGGGCTTAAAGCACGTTGTATATATAACGAAACATTTGTTGTAAAGTTAATCACGTCAATGTTTTCATTTTTCAATTCTCTCACGATACCGTGGATACGAGAACCTTTCATACCTACGCAAGCACCTACCGGATCAATTCTATCATCGTAAGACTCTACTGCAACTTTAGCACGCTCTCCTGGTTCACGAACAATTTTCTTAACGGTAATCAAACCATCAAAAATTTCTGGAACTTCAATTTCGAACAAACGTTGCAAGAATTCTGGTGCTACCCTAGAAATGATAATTTTTGGTGTAGCGTTTACCATATCCACTTTAGAAATTACGGCACGCACTGCATCGCCTTTCTTAAAGTAATCAGCTGGAATTTGCTCTGTTTTAGGCATCAACAACTCGTTTCCTTCGTCATCCAATACCAAAGTTTCTTTTTTCCAAACTTGGTAAACCTCGCCAGTTACAATTTCGCCAACTCTATCTTTATATTTCTTGAAGATTTCGTCTTTCTCTAGCTCCAACACTTTAGAAACCAAGGTTTGACGGGCAGCCAAAATAGCTCTACGTCCAAAGCTTTCTAAAGTAATTTGTTCGATATAATCATCTCCAACTTCTAAATCAGCATCGTATTGGTGTACTTCTGCCAATTCAATCTCTAGATCATCATCCTCAGAGAAACCATCTTCCATTACCTTTCTGGTCCTCCAGATCTCCAAATCTCCATTATCTGGGTTCACAATCACATCGCAGTTTTCATCTGTTCCGTATTTTTTACGCAACATACTACGAAACACCTCTTCTAATACGCTAATTACCGTAGGGCGGTCGATATTCTTAAAGTCTTTAAACTCTTGAAAAGAATCGATTAAATTAATATTGTTCATTTTTATTTAAATGAAATTAAAACCTTTGTTTCTGTTATATCATTCAAAGCGATTTGGCTACTCACCAATTGCACTTTTTTTCCTTTTTCTTTCACTTGCTCCTCAATGGTCACTGAGGTTTCATCTGCCGCGATCAGCTTGCCTTCTTTTTTATCTCCATTGCTAAGTTTAACAGCTAAATCTCTACCAATGTTTTTGGCATATTGCCTGGTTAACTTTAATGGCTCGCCCACTCCAGGAGAAGACACTTCAAGATTGTATGCGGTTTCGATCACATTTTCTTCTTCCAAATGGAAACCTACATGTCTGCTTATCGCTACGCAATCTTGTATACTGATGCCTTCATCTCCATCCACATGGATGATCAACTTATTGTTGGGCAACATCTTAACCTCAACCAAAAACAACTCTGGCCTGTCTGCAATTTTCTCTTCTACTAGTTCTCTAACTCTCTTTTCTAGCTGCATAATATAAATTATTGCTAAATAAAAAGAGGGGACGATTGTCCCCTCTTTTCTTGTTTTGCCCTGCAAAGATACAAAAATATTTTAATTTAAAAAATCAATTCGGCTTACAGTTAATGTCTTAGAAGTTGAACCTGGCACCAAGAGAAAAGTCTAATCGAGACAAGCTTTCTTTTTCGTCTTTATCAAATGTCTCAGTGGTGGTCATGCCACCGCTGTTATAAGTTAACTTACCCAAGGTACCTCCTGTCATTGAAAGCTGCGCCCCAATAGCAATATTCTTGGTGATATTGAAGTCGTAGGCAGCATCTAGCGCAGAACCAAAAGTTCCCCCTGTAATTTTTACAGGCTGACCGCCAAGGGTTGCATCGTTATTATAGCCTAAATAACCCAATGCTAAAGCAAAAACAAATGTATGCTTTGTATTGGCAGTAGTGTATTTTGTAGAAAAACTAGGGCCTATAAAGGTATGAGCAATGTCATCACTCATTGACATAGGTATGCCCTGCACATTGGCTACGCCACTATTTGAGGTACTAAACTGGCTAAATTTTGCTCCTAAACCCCAAGTAGGTTTAACAAAATAAGTAATATCCGCACCAAAGTGGCTTCCCGATTTCAGCTCAGCGAAGTAATTTCTGTTTTCGGCAGGCACAGCATCTGAAGTTTTTGCTAATAGCCTACTGAATCCTCCCTGTACAGCAAATCTAAATCGGTTGACCTCTACTGTTTTAATTTCGTTTTGTGCTTTTGCGTTAATGGCTGCACTTATCAGAAGCAGCGTAAATAATTTTTTCATTACTTAATAAAATAATTTAGATGGTTTGTTGTTTAGGCAGTGAAAATAAGAACTTTAAGACAACGCTCCAATTACTTGATATAAAAAGAGTACTCGAAATTTGTTTGCCCTAATAAGAGAACAAACGCTCATACCAAAAGGATGATATCTCTTTTAGTTCTTTATGGTAGAAGTTGCGCAGAATGGCGCTTTTTTCGGAATTTGCGTATTTCCTACATGTGCCAATCATGTGTCATTCATGTGCTGTTGATGTGTCATACTTGTGCCGACCATGTGTGGAGGTGGTGTGGAGCTGGCTTTGAGTTGTATTATTTGTTCATTAGTTCATTTGCCGTTCTCTATTTGATTATTGGTCATTGGTTAATTAATGGTTATTGGCATTTACCGTCATTCCCAACTCGATTGGGAATCGTAATGAGATATTTAGGATTTTAGCCTCCCGTCATTAGTTCATTGGCGAATTGTGTAATTGGTTATCGGTTAACTGAAACCTGCCTACTCTTTGTTCCCTTCCTTACTCCAGCCGTTAGCTAAAGCAAACGGTAAAGAATAGTGTACTTCGAATTGGATATTGATTATCGGAATACGTTTATTAATCATTAAGCCTTTATTATTATTCCTTGGATTGTGGCGGGTTATTCATTGCCCTTCGGTTTTAACCAAGGGCTAATGAATAATGAATAATGAATATTTTCGACAGGTGGGCACACCAGACGCCCTAAGAATCTGGCGCCCTACCCACATCCATCAATGTCTTTCCGTCTTCTGCTGTAGGTAAATCTGGATTTTCTTTAGGCGTATGTATTTCTTTTTTCTGCGATTGCTTTTCTTCCGCGATGCGATCTGCTAAAGACGCTGTGCCCGAAATTTCTTGGCTGGCAAGTTCTTCCGTTGAACGATCTTTCTCGGCCAGCATCTCATCACTAATGTGATCGCTTTCATAAAAATGGTTTTGATCAAACTCATTAAGGGCTTCCATATCGGCTCCTTGTTGCTCCTTTTTGGGATGGTTTGTTGATGCGTTTTCCATGATAATTTCGTTTGTAGAAGCAACAGTTTGAAACCGAAATGGTTTTAATAGTGGTTATTTAGTATTTGGTTTATTGGTTTACGTGCTATCGCTTTAAGATCCTGAAATAAATTTGCTTTGCAGCTACTTCGTGGTCAGGATGACGTTGTAGGAATAGGCCTTGTAGGATAGCGGGGGTTATTCATTGCCCTTCGGTTTTAACCAAGGGCTAATGAATAATGACTATTTCGGCAGGTGAGGACACCAGCCTATAGAAGATTCCTCACACAACCCTTCCGATTATATCGGAGGGGAAATTATATTGCATATCAACCTTACCTTTTTTTAAGGAGGAGATCAATGGTGGGTTATTTTGTTAGCAATTTATATTTTAATTGAGCATCATGGTCTTCTGGCTCTTTTTCTAGGTATAACTTTAGATATTCAATGGCTTGTTTTTTTTGACCTGAAACCCTATAGGCCTCACTGATATAATAATAGCCATTGGTTGAGTTGGGGAAAAAGTGAAGATTTAACTTAAATAAAGCTATGGCCTGATTCGTCTTTTTTTCGAACAATTGTTTATAGCCATACCTTTCAATCAGGTTTTCTCTTAGGGAATATTTCTTTGCATTTTGTTCTACTTCCTTAATGCCGGCTTCATAACCTTTATTGCATACGGTCGCAATGATCCCTTTAGTGTAAAAGAAATTGCCAATGGATGGTGTCGAACCTACCAATTGTTTTTTAATCAGATTACTCACTTCCCAATAATTTTCTACTTCCCCATTGGTTAGAATCACAACCGTATAGCCCAAATCTGGATAGATCATGAGTTCACTGGCCACACCATCGTGCCCACCGGTATGTCCAATAATGCGGTGCCCGTTGATGGTGCTTTCTTCAAATCCATAGGCGTACATCCCTTCTCTATACTTCACTTTGCCCGATGTACAAAGGGCTGTACTCTCTTTGCTCAATAAAATATTTTTTTGTAGAGCATTGGCGAAACTCAACAAATCGTCTACTGTTGAATAGCCACCACCAGCAGGCATTCCTTTTGTTGGATTTAAAAAAGTATTATTTTTCCATTGTCCTGGTTCTTCTAATGACATGGTATAACCAATAGCCAAATTTGGAATCGCATTGTCCAATTCGTAAGCATCAGTGTTCATCATTTTTGCAGGCTGATAGAGTTGTTTTTTTACGAAATCAAAATAATTTTGACCCGATACCTTTTCAATGATTAATCCTAAAACCATATATCCAGAATTGCTGTATAGGAAGTCGGTACCGGGAGTAAAGGCTAGTTTTTTATTAACAAATAAGGGAAGGTAATCGGCAACTGTTTTAAATTTTTCTTTTGCAAGCTTGTCGTATTCCTCCCAAAAACTATGCATTCCTGAAGTGTGCGTTAATAATTGATGGATGGTCACGGAGTCGGCAACCATTTTATTGGGGTAATCTGTAAGGTATCTTCCTACTTTATCTTGCAGCGAGATTTTGCCAGCTTCCACCAATTGCATGATAGCCATTGCGGTGAACATCTTGTTGATAGAAGCTAAGTTGAACTTCGTGTCTGGTTTATTTTTAATTCGGTCTGGCAAATTCGCAAAACCAAAGGCTTCTCTATAGATTGGTTTGCCATTTTTTGCAATGAGAACCACCCCACTTAAGTTATTTTCTTTTTCAAGATTTTTTAAGTGCGCCTTTATCGGCTTAACGATGCTTTCAGCATGTTGTGATTTGACTACGATAGGTTGTAAAAGAGCGGTAAAGAGAGTTGTAATAAAATAGATTCTACGGCTTGTCATATGGTGTATCATTTGATGATTAAGCGACAAAACTACTTTAAGCAAAAAAGGAAAAATTGTACAAGTGTAAACCCATCTATAAAAACAGCCAGTGAAGTTGTTTTTTTTCTAGTGCAGTCGTTTTTTCAAAAAAAACCTTGGGAGAGAGCCCTGTCAATGATTTAAATTCTCTTATCATATGGGACTGGTCAAAATAATCAACCCCATACGCAATATCCGTTAAGTTATTTTTTACGTTATCTGATGCGTATTTGTTAACCGCATTTCTAAATCTTAGTATCTTTTTGAATTGGGATGGTGTTTTGCAGATATGTCTGCCAAAGTGTTTATTTAATGTGGTGCGTGAAATCGCATTTTTTTCGCACAGTTCTGTAATGGTTAAAGCGTCATTTTTTTCCGACATCATTTCAGCCAAAATAGTTTCAAGGAAATGATGCTGAAATCCTATTAATTTGGATAGCCAATAACTTTCAACCGCTTGAATTTTTTCGTCATCATTTTGCAGAGAAAGAATTTCAATCATGGCTTTCCTATAATCTGCAAAAGGTAAAAATTCAGAAAAGTTTGAGGTGTTGTAATGGTTTAATTCATGCTCCAAAAATGAATTAATCGCTAAGGGTTTAAATAGGATCGTAATTTCGTTTATTTTCCCTTCGTACTGAACATACACCGGCTTATTGAAATCAGATACTAGGTGTGTTTCAATCTCATTATCATCGCATTGTCCGATGATTAATTGATTTCCTTTATTAATCGTTTTTGATTTTTCACTGATGGATACAATGGTAAAAATGGACGGGAAGGTGATGTATTTAGCGGGGGTTTCTTCAGCGCTATGTGTGAGTATATACGTACACGTTATGTATTTTTTTAGTAGCGGATTTAAAGGGGGATAGACTTTTATTTTCATAGATTATAATTAGGAATTATAGCCTAATTAATTGTTTGTATACCTATTTACTGAAATTGGATTTACTTACTGTCAACGAGCCTTTTGTTTTTTGTTATTGGCCCTAAAATTGCCCCTACTAGTTTACATGCAATACTATATATCGCATGTGCACCCATATATGATCGGCTTTGCAAAAATTAAATGTTAAAGTATAGGACTTTAAAGGCAAGATAAATGAAGGGGCTGAGATTTGCAACTAGATAAAGGAAAAAACCTCTCCCTAACCCTCTCCTTAAAAAGGAGAGGGAATTTGGCTTGTGGTCTAGGATAATGGTTTGGTGGGTGATTCATTACCCTTTGATTTGAAGGGCTAATGAATAATGACTATTTCGGCAGGTGAGGACACCAGCCGATAGCCGGTAGATCGAGTGTAGCATAAATGCTCATAAAGCATCCAATGCTACTGGAACATGCCGATGCAACTTAGCGTAAAGATTAACATCAAAACCCTAACTATAGCTATGTATCTATTTTTGTTGTTTAGTACCCCAGCCCATTAACTGCCCATACTGCAACATCTCGAGCTTTAGCGTACCATCTTGCTGCGTGGTAAACTTTAGTACACCATCCGTACCGCCCTGCCTCACGGCCTGAAACTCGTTTGCAGAAACAGGGAAAAAACGCATATCCCATGCTATCTGATCAGCGTTATGGATCAAATGACCATCTGTATAAGTGATGAGCTGTCGCTCATTTTTGTCGTTAACATAGCTCCCAATGAATTTCTTGATCTCTGATTCTGGAAGATCGGCCTTTTTTTTGTATTCAATGGTAATTGGCCTACCATCTAAAATCTCATTAATGTTTTTGTATGGATAGGTACCAAATTTGAAATTCTCCAACACCACTATTGTTCTATCTTTTACCATGTTGTGGTAGATAAATGTTGCGTAACCATCCCAGCTACCCGTATGACCAAAAGAAAAATGATTCTTACCTTTCGATACGTCTAGGCCGAAACCATAGGGAATATTTTTGCCTTCGCTGGTTTTGGTAACTGCGGTCATCAATTCAAATTCCTGTGCTGAGAAAAGTGTATTAGTTTTTAGTGAGCTGATCCATTTGTAGATATCTTCTACCGTAGCATTTATTTTAGCATTTCCCACTACGCCATCCAACTTGTATGATAAGCTATCGCCATGCCTGGCATCCTCGGGCACTACTTTTTTAAAGGAAGATTTAGCCCATACATAACCGATCGCATGGTTGCTTATCTTTTTTGGGGTCTGCCTCCGATTGTAAACGAAAGTATACTTCATCTTCAATGGCTTAAAAATGTTATCGGTGAGGAAATCAGCATAAGTTTTTCCTGAAGCCCGCTCTATGATCGTGGCCAACAAGGCATAATTTGTATTGTTATAACGATGTCTACTTCCCGGCGTAAACTCTAAAGTATCTTTTTTAGATGCATAAAAATTAATCAGATCTAGGTTATCTGCTATCTGAGTTCCTTTTACACTTTCGGGCAAGTCTATCAAGTATTCGGGAATTCCACTCGTATGCCTAACCAAGTCTATGATACTCACTTTGTCCCAAAATGCCAGCTCTGGCAAAAACTTCGAAATCTTATCCTCGTAGTTTAACTTTCCTTTTCTTTTTAATAATACAATAGCCGCCGCGGTAAATTGTTTGGCGCAGGAGGCCAGTTCAAAAATTGTTTGCGCACCGTTCTTTGAGCCAGTAGTTTCATTAGTTAAACCGAACCCTTTTTTATAGATTACCTTTCCCTTGTCAGCAATTAGTACGGTTCCATTGAACTGGTTTTGACTATGCATGAAAGCAAAAATGCTGTCCAATTGGCGAACCTGCTCAGTCTGTTGGGCATCCGCGTATTGACTTAATCCTAGCAAAACAAGTATAAATAATAGTTTTTTCATTCTTTCTAAATAAGCTTTAACAATATGAAGTCTCCATATAGGGATATTTGTTGCATCAAATTCAGTTTTTTTGCTTGCTAAAGCCTACACTTGTAGAAAATCATTTTCTACATAGATATTTAGTGATAGTCAAATTCACGAGAATATCAGATGAGATTAACAGGATTCAATAGCCTGCAGCCTCAACTATGGTTAATTATGATTGGATAGATTACTTCCCCCTGAATTTGTTCCTTCTTCAGTCCGCAATGATGGTATAGGAACGAGTAGCGGGTTATTTCATAGACCACAGGCTTTTAACCCCTGGCTAATTATTTCGGCAGGTGAGGACACTAGCCGATAGCGAAATCGGAGGGATATGATGCTGCACAAAAACATTCCTTAAAACCACTAATGCTCCATAGCTGGTGGGGCGGTGGCTAATTTGTTGCCTTTGGCCAATACCAGCTTGCTTACCCTGCCCATCAGCCAAATGCTAATTAAAGTAATAACTACGATAACATAAGCCACGATATTGTAATGTTCTAAGGGTTGCCCTTTGCCTGACTGTGTAACAATTAAGCCAGAGACTGCAGCGGCAACACCACCAGCGATCTGCTGTAAAGAAGCGTTGATACTCATGAAAGCTCCACGATCTGCCGGTTCGGGAATTGCACTGGTTAAAGCTTGCGAAGGAATCATTCTGCTCATAATGCCAGCCATCATCAATACATTCAAGATCATTACCCAAATGAAAGGCGTAACCGATAAATTGGTATAGATCACGCACATCAGCATCATCCAAATGGAGGCAAATGCAAATATTTTAAACTTGCTCATTTTATCGCTCAACCTGCCCACCAGTGGTAAAATTACCAGAGAACTCACTCCCGAAACCATGAACAACATTGGCAACTGACTTTCGGTAATCCCTAAATTATTAACGGCAAAGGCACTTCCAAAAGGCATCATCATGAAACCACCGATAGACAATAGTGCCGTAGAGGTGAAACCGATTCTGTGCTTTTTTTGGACTACGGTATGCCATAAATGGGCAAGGGCCGACTTGTCCCGCTGTATTTTCAAATGTTCGTTTACGGCTTTGAGCTTAAAAGCAATGAGCAATGCGATAATTAATGCCAACCCCACTACCAACCAAAAAGGCGCTTCCCAACCCCAAATGTTTGCTAGGTAAAGACCGATAGGTACACCCAATACCTGACTGGCGCCAAAGCCCATCTGCACAAAACCCATTACCCTACCACGTTGCTGTAGGCTAAACAGATCGGTAATGATGGCCATCGAAATAGAGCTGATTACACCTCCGAAAAGTCCGGTAATGATTCTGGCTGTTACCAGTTGCGCATAAGTATGGGCCAAGCCGCAAAATGCCGTACCCAAGATAAAGCCAATGTAGAAGAACAGCAGCAGCTTTTTCCTATCGAACTTATCTGCAAAACCTGCGGTTAACAATCCGGAGATACCCGCACTAAAAGCATAGGCAGACACGGCAATACCGAAATCTTTAGGGCTTAAGCTCAACGATTTCATGAGGATATCGCCCAAGGGAGACATCACCATAAAATCTAAGATGACGGTAAACTGGGTAACCGCTAATAGAAAGATGACTAGCTTTTGATAGGAGGTAAATATATTTGGTTTTTCCTGCGACATTTGAAGGATTTTAATCTTACAAAGATAGCTTAACGCAGCAATACTTTTTCCTGTTGTTTTACCGTCTTACCCATATCCGCTTTGATAAGGTCTTCGGTTTTACCAAAGCTACTGTTTAGCATGGTGCGCACTTCGTATTGGCGTCCTCTAACAAAAGGCGACTGAGGTACAAAAACCAAAGTAGCTCCCTTTATTTCAACCTTTCCCAGCACCTGTTTTTCTGTCCCAGCGTTTTCATCCGTTTCGAAAACACTGATTAACTCTTGCGACAAGCTATCTGTTTGTTCTTTGGCCCTAAACAAATTCACTTCATCTAAGCCGGTAAAGAGAATAGCGGTACTATCTGTAGAGAAATCTATATTTAACCCCTCTTTCTCTTTTAGGGAACAGGAAGAAATCGTCATGATCTTCAAAATCACGAAGCAGAGGAAAATAAATCTGGTTGCTGAGTTTTTAAGCATAGAAAAGAGTAAGGTTTGATCTTGATCGTTGTTTTGTATGTCCTGACGCTTCATCACATTGAAAAAACAACTATACCAATGAAAAATTTAAACAACGAGCAATGAATAGTGTTAATTTGCTAAACATTTAACAAAAATACGATGATTAAACTAATTTTAGAAGTGCTATTAATGGGGCTTGCGGTGATGCTTGGCGCATATTTAGTCCCTGGAGTTAAGGTAGATGGTTACGGCAGCGCCATTATTGCGGCGGTTTTAATTGCCTTAGCTAATGCCACTATCGGATTAATTTTGAGGATATTTACTTTCCCGCTCAACTTCCTCACCTTGGGCTTGGTTTCTTTTATTATTTCGGTATTGATGATTTTATTGGTAGACAGCTGGATGACGGGATTCAATACCTCAGGTTTTCTTTCGGCAGCAATTTTAGCGATTGCGGTTGCGGTAATCAAGATGATTTTAGATGCTGCTTTTGGGGTTGAAAAATCGTAGAACATATTTACCAACACCTTAGACACCTAAGTTCAACTTAGATTTCGTTCGAAAAGAAACCAATGCTAACTTAGGTTTTCTTAGATGTCTAAGGTGGTTAAAAACTAAGCCTTAAACATCATAAAATGAAACAATATAGGCACATAGTTATCGATAAGAGAAAACCTCAAAAAACCTATCTATCTATCCCGAAGTATCGGGACAAGTAGTGGTTATCATATTGCTAAGAAACTAAGCTAATACGTTTCTACTGATAACCAGCTTTTGTATTTCAGAAGTTCCCTCGTAAATCTGCGTAATTTTAGCATCCCGCATTAATCGTTCTACATGGTATTCCTTTACGAAACCGTAGCCACCGTGTATCTGTACAGCTTCTACCGTCACATCCATTGCCACTTTACTTGCAAATAGTTTGGCCATAGAGCCCGCTAAGGTATAAGACAAACCTTGATCTTTTAACCATGCGGCTTTGTACACCAACAACCTTGCTGCTTCAATTTGCGTAGCCATATCAGCCAGTTTAAAAGCAATTGCTTGATGATCTGCAATTGGTTTCCCGAAAGATTTACGTTCTTTGGCATAGGCCAATGCCAATTCGTAGGCTCCGGCGGCAATGCCCAAAGCTTGTGCGGCGATACCGATCCGTCCGCCTTCTAAGGTTTTCATGGCAAATTTGAACCCAAAGCCATCTTCGCCAATGCGGTTTTTTTTAGGCACCTTTACATCGTTGAACATCAAAGAATGCGTATCCGAACCTCTAATTCCTAGTTTATTTTCTTTAGGTCCAACAGTGAAGCCTGGCGTTCCTTTCTCTACAATAAATGCGTTGATGCCTTTATGTTTAAGTTCTTTATGTGTTTGTGCAATTACCAAATAAGTGCTGGCTGTACTTCCGTTCGTGATCCAGTTTTTGGTACCGTTCAATAAATAGTAATCTCCTTTATCTTCTGCGGTAGTTTGTTGGGAAGTAGCATCAGAACCGGCTTCTGGCTCCGAAAGGCAGAAAGCACCAATTTGCTCTCCTGCTGCCAAAGGCTTCAGGTATTTCTCTTTTTGTTCTTCTGTGCCGTATTTTTCTAGTCCGTAGCAAACCAAAGAATTGTTTACCGATACCACTACCGAAGCAGAGGCGTCAACTTTAGACAATTCTTCCATTACCAAGGTATAAGAAACGGTATCCATGCCACCGCCGTTATACTTCGGATCAACCATCATCCCCAAAAAGCCGAGTTGGCCCATACTTTTCACCTGCTCGGCAGGAAATTTCTGATGCTCGTCTCTTTCTATAACTCCGGGTTTTAGTTCATTTTGGGCAAAATCCCTAGCAGCCTGTTTAATCATTTGCTGCTCTTCGCTTAGTTCAAAATGCATAATGCTAAAGGTATATTGGTTAGGTTCAAAGATATTATTTTTCGGATAATACTATGCAAACATAACAAATTTATGGCAAAATTTTTCTCTTTGTTTGTTTAGAATTAGCTAAGAAAAGCTAATGAGTGACCTTTGGAGTTTCGTGTTTTGCCGATTTGATCAAGCTTATCAGTTTTTAATTCTGAGCAAACATTAAGGCAGTTTTTGATTAGCTCGGGGACGCAAAGTCACCATGCAGTTTTGCAGGAAGACTTAGCTGTTATAGACAGTCTTAGGCTAATTAAATCCGTCCCGATAGCTATCGGGAGAAGTGGTTATATCTTTTGTTCGTGTCACGTTGAGCTTGTCGAAGCGTCTTACCACATACATCCTAGACGACCTGTTCCGATTTATCGGAAAGCTCAGGATGACAATCATGAACGTTATTGCCGTTGACAAAAAGATTGTAGCAAAAAGTGGGACTACAAAGGCCACAGTAAACCAACAAACATTTTCTAATGAAAACGAAGCATCTTGAAAAGGAGAAATAAATGCTACTTTAACAACCTATTGTTATCGTCTGGGAAAACCAGTATTGGCTCGTACTTTTTAGCCTCTTCGATAGGCAAAGAACCGTAAGATATAATGATCAAAATATCGCCAATTTGCACTCTTCGTGCCGCAGCTCCGTTTAGACATATGGCCCCCGAACCTCTCTCGCCTTTAATGACATAAGTTTCAAAACGCTCGCCGTTATTGTTGTTTACGATTTGCACTTTTTCATTAGCAATAATGTTAGCGGCATCCATTAAATCCTCATCAATGGTAATGCTACCTACATAATTCAACTCGGCTTGGGTTACCCTTACGCGGTGTATTTTCGATTTTAGAATCTCGATAATCATGCTGCAAAGTTAATCATTAAGTTTTACAGTTTTTATGAAACAGTTTTCAGTTTAAAGTCACATTTAAACCTGCCAAGATTCTTGCGCTTTTTAAAGCTAAGGTTTTCTTAGGTGTCTAAGGTGGTAAAAAAGAATATTAATTAATAATCACATTATCGATCAGCCTTGTTTCGCCAACTTTAGCCGCTACCAAAGCCACCGTATTTTGATGTGCTTTTTCTGTGATAGGCAAAAGGTTATCGCCATCTACAATGGTCAGATAATCTAATTCTACGTCAGGGGTTTCATTTATGATTTGCTTTGCATTTCGCAACAAATCGGAAAAAGATTGTTTTTCGTAATTCTGCTCAATAAAAAACAGGGCTTTACTTAACACCAAAGAGTGTGCCCTATCAGTTGGACTGAGATGGATATTTCTGGAACTCATTGCCAAACCATCCTCTTCTCTAATAATTGGGCAGGTCATAATCTCTACATCCAAACCTAGTTCGTTCACCATGTTCTTGATCATCAGCACCTGCTGGAAATCCTTTTGTCCGAAAAATGCCACGTCTGGTTTTACGGCATCAAACAGTTTAAATACAATCTGGGTTACGCCCTGATAATGACCTTTTCTAAACTCGCCTTCCAATAAAAACTCGGCATTACCTAAATCTATCGCCCAGTTTTCTGGGCTCGGATAACTTGGGTACATCTCCTTTACCGACGGCATGAACACAAAATTGCAGCCTGCCTCGGTTAGCATTTTAATATCGTGCTCCAATGGGCGTGGATATTTCTCCAAATCCTTTGGATCTGTAAATTGAGTGGGATTTACAAAAATACTGCAAACTACTACATCTGCTTTTTTTTGCGCTTCCGCTATTAACGAAAGGTGACCATTGTGCAAAGCACCCATGGTAGGCACCAATGCAATTTTCAATCCTTTTGCTTTTAAAGGCTTAAGCGAGCTTTCGAGTTCGGCAACTGTTGCTATAACTTCCAATATCTTGTCTTGTTTTGAGGCTGCTAAATTGTACATTTCTGTGCTACTTACAAAGCCCTAGTAGCAAGATATTGATAAATATTAATATTTTCCGTACCTTTGCCCCTTGATAATCTTTAAATTAACAGTAATTTATAATATATGGAGATGGCAAAAACGAAGCTACTGATTATTACCCATGAGATGTCGCCTTTCCTCGAAGTCACTAAAATTTCAGAAATTACCCGTCAACTACCACAGGCTATGCAAGAGAAAGGATTCGAAATCCGCATCTTGATGCCTAAGTTCGGTAACATCAATGAAAGAAGAAACAGACTGCACGAGGTAATCCGATTATCTGGGATGAACATCATCATTGATGACAACGACAACCCTTTAATCATCAAAGTGGCGTCTATACCAGCGGCTCGTATGCAAGTGTATTTTTTGGATAATGAAGATTATTTCCACAGAAAATACGTGTTTAGGGATAAGGAAAACAAGTTTTATGCAGACAACGACGAGAGAACAATCTTTTTCTGCAAAGGCGCTTTGGAAACAGTTAAAAAATTGGGATGGTCGCCTGATGTGGTGCACTGTCACGGTTGGATGACTTCTTTGGTTCCGGCTTACATTAAAACGACGTACAAGAACGATCCAACTTTCAAGAATTCAAAAGTGGTTTATTCTGTTTACGAGGACTGTTTTGACGAGAAATTGAACGCAGATTTCCATAAGAAAGCAATTATGAATCATATGACTGCTGACGACACTAAAGCATTTGCTCCTGGTGATTGTAACAGCTTGCATATTGGCGCTATCACCCACTCTGATGCAGTAGTTTTGGCAGATGAGAAGATAGACGACGCTGTGTTAAAATTTGTTAAAGATTCTAATAAGCCAACTTTAGCCTTTAATTTAACCGAAAATTACGACAACTTCTATTCTTTCTATGAAGAAGTTACTAGTGATGAATTGGTTTCTATAGCATAATAAAAGCTTATTTAATTATAATATGAGATTTTTAAAATTAGACTTATTAACCCTGTTGATAAGTCTTTTTCTTTTCGCTTCATGCGAAAACACATCTACAATCGGTTTAGAGGTTGATCCAACTACCGCCATACAAGGTAATTTGATCGACACAGCGACTATTTTTTCGAGGACGGTAAAAGATGATGCGGTTAATACGAGCACTTTAGCAAGACATCCTTTTGGTTATATTAATGATCCTGAATTAGGCTCTACCGAATCTAGCTTGGCTTTATCGGTAAACATTCCTAGCGAAAGTTATAGTTTTGGAACTGCTGCAGTTTTAGACTCTGCGGTTTTGGTTTTAAATTTTGCAGGTGAGTTTTATGGTGACAGTACGGCAAACTATAGCATCGATGTACATCAGCTTCAAAACAATGTAGCGAAAGAAAGTTCGTACCTAAGTTCTCGTCCGGCTCGTTTTCCAGCGCAAAGCCTTTTGGCCAACTATTCAGGAAAGATCTATCCTACTACCCCGATTAAGGTAACAGACGTATTGACTGGAGCAAAAGATACTGTAATGACGGTTACACCTCAAATTCGTTTGAAGCTGGACAATACAACCATTACTAACAGCATTATAAACCCTGATCCCGCAATCCCAAACAAATTAAAATACAACTCTATTTTTCAGGAAGCATTTAAAGGGCTTCGTCTTGAAATCAATAATCAAACTGGCAACGGGATCATGTTTTTTAACTTTGCAAGCACTACTCCAACCACTTCTACTTCTGGTTTAGTATTGTATTATAGAAAACAAAATGCGACTACAAGCACAGAAAGAGATACCGTTTCTGTAAACTTCCCTGTTTCTACCAGCACTGGTCCTGTAGCAGCAAGGGTTACTCATGCGTATTCTACTAAAGTTAATGCCCAGCTAACCCCTACAGACCCTAAGGAACAATTTGAGGTAACTTATTTACAACCTTTGGCTGGCTTAAGAACCAAACTCGCTTTTCCTTACTTAAAGAAAATGAGAACGGAAGTTGGCAAAATGGTAGTGAACAAAGCTGAGCTTATCATTGATTTAAAAAGCGGTACAGATGTGGCTCCTTTTAGAGCTGCTCCTCGTTTAGCTTTATATAGATTTGATATTGCTGGCCAACGTAAAAATTTACCAGACAATGATGCAGGTGATGGCATTACCACAGCAGGCGACCCAAGAGCAAACCCTACTACTTTTGGCGGATATTTTGATTCGGTAAATAAAAGATATGTATTTACAGTTACCGCTTATGTACAGGATTTATTAGATGGAAAAACTGAAGATTACGGTACATTTTTATCCGTAACACCAGCTACGGCTTTTCAATTTACGTCTCCGTTCAACACAGCTTCCCGTGCAATAATCGGCAGCTTCAAGAAGATTCCTGCAACAGGAAATAACATCATGAAACTCAACGTTTACTACACGAAAGTAAATTAGCAAAAATTTTACGCAAACGTTTGATTAAATCGCCCTAAAGAAATACTTTAGGGCGATTTATATTTTAACCCCCCAAACAACATGTGTGGAATTGTTGGCTATATAGGCTTCAGAGAAGCCTGGCCTATTGTTTTAAAAGGTCTAAAAAGACTCGAATATAGAGGATATGACAGCGCAGGAATCGCGTTAATAGACCAGGGAAATTTGAACATCTACAAGAAAGCCGGAAAGGTAAAAGAGCTTGAAGATTTCTCAGTAGATAAAAACCTTGCCGGTACTATTGGCATGGGACATACCCGCTGGGCAACCCATGGAGCACCTTCCGACAGAAATTCACATCCCCATACCTCTCAAAAAGGAAACTTAAGCATCATCCATAATGGCATCATAGAAAACTATGCCACGTTAAAAGAAGAGCTCATTTCTAGAGGTCATTCTTTTAGTAGTGATACCGATACGGAAGTCTTAATTCACTTGATCGAAGACATCTATCAAAACAATAATATTGACCTAACCGAAGCCGTACGTTTGGCGCTAAATGAGGTAACTGGAGCTTACGCTATCGTCATTATGGACGAAGAAAATCCAAACCAGCTAATTGCCGCAAGAAAAGGAAGCCCAATGGTAATTGGCGTTGGACAAGGCGAGTATTTTATTGCCTCTGACGCGACACCTATTGTAGAGTACACCAAAAATGTAATTTACCTAAATGATAACGAAATTGCCTTTTTGAAACGTGACGAGCTAGAGATTAAGCGCCTTGATAATGTTGTTCAAACTCCATATATCCAAGAACTAGAGCTTAAGCTTGAAATGCTTGAAAAAGGTGGCTATGACCATTTCATGTTAAAGGAAATTTATGAGCAACCAAGATCCATTCGCGATTGTATGCGTGGTCGTATTTATCCGGAAGAAGGAAAAGTACAACTAGGCGGCATCAAAGAATTTGCAGACAAGCTTAAAAACATCGATAGAATTATCATCGTAGCTTGCGGCACTTCATGGCATGCAGGCTTGGTTGGCGAATATCTGATTGAAGAATATGCACGCATTCCCGTAGAAGTAGAATATGCTTCGGAGTTCAGGTACAGAAATCCAATCATTACAGAAAAGGATGTGGTCATTGCCATTTCACAATCTGGAGAAACTGCGGATACGATGGCCGCCATTGAAATGGCCAAAGAAAAGGGCGCAACCATTTTTGGTATCTGCAACGTAGTTGGCGCTTCAATTCCTCGTATTACCCATGCGGGTGTTTACACTCACGCTGGTCCAGAAATTGGCGTAGCTTCTACCAAAGCATTTACGGCTCAAGTAACCGTACTTACCTTGATGGCCTTTTACATGGCGCAACAAAAAGGTACTTTAACCAATTCTAAATTAACCGAACTGCTTACGGAACTAGATTGCATTCCGGATAAGATCCAGACTGCACTTCAATCTAATGATATTATCAAAGAAGTTGCAGCTAAAATTAAAGACGCTAGAAACTGTTTGTTCTTGGGTCGCGGTAGCGGATTCCCAGTGGCATTAGAAGGAGCTTTGAAGTTGAAAGAGATTTCATACATCCATGCAGAGGGATATCCGGCAGCAGAAATGAAACACGGACCAATTGCTTTAATAGATGAAGAAATGCCAGTAGTGTTCATCGCCACTAAAAACTCTTCTTACGAAAAAGTGATCAGCAATATACAAGAAGTAAAAGCCAGGAAAGGACAGGTTATTGCCATAGTAACCGAAGGAGATACGGAAGTGAAGAAAATGGCCGATTACTGTATTGAAATACCTGACGCAAGCGAAGCGTTCTTGCCTTTATTGGCTACAATTCCGCTACAGCTTTTATCATACCATATTGCGGTAATGAGAGGTTGTAATGTAGACCAACCAAGAAACTTGGCAAAATCAGTTACGGTAGAATAGAAAGTCATCGTCATTGCGAGGCACGAAGCAATCTACAACTATAGGCGGACTGTATAATGCTTAAAGCTTGCTTCACACTGGCGATTAAGTATCGCATAAATAATAAAAGCCCAGGCTATAAACTTGGGCTTTTATTTTGTTTAGGTTTAGTTTGATAATTAAAATGGTAAATCTCCAGATTCATCTATGGATGTAGAGAAATCATCTTCAATTTTATTATTTGGTGGCAATACACCGTTAGACGGCGTAGGCTCAAAATCACTTTTTCTACCTAGCATGGTAAAGTTCTCTGCCACCACCTCGGTCACATATTTTTTCACTCTTTCCTTATCTTCAAAAGAACGGGTCCTTAATTTACCCTCTATGTAAACTAGCTTGCCTTTCTGAAGGTACTTAGAAGCCACTTCGGCCAAGCCTCTCCATAACACAATGTTATGCCACTCTGTTTGTTCAACCCGCTTTCCATCTTTGTTAAATGTCTCTGAGGTGGCTAAAGGAAAACTAGCTACGGTAACTCCACCTTCTAAATGTCTAACTTCGGGGTCCTTTCCTAAATGGCCCACCAAGATTACTTTGTTAATACCTGACATAAATATATTTGATTAGTCTATATGCCTCTCAATAAAATCCCCAATAATTTTTGGGTGAGGCAATTGTTTAAAAGCTTCAATTTTTACCGATTTAATTTCGGCATCTTGATTAAAGTTAACAATATAATTATCTATTGCAAAAAATTGAACATATATTATTTGGTGAGTTAAAACATGTTTTTTGCTTTCCAAAACCCTTAGCTCTAAGCCCTTACCAAATAGCCCTTCAATCCGAGTTCTCAGCTCAGGATCTGCTATAGATACCTCTCCCTCTGTCTCAATTAGTGGGAAATCATATAGATGTTGCCAAACATCACCCGGCATTCTTTGCTTGGTGAGAATCTCATCACCATTTATACCAACAAAATAATTAAACCATCGTTTTCTAACTTTTAGTTTTTTCAACTTTACAGGTAGCTGATCTACTTTCTTGTGCTTAAAGGCATAACATCCAATTTGAATTGGACAAACACCGCACAATGGCGATTTTGGTTTGCACTGCAATGCACCAAACTCCATAATTGCCTGGTTATACACCGCCGGCTCTTGATCAGCGATCAGCTCTTTTGCCAATTCGGCGAACATCTTCTGCCCCGTATTGGAGTTGATGGGTTCATCTATTCCAAAATATCTGGCCAAAACCCGATAAACATTTCCGTCTACTACGGCCTGCCTTTCGTTGCTCGAAAAAGAAGAAATTGCAGCAGCAGTGTAACCACCTACGCCCTTAAGTTTAATCAACTGGTCGTAACTTTTAGGAAATACCCCATGATGGTGCTCCATCACGTACCTGGCTGTGTACAACATATTCCGGCCCCTAGAATAATAGCCTAACCCTTGCCAAAGCTTCAACACCTGCTCTTCGGAAGCGCTGGCAAAAGCCTTAACATTCGGGAAGTGCTCTAAAAATTTAAGGAAGTAAGGCTTCCCCTGCTCTACCCTTGTTTGCTGTAAAATGATCTCGGAGAGCCAGATCACGTAAGGGTCTGTAGTGTCCCTCCATGGCAAATCTCTTTTATTACTTAAGTACCATTTAACTATTTCCGATTGAAACGCCATTGTAACAAAAGTACAATAAAAGGCATTAAAACGCCAAAACTTGCAATACTATGATGGTCTAACACACAAATAAATCATCTTTTATTTTCCTATCTCGCTAAAAAGCAATACTTTTGCAACCCCAAATCAGATGTAATTAAAAAACACACACAATAATTAATTAATTTTAGAAATATGACTAAGGCAGATATTATTGCTGAAATATCAACAAAGACAGGGATTGAGAAAGTTGACGTTCAAGAAACAGTAGAAGCATTTTTCAAAGTAATCAAGAATAACATGATTGCTGGAGAGAATGTATACGTAAGAGGTTTTGGCAGTTTTGTAGTGAAGAAAAGAGCTCAAAAAACTGCGAGAAATATCTCTAAAAACACAGCCATCATTATTCCAGAGCATTTTGTTCCTAGCTTTAAACCAGCAAAAGTATTTGTTGATAAAGTGAAAAACAACACTAAAAAAGCTAAAGCTGAGGCTTAATATTGATTAAAATGAAAAGCCCACGCACAACACAGATTGTAATTATTGCAGGTATTGTATTGCTTGTGGGTTTTTTATTTAGCCAAGATATTAAGGGTTTAGTAAAGCCAAAGGAAGATGCTGCAGCAACAATGCCACAAGAAGCGCAAGCTACTGGCTTGAGTTTGCTAGAAGCATCAGCAACTGCAAAAAACTTGATTAGTAATGCGGCTGCTAATGAATTTACTTCACTAGAGAATGCTTTTCAGAAAGCTTCCGGAGAAGAAAAAGTAAATCAAGCTAAAGTCTTAGCCCAAAAATGGGACGATTTAGAACAAGCTATTCCTAGTGCACTTTATTTAGAGGAAGCCGCCAATGGCCAATCTAACTTAGTAAACTGGGTAAAAGCTGGAGATCGTTTCTTAAAAGCATTTGATAATACTCAAGATAGTATTGCAAAGCCAATTATGCTGCAAAAAGCAAATACGGCCTACGCCAAAGCTATTGAGATTGACTCAACAGACTTAGATGCTAAAACAGGAATGGGAATTACCATGGTAAATGGCGGCGGTGCTCCAATGGCGGGTATCACTATGCTGTTAGACGTGGTAAAGAAAGATCCTAAAAATTTTAGAGCCAACATGAATTTAGGCATGTTTGCTATAAAATCTGGACAATTCGACAAGGCGATTATACGTTTTGAAGAAATTGTGCAGCACATTAAAGCAACTCCTGATGCTTACTTTTATTTGGCGACAGCCTATGAAAGTTTAGGAAAAAACAATGAGGCAGTTGATGCCTACTTGCAAAGCAAAAAACTAGCGGCAAATCCTACTTTATCTAATTTTATAGACAAGAAGGTTGCTGAGTTGAAAAAATAAAAAAGAATTATTAAAACATTTAAAATTTAAAACTATGCCAAGCGGTAAAAAAAGAAAAAGACATAAAATGGCTACGCACAAACGCAAAAAACGTTTAAGAAAAAACAGACATAAGAAAAAATAATTTTTCTTAATGTATGGCCGAAAATAAATGCTTTGAAAGAGGCATTTATTTTTGGTTTTCTAAGTTTTTTGGTCCATGTGTTAATAAGGCGTAAAAGCCTTAAAATCTGTAGCTTTGGTAAAAGAATTAATAATAGATTCTACTCCCACGGGGGTAACCATAGCTTTAATAGAAGACAAGCAACTTGTTGAGCTTCACAAAGAACACGTTAACAACAACTACGCTGTAGGCGATATTTATTTAGGCCGCATTAAAAAGATAATGCCCGGCCTAAATGCTGCGTTTGTAGATGTTGGTTACGAAAAAGATGCATTTTTGCATTACTTTGATTTAGGTCCTCAGGTTCAATCTCTGATAAAGCTAACGAAGATTAGACGTAACGGCACACAGGGCACTTTATTGGATAACTTTAAGTTAGAAGCTGATATCAACAAAGCGGGAAAAATCTCGGAAGTTGTTAGCAAAAACTTACTGGTACCCGTACAGATTGCCAAAGAACCCATTTCTACTAAAGGTCCCAGATTAAGTTCAGATCTTTCTATTGCAGGAAGATATACTGTACTGGTTCCTTTTTCTAATGTAATTTCCATCTCTAAAAAAATTAAGAGTAATACGGAACGTAATCGTTTAAAAAAGATTATCGAAAGTATTAAGCCTAAGAATTTTGGGGTAATCATTAGAACAGTTTCTGAGGGAAAGGGCGTTGCCGAATTACAAAAAGACTTACTTGATTCTATTTCCAAATGGGAAAGCTTTATGAAAAAGCTGCCAGAAACAGAACCTGCTAAGCGTGTTTGGGGTGAAATGGATAGGACATCAACGCTTATCCGCGATATTTTAAGTACCGATTTCACCAACGTATATGTAAACGACCAAGCATTATTTGAAGACATTCGTTCTTATGTGCACGAAATCTCTCCAGAAATGGAGCGTATTGTAAAACATTACAAGCACAAAGAACCAATTTTTGACCACTTTGGGGTTGAAAAACAAATTAAAAACGGTTTTGGAAAAACTGTAAACTTGGCCGGTGGCGCCTACTTAGTGGTAGAACACACCGAGGCTTTGCACGTGATAGACGTAAATAGTGGTAATAGAACCGCTAGCAAAGAAAACCAAGAAGAAAATGCATTGCAGGTTAATAAAGAAGCTGCAAAAGAAATTGCCCGCCAATTAAGGCTAAGAGATATGGGCGGTATTGTGGTGATCGATTTTATTGATATGCACAAGCCTGCTAACAGAAAAGTATTGTTTGACTACTTAAGAGAGCTCATGCTTTTGGATAGAGCTAAACATACCATTCTGCCTCCTAGTAAATTTGGATTGGTACAAATTACCCGTCAAAGGGTAAGGCCAGAGATGAACATTGTAACGGTAGAAAAATGTCCTACATGTGACGGAACTGGTGAGATAAAGGCAAGTATTGTGTTGATGGATGACATTGAAAGCAATATGACCTATATCCTGCGTGAGCAGAACGAAAAAAATGTTACGCTATGTGTACACCCTTACATAGCTGCCTTTATTAAAAAAGGATTGGTTTCCTTACAATGGAAATGGTTCTTTAAATTTGGGCAATGGGTAAAAATTAAAGAGGTATCTTCTTACCACTTAACGGAGTTTCACTTCTTGTCTGCTAAAGACGAAGAAATTAAGCTCTAACCCAAAAGGTTAAAAATTTAAAGTCTCGATGTAAATCGGGACTTTTTTGTTTAAAACTCGCTTAGTATTTCCCGCCGATTAAATCTAAATTCGTAAAGTAAAGAATCGTTCCCGATATTTATCGGGATTAAAATCTAAAATCAATTGGCTAAAATCAAATCAGCATATTTCTGTCAAAGTTGTGGCTACGAGTCGGCAAAGTGGCTTGGCAAATGCCCTTCTTGTAACGAGTGGAATACTTTTGTAGAAGAGGTAATCGAAAAGCCTACCGCAGCCAATTCTGCCGTTTGGAAAACTTCTTCTGGCAGTCAAAGAGTAAATAAGCCGAATAAGTTAGAAGAAATACAGAGTGCTAACGAAGATAGGCTACCCACTGGAGATGAAGAGCTAGACAGAGTATTAGGTGGAGGCTTAGTTCCTGGTTCGGTAACTTTAATTGGTGGAGAACCTGGCATTGGTAAATCTACCTTGATGCTACAACTGGCACTTAATATTAAAGGGAAGCGGGTTTTATATGTTTCTGGAGAGGAAAGCGAACAGCAGATTAAGATGCGAGCCGAAAGGATTACCAAAACCCCGAAAGCCGACTGCTTTATTTTAACTGAAACCTCGACGCAAAATATTTTTAAGCAACTGGAACAACTAGAACCAGAAGTATTAATTATTGACTCGATACAAACGTTACATTCGGCACACATCGAATCTACACCTGGTAGTGTGTCTCAGGTTCGCGAGTGTACTGCCGAATTACTTCGCTTTGCGAAAGAAACAGCCACTCCTATTTTTTTGATTGGCCACATTACCAAAGACGGCGCCATTGCCGGCCCTAAAATATTAGAGCACATGGTAGACACCGTTTTGCAGTTTGAAGGCGACAGGCATCACGTTTATCGCATTTTGCGCTCTATTAAAAATAGGTTTGGTGCAGCTGCAGAACTAGGAATTTATGCGATGCATGGTAACGGACTAAGGGAAGTTTCCAATCCATCGGAAGTTCTACTTTCGCAACGTGATGAAGAATTGAGCGGTATTACTATTGGGGCTACCATTGAAGGAGCAAGACCGATGGTGATAGAAACTCAAGCTTTGGTAAGTATTTCTGCTTACGGCACGCCCCAACGTTCGGCAACCGGTTTTGATACCAAACGAATGAATATGCTTTTGGCCGTATTGGAAAAAAGGTGCGGATTTAGACTAAGCGCAAAAGATGTGTTTCTAAACATCGCCGGAGGCATTAAGGTAGAAGACCCAGCCATTGACTTATCTATCGTAGCTGCAATTATTTCTTCTCATGAAGATATTCCAATATCCTCTAAGATTTGTTTTGCCGCGGAAGTAGGTTTATCTGGTGAAATAAGGGCTGTAAATAGAATTGAACAAAGGATTTCTGAGGCCGAGAAATTAGGTTTCGAGAAGATATTTATTTCAAGCTACAACGTTAAGGGGTTTAATAAGGATAAATTCAAGATAGAGCTGGTAACTGTATCTAAAATCGAAGAGGTATTTTCTAATTTATTCGGATAGATTTATAAACATAGCATATAGAATGATTTTCATCACTAAAACCACATTTATACAATATAACTAGCGAGCTAAGCGTTTTTGTGCAGAAGTCAAAAATTAGAGTAGACTAAAAATAATTGAAGCGGTCGTTATTTAGAAAGGTTTTAAATATCTTTGTGTCTCCGTCTCAACTAAATAGATGTGAAAACAGCATAAGCTGGTTTCGTTAACAATTAAAACAAAATATAATCTCATGAAAAAGATAGTACTAAGTTTAGTTTTCTGTGCTTTGGCAACTTTTGCATTTGCTCAGGATAACGTAGAGGGCCAAGTTTTTGGCGAAGGCGTTAAAAAAGGAAACATCATTCCTGCTACTGAAGTAAGCAATAAATTAGGCAAAGAAACTAAGGCTGATATGAAAGTAGAAGGCGAAGTAGTTAATGTTTGCAAGAAAAAAGGCTGTTTCATGACCGTTAAAATTTCTGATAAAGAAACGATGTTTGTGAAATTTAAAGATTATGGTTTCTTTATGCCTAAGGACATGGCTCCAGGCACTAAAGTGGTTATTGATGGTTTTGCGGAAAGAAAGGTAACTTCTGTTGAAGATTTACAACACTATGCTAAAGACGCAAAAAAATCTGAAGAAGAAATAGCAAAAATTACTGAGCCTAAAAAAGAAATCGTTTTTGAAGCAAAAGGTGCAGTAATTGTAAAATAATTAGAAAGGTTCTCCTTTTTAATATTGATTGATTGAAAAGCCTTCCCGATAATCGGGAGGGCTTTATTGTTATCCTTCTAGAAATCTTTCTCTTACCAAAAGCGAAATGCCGATCACACCCGATTGATCTCCCAGTTCAGACATTTTAACTTCTGTATCGTTGTTCACCAGACTTAAGGAGTATTTATTCAATGTACTTTTAATTGGCAACCGTATATATTCTCCGGTTTCGGCCAAGCTTCCTCCCAGTATAACTGTCTCTGGGTTAAATACATTAATTAGCACTGCAATACCCCTACCTATTTTCTCTCCTAGCTCCGCGATCAGCTCTATAGCTAACACATCATCTTTATGAGCCGCCTCGATCACGTCTCTTAGTTTAATCTCATCAATTTCATGAGTAGATAATATTGATGAAGATCCTTCTCTAATCTTTTCCTTCACTTTTTTGACCAATGCCCAACCCGAGGCTTCAGTTTCTAAACATCCTTTTTTGCCACAGGTACAAATGATATCGTTATCGAAGAAAGGAATATGCCCAATCTCTCCCGAAAATCCAGATTTTCCGTAGTAGATTTGTCCATCAAGCATGATGCCGACGCCAATTCCATAATCCATATTTAAGAAAAGAACACTTTCCCCAGGCGTTGTTTTACTCAGCTCAAATTCACCGAAGACCATTGCCCTAGAATCATTTTCTAAAATAACAGGGATGCCTATACTTCTTTCCATCACCTTAATTAAAGGTTCTTCGCTAAAATGAAATGAATTATAACTCTGCCCTGTTGAGTTGTTTATACGACCAGAAAGACTGACACCCACACCAAAAATCTTATCTCTTTTTACTGGAGAGGTTTTAATAAAATTTTCGATAATACTAAAAAGCTGCTCAAGTGAGCCTAAACTATTCTCTAAATGATAGGGGATAAAATTGCTAACGTGAACCTCATTTTTCTGCAAGTCAATAAGCCTCATGTTGATATGGGCCCTTTTTACATCTATACCAAGGAAATAACCAGAAGATGTAACCAGTCCATAAATATTCGGTTTTCTTCCACCTCTAGACTCTATTTTTCCATAGTCCTTTACCAAATCATCGGCTATGAGCTCGGTTAAAACACTATTAATTTTGGGAGTGCTTAATCCAAGCTCAGTACATAAATCTGCAATAGTAGAGTTGCCACTTCTACCTAGATAGCCAATAATACTCTTTTTTAGAGCAATATTTTTTTGTGCAACCCCAGAAGGACCTTCGTTTTCGAGCTCAGAGAAGAAAGACATGTTTTTAAATTATGTTAAAAACAAATATATAACAATATCTAAAAACACTTTATCCAAAAGACTTGATAAAAATTATCAGCAAGTCTTTTGGATAAAAAAAGGGATGCCCATCTTTTTTGAGCATCCCTTTTTATTGGGTTAGTAAGTTCTAAAAGTAGCAGAGCTATACCTTACACTCACTTTAACATTAGAGGAGCCGCCTTTACCTATTGTTCCGGCATAATCCCTTCTGGAGCTGCTGCCTCTTTCATCATCATCTCCCACTCTCCTCGCATTTATACCTTCTCCTGCTTTAAGGCTTCCATACTGTGTATCTACATTTAAGCTACCTCCGTAATTTGAAGCAAAACCTAAATTCACGCTTAAGTATTCTGAGTCTATGTTTACGATTTTGCTACTCGCTTCTACTTTCTCTACAGATAGCCTGCTACCATATTGAGCTTTTGCGGTCATGTTTCCAATTAGCCTGCCAACCCTTACGCCTGCATACTGAGCGGTAAGACTTAAGTTGCCAACTTGTTCAATATTTAAACCACTTCCGTACTGTATCTTGATACCCGCATCACCTTTAATGGCTCCTACTTTAACGGAAGCATATTGTGCATCTAAATCTAAATTTCCGCCTACCGAAGCAATGGTTAAGCCACTACCGTATTGTTGTCTGATACTTGCATTTCTCTTGATGTCGCCAATGCGTACTGTAGCATATTGAGCATTGAGATTTAATTCTTCAATAGATGCGATGGTTAAACCGCTACCGTATTGTTGCTTAATCGTTGCTTTGTTAACATCCTGTAGATCTACACTGGTGTACTGTGCCGAAATAAAGTTATTTGCATTGCTCAAGTTTCCAGTAATCAGTTTACCGTACTGGACTTTCAGTGCCGTTGGACCAGAGAAATCAGGCATTTCGATATTTCCATACTGTTGAGAAGCACTTAGTGCAGCATTTGAAGGCAAGTAAACCGTCATGAAAATTTTCACTTCTCTACGCCATCTTTTACCGTTCCTACTTCCGTTGCCCCAGTTTCCATTTCTGTCTTCCATTTGGGTTTTAAACACGGCTTCATCACCACTTTTTGAAGAAGTAATAGACACATTATCGATTAGCTTTTGTGCTTCATCTTCAGAGTTTGCAAAAGCTCTAATGTCCGCATCAACCTTTACTTCATTTTTATCCCAAGTTTTAATGATGATGTTTCCATAGATATTAGAAACATTTACTTTATCTCCTCTGCTAATGCCGTAAGACTTCGAGAATGTCTTTGTTCTTTGCGGATCATCGTATTGCCCTTGTTGAAAATTAGAAGTTGTAAAGCTTTCGGTAACAACCTCTGTTTTAACATTATTGCTAGTCTTGGTACGTGTAGAAAAAGTAGTATGACTATTTAGTGTACTATTGCTGTAAGCCTCCACCGCTGGTGATGCCGGACTTGGAGGTGTGGGCGGCAATCCACCCGCTTGTGCCCTAGCTTGCATAACTAACCCCAATAAGGCTGATATGCTAAATATGATTGTTTTCATTTTTCTTTTTTTAAAACTTGATTTGGTAGAAAAACCTGTTTTAATCCCATTATAACCGACGTCGAAAGAAATAAGTTATTAAATAGACTTCTCCTCTTTTTTATATTGATTGACTTGATTGATAATATATAGCTGCTGACTGATCATCTGTAATTGTATTTCCAGATTTTTCATCATTGCCTTACCTACAAGACCTTTATTAGGGCTTGTTTGTAATTGTCTTTTCAATTCTTGATAATCGTTATCCAACTTGCCCATATCAGTAATAAACTGCTTATAAAGCTCTGGATCTGTAGCTGCCAAAATTTGCAGGCTATCTCTTTTTTCTTCTATGAGACTGGTAAACCTTACTTCTTTTTTGCCCATTCCGGGGTTAATATCGGCTACTAAAATCTCGGTGCTTGTTTTTTGATATTGATAACCGAAATAAACGCCAACCGTAAGCAATAGCATTGCTGCAATACTCATCCACTGGTACATACCAAATGTTTTCTTTTTTGGCTGTTTTTTATCTAGTTCGGCGGCTATTTTCTCCCATAATTTATCAGATGGAACTTTTACCTCAAATTCTTTTTTGTTGTCTCTTACAAACCCCTCTAATTTATTGCTCATCTTGCTACTCCTTTCGTTACTAATAAACTATTCAACTTTCTCTTTGCTCGCATATACTGTGTACGCGATGTATTTTCTGTTATTTTTAAAATGTGTGCAATCTCTTCATGGTCGTACCCCTCAAAAAGGTATAAACTTAACACCACTCTGTAGCCATCTGGTAGCTCTGCCATTGCACTTTTTATCGCTTCTACCTTTAAATGTGTTTCTTCAAAATCTGGCTCGTGCTCTTCTGCAATCTCTACTCCATCTACACTTACCATCTCCATTTTTCGCTTGCGCAAATAATTTATAGACCGATTAATCACGATTTGTTTTAACCACAAACCAAAAGTTGTTTCCTGCCTAAAGTCTGCAATGCGATTAAAAGCATCCAAAAAGGCTTCCTGCAAAACATCTTCGGCCTCAGCATCGTCATTCACAATTCGCAGCGCCACATTGTACATAGCTGTAGCATACAACTTGTAAATCTCAAATTGTGCTTTGCGACTGCCCCTACGACACTCGTTTACTAAATCTGCATGCTTGTCTATGTAAACTGTTTCCAAATTTGTAACGTTCTCTAAAGCGTTCTGATTAAAAGACAACGTGATTTTCAAAACGTTGCATCATGCTACAAAAATATTTTTTTGTTTGTTGTTTTTATTAGAAAAGCAGTAAAATCTAACTATTCTCCTTATCCACATATTTTCTACAATCTATTCCTTAACCTCGTAGGTTTAAAAACCTAACGAGGTTGGTGGGTGATATTCCTTCAGTACCACAAGCCTAATTCGCCTATCCAAAACTCTCAATTTTAAAAATCCTATCTTTGTCCACATGGCACGTATCATGGCTTTCGATTATGGCACAAAGAGAATTGGCATTGCCGTTACCGATCCTTTGCAAATTATTGCAACAGGATTAGATACCATACACCCAAAAGACATCGTCGATTTCCTTAAAAAATACTTGCTAGGCGAACAAGTGGAAGCTTTTGTTCTGGGCGAACCAAAACAAATGGATGGTACACCGTCAGAAAGCTACCAACACGTAAAAGGATTTTCTACGCTTTTGAAAAAGAGCTTTCCAACCATCCCGCAGCATTGGGTTGATGAGCGTTTTACCTCGAAAATGGCACACGCTACCATCATGCAAAGTGGCTTAAAAAAAACAGACAGAAGAGACAAAGAGAGAGTAGATACCATCTCGGCCACTATAATTCTGCAATATTTTATGGAACAAAACCGTTTATAAGCACAATGATTAGCGAAGAATTACAAGAATTGCTATTAAAGTATTGCGAACCCGAAGATCAATTGTTGCAACATATTGATAGGGAAACCAACCTTAAAGTATTGTTACCACGTATGCTTAGCGGGCATTATCAAGGTCGTGTTTTAAGTATGCTTAGCAAAATGATTTCCCCTAAAAGGATATTGGAGGTTGGCACTTTTACTGGTTATGCAACTTTGTGTTTAGCCGAAGGTTTAACCGAAGACGGTATCATTTACACTTTAGATATCAATGCGGAACTGGAAGATATGGTTCGTGAAAACTTTGGCAAATCTCCGTTAAATGCGAAAATACAATACACCATAGGCGATGCTCAAGAAAGCTTAAAAAGCATTAACGAAACTTTTGATTTGGTATTCATTGATGCCGACAAGAAAAATAATGGTACTTATTACGATTTGATATTTGACCAAGTAAGGCTTGGCGGTTTAATTATCGTAGACAACGTACTTTGGAGTGGCAAAATCGTAAACAATGCACAAGATAAAGACACTAAAAACATCAGCTCTTTTAACGATAAAATAAACGAAGATACCAGGGTAGAAAAATTGATTTTACCCGTTAGAGATGGCTTGTTCATCATCAGAAAAAAATAATAGCCCCACGTCATTTCGGTCATTGAGAGAAATCTGCAAACCATCTCTCTTCTATCGAAATGACGCAAAAGGATTAAAACAATGAAAAAAACGATACTTCTCCTTATTCTCCTAGCCAATGCTATTTTTGCATCGGCACAAAGCACAGAAGAGTACATCGAAGAATATGCAGATATTGCTCAAGACTTAGCAGAAGAGCATCATATTCCTGCTAGCATCATTTTGGGTGTAGCCATACACGAATCTGCAGCCGGAAAAAGCAAGATTGCACGTTACCTAAACAATCATTTCGGTTTTAAAGGCAAAAATTCCAATACCGAAATCCGCTCTGCTTATAGAGATTTCCCGACGGTAGATTCTTCCTACACTCATTTTATCACTTTCCTAAAAAGCCGCAATCATTTCAATACGCTTTTTGATAAGCACGACCAATACGATTTTAAAGCTTGGGCCCGAGGAATACAACGTGGTGGATATGCACACAGCAGAACTTGGGCATCGCAGGTAATTGCACTGATTAAAAAATATGAGCTCTATCAATATGACAACAGGCCCGAGGACTACTTAGAACCGGTTGAGCCAAAACCTGTTTATCATGCAAAAAAGAAAAGCAGAAAAACCTACACTGTAAAACAGGGCGATAATTTAGGTATCATTGCCAAAAGAAATAAAACAACCGTTAAAGCATTGATGAGCAAAAACGGGCTCAAATCAAGTGCTTTAAAACCAGGACAAAAACTTAAACTTTAGTGCCGTAATGAGTAAAAATAGAAATCTCCTTTTTTTAGCCCTTTTTGTCGTTTTTGCAAGTGCGTGTAAAACCAAGCAATACAGCAAGAACAATAAACAAATTGAAAAAAACGCGAAAAAAGACAATCCTAATCCTGTTTCTTATACCACTTTATCTTATATCGATGCTTTTAAAGCTATTGCCATAGAAGAGATGAACAAATACGGCATCCCAGCAAGTATTACTTTAGCGCAAGGCATTTTAGAATCGGGAAGTGGTGCTAGTGATTTAGCAAAATATGCCAATAACCATTTCGGCATTAAATGTACTTCTGATTGGAAAGGAAAGGCCTATTATAAAGACGACGACAATAGAAACGATTGTTTCCGGGTTTACAAAGACCCGAGAGAATCTTACAAAGACCATTCTGAATTTTTAAAACGCAAACGCTACGCAGGCCTTTTTGAATTAGATAAAAACGATTACCGCAACTGGGCAATTGGACTTAAAAATGCAGGTTATGCAACCAATCCAAGATATCCAGATTTGTTGATAAACTTGATTGATAAATACAAACTTTATCAATATGATCAGTCGGAAAGTGAACGTGAAAAACTGGCTCGAGAGGATAAAGTATTTAAGGAAATCAATGCTAATATACCTAACGAGAAGAAATTATACACACCTGTAACCGTAGCGCCGAAAGACCCGCCCGTGAGTTTAGAAAATGGCAAATACCACACCGTTGTCCAGGGCGAAACGCTATTTAGGATCAGTCAGACCTATAAAATTTCTGTAGACGACCTAAAAATGCTGAACCAATTAATGGATAATAACATTAAAATTGGACAAAAACTATTGGTAGTTAAATAATGTTAAGATAAATAGCCCAATTTTTATAAATTGTAGCTTTGCTTAATTAATGAGAATTCTACTTTCCTGCATATTATTTTTAAGTACCATAACCGCATTTGCGCAACAAAAAGCGGTTTCTGGCTTTGTGGTAGACAGAGATACCAAGCTACGTTTGGCTAGGGTTTACATCTATAACTCATCTATAGACGAAGGTTTTTACAACAACACTAAGGGTGAATTTGCCGCTCCAGTTAAACTAGGCGATACACTTTTTGCTGCATTGAGCGGCCACGCTATGGACACAGTGGTTTATCGCGGCCAAAGCGCTATCGTTTTTCAACTCCGTTCTCTCGGAATCAGATTGAAAGAAGTAAACATTTACGGAAAAGCCAAAACTCCCCAAGAACTGTATAAATCTAAACTCGAAGAATACAAATACAAATTGGACCAAGGAAGTAGCAAAGACCTGCTTAATTTAGGTGAAAGGGGCGTTGGTTTGGGCATTGATGCTATTTATAACCTACTAAGTAGAGACGGGAAAAATGCTCGACAGTTGCAAAAAATCTTAGAAAAAGACTATAAAGAACAGGTAATTGATTACCGTTACCGCCAAGATTACGTAATGGGTTTAATAGATATTAAGCCAGAAAACGTACAAGATTTCATGACCCAATATAGGCCAACTTATCAATTTGTTTTGAGTGCATCAGAGTATGCCTTTATCCAGTTCGTAAAAAACAGCTATGCTTCATACAAACGTAACCCAGCCATGTTCCGTTTACCTACGCTGCCAAAGCTGTCCATAGATGAGCCCTAATGGCATTGTTTATTGTTTTTCCGAAGTTACCTGCAGCGGCAATGGCGATCTATCCGTTCATCTTCATCAAAAGAAAAGAATATAAAAATGATCGGGTCTTGATTAATCATGAAAGGATACACCACCAACAGCAAATTGAATTGCTAGTGATACCCTTTTACATCATCTATCTATTGAATTATATCATTAATATTTTTCGTTTCAAATCCCATCATCAGGCCTATTTGAATATTCTTTTTGAAAAAGAAGCATATACCAATGAACATAATCTACACTATTTAAGCACCAGAAAAACGTTCGCTTGTTTTAAGAGGTAAAACTTTAGTTTTATTATTTTTGTAGCAAAAACCTTATTCGGCTGTCAATATTTTATGAATTTTTGCGTTATTTTGTAGAAAATGAAGCGTTTATTACTTACATACCTTACAGTTTTAGCCACTTGTTTCTCTCTTTCTGCGCAAGAAATAGATACCGTTCCCATTCCTGTTAAGGATATGGAAATCAAGCTGAAGCGTAACCCACTTCCTTCTAGAACAGGTGTAATTACGTTTCAGCCCGTAGATTTAAAACCCGCATTAGTACAAGCAAAAATTAACTATTGGAAAACTAAGGCGACTGTTGGAATTAACGCCAACCAAGCTTCATTTAGTGATAACTGGAAAGGTGGTGGTGTAAATTCTGTGGCCATTGGGGCCCTTTTAAACCATAAAGCCGAGTACAGCAAAGAAAGCTACAGCTACACCAGCGAGATAATTCTACAATACGGAAAAGTTAAAAACAAAGATCAGCTGCAAAAGAAAACCAACGATCGTATTTACTGGGATAACAAAGCAGCATTTCAACTATCTAAAAACTGGTATTTCTTTGCTTCGGTAAGTTTCGAATCTCAGTTCGACAAAGGTTTTTCGTACTCGAGAGACGCAAATGGCAATGAAGTAGCAAGAATACTTTCCAAATTTATGTCGCCAGGCTACCTAACCGAGTCTATGGGTTTCGAGTTTAAGCCCAGTAAGGTATTATCAACCCGTATTGGTACAGGTACTGCCCGTCAAAGCTTTGTTTTAGATACAACCATTTATAGAACCAACGCAAAAAATTTCGGGGTTGATATTGGCAAAAAAATGAAAAATGAGCTCGCTTTCCAAATTGTAACCAATGTGGAAAAAGAGATTATGAAAAACACGATCCTAAAGGCTAAGTACAATATGTTTATTCCTTATGATAATTTTGGTCATATCGATCATCGTTTAGATATTGCAGCCACCGCTAAATTAAACCGTTTCTTAAACGTATCGTTAACCGGCGTAATTTTGTACGATAGAGATATGGATTTGAAAGTACAACGAAGTCAGGCTTTAGCTTTGGGAGCCAGTTTTACCTTTCCTAGATAATCTTTTGAAGCGCAAATTGCTGCTCCTATTTAAATCTCTTCCCGCCCTCCGTTTCAATCTTTTTGTATACTATTACCTTCATTTCGAACGCATGTGAGAAATCTAAAGGTTAGAATGCATTAACCAATAAACTGCTACAAAAAGTATTTACACTCTTGTCGGGGCTATTTATCTTCTTTTTTGCAAAACACTTAGTAACCCTGCCATTGGTTAAATTTGTTTCGGTGCCAATCACCCAATGCGGATTTTAAATCCGCAGTTCTCAAAATCAAGATTGCAAATCTCGACTAACAAGAGGTTTAAATTTAAAAACCGTTAAAACGGTTGACGTATAAAATGCTCTTTTTAGTCCACGATTTAAATCGTGAGCTAATTATATGCATCTTGCTACTGGCACTGTTTGATGTTGTAATTTCGAAAAACCTATCGTAGGGCTAACGTCGTTCACGTTGGCGTCCCCGCCAACGTATATTTGTAACATGCAAATCCTTTTATAGGATTACTGGCCAAGCCAACCAAACCCGATTGAAACGGCAGCCCCGAGGAACGAGGGCTATAGTGTAAAGCGGGACTATCGGGACCTATTTCATACCGTCTCTGCTTTTCAGAAACAAAAAAAGAAAGCGCTAATTCAAAAATCTAAAATCGTCAACCTAAAATCGTAAATTTCCTTACCTTTGCCATTCGTCTGGCGATGTCATTTTATTTATTTGTCAGATGGAGCCTTATCTATCGATAAGGGTTTATAAAATTTTAATTATCAAGCAATGTTTGAAAATTTACAGGATAAGTTAGACAGGGCGTTTAAGGTTCTAAAAGGACAAGGCAGCATTACTGAGATCAACGTGGCAGAAACCATGAAAGAAATCAGAAAGGCTTTACTTGATGCGGACGTAAATTATAAAACTGCCAAAACATTTACCGATCAGGTGAAAGAAAAGGCTTTAGGCGCTAACGTATTAACTACGGTTTCGCCTGGGCAGTTGCTTACCAAAATCATGAACGATGAGCTTGCGGCCTTAATGGGTGGTGAAGCTACAGAGTTGGATTTGAAAAGCAATCCAACGATTATATTAATTGCTGGCTTAAACGGTGCGGGTAAAACTACTTTCACTGGTAAATTGGCATTACACCTAAAAAGCAAAGGCAAAAAACCTTTAATGGTTGCTGGCGACGTTTACCGTCCAGCAGCGGTAGATCAGTTGCAGGTTTTAGGCGAGCAAGTTGGCGTGCCAGTTTATGCTAATAAAGAATCTAAAGACCCTGTGGCTATTGCCTTAGAAGGTATTGCTGAAGGTAAAAAGAACAACAATAACGTAATCATTATCGATACTGCTGGTCGTTTGTCTATTGACGAAGCTTTAATGGCCGAAATTTCGGAAGTTAAGGCACAAACCAAACCACACGAGATTTTATTCGTAGTGGATTCGATGACTGGTCAGGATGCGGTAAATACAGCGAAAGTATTTAACGATCGCTTAGATTTCACCGGTGTGGTATTAACCAAATTAGATGGTGATACTCGTGGCGGTGCTGCACTTTCTATCAAATCGGTAGTTGATAAACCTATTAAATTTATCGGTACTGGCGAGAAAATGGAAGCTTTGGATGTTTTTTATCCAGAGCGTATGGCTTCTCGTATTTTGGGCATGGGTGACGTTGTTTCCCTTGTAGAGCGTGCCCAGCAACAATTTGATGAGAAGGAAGCTGCCGAACTACAAAAGAAAATCCGTAAGAATAAATTTGATTTCAACGACTTCTATAACCAAATTCAGCAAATCAAGAAAATGGGTAATATGAAGGATTTGATGGGCATGATACCTGGTGTTGGCAAGATGATGAAGAACGTGGATATTGACGATGATGCTTTTAAGGGCGTTGAATCTATTATCCAATCGATGACACCTTACGAAAAGGAAAACCCAGACGTGATACAACAAAGCCGCAGAGTGAGAATTGCAAAAGGTTCTGGCAACAAGGTGGAAGACGTAACCAAACTTTTAAAGCAATTTGAGGATATGAGAAAAGTAATGAAGCAATTCTCAAATCCGGCTGCCGCAGCGAAGATGATGCGCAATATGCCAAAAATGCCACAGCGCTAGAAATAAGTTAAAAGGTAAAATTCAAAAATAAAAATCCCCGATATCATTGTAGACATCGGGGATTTTTTATGCTTCTTCATTAATGCCCCTTTAGGAATTTGGGGTTAATCTTCTAAAACAACTGCAGTTCCGCAGGCTGTTACCATTAACATACTGCCACCGCTGCCCACAGTTTCGTAATCTAGATCTACACCAATAATTGCATTTGCCCCCATTGCTGCTGCATACTGTTGCATTTCGCTAACGGCTGTATTTTTTCCTTCACGTAATACTTGTTCATAAGAACCAGATCTGCCACCCACGATATCTCTTAAGCCCGCGAATAAATCTTTAAAAATGTTGGCGCCTATAATAGTTTCGCCAGTTACAAGGCCGATGTATTTTACAATTTTCTTGCCTTCTATGGTATTGGTTGTGGTTACTAACATAGTTTCTAAGTTTTTCCTAATTCGACTTTTACAGCCTAATTATGTTACAGCTCAAAGAAAATTCATGTCATGAAAAAAGTATTTCAACTTCCGATATGAAACTATAAAAACAAGAAAAACAGCATTTTACATTTTTTGGAATAAAAACAGTTATCTTTGCAACCTCAACACAAACAATATTCTTTAAATGCTTGTGTTGGTAATAAGTTCATAAGGTTTCATTACCGATGAAAAGAAAGCGAACTAAATGAGAAAACTTGTGCTGTTAATTTCCGTTCTTGCAACATCATTTTTCGCAAATGCGCAGAGTACTGTTTTTTCAGGTCCATCACCAAGTAATACATCTCAGTTTTCTATTAATTTAGCAGTGCTAGGTAGTGAAAGCCGTAGCGCAGCCGATAATTTTCTTGAACAGGCAGATCGCTACGAAAAATTTGGTGATTTTGACAGTGCCGCAGCTATGCTCAGCAAGGCTGCAACGGAATATCAGCAAAACAAAAAACTTGCTAGTTACGGCACAACTTTAATTCGCTTAAGCAACCTTTATATTTTACTAGCCAATTATAGCGAGGCAGAGCAAATTGTTTTAAAACAGGTTTTAAAAAACTATACTAAAATGGGCAGCAGGACTGGTCAAATGGCTGCCTACCAACAATTAGGAAAAATATACCTAGCAGCTAACAAACTTCCACAATCACTTTGGTTTTATACTCAACACGGGATTTTAGCCCAGCAGCTTAAAGATAATAATGCGTATATCGAATCTGTGCTAGGTATTATATCCGTTAAAATCAAAAAGAAAGACTACCAATTAGCGGTTAAGGACTTAAACAGAGTAGAACTGCTTTCTAAAAACATCAATACGATCCAGTACAATCAGTTGATTAAACGCAATAGAGCACTTATTGCCGAAAAAACTGTGGTAAAAAAGGGATAGATTCCCGTTCCTCCTGAAAACTAAGGAGATAAGTAATCCCCAAAAAAACATCCTGAAGAAGCTAAAAGTTAAAAACTGTTAAATCGGTTGTTCTTGTTCCCAAAAGCAATTTAGCACTTTAATTATGCATTCCTTTTTACAATCTTTACAAAAAAGATACAGACTAAAACTGCTTCTTTTTTGTTTATTACAGAAATTGGTATCATATTGGATAATGATTTTATAAGAATGGATTTTAAAACAGTTAGAGAAATGCTGAAAAGAATATTTGCCATTACCTTTACCGCCGCAGTTTTAGCCTGCACCGCCTCACCAAAGGCGCAAAAACCGGTAGATGGTATTCCGAACATAAAGCCCGACGAACAACAGAGTTTGGTGGCTAAAGAAGTGGTGGGATTAATTGAAAACTACAACTATAAGAAGATAAAGTTAAACGACTCTATTTCTTCGATTATTTTTGATAGGTATATTAAAGCCCTAGATCCTTCTAAGTATTACTTTTTAGAAAGTGATATTAAAGAATTTGAAGCCAATAGAAATAATTTAGATGATGATTTGAGAATAGGTGATTTAAGTGCACCTTTCTACATCTTTAACGTGTATTTGAAAAGATATAATGAGCGTGTAGATTATTCTATTTCGCAAATTAAAAACAAGTATGATTTTAACCAAAATGATACTTACGTTTATGATAGGGAAAAAATGCCTTGGATTAAATCTACTGCGGAATTGAACGACGTTTGGAAAAAGCGTGTAAAGTATGAGCTAATTAATCTAAAAATTGCAGGCACAGACGATGCTAAAAACATAGAAACGTTAACGAAGCGTTATACAAGTCTTAAATCTCAGGCTGCAAAATTCAACAATCAAGACGTTTTCCAAATTTTGATGGATTCGTTTACTGAAGCTATTGACCCGCATACCAACTATTTTAATCCGCGTAACGCAGAAGCTTTTAACCAAGAAATGTCTCGCTCGTTAGAAGGTATTGGAGCGGTGTTACAATCGGAAAACGAAGTGACTAAAATTGCTTCTGTAATGCCTGGTGGCCCTGCCTTTAAAAGCAAGAAATTAAACGCTGGAGATAAGATTATTGCAGTTGCCCAAGGTGCTGATGGTGAATTCGAAGACATTGTTGGTTGGAGAATTGACAACGCTGTTTCTAAAATCAAAGGTCCAAAAGGAACAACTGTTCGTTTAAAAGTAATTCCTGTTGGACAAGAACTTTCTTCTAAACCTCAAATTATTACTTTGGTGAGGGAGAAAATTATTTTGGCAGATCAATCAGCTAAGAAGACAGTGAAAACGGTAGAAAGCGATGGTAAGCCTTACAAAATTGGAGTAATTAAAATCCCTGCTTTTTATGCCGATTTTAAAGCGGCAAATGCTGGCGACCCGAATTATAAAAGTACTACTAGAGATGTAAGGTTATTAATTGATACCCTTAAAAACATGGATAAAGTGGACGCCATTGTAGTTGACCTTAGAGCAAACGGTGGCGGTTCTTTAAACGAAGCTATCGAACTTTCTGGTTTATTTATCGGCAAAGGCCCAGTAGTACAGGTTAAAGACTACAAAAACAGCGTAAAAGTATATAAAGACGAAGACAGCAACATCACTTGGGACGGACCTATGGGTGTAATGATTGACCGTTTAAGTGCTTCAGCTTCTGAAATTTTCGCTGGTGCGATTCAAGATTATGGTCGAGGTGTAGTGATGGGAACTCAATCTTACGGTAAAGGTACTGTTCAATCGTCTATTGATTTAAACTCTTTGATGAACTCTTCAATGTTGCAAAAGTTGGCAAGCATGTTTAAAAAGAATGAGAGCGAAAAGAAAGCGACTACCAAAACTGATGTTAATTCTCCTACAGTAACTATCGTTGATAAAAATGGTATCCCTCAGTTGGGTCAGATTAACTTAACGATGGCTAAATTCTATCGTGTAAATGGCAGCAGTACGCAACACAAAGGTGTTATTCCTGACATTAACTTCCCTTCTATTTATCCTTTAGATAAGATTGGAGAAGATACAGAACCTTCGGCTTTACCATTTGATATGGTTAATCCGTCGACCTATAATACTGTTTATGATTTAAATGCTGTTAAAGCTAACTTAGTTAAGTTACACGAAAAACGTATGCTTAAATCTGTAGATTATAAAATATTAAAAGAAGATATTGCGGAAGGTAAGAAAAGAGAAAACGAAACATCTGTGACGTTAAATGAGGCAAAACTTAAAGCTGAGCGTGATGCTTTAGAAGCAAAATCATTAACTAGAATGAATCAGCTACGAGCAGAAAAAGGTTTACCTGCACTTAAAAAGGGTGAAAAAGCAACCAAAGAAGATGCGCTTGACTTTATTGAAGATGAGAGCATGAATATTATGGTAGACTTCATGAAGCAGACGGAAGGCTCGAAATTGAGTAAAAACACTAACAAATCGGCTCCTTTAAATAAATAGTTTAGCTCAAAAGAATAAAAAAAGGCGATTAGAAAATTCTAATCGCCTTTTTTTATTGGCATTTTCCGTCATTTCGACGAAGAATGAGGAGAAATCTAGCAAATTAAAATAGAATATAGCTAGATTTCTCGGCTACGTTGCACTCCGCTCGAAATGACGAAAGGAACAGGCTAAACCTCGCAACCATTCTCGTCACAAGAATTATCTGAATTGGTATTTAAGCTTTTTAAAGATGAATTCTCCTGTTCTACTTTCCATTCGTTATAACCTTGCGTAATGGCTTGTTTAAATGCCTCTACAGGCTGTGCTCCCGAAAGCGCATACTTTCTGTCCATTACAAAAAATGGAACGCCCCTAACGCCCAATTGCTGACTTTCGTAAATATCGAACCTCACTTCTTCTTCAAAAGCATTGCTTTCCAATGCAGCCTTGACTTCTGATCTATCTAAGCCCAATTCCAAAGCAATATCAACCAAGACCTCTAAATTATCGATATCCTTATTTTCGGTAAAATGAGCTTTAAAAAGTGTTTCTTCCGCATCGTCTTGTTTCCCTTTGCTTGCTGCAAAATGGATTAATTGATGTGCATTGAAAGAATTTGCTGGAATATTATTCTCAAAATCTATATCCAACCCTACGTTATTGGCCATTTCAGAAACTTGCGTAGTCATTTGCTTGGCTTGTTCCAAACTTATGCCTTTGCTTCTAGAGAGATAATCATATAAACTTTCTCCGTCTTCGTTTTTATATTCTGGATTGAGTTGATAGCTTTTCCAATTGATTTCAATTGAATCTTTAAATGGAAGCTCTGTTAAAGCTTGCTCCAAATGTCTCTTCCCGATATAACAAAAAGGACACATTACATCAGACCATATTTCTATTTTCATCTGTTAAATTTTTATCCCACAAAGTTAGGTACTTTGGTAAAAGCCTTGGTCTAAGGGAAGTAAAATATGCGATTATAGCAGCAGTCGTCATTGCAAGATACGAAGCAATCCTAAAGCACCTAATTATTTTTGTAAGATTGCTTCGTACCTCGCAATGACGGCAATCCAAAATATTCAAACAAAAAACGGACAGCTCACATAGGAACTGCCCGTTAAAAATCAAACACTATAATTTAACTTATAGTTTCTTTATTTATACAGCTGGTTAAATAGCCATTTAAATGTACCGTGAGTTTGCGCTCTGAAGGTAATTTCTGGACCGAAGGCTAATAACTTTCCTTTGCCATAATCTGCCTCAAAAGCAGCAACGCCATCCTTCAAATAGGCTTGTCCCCAAGCCCAACCACTGCGCAATGGCTTATCTGTAGCAAACCAAGCTAAAGGTTTAATTTTAGCATTGTTATCAGTAATTTTAAATACAGGGCTATTGTCGAAATACACATCGGTATTTTCATCCAAGCCCCAATTTTCTTTTAAATTACCATCTACTTTTACACTAAGCACACTTCCCGGAACGTAATATTTATCATTAGGTAAACGTTTTCCATCAGCAGTTAGCAAGGCGTTTTTAACAGGCAAGCCCAAATGCATGGCTAAGCTTGTTGCCGAGCCAATGGTGACGATATTTCCTCCATTCTCCAAGAAAGCTTTAAGTTGAGGAATCGATTTTTCAGCAGTCATTCTACCTACTCTTCCTTTAAATTCATCAGGGATGTTTTCAACCGCTGGTGGATTAAAACCTCTGCCTCCAGCTTCTGGATTAAATGCTGGCACAGACCCACCAACCATAATCAATACATCGTATTTATCTTTCAATTTTCCAGCATCAATGTCTGGCGGATAAACCACCGTAACCTCATAATGGTACTGTTCCATAATGTAGCGCATCCAGCCCGATGGCATAGAACCACCGTAAGTATCCCAAAGGGCAATACGAGATGGCTTTACTTTAATTGCTCCTTTTGGCTTGTTTGCCGCTGTAACTTTCATCCCGAAATTATGCTCTGCTTTATTCAATGCCGCTTTTGCCGCAGCAGATGCTGGAACATAAAACGACCCATCAACAGGATTTCGCAATACTTCTACCTTAGCTTTTAACAATTCATTTACTGCCAAATAACTTTCGTTAGCTTGAGCACTTAAAGCATAACCACTCGCATTAAGCAAAGCTTGTGGCGTAGCTTTTAACAATTCGCCATAAGTGGTTTTTTGGAAAGGCCCATCAAAAGCATTTACAATACGGTCAAATTTCACATTCATTAAGTAAGCCAAAGTCCAACCCGCAGCATCATAAGGTGCTACCGGTGGCCCGCCTTCATATTTAAAATCATTTGGATGATCTTGTGGTTCGAACATATCCAATACGTGCGGTCTAAATGCTTGGTCTGTTTTTACCACATAAGAACCTGCCGGATATTGTTTTCCTTCTACAGTAAATGGAGCCGTAGCTTTTTGTACTACCACACCAGTTCTGATCAAAGCATTTAAGAAACGAATTGCGGTGGTAAAATCAGGTTGGTCGGCAGAAAGAATGTATCCCCTTGCATCGCGATTTTTAGGGTCTTTCATCACTTCATCCAAATATTTTGGATCCATCGTTCTCCTAGCGCCACCTTCTGATTTATCTTTTTTCGCTGCAGCGTTGATCGCTTCTATTTTTTGTGGCGAGAACGACCAAGTATCTTTACTACCTCTATCGATAGAATTTTTACCCATTTTGTACACATTGAACAAAAGCTCGTCGTGATAACGCTGTGCATAATTTAATACGGCATAATTTAAGGAAACCGAATAATCTATAGCACTTTTGAAGTACCACTTTTGCGGTAAAACCGGATTTGGAGAATCGCTATTTGGCAACAAACGAGAGGGCACCAAAGGAATTTCCATTGGTGTAGGGTTACCCACAATTTCTGTCAATAAACCCACCATATTGTGGAAATAGGTAGTGGTTCTTAGACCGCCATTGTACCAAGTAGAGAAAACAGAACCCCCACGTTGGGTGTAGCCTGGTTTATCTTCTACATTTAAACGGTTGTGCATTGCTGCGCCAACTGCATCTAAACTGGTCAAAATAATTGGATCGAAAACATAGTTGTGCGGATCACGGAATGGAGGGCCTGCCACTACGGTACCAGCTGGTCCAGATTGGTGGTGGTTGTACATAATCTGCGGATTCCACTCAATAAACAACTGACGCCCCATATTCTGTGTTTCTTTCAAGTTCAGCATAAAGAAATCACGGTTGTTATCGTGTCCAGCGTATTTTTGGTATAAACGAGGCAAACCCGCTAAAGACCTTTTTTCAGGAGTTTTTTCTCTCAAATACCAATTGGTTTGCAATTCCTGTCCGTCTGGATTAGCATGAGTCATCAACACGATTACCTCATCTAAAATCTTAGTAGTTTCCGCATCGGTTCTACTTACCAAATTGTAGGCAGTTTGAATTAACTGATGCGCACCTACGGTTTCGTTAGCATGCAATCCTCCATCAATCCACACTATGGCTTTACCTTGTTGAGCCAAATCTTTTGCATCTTTTTCAGTTAAGCCTTCGGCTCTTGCCAGTTTTTGCGAAATGGATTTGTACTTCTCTAGATTCTTGTGGTTCTCTGGCGAAGTTACGATCAGCATATACTGACTTCTTCCTTCTTCGGTTTTGCCAATATCAACCAGCTTCACTCTTTTGGAACTGGCTGCTAATTTTTTGAAATAAGCTTCTGTTTGGGTGTAATTGGCCAGTTGGTAGTTATCACCAATGTCAAAGCCAAAATGTGATTTAGGCGATGGTATTTCTTGTGCTATTGCAGAAATACTATTTGTCAACAAGAAAATTAAAGCCCCTTTCCTTAAGTATCTTTTAATCATATAAGTTTTAAGTTTGATGGTTCAAATCAAATATATGACAGTTAAATTTGTGTTTTACGACCGCCTTAAATTTGTTACACTAACATTTGTTAGCTTTGCGGCATGACATTAGAAGAAAGAATAAACCGTTCGCAAACCAGCATTTTTAAAGCCGTTTTTCCAAGCACAACAAATCATTACGATACACTTTTTGGTGGTACAGCCATGCACATGATGGATGAAGTTGCCTTTATTACTGCAACTAGATTTAGCAGACAACGTATGGTAACGGTTAGCAGCGACAGGATTGATTTTAAACAACCGATACCAGCTGGAACTTTTGTAGAACTAGTAGGCAAAGTAACCCATGTTGGAAATACAAGTTTAAAAGTTTCAGTGGAGATTTACATTGAGCAAATGTATGCCGAGGGTAGAGAACTGGCTATTCATGGCGATTTCACTTTTGTGGCGTTAGATGAAAATAAGAAGCCTACAGCGGTAATAAAATAACAAAAAAGCCACGCGAACGTGGCTTTTTCCATTTCAAAAAATAAAAACTTAAGGGAGCGTAATATTTCCTTTAAAACTTGTTTGTGCAGTAGTTGAAGTATTACCCAAACCTAGAGATGGGAAAGAACCAATGTTTGAACCCGCTACATATAGGGTATTAGGTACGTTTCCTTTGGTTATTACCGAAAAGTTAAAAGCAACCGCAATTAGTTTTACGTTGGTTTGTCCATCTAACTTTGTTGGCGATAACAATGTTTGGGCTAGATCCGAATCAGTGTTGAACTTACCATTTCCTAATTCACCGTATACATTATCTCCCCAAATCCATAGTGAACCATCTGTTTTTGTAGCGACAACCGAACGGTTAAATAAAGCAACCGATTCCCAGTTTTTATCTGTGCCAACTTGTGCCCAAGTGCTCTGTGTATCTGTATTTCCCAAGCCGAGCTCGCCTCTAGAGTTTCTTCCAACAGCCCATAAAGTTCCATCCTTTTTAATGGCTAAAGTAGCTCTAGCTCTTCCAGATGCTACAGTTTTATAAGTTGAAGTACCGCCAACCAATGTGGGCTCTAACTGGGTAGTTGTATTTCCAGTACCTAACATCCCATTTTGGTTTACACCCCAAGCCCAAAGCGTGCCATCTTTTTTAATTGCGAATGAACCGCCCCAGTTGTTCCATGAGAAAACTTCAGCCCATGTATTGTCTGTTCCCACACGTGTAGGCACCATTACATCTCCGCTGGTTAGCCCATTTCCTAATCTGCCACTTGCTGGATTTCCCCACGACCATAATGATCCATCTTCTCTAATAGCCAAAGTGTAGTTTCCGCCAACAGCTACAGTTTTCCAAGTTTTATCGGTGCCTACCTGAACTGGACTTGATGCATTTACTTTTGTTCCATTGCCCAACTCGCCATAAGTATTAATACCCCAAGCCCATAAACTACCGTCTTTTTTAATCGCCATGGTGTGGCTGGTTCCCGTTTTTACAAACTTCCATTCTTTGTTTGGCTGTAATTGAATTGGTGTACTCACGTGTGCTTCGGTACCCGTTCCCAATAAGCCGTTGGTATTATTTCCCCAACCCCAAATGGCACCTTCAGCCGTAAGTGCAATGGCATGCGAATCGCCAACGCTTACACTTACCCATTGATTTTTTGTCACCTCTGGTGTAGTGGTTTCTTCTTCGTTATTTTTTTTACACGCACTGATGATTGTTAAAAGGGATATACCCATCACCATGCCTTTAGTCCGTAGCGAAAAGTTTCTGATTTTCATATATGTTTATGTCAGCTAATAAAATGTTTTTATAATCAAGACGACTTTTCATTAAAATGGGATGAATAGAAAAATAAAATTCATCCCAAAACCTAACCAAGTCGTCTACTTAATAAGTCAACTCATATGCTGAAAGATTTAAATAACAACGAGCCTTCATTTGATTCTAAAAAAGGATGGAACAGATTTCTAGGTCGCATTGAAGAAGAAAAAATGCGAAAAAGAAAGCGTGTAGGCCAAATGATGAGATATGCAGCTATGCTGACAACACCACTACTATTGGTGGGTGCTTGGTACATCTTAAAAAATCAGGATCATACCGTTAACCAAACCTGCTTTAAAACATTAAGCACTCAAAGAGGAGAAATCAAAAAACTCCAATTAACCGATGGTTCTACCGTTACGCTTAATGCAGAAAGTGAAATCAGTTATGCTTGCAGCTTTTCTGGAGCTAACGCCAGCCGCAAAATAAAACTTGTTAAAGGCGAGGCGTTGTTTGAAGTCACGAAAAATAAAGAAGTTCCTTTTTCTGTGAACACCAAAGGTTTGCTGATTACGGTTCATGGAACTGTTTTCAATGTAAACAGCTACGACAAAACCGTTAAAACCACCTTATTGCATGGAAGTATCAGTGCCAGTGCCAATAGTAAAGAACTGTATCTAAAACCTAACCAGAGCCTAAGCTATGCCAACAATGAAATGAAAATAGCAAACATCGAAGCTCAAAATTCTACAGCTTGGAGTCGTGGAGTTTTATGGTTTGAAAACGCTTCTTTAAAGGAAATTTTAACTTCTCTTCAGAGAAACTACCAGCTCAGCTATCAGATAGACGAGCAACATTTGAATAAACATTACACCGCATCCTTCAAAACCGAAGAAGGTGTTGCTAACATACTAAAAACACTTAGTGCAGTTTCTGGGCTGAGTTTAACCATTAAAAATCAAGTGATTGTTGTACAATAACCCATGAAAAAACATTGCCTTATTCTGCTGTTACTCTCTCTTACTTTATGTTTTCCTTCCTTTGGTCAGTCGATTTATAAAAATGAAAAGCAAATTTCAATTTCGATAAAAGGCAAACCATTATTAGAGATACTTAACCAGATTAAGCAGCAAACAGGATTAAATATTGTATTCAACAACGAACTCATTTCTAAGTATCAATCTGTTAGTTTAAGTGTCTCAAAAAGTTCGGTAAATGATGCTTTAAAAAAGCTGTTTTTAACTTCAGACTTAACCTATACGCTAGATGAAAATACGCTGGTCATCACGCAGAAGAAAATGGATAGCTTCCAATCGGTAAGTAAACAGCTAATTTCTGGGAAGATTGTTGATGAGAACAATTTACCACTACCATTTGCCAACGTTACCATCTTAGAATTAAGCCAATCGGTACTTACTGGAACTAAGGGTGAGTTTCGGTTTTCCTTAGAAAAACCGAAGAAAAGTGAATTCACTTTGGTTGCATCGTACATCGGAAAACAGCCTAAAAAAATCACCATCAACCCATTGCTTACTTATAACAATTTGGTCATCAAAATGGATGATGCTTCATTATACCTTAATGAAATTGCGGTGAGTGCCAATAAGGCGATGTCTGGAAATTCAAACTCGTCGATATTTTTTAACAGAGAGCTAATTGAGCAGACACAGGCGCTTTCTCTAGCAGATGTTTTAAATCAGCTTCCAGGTAAATCTATTGCTGCTCCAAATATTACCAATCCAAATATTTTGACCTTACGCTCGGTAGCTGGCGACAGTTGGTCTACAGATCTATTTAGCAGAAACAATGCATTTGGTGTTACTTACATCATGGATGGTGTGCAATTGAGTAATGATGCCAATATGCAGGCACAAAATCAATCGGTAAATGGCTTTTCCAATCCATACATACAAGGGGAATATGGCTTAGGATTAAATAACAGAAACACAACTACCAGCGATAATGCCTTTTCAGGAAATGATATGAGGCAAATTTCGGTAGATAATATCGAAAGTATCGAAGTCATTTCTGGGGTTGCTTCCGCTAAATACGGCGATTATACTGATGGGGCAATCATCATCAACAGACAAGCAGGAAAATCGCCCTACAATATGCGTGTTTCTTTAAGAGATGGAACCACACAATATAGTTTGAGCAAGGGTTTTCAGCTACCTAAAAATCATGGTGCAGTAAATTACGATATCAATTATCTGAAAGTAAATAACGACCCTAGAGACAACCTTAAATCTTACAACAGAATCAGTGCCCGATTAATGCATTCTATATCTTTAGGTGCAAACGATAGATTCAAGAATACGTTTTCGGTAGGCTGGAGCGCCAACTTAGACGGAACAAAGCTAGATTTAGATGACCCAGCACAAAGAAAAGCTAGATTCGAATACAGGCAGTTCAATTTTACCAATAGAACATCCTACCAATTTTCTCAAGGAAGTTTCTTTAAAAAAGCAGATTTAAGCGTCGGTTTAACTACCGGAAAGCAATATTCTTCTATGCAGTACAACGTTGCTGGCGAATCTTTCCCTTATGTAGAAGCTTACAAAGAAGGTTTAAACGTAGGCGATTATGCCAACGGCTACTACCTCGGCGAAACCATTATTGAAGGAAAGCCATTTACGTCAAATGCGAACTTTAACTTATCTGCAGAGTATAAAACCTTAAATATTAACCACCGATTGAACATTGGTACCAATGCTTATTATTCTGATAATTTTGGTCGCGGACAGATTATAGACCCATCTAAACCCTTGTTCTCTTCAAGTTCGGAACAATCGTATAATTATAATCAGCTTAAAGGAGTGCTTAACGCAGGTGCTTATCTGGAAGACAGCTTCTCCATTCCAATTTTCAACAGCGATTTAAATGTACGCACCGGTGTAAGGATTGACCAACAGAACAAAGCGCTAAATTTCTCACCAAGAATCAATACCAATTATAAGGTTACTGATAAACTTACAGTTGGGCTTTCTTACGGTATCGCTACCAAAGCACCATCGTTGGCACATTTGTACCCTGGTCCAATTTACTTTCACACGCCTTTAATTCGTGCAAATACTGAAGACCCCGATCAACGCTTGTATTTAGTTTATACCAATATCATTCATCCTGAAAATAATAACTTGAAGCCATCTAAATCCAACACGGCAGAGTTTTCCACTTCTTATGTTGCTAACGGATTTAACTTCTCCTTTTCAGCTTACTTAAAGAACACTAGCGATGGTTACTCCACCAAAAGAATTATCAAAGAAATTGTGGTGCCTTCGTATACCTACTACATTGACGACCAAGGCAAAGCAGCTTACCGAGCAACTGGCGGTGCAACCAAAAGAAGCATTAGTTACAACCAGATGATTAACAGTCAAAACACCAATAATAAAGGAATTGAATTGATGATGAGTACGCCCAAAATCCCTTCAATCTCCACATCATTTAGCATTAGCGCAGGCTATACCAGTTCACGTTTTTACGATTCTTCGCCCTACATGAACATTGTTAATTTAGAAAATGTAGACTTTACGCAAGATGCTGTTTTTGCCGTTTACGAACCAGAAAACAGAAGAAATATACAATGGCGAGCAAACATCTCTAGCAATACACACATTCCCGCTTTAGGATTGATGATTGGCTTAATTGGCGATTTTCCTTTCAAAACGAAATCTATTTATTATAACCGTTCTTCCTTACCAATTGGATATTACAATGCCGAGCTGCAATATTTTCCTATCGATAATTTCGACCCAGAGAACCCTGTTTATGGACATCTAGCTCAATTGCCAACTTCAGCAGCTAGAGAAAATGAAAGGCATCCTATTGTGTACGGAAATGTGCATTTAAGAATGAGTAAGGAAATTGCCAAACGACTTAGGTTCTCGTTCAACGTATACAACATGCTCAATTGGAGACCCAGCTATACCGTAGAAAGCTCTGGCAATTTAGTGGTTTTGAATAGCGCACCTTCATTCGGAGCAGAAATCAGTTTAAAATTTTAAGAAGATAAATTCCCATGAATAAATATTTAGTTCTTTTCGTTGCATTGCTATCAATGAGCTGTTTTACAGCATGTAAAAAAACATTAGTGCCCGACCTCAGACCAGTGGATGTTAATGTAAACATCTCTTATGACGCTGCTTCTGCTGGAATGCCGCTAGAAAACCTTCGCATTGCTATCAAAAACCTAGAAACAGGGTTGTTAGAATATGCCAATACAGATAAAGATGGCAAAGCTGTTTTTAAGGAAATTAGTTCCGGAACCTATGATATTTCCGTAAAAAGAGAATTTACTGCCGAAGAATACCGCAATCTTACAGGGGACCAAGAAGATACTAAAGTGGTTTTTAATGCTGGCGAAACCAATTATAAAATCAAGACCAATGCAGGTAATTATAGATTGAACATGACCTTGAAAAAGGGGATCAATAGTCCTTGGGTAATTAAACAGCTGTATTATGCAGGCTCTAATTTATACGATGGCGCTTCTTTGAGAGATAACTTTTTCGAGATTTACAATAATACGGGGCAAGTTCTATATGCTGATGGCTTGTATTTTATGTTCGTTTACGGAAGGATGTCAACCACCTATCGTAGAGAAGATTTGCTGCAGCCAAGCGGTCAGTTTGATTGGACAAAAGCAGTCGGAACTGCTCCTGCGCCTTCCAATGCTAACGAAGACTTTTTATATGCACAAGCGATCTATCGTTTCCCAGGAAATGGTACAGACTACCCTGTACAACCTGGTGCAGGATTGGTGGTAGCCAGAAGTGCAATTAACCATAAAATGCCTTTTACCAATAAACATGGAAAAGTGTACGTAGTGAACAAACCAGAACTTACCGTAGACTTAAGTGGGGCAGATTTTGAAGTGATTACCACACCATACCTGGAACCAGGAGCTTACGAATCACTTATCGATATTCCCACTCCTGGTAAAACAAGCCTTTTAGTGGTACAAAGATTTGCCACCGCAATGATGATGGACAACATTGGTAGAATTGGCTACGCAATCTTCAAAACAGATGAAGATGTGTCTAAATGGCCTAAATATGCAGAGGTAAAAGAAACTTCCATCGAAGGCAAAACCTTATACACTCAAATTCCTAAGAAATATATTTTGGATGCAGTAGAAACGCAGCCAAGCACACCAGATAGAAGGCTACCTAAAAAATTAAGTCCAGAATTGGATGCTGGATTTGGTTTTGTACCTGGTGGATCTTACAGCTCGCAAGCGCTAATGAGAAAAGTAGATAGAGTAGAAAATGGGCGACGAATATTGCAAGACACCAATAATTCTACAGAAGATTTTGAGTGGATTAAGCCAGCTTTACCAGGAGGATTTAAATAATGCCGAACTTTAAATATTTACTGCTAGTTTGCGCTCTTCTTTTTGTTGCTACTGATAAAATAGCGGCGCAGGATACCACTGTGACCATACAATCTTCTGTTGCTAAACAAATTGCCTACGATTTTTTAATACAATCGGGATTGTTTTTGGCTAAAAGTGACATCAAAAGAACTTCCAATACAAACTTAGCTTACCAGTTATATGGTGGAGGTTTTAAATTGGCGCAAGATGCTGAACGTAATAGTTCAATTAATTTCTCTTCTGAAGGTATAAGAACATTGAAAAACCTCAAATTGTGGGGTCAATTCGTTTATCACAACCAACAGAATGACAGTATTGCTTTTAGTCATCGTATTGATAATGCCGATCCTGCCCCATATTATTATGGTTCGGAGAAAGCGGTTCATTACAAGCGTACAGATTATGCAATCAATACCCTTGCTTATACACCAGTAGTTAGCCAATTGGGCTTTGCTTTAGGCTTTGATTATGGTATGGGCAACCACGCGAGTACTAATGACCCACGAGGTGCTTTAAAACACTTTAGGCTGATATTAAAACCAGAGCTTGTTTATCACCTAGGCAAGCACGGCTTAAGCGTAAAAGGAACCTATGGCTATGGCCAAAACGAATATCAAGTAGACTATAGAAATAAGGCATTTTACGAATCAACATCCTACCCACATTATTTAAATCGTTTGATGAATGGTTACGGAATGGCACGAACAGCCTTAGATTTCTCAGACCGTGTTTTTACCATCGACAGGAAGTGGAAAGGCTTAGAAGGTTACGGAAATATCGCACTGAACAATGGCCATATACAAGCCGCCTTGGGTTATGTAGAACGTAAGGAAGAATTTAATCGAGGTAATTCTGATGGAAGATATGCCAGCAGGCAAAACTATGGCGAGTTCGATTTGGAAACTTACTATGCTAAATTCATCTACAGGCAAAATGATTGGTTATTCCGTGTTAATTTGGAAAAGGAGATAGGAAAGGATAACAATTACGAGCTAGGAGGGAACAATTACCTATATAACGCCGAAAATCTCACGCTGGAAGGTATCAAATCATTTCCAAAAGATTGGGAGTTTGGTGTAATGTTGCAAGTCAACTCCTTACAAAAAGTAGATGGAAATCTCGAAGTAGAAAAATTTAGGTCTATGGGCGGAATTAAATTCTTAGCCGGAAAAAAAACGATCCTTAAAGACAATTTAAAATGGGTAAATCAACTTAGGTTAGGTTACTACACGCCACTAAATCCTTCTTTTAGTTATCATTCCCTAAAGGTAAACTCCTTCATTGCCAATGTGGTGCTTCCAGATGCAGTTTACGACCTTTTTGCACATGGTGAAATGGCACTCAACAGCAGATTTTTTTATCTACAAAACCGCACCAATTGGGTGTTTGGTATCGATGCCTACCTATTATCAGCACATAAAGTTAAACAAAACAGTTTGTTAACGGCAGCTGGCAACCCAAGCAAAAACGGATATGGCATGCAACTAAGTTTAGGGCTATTATTTTAGTAATGATGAAGTCTAAAATACTCTTCTGTTTAGTGATCAGCTATTTTGTATTATTGGGTTTCTCCTATAAAGATGAAATTACACCTCAGTTTTTAAAAGAGCTAAGGCTGCAATACGAGAAAGACCCCTCATTGTGGCCAAAGCCGGAAATTGATGCGGATGTAACTTTTAAAGAACTCGGTGCCATTGAATTCCCTTATAAGGTAAAAGATTCGGCAGAAGCGGCGAAAATTGCTTTAGGTAAAACCTTATTTTTCGACCCAAGATTAAGTGGTTCGAGACAAATTTCTTGTGCCAGTTGCCACGAACCCGAGCTCAATTGGACTGATGGAAGAAGACGTTCTATCGGTAATGACCATCTTTCGGGTATCAGAAACTCACCTAGTATACAAAACTTGGCTAATACCAGTAGTTTCATGTGGGATGGACGTCACCAGACATTAGAAGACCAAATTGCTGATGCACTTACCAATCCAATAGAAATGGCAGCAAATTTAAAGGAAACAACAGCTAGGATAAATAGCATTAAGGGATATCAATCGCTATTTGTAAAAGCCTACCACAAAAATAAATTAAGTGATTTTGAGTTAAGACAAAGCATAGCGGCCTTTGTAAAAAGTATCAAAAGTAGACCAACAAGATTTGATAACTTCGTTTTGGGACGAAAAAGGGCACTTTCTGACCAGCAGATTTTAGGTTTACACTTATTCAGAACCAAAGCTCGCTGTGTAAATTGCCATAATGGACCACTATTTACAGATGAGAAGTTCCATAATCTAGGGTTTAGCAACTATGGCAGAAAAGGTGAAGATTTAGGACGCTATAATACAACAAAATTAAAGGATGATGTTGCTAAGTTTAAAACACCTTCATTAAGAGATGTAATGAGAACCTTTCCTTGGTTTCATGACGGCAGGTTCAATGAAATAGAAGCCTTACTTAACATGTATGTTGCCGGTATGCCCCAACCTAAACGCACAAAGAATCAGCAAGATGACCCCTTGTTTCCGCAAGCTTCTCCACACTTAAAAAAACTAGAAATTACCTTAGAAGAAAGAGCTGCGATCATTTCTTTCTTACAGGCAATCACATCTTCGCCATTAGAATTTGATAGACCATCCTTACCAAAATAAAGTATTTAGTTAAAAATCTTGCTTGATTACATGATAAATCGTACTTTCGTCTATTATTTTTAATTAGTCTAAATAATACAAATGAACGAAAGCCTGAAGATCGAGGATTTTGAAATGTTTTTCCAGGCTCACTATCAGGACTTGTGCTTAGTATCTTATCGTATTACACGAAATGAAACTTCTGCCGAAGATATAGTGCAAGATTTCTTTTTCGATTTATGGAAGAAGAAAGACCAATTATTCATCAAAGGTGAATTCATTAATTATGCGAAGATTTCCGTTAAGAATAGGTCGCTAGATTTCATAAAAAACAAAAACCAGCAATTAATTCTAGTGCCAGACCATCCTCAAGAAATAAGCTCCGAAAGCTTCTACAACGAAGAAATAGACGAGCAGTTTCTAAAAATCCATGAAATAGCTAATTTAATGCCTAAGCAACGAAAGGAAGTTTTTCTATTGAATAGTGAGGGCAAGCTAAAACAAAGTGAAATAGCTGCTAAAATGGGCGTTTCTATCAACACCGTAAAAACCCATGTAAAGCTAGCCTATCAATTTATTAGACAGCATTACAAGTCTCCAGCTTCTCCAATATGGCTACTTTTTTTATCCCTAATACATCAAAAATAGTCTAAAGATTTTCTTTATTGTTAATGAACTAACAAATACAAATAAACATACACAATAGGCGCTGCAATCAACAAACCATCAAATCGATCTAGGAAACCACCGTGTCCAGGCAAAAAGCTTCCAGAATCTTTTACTTCTAAACTACGTTTTAGCATTGATTCTACTAAATCGCCTAACGTACCGAAAGAAGAAATGATGGCAGCCATTCCAGCCCAAACTATCGGTTCTACTTCCGTAAACTGAAATGAGATAATGATAGCCACCACTAAACTGGTAAAAACACCTCCAAAAAAGCCTTCCCACGATTTCTTAGGTGAATGTCTTTCGAATAGTTTGCGTTTTCCCAACTTCATTCCGAATAAATAAGCACCTGTATCATTTGCCCAAAGCATCAATAAAAATGCCAATGGAAAATGGAAACTATAGGTATCGAAATCGATGATAAAACCTAGGGAATAGAAGAAGCAGAACGGAACCGTAATGTAGATAAATCCTACAAATGTGTAGGAAATATTAGCGAAAGGAATCTTATTCTTCTTGTACAGTTCTGCAATAAATACTGAAAAAACCAAAGGAATAATCAAGAGCAGGTATTTAAGTTCGAACTGAAAAAAATGATAGGCAGCAGTTGTTAAAAATATGAGCGCAGCAACGGCAACTCCTATATTTCGGTGAGGACGGATCCCCCCTATTTTTACCATTTTATAAAACTCTAACAGTGCCACCAAACTTAACAACAAGTAAAAGGCAGAAAAGGTATAGGCCTCTAAAAGCGAGGCTAACATCACGATAGTAAAAAAGAAGGCTGTTATGGCTCTGGTTTTCATTATTAGATTTGAAATGTAAGTATTGAGATTTAAGATGAGCTTATAGATGATTACTAATCTTCTGAAACTAATTGCCCGTCATCAGATTTTTTTACTTTAAATTTTTTACTTATTTGAACGAACAAAGCTAAGGTTAATATCGCACTAATTAAATAACCATACCAAGGCATATTGATGTCATCTGCATTAGTGTAAGATAGATTATTCTTTTGGAGATAATAGGCCACGCAAACGGCATAGGCATTATTTAAAAAATGGGCAAAAACCGCGTACCAAATGCTACCGGTAAAGAAGTAGACATAACCGAATGCTGCTCCCAACAATAATCGAGGGAGGAAACCATAAAATTGAAAATGGATAGCACTAAATATAATTGCTGAAATCCAGATGGCTACATGAGGATTTGATTTGATGCGGAAAATAGTTCTTTGCACAGCTCCCCTAAAAATCAGCTCTTCACAAATGGCCGGAGTAACCGCTATTACGAGCAAATTAACCAATAAATCTCCAACATTGTTCATTTTAAGGATAGCTTCTGTAGCCTTCGCTGCAGAATCTTCCATTCCTCGCATCCATCTTTCTAGGCCTTTTAAAAATTCTGGAAACACCATTTTCTGGTTCCATTCGTTCGAAAGTCCCATCAATGGCATCCAGCAAATAGATAATAAGGCTACCAATAAAAGCCAATTAACTTTAGGAACTTGAAAACCGTAGAAATTAGACAGTTTCTTCCTTTCTACTACAGCTAATAAAATGGCAGGTGTTAAAAAAAGTCCAATTTGCTGTGCTACCACTAAAATTTTTAAAGCAGAAATAAAACGATAATCATTCATTGCAGCACCTTTGATACCCTCCAAGCCACTGGTAAAAAACACCAGCACCATGCCAAAAATTGCGAAAACTATTAATCCGCCAATGGCAAATAAGAGCAGAAATAACATTTGCACAAAAGGGCTGTTCTCTGGCTTGTGTGTGGTACTTTGATACATTTTTATTTTTATGTGTAACTTTGCAATGTTTAATTGGCTTTGAAGATAGAAAAATGTCTGTAAAGATAGGAAATATTGATTTAGGAGAATTCCCGCTATTATTGGCACCGATGGAAGATGTGAGCGACCCTCCTTTCCGTTACGTGTGTAAACAAGGCGGTGCGGACATGATGTATACGGAGTTTATTTCTTCGGAGGGCTTAATTCGATCTGCGGCAAAGAGTAGGGCAAAGCTCGATATTTTCGAGTACGAGCGTCCAATTGGCATCCAGATTTTTGGTAGTGATATTGAAAGTATGCGTGAAGCTACCGAGATTGCCACTTTAGCTGGCCCAGATTTGATGGACATTAACTATGGTTGCCCAGTTAAAAACGTTGCTTGTAGAGGTGCAGGCTCTGCCCTTTTGCAGGACATTGACAAAATGGTGAAAATGACGGAAGCTGTAGTAAAAGCTACCCATTTACCGGTTACCGTAAAAACTCGATTAGGTTGGGATGATAACACCAAAAACGTTGAAGAAGTTGCTGAGCGTTTGCAAGACATCGGTATACAAGCTTTAACCATACACGGCAGAACCAGAGCTCAATTGTACAAAGGAGAAGCCGACTGGACTTTGATTAGAGAGATTAAACGCAACCCTCGAATCAGGATTCCAATTTTTGGAAATGGCGATATTGATAGTCCTGAGAAAGCCGCCAACTGGCGTTTAGAATACGGCGTAGATGGAATGATGATTGGAAGAGCGGCTATTGGTTACCCTTGGATTTTTAGGGAAGTGAAGCATTTCTTTGAAACAGGTGAACATTTAGCGGGGCCAACTTTAGACGAACGTGTGGAAGCATGTAGAACTCATTTCACAAAATCTGTGGAATGGAAAGGCCCTAAAGTTGGGGTATTCGAAATGCGTCGTCATTATGCAAATTATTTTAAAGGATTACCAGATTTCAAACCTTATCGCACTCAACTAGTTAAAGAAGAAAATATAGACACTATATATGCTTTACTAGACGAAATTTCTGATAAATACGCAAATGTAAGCCCAATTTCGGAACTGGCTTGATTTTTGACATAAAAAGGTACTACAACTTATAGTTATGGTTACAGCAATTACACAAGGCATAAAGATATCAGTAGATACCATTTATCAGGATGAGCATTCTAATCCAGCTAATGGACACTTTATGTTTGCCTATCGAATCCATATCGAGAACCTTACTGATTACGAGATACAATTAATGCGCCGTCAATGGTTTATTTTTGATTCTAACGGTGTGGTGAGAGAAGTGGAAGGCGAAGGTGTGGTTGGCGTACAACCTGTAATTGGTGCTGGAGACAGCTATTCTTATGTTTCTGGTTCTAACCTCAAAACAGATATTGGTAGCATGCGAGGCAGATATTTAATGCAACGTCATTTAGATGGTACTGAGTTTATGGTTGATATTCCGGAGTTTGAACTTATCGTTCCTTTTAGGTTGAATTAGTATTTTTAATGGATGCTTCGTTCATCAGAGATTTATACATTCCAATTCAACCAACCGTAAAATCTTACGGAGCAGTTACCTATCAAGAGTTTCTTCCTGACCCACGGCTACAGCCATTTATCTATTGTTATTGGCAACTTAAAACCTCCGAAAAATTACCTGCATCTTTCAATTATAGAGTGGTGGCTGATGGTTGTATTGATATCTTTTTTGAGCTAAATCAACCTAGAAATAACTTTGTGATGGGCTTCTGTAAGAAGTACACCGAATTTGAATTAGAATGTGAGTTTAATTATGTCGGCATTCGATTTTTACCGACCATGCTTCCACAATTGTTCGGGGTAGATGCCTCAACAATTAGCAACAAAGCCCTGCAACTAGTAGATGTTATTCCAAAAATTTCTTCTTTCATCAGCTCTAATTTTGACAGGAATATGGAAATTAACCACGTAATAAGTCTTCTAAATACATTTTTAATAGAGCAGTTATCAAACGCTCATTTTAATGAAGATTCACGCTTATACAACGCTATTTCAGTCATCATGGAGAATTATGGTGTTATCGATGTAGAAAAAGAAATAGATACTGGAATTAGTCATCGGCAGTTGAGAAGGCTTTTCTATTTTTATATTGGCGACTCGATGAAGACATTTAGCAAAGTGGTTCGCTTTCAGAACATTTTAAGAGCCAAGCCATCAACCCAAAGTCTAAAAAATAACCCTCTGTTTTTCGATTCTGGATTTTTCGACCAAGCGCATTTCATTAAAGATTTTAAGCACTTTTATGGTGTAACACCAAGTAAGGCTTTTGGAAGATAATTATGTATAAAAAACCATTAAGGAATTAAGATTAGTTAAGAATATATTTTAATTTTTCCTTAACTTCTTAATGTTTAAAATATCTAATTAAGTCCGATTTTTACAATTTTTGCAAAGCCCGATTATCGAATTTTGTTTTCATGATGTCGTTAACAAAATATCTAATCTTAATTATGTTAGCTTTTGCTAGCAATATTTATGGTCAAACTAAAAACGAAAAAGCTATGAAATTAAATGCAGGTATCGTTACCGAAAAACTAGCCGAAAGTAAGAAGTTTTACACCGAGGTTTTAGGCTTTGGCATTACTTTCGAAAACGAGTTTTATCTATTATTGCACACCCCAAGCAAAAGTGCAGAGATCAGCTTTCTGCTGCCTAATCATCCGTCTCAGCAAGTACTATTTCAAAAACCGTTTAAAGGCGAAGGAATGTATTTAACCATCGAGGTAGATGATGTAGATGCGCTATATCAATCCTTAAAAAAGAAAGGCATCAGTATTAAAATTGAGATGAGAAATGAGCCTTGGGGCGATAGACATTTCGCTATTCAAGATCCTAATGGTATTGGAATTGATTTGGTGAAATATGCTCCACAATAAAAAAGGATAGCTTTCACTATCCCTTTTATGTCTTTCCGAATAGGTTTATTCCCTACTTCTACCAAATAACATTGATGCGTAGTATAATAAGTTGGCCAATGCACCTAGCGCAGCGACTACATAAGTCATTGCAGCCCACCATAAGGCGTCTTTAGCTTGCACATTCTCTTCTTCGGTTTGCATTACCCCTCGGTTGTTTTTTAACCAAAGTAGCGCTCTATTACTGGCATCAAATTCTACTGGTAGGGTAACAATACTAAATAGTGTAATTACTGCTAAACCAACTACTCCAATACCTAAAACTATTGGATTACCGGTAAAACCAATTAGCAATACACCAATCAATAATACCCATTGTAATAAATTAGAAGAAATACTCACGATAGGTACCATGTTAGATCGAAACTGCAACCAACCATAGCTTTTTGCATGTTGTATAGCGTGTCCACACTCGTGGGCCGCAACAGCAGCTGCAGCTACACTTCTTCCATAATATACATCTGTACTTAAGTTTACGGTCATGTCAGCCGGATTATAGTGATCCGTTAATTGACCTTCTGAACTGAGTACTTTTACATTGTAAATTCCATTATCATGTAGCATTTTTTCTGCTACCTCTTTTCCCGAAAAGCCTGAGTTAAGCTGCATTTCGGCATATTTCGAGAACTTATTTCTGAAACGCCACTGTACAAACATACTAAGCAGAAGTATCGGAACAATTAATATCAAATATGTTTCCATTTTATTAATGTTTGTGTTATCCATTTCGCTAAATCAAAAAGTGTTCCCATATTTATAATAAATAAATTTTTTACACTTTTTTAATGGAAAGCCCTAACCTATCTTACTGGGAAAAAGCAAGTTTCTATAGCTCAGATGTGCTTATTGTGGGTAGCGGCATTGTAGGGTTAAATGCAGCTATAACCATTAAAAAACAGCAGCCCAATGTTACGGTAACTGTCTTAGAAAGGGGTTTCTTGCCATCTGGAGCAAGTACTAAAAATGCTGGTTTTGCCTGCTTTGGCAGCTTATCCGAATTGATGGAACAAGAAAAAATTTGCGGTACAACTCTACTTCACCAACTAATTAGCAAACGCTGGAATGGCTTACAAAAGTTACGTTCGTTGGTTGGAGATAGCCGACTTGATCTAGAAATTAACGGTGGTTTTGAGCTCTTTAAACCATCTGAAATCGATTTAAGCGAAGAATGTGTATCAAAAATTGGGCATTTTAATGATATAGTGAAAGATATTACCAATGAGAAAAATGTTTTTAACATAGCCGATTCTAAAATAGAATCTTTTGGTTTCGAAGGAATTGACTGTTTGATAGAAAATAAATTGGAAGCGCAGTTGGACCCTGGTAAAATGATTAAAGCATTGATAGAAAAAGCGACATCATTAGGCGTAACTATTTTAAACAGCTGTGCAGTAAATCATTTCGAAAAAGAAGACAATAGCATTTTGGTTTCCACTTCACAGGGCACCTTTAGAGGTAAAAAATTATTGTTTTGCACTAATGCTTTCGCTAATCAGCTGATGCCAAAATTGGAGTTAAAACCCGGTAGAGGGCAGGTATTAATTACCAAACCTTTTGAAAATTTGAAGTTAAAAGGTACTTTCCATTACGATAAAGGTTACTACTATTTCAGAAATGTAGGTAATAGGATTTTGCTAGGTGGCGGCAGAAACCTCGATTTTTTTACTGAAGAAACGCATCAATTTGGCGAAACTCCATTAGTACAAAATACCTTGATCCGTTTACTCAAAGAAGTGATCTTACCAAAAACAGCTTTTGAAATAGACCAAAAATGGAGTGGCATTATGGCATTTGGTCCAGAACTTTCTCCAATAATTGATGAAGTAAGCCCAAATGTATTTTGTGCTGTTCGTTGTAATGGAATGGGCATTGCCATTGGTAGCCAAACCGGAGAAGAAGCTGGAGAAATAGTGTTAAGGAGTTTATAGTTTAATTGCCATTCTTAAGTCAAAAGCACTGAATCTACTCAAAAACCACTGTTTTATTTCCAACTACAAAAACCCTATCATCAAACACTAATTCTAAAGCTTTGCTCAATACCGATTTTTCGATTTCTCTACCTGCAATAGCCATTTGCTTTGCTCCGTAAGTATGGTTAACATGGATTGTTTGTTGATTGATAATAGGTCCTTCATCTAAATCATTAGTAACAAAATGTGCTGTTGCTCCAATAATTTTTACTCCTCTTTTAAATGCCTGTTGGTACGGACTAGCGCCAATAAAAGCTGGCAAAAAGGAGTGATGTATATTGATAATTTGATGTTTATATTTTGCAACAAAACTAGGCGAAATGATACGCATGAACTTAGCCAATACAATATAATCCAATTCGTATTGATCCAACTGTTCGATAATTGCACTTTCAAAATCTTCCTTCGAAGTGTTTTCATGAGAAATATAATGAAACGGAACATCCAATTTTTCTGAAAGTTCTTTTAGATTTTCATAATTGCCAATCACACATTTAACCTCTGCTCCAAGTGTTTTAAAATAGTTTCTTATCAGGATATCCGATAGGCAATGAAACTCTTTGGTAACCAATACAGCAATACTTTTATCTGCTTTTGGAACTACATCTATTAATGCATTTACAGGCAGTCTATCTTGTAATTCTTGCTTTAGTTCTTCTGTATTTTCTATGTGATTACTGCAAGATATCCTAGCAAAAAACCGCTGTTCTTCCTCATCTACAAACTCACGCATAGCGATGATATTGAGTTGGTGGCTCGCCAAAATTCTAGTGATATTAGCCACCAAGCCTACTTCATCCTTACATTGTATTAAAACTAAAAGCTTATTCATGAGCTAAATATAATAATCAAACCTTAGCTCGTACATTAATTTCGTTATTTTGTATTCTTATTATCTTAAATAAACCACATAGAAACATAGAGTTTTTAATAAACTATGTATCTATGTGGTAAATAAATTGAATATGGAAATTGCTATCGTTGTCTTACTAGTTATCATCCTCGTTTTTCTAATAGTTTTAATCAGCGGAAAAACAAATAAACCTACATCGCAAGAACTATTTTCTATAGATTTTTTAAAAGATGAAAATCAGAAATTACAACAACAGCTTGCCCATTTAAGAGCAGATTACATCAATGAAAATAACCGCGCCACCAGAGCCGAAGAAAATCTGAAAGCACAACGAGAAATAGCTACAAAGCAGCAGCAAAATTTAGAAGAACTTCAACATAAATTTAACTTAGAGTTTTCTAACATCGCCAATAAAATATTAGACGAAAAATCTGCAAAGTTTACGGCCCAAAACCAAACTAACCTAGATCAAATTCTTAATCCGTTAAAAGCCAACATTAAAGCTTTTGAAGAGAAAGTAGACAAGGTTTACCAAACCGAAGCAGCAGAACGTAGCCAGTTGAAAGGGGTAATTTTTCAGTTAATGGACCAAAGCAAGCAGATACAAACTGATGCCAATAATTTAACCAAAGCATTAAAGGGTGATCATAAAAAGCAAGGCAGTTGGGGCGAAATTATCTTGGAAAGAGTATTAGAAACATCAGGATTGGTTAAGGACAGGGAATATAGTATCCAGAAAAACTTAAACAGCAGCGATGGAGAACGTTTTCAGCCAGATGTGATCATAAACCTGCCTGACGAAAAAAACTTGATTATAGACGCTAAAATTTCCTTGATAGCTTATGAAAGGATGAGTAGTGCAGAGTTGGAAGAAGAAAAAACACTTTATCTTAAACAGCATCTGCTTTCTATCAAAAATCATATCGATGGTTTATCTGCAAAAAACTATCAGCATTTGTATGCTATCAACTCACCAGATTTTGTGCTTTTATTTATACCAATTGAAGCTTCTTTTAGTGTAACTGTACAAGCAGACACCGAGCTTTTCAATTATGCTTGGAATAAAAAAGTAGTATTAGTTAGTCCTACTACACTTTTGGCTACATTACGTACTATTGCCAGTATTTGGAAAGTGGATAGACAGAATAAAAACGTCTTCGAAATTGCTGAAGAAGCGGGTGCGCTTTACGATAAATTTGTTGGCTTCTTAGAGGATATGCAAAGAATAGGCAAACACCTAGAACAAACTCAAAAAGCCCATGACGATGCCTTTAAAAAACTACAATACGGAAGTGGAAATCTAATTGGTAAAGTAGAAAAAATAAAGAAACTTGGTGCTAAAACTAAAGCTAATAAGCAAATAGACAGTAAATTTTTAGAAGAAGATGATTTATAGCTCTGCTAACAGCTTTACCAGTTTCGCTTCTTGCGCTTGTCTGCTTAACTCATAAAGTTCATCTTTAGTTCTATTAATTCTTACATATGTTCCGTTAAAATGTTCTACAAAATTCTTATTTAAAACTTCTACTATTTCTCCCTCATTTTCACAAATGAATCCTGCTTTAAACTTATTTAAACTTTCCTCCAAATCTCCATGGTCATTAATAGGAAGCAAAATTGGTTTTTGAAAAGCTAAATATTCATACTGTTTAGTTGTAATTATCTCTCTTCTTTCTCCATATTTCAAATGGAAGAACATTGCTGCGCTATACAATTCGGAATAAACTTGCTCTATTGGCATTTTTTGACCAACGTAGGTATACGGCTCTAGGTTAAAATGTTTAATGATTTCCTTTAATCTTAATGATTCTCCAGTACCTACAAATCTAATCTGAAAATATTGGGGTTGAATTACATACGTATTAATAAACTTTCGTACTGCTTTAAAAAATGTGGTATCTACCAGTTGATCATTATAAACAGAACCCAAATAAACCAATTTGAAAGTATAGGGATGATGCTTTATTAAATTAAAATTTATCTTTTTTGAATCAAAGCCATTTCTAATTACTTTGATATTACTCTGATATTTTTCGGGAAACAAACTGCGAATAGACTCAGAAATTGTGATGATCAAGTCTGAACTTTTTATATTTCTAAGTTCTCTTCTTTTTAAGAAAAATCTCCTTAGAAAAGACAATGTCTTATTTTCTTCTATAAGCTGATAACCAAAAACACCAGGATCTCTATAATCTAACACTAACTTGCAACCAAATTCCTGTTTCAAGTCGTAACCTAGGTTATGAATAGCAATAGAAGGAAAAGAAGCTATTACAATATCATCCTTAGTGAGGCTGATATTGGTGTTTTTTTTATACTTATTAAATTCTCTACCCAAATCGAATATCTCTTTTCCGGTAAAAAAATAATAAGTAACCAACAGTAATTTAGCCAGTCCACGTCTTCCACTATCTAACAAATCTTTATAGAAATTATGAAAGAAACTTGATGAATAGCTTAGTGGTATTTCCACTAAATTTCCTTTAATTTTTATAGGTCGTTTAACCTTATTTCTGTCGCCGTACACAAAATGCACTTCGTAAGACTTAGATAGACTTTCAGCTATACTCAATAATCTATTAAATCCGGTCTGGAATGTTTCCTTACCGTGATAGGAAAATACAAATATTCTCTTCAATATGTATTGGTTTTAGGTAGACAATATATTGAACGAGGATAAAGATATTAAATTATATATATGAAAGGCAACTATAAGTTGATGAAATAGCTACTTAATTTTTAAAAGCATTCCATCCTTGAGCTTTTAATTCATGCACTACATCAGATTTTGAAATCATTTTTACTCCCGAATTTTTATCCGTAATATGACCAATCACACTGATATCAACATCATTCTTAATTTTCTCGTAATCAGCTTGTTTAATGGTAAAAAGCAGCTCATAATCTTCGCCGCCATTTAGTGCACAAATAGTTGGGTCTAGTCCCAATTCTCTAGCTGTTTCATAGGTCACAGGATCGATGGGTAATTTATCTTCATAAATCGTACAACCTTTATCACTTTGCGTAGCTAAATGCAAAATTTCAGATGCCAATCCGTCAGAAACATCTATCATAGCAGTAGGTTTCACTTTTATTTGCGCTAAAAGGTCTACAATATCTCTTCTTCCTTCTGGTTTTAATTGGCGTTCTATAATGTAGTCTTTACCTTCTAAATCAGGTTGAATTTGTGGATTTTCTAAGAATACCTGCTTCTCTCTTTCTAAGATTTGCAAGCCAACGTAAGCTCCGCCCAAATCTCCAGAAACACATAGCAAGTCGCTCTCTTGAGCTCCGTTTCTATAAGTAACATCTTCTTTTGCGGCATAGCCAATGCTGGTGATGCTAATTACCAAACCTTGTTTACTAGATGATGTATCGCCACCAATTAAATCGATGTTGAACTTATTACAAGCCAATTCAATGCCTTTATAGATCTCTTCGATAGCTTCTAGAGGAAATTTACTAGAGACGCCTAAAGAAACAGTAATTTGAGTAGCTATACCATTCATCGCGTAAATATCGCTTAGGTTTACTTGTACTGCTTTGTAACCCAAATGTATTAAAGGCACGTAAGATAAATCGAAATGTACACCTTCCAACAATAAATCTGTAGAAATTAACGCTTGCTTGTCTTTAAAATCAAGCACTGCAGCATCATCTCCAACTCCTTTAATAGAACTTTCATGTCTAATCTTAAAATTATCCGTTAAGTGTTTGATCAATCCAAACTCACCTAATTCTTCTAATGAAGTACGTTCCTTATTTTCGAACATTATCCTTTTCCTTTAATATCTGTTAAAACCCATTGTAACTCTCTATCGTAGTTACTTATTCTATCTTTTAAGGTAGATTGTATCTCTACATCTGGAAAAACACCTCTACCATATAAATCTTGCTGGTAGATAGGAGCCATTTTGTTTAACCCAAACCTTAAATCTAATTTACTATGCTGCAAGGTAACAATTGGCATTCTTCCAGCTGTACATTGATTGGCTCCACCACCAGTTTCTGTACCTACAAAAGTAGCTCTTTTAATTCCTTTTAAATTGGCACTTAACAAAGATGATGCAGAAAAACTAAATTCGTTAATCAGTACATAAACTTTACCCTTAAAATTATTTTTATGCGGTTTTTGTGGCGTATATCCTTTCATGAAAGAGAAGAAATTTCCTTCTTTATCTTCATAAACCCTGCTATTGTCATTAAATCCCGTGAGGTAATATCTTACTTTCTTTAAGCCTGTAGCATATTTATCAGCATTAAAACCTCCATTGTTAATAGGTTTAGCCAAGTATACAAAATCTTTATCCGTCAAATAAGCAAATAATGCCAAACTAGCATTTAATGTACCTCCAGGATTATTTCTAATATCTATAACCAGATTTTGAGTTTTAGCTGAACTAATACTATCAAAACATTGTTTATAAAATTGTGGAAAGTCTGCAGTAGGCACCGAAAAACTTTTAATTTTTAGATACGCTACTTCTTTTTTCTGATCTAAAAATTTGAAATCTAGCTGATATTCGTCGTTAACTTTTTTACCTCGATATTTTTGGTTTTCTTTTACTTTTTTAACAGCAATTTTAGTAACAGTTTTAGCAGTATCTAACTTCTTTTTAGCATCTGCTTCTTTCTTCTTATCATAAAATGAAATAAAAGTGTTGATAACTGCGCTATCCGTTTTGAATTTAATAGCTAAACTATCTTGCTCAGAAAAGTAAATTTTATAAAGTTGTGCAAAAGACCGTTCAATACGTTTATTCCTTGATAATGAATTATATCCGTCGTAACTAAATCCTGTAGAAACAATGTTAAATATTTCTCTAGGAGCTAGGCCATCAATTTCTAAAATCTCTGCTCCAGTCTTTATGTTTTTGTTTTTACTCTTATTGTTGATCACTATCAATTTATCTTCAGCAACAGCATAAGTAAACTGATGGAGTGGATAAACCTTGTTTTTTATTGCTTTTCTTTCTGTTTTATCTTTTTGGATCACGGATGGAAAACGTAACGCAGTGTGACCACATTTAATGGCAGCTACTACCGGAGAAAGCTTTTGGTAAAACTGTTTTGTAGTAAGTGGTTCATTGATAGCATTTTTCAAACTATCGAACTTATAATCTAGCTGTTTTTTGGTAATGTACCAATACAATCCTTGGTGACCGTCCTTTAGTATTTGATGGGCTAGGTCTATATCCTGTTTTAACGCTGCTACTGTATGTTTCTTCTCAGTAATGGCAAAATTGTAATCTTTCGTAGAAGAACAAGCAGCTAACGAAGCCAAGCTTATCAATAATAAATTTCTAAAAAAGCACCTTTTTAACATCTTACAAACCTAATTGTGCAGATATTTCTAACATTCTTTCAATAGGTTTTCTAGCTTCCTCAATGATATTTGCTGGAACAGTCACTTCTGGTAAACCATTTTTTATACACAAATACAGTTTTTCTAAAGTATTTCTTTTCATGTAAGGACAATCGTTGCAAGCACAAGCATTGGTAGGAGGGGCCGGAATAAAAGTTTTATCTGGGCAAGCTTTCTGCATTTGGTGGATAATTCCACTTTCTGTAGCTACAATAAATTCTTTTGCATCACTGTTGATACTGTATTTCAATAATCCAGTGGTAGAACCAATGTAATCAGCCATTTTTAACACCGCTTCTTCACATTCTGGATGCGCAATAAACTTAGCATTCGGGTGGCGTTCTTTTAGCTTGGTAATCTTCTCTCTCGAAAAAATCTCATGTACCATACAAGCACCATTCCACAAAACTAAGTCTCTACCTGTCTTTTTAGCAACCCAAGCTCCTAGGTTTTTATCCGGACCAAAGATAATTTTCTGATCTTTCGGCAAGCTTTCCACAATTTGCACGGCATTTGTTGAAGTACAAACAATATCGCTCAATGCTTTTAGTTCAGCTGTACAATTCACATAGGTAATCACCAAATGATCAGGATATTTTTCCTTAAACTTTTTAAACAAGTGCGGTGGACAACTATCTGCCAACGAACATCCAGCTTTTAAATCGGGCAGTAAAACTTTTTTTTCTGGTGATAAAATCTTCGCTGTTTCTGCCATAAAATGCACTCCAGCAAATACGATTACGTCGGCTTCAGTTTTTGCAGCTTCCTGAGATAAGCCTAAACTATCACCAATATAATCCGCAATATCCTGTATATCAGGCTCTTGATAATAATGAGCTAAAATAATTGCATTTTTTTCTTTTTTTAGCTTCTCTATTTCCGCAAATAAATCCAATGTGGGATCTATTTTTTCATCTACGTAACCGTTTCTATTAAGTTCTTCTAAAATTTCCATTACTATGCTTTTTAGCTTTAACCGCTCTTCAGTACCTTTTAATTTTTTTGTAAAGATACACAGCTTTAACCTCTCTCCACACTTCAATAAAATATAATTTAATTATTTAAATAGAATCTTATTCTTTATTAGTGTGTTGGTAATGGGGAGAAAATAAATTAAAAAAGTAGTTATATCTAAGTTATTCTATAGTTATCAACAATTATTATCATTTTTTAAATTAAACTTACGTTGATTTTCAATGTTATAGTTTTTACTCGATTAAATTATCAATATCAAAATGTGTATTGTTAAGATTGTTGTTAAAAGTTGATAACCTAACTAAAGTTGCTTAAAAATTCTTTAAAAGATTGTGGCAAACTTGGGTTTTTACTTAGCTTTAAACAATCAAAAATAGTTGTTACGATAATTTATACATTCTATTCACAGGGTTATTAACGTTATCAACATAGTTGTTATAATTAGTTAAATTAATGAAAAAAGTCGATTTTTTAGTCATAGGATCAGGCATTGCTGGACTAAGTTTTGCACTTAAAGCTGCTAAGTACGGTAAGGTTCTGATAGTTACCAAATCTAATGAAGATGAATCTAACACTAAGTATGCCCAAGGAGGCGTAGCAGTAGTTGTGGATAAGTCTGATTCTTTCGAAAAACATATACATGATACGCTAATTGCCGGTGATGGTTTATGCGATAAAGACATTGTGGAAATCGTAGTAAAAGAAGGTCCGGAACGTATTCAAGAGATTATAGATTACGGAATTAACTTCGATAAAAATCCGTCTGGAGTTTTTGATTTAGCAAAAGAAGGAGGACATTCTGAGCACAGAGTGCTTCATTATAAGGATATTACGGGTTACGAAATTGAAAGTGTTTTGTTGAAACAGATTCATCAAAATGAAAATATAGAGATATTAACACACTATTTCTGCTTGGAGTTAATTACACAACATCACCTAGGGAAACATGTGGATAAAAGTAGTAAAGACATCAATTGCTACGGTATTTATGCATTTAACACAGAAATAAACCATGTGGAGAAGATTTTGGCTAATGTAACCGTATTGGCAAGTGGTGGAGCGGGGCATATTTATGCCAATACAACCAATCCTGTTATTGCGACTGGTGATGGAATGGCCATGGTTTATCGTGCAAAGGGAAAAGTGAGAAATATGGAATTTATTCAGTTCCATCCAACGGCATTATATCATCCTGGAGAATATCCTTCATTCCTTATTTCTGAGGCAGTTAGAGGATTTGGTGGTGTTTTAAGAAGAAGAAATGGTGAAGAATTTATGTATGAATATGATGAGCGTGGTTCTTTAGCTCCTCGTGATATCGTAGCTCGTGCTATAGATAATGAGATGAAGAAATCGGGAGATGATTTCGTTTATTTAGATATTACTATGCGTAAGAAAGCTGATATTCTTACACATTTTCCTAACATTTATGCCAAATGTCTATCTATTGGTATAGATATGACTAAGGATTATATTCCAGTAACGCCAGCTTGTCATTACATGTGTGGTGGTATTTTAGTTGATGAGTATGGAAAATCATCTATTAACAATTTATATGCTTGTGGCGAAGTTTCATCTACAGGTTTGCATGGTGCTAATCGTTTGGCTTCCAATTCTTTATTAGAAGCTACTGTATTTGCTCATCGTATATTTTTATCAGCTATTGAGCGTTATCAACACAATGTGATACCTAATGATATTCCAGAATGGGATGATAAAGGTGTAATCCAATCTAATGAAGATATTCTAGTTACTCACAATTTAAGGGAAACCCAAAAAATAATGAGCGATTATGTTGGTATTGTACGCTCTGATTTTAGGTTAGATAGAGCTTTACGAAGACTTTATCTATTGTTTGAAGAAACAGAAGAATTCTATAAAAACAATAAGGTTTCGGTAAAATTATGTGAATTACGTAATGTAATTCAAGTCGCATATATGGTAATTAAATCTGCAAAAGCTAGAAAGGAAAGTAGGGGATTGCACTATACCACAGATTATCCACAACATGCTAAAGAATTAGTTGATACAATTATCTAGGTTTTAAGTCGTAAGTTTTAGGTTATACGTTTAGTAGCACATCTCAATACTCATATCTCATGTCTATAATTTTACCAGTAAAAGGAATTAATCCACAATTTGGAAGTGATTGTTTTATAGCACCTAATGCCACCATAGTGGGTGATGTTAAAGTAGGAAGAAATTGTTCAATTTGGTTTAATGCCGTGGTTAGGGGAGATGTAAATAGCATCACCATTGGTAACGAAAGCAATATACAAGATGGTGCTGTGATTCATGCTACTTATTTAAAAGCAGCTACAACTATTGGAAATAGAGTAAATGTTGGGCACAATGCTATTGTACACGGTTGTACAGTTAAAGATAACGTACTGATTGGTATGGGGGCAATAGTGATGGATAATGTTGTGGTTGATGAATATTGTATTATTGCAGCGGGATCTGTAGTATTAGAAAATACCATTTGTGAAAGCGGTTACATCTATGCAGGTACTCCGGCAAAAAAAATAAAGCCCATTACTGAGGAGCAAAGGGCTTTATTAAATAAATTACCTGATAATTATATCATGTACGCTGATTGGTTTAAATAACTAATTTCTAATTGGTGCTGAACCACCGAAACGTGTTGGCTGGTTATTATTAGAAGGAGCGGGCCTAGGCGTATTATTAGTTGCTGGCTTTTCTTTTGGTTTAGCTATTGGCAAAGGGGCTACCAATGGAATGGTAATGGTCTCATTTCTATCCCAATTTGCCCTGATAGACAGCTCTTTATTATAATTCCATATTTTTTCTGGTTGTATACCTAATTTTAAATTTCCAGTGTCCCAAATGCCGTTTTTATTTTCGTCGTACACAATCCTGCCAAAATAAATACCTTGCTTATAGTTACTTAATTTAACTAATGATTTTTTTGCTATTGGATAACTAGCAATGATATGATCATCCTTGTTTACAATTTCTAAAATATATCTTTTTGCTGTATCTGGTGTTTCTACTGCTAATGTTAAAGATCCATATTCATTAGCATCGGCCAAAGTAAATGTCTTTTTGAGCTCTTTGTTTTTAGCATCAAAAATAGCATTTATGGCGTTTTCTCTGAGTAATAATATGTATTCTTCTTTAGCTCTCCACTTATATTTGATATGATATTTTAATAGATTGGTACTGTCTTTTACGAGCGTAAATTTTCTTGGAATACTATCTTCCAGCAATAAAATTTTACTTTCATCAATATTTTTTATTGGAAAATTAAAGGTGATAGTTAAATCTTTGAATGGATTTAAACTTCCACCTTCCAAGTTATCAACTATGTTTACCACACGTGTATAGGTATCTCTTTTTGACCTGCTGAATTTTACTGTATCTAATATTTTCCCGTCGTCTTTAATTAATACTTTTACAGAATCAAAAGATAAATCTGCCAACCATAGATTTACAGAATCTTTGGTCTTGTTAAATTGAAAAAGTTTTCCCTGATCTACAGTAGGAGGAAAGATGACAGTTAAATCTGGCTTCTCCAATTTTTTGTTGAAACTTAAGGAGATGCTACCGTCGGCATTCAATTTTCTATCAATAACTCTAAAATCTGAAGCTACTTCTTTAAATACATTTAATCTGATGCTATCTATATTTTTATCCAATAGAAAAGGTTCTTTAATAAAACCAATTTCATCACTAACTTGCTGATAAATTCTATCTCCACTTTTTTCTTTTAACGCGTAGATTTTGTAGGTATCTTTTTTAAGGTTATTTAATCTAAAATTTCCACTGCTATCTGTTAACGTAAAAATTGGAGCACGTTTTTTTCCAAACAAACTATCTCTAGATAGTGGAAGAATAAATACCGTACTTTCCAATTCTGCTTCTCCAGTAAGTGCATTTGTTACGGTTCCACTAATACTCAAAGAATCGAGGGTAGGACCTGTGGAAAAAGCATAGCTGAAATTTTTAAGCTCGTTGCCTTCATTTAGGTCAACAATAGACTTTCCAAAATTTAAAGTGTAAGTAGTATTTTTTTCTAATGTATCTGGTAAGCTAATTTCTAATCTCTTTTGCTTGATCTTTAATTCTGGAATAGTTTCCAATTCTGGAGATATAGAAAACTCTTTAAATTGATTATTCAATTTAACGTACTCATCAAATTCTACGATGATTTTTTTGGAGTTGAAATTACGAGTTAAATTTTCAGGAGTCATTTTCAAAATCTTGGGAGGAGTTTGATCTCTAGGTCCTCCTTCTGGATTTTTCATAGCAGCACAGCCATAAATAAAACTTGCTATAAGAATTATCACAAAAAAATCCGTCGAAAAATGGTAGTTTTTGTTTTTAAGCATTTTTAATCGTTTTAATCGATTTTTACCTTCTTTGGAACTGTAATATTAAAATTTTGAGTTATGCTTTTATAACGCTTTATTTTAACTTATTATTTTATTTAATTAAATATTTGATTTTCAATTATTTAGCTATATGAACCATTAAAACTGATATATCCGAAGGTGAAACTCCAGAAATTCTAGAAGCTTGACCTAAAGTTCTAGGTTTTATCTTCAATAATTTTTCTCGGGCTTCTTTTGATAAAGATACTAAAGTGTTATAATCAAAATCTGGATTGATTGATTTATCTTCCATCTTCTGCATCTTATTTACGATCTCTTGTTCCTTCTCAAAATAGGCTTCATATTTAATTTTAATTTCTGCTTGTTCTACAGTCTCTATTTCAAATTTATTTAATAGCTCATTGAAAGGTTCGTTTACTTTTCTAATGTCGCTAATGTTTACTTGAGGTCTGCTCAACAGGCTAATTAATTTTACATTTTGAGTTAACGGTGATGTACCAAGTTCTTCCATTAATGGATTAGCTTCCGACATTTCTATACCTTGCTTTTTAGTGAAAGCTACGATATCGTCAGAATCTTTTACCTTTTTATTTACTAATGCTAAACGCTCATCGTTAACCAAACCTAATTCATGGGCAATAGGAGTGAGGCGAATATCAGCATTATCTTGACGTAATAATAATCGATGCTCAGCTCTAGAAGTAAACATACGATATGGTTCCTCTGTGCCTTTTGTTACTAAATCATCTATTAAAACACCTATATATGATTCAGAACGCTTCATAATTAGCTCATGTTTATCATAAACCTTCTGATGAGCGTTAATTCCAGCAATAAAACCTTGACTAGCAGCTTCTTCGTAACCGGTTGTGCCATTAATTTGGCCTGCAAAAAATAAATTGCTTATTAATTTAGTCTCTAAGGTTAATGAGAGCTGTGTAGGTGGAAAGTAGTCATATTCTATAGCATAACCTGGTCTAAACATCTTCGCATTTTCAAAACCAGGTATTTGAGTTAATGCTTTATACTGTACATCTTCAGGTAAGGAAGTAGAAAAACCATTAACATAAATCTCACAAGTATGCCAGCCTTCTGGTTCTACAAAAATCTGATGACGTTCGCGTTCTGCGAATCTATTGATTTTGTCTTCAATTGATGGACAATAACGAGGACCTAAACCTTTGATTCTACCAGTAAACATTGGAGATTTTTCGAAGCCTTCTTTCAAAGTTTCGTGTACTTTATCATTGGTATAAGTTATCCAACAACAACGTTGGTCTGTTGGAAGTTTCACATTTGTATATGAAAATCTACCTCTTTCTTCGTCTCCCCATTGCTCTTCCATTAAGCTATAATTTAGTGAGCGACCGTCAATTCTAGGAGGAGTGCCGGTTTTCATTCTTCCAGCTTCGAAGCCTAATTCTACCAATTGTTCAGTTAAACCTGTAGCAGATTTTTCACCAGTTCTGCCGCCACCCATCTTTTTCTCACCAATATGTATGATACCATTTAAAAAAGTACCATTGGTTAATACTACTGATTTTCCTTTAATTTCTACACCTAGATTAGTTTTTACACCAACAACAGTGTTGTTTTTTATAAGTAGCGAGCTTACCATTTCTTGCCAAAAGTCTACATTTGTTAAGCTTTCTAATGTCAATCTCCATTCTTCTGCAAATCTTTTCCTGTCATTTTGGGTACGTGGACTCCACATCGCCGGACCTTTTGACTTATTTAGCATCCTAAACTGTATAGTAGTTTTATCTGCTATAATACCAGAGTAACCACCCATAGCATCAATTTCTCTAACTATTTGTCCTTTGGCGACACCACCCATTGCTGGGTTACAGCTCATTTGGGCAATAGTCTCCATATTCATGGTAATTAATAAAACCGATGAGCCTAGGTTTGCAGCAGCAGCAGCAGCTTCGCAGCCAGCGTGACCAGCGCCAACTACAATTACGTCATATTCTTTAAACATATATTTTGTTATGTTTCACGTGAAACATTTAATTTTCTTTGTTAATTTATCTCATGTTTCACGTGAAACATGAGATAAATGTTTTTATTTTTCGGATAATTCCATCCATCTTTCCATGTCAGTTTCAATAGTTTTATTTAATTTTTCTATTACTTCTGATTTTTCTTGAATTTGAATATAATCGGATGGGTCAATTTTGTTTAATTCTTCGGTTAAGTTTTTAACCTTGTTTTCGTTTTCTTTTAATGTTTCTTCTAATTTTTTAAATTCTTGCTGTTCTTTAAAACTTAGTTTACTTGCGTTTGATGTTACTGTAGGTTTTTGTTCTTCTATTTTCTGTTTTTTTACTGCAGCTTCTTTTTCTTGTTCTAGACTATTACGATGATCAGAATAGTTTCCGTTAAATATTTTAACGCTGCCATTGCCTTCCATAATAAATAGTTGATCGCTCATTTTATCTAAGAGATATCTATCGTGTGAAACGAGTATTAATATTCCTGGAAAATTTTCTAAAAATTCTTCTAATACATTTAAAGTGTCAATATCTAAATCGTTTGTAGGCTCATCTAAAATTAGAAAATTTGGATTTTGCATTAGGACCTTCATTAAGTTCAGACGCTTCTTTTCTCCGCCACTTAATTTTTCTACAAAACCATGTTGTTTTTTTGGTGGAAATAAAAACAGTGTAAGTAGGGCAGAAGCTGAGATAGTTTGTCCATCTGCCATTTTAATGTATTCGGCATCCGCTTTTACAATGTCAATTACTCTTTCTTTTCCGCTAAAATTTAAACCTCCTTGTTTGTAATAGCCATACTGAGTAGTGTCGCCAATATCTACTTTACCTTTATCTGGATTTAAATTCCCTGTGATAATGTTTAATAAGGTAGATTTTCCAGTTCCGTTTTTTCCAGCTAAACCAATTCTATCTCCTTTCTTGAAAACGTAGCTGAAATCTTCAATAATAGTATTGTTATTAAAACTTTGATGAATATTCTCTAGCTCTAAGATTTTATTTCCTTGTCGAGCCATTTTAACGTTCAATGTTACTTTTTGATGGTCTACTCTCTGTTTAGTCTTTTCTTCTAAATCGTAAAAAGAATCAATTCTAGATTGAGATTTTGTAGTACGTGCAGCCGGCATTCTACGCATCCATTCCAATTCCTTCTTTAAAAGATTTTTATTTTTTTGGAAGGTGGCATCATCTTGAGCCTCTCTTTCAGATTTCTTTTCTAGAAAGTAAGCATAGTTTCCGTTGTAAGTAAAGGTTTTTCCCCTTTCCAGTTCTACAATATTATTGCATACGTTATCTAAGAAATACCTATCATGGGTAACTAGTAATAAAGTTTTAGCTCCCGAAGTCAATATTTTCTCTAACCACTCAATAGTATCGATATCTAAGTGGTTGGTTGGCTCATCTAAAACATAAATCTCAGGGTCTTCAATTAGAAGTTTAGCTAAAGCAAGCCTTTTACGCTGACCACCAGATAAAGTATCTATTTTTTGTTGCAGTTGGTTAATACCCATTCTGCTTAAAATAGTTTTTATTTGATGTTCGTATTCCCAAGCATTATGTTCGCTTAATTCTTCATATAATCTGTTGAGCTTCTTTTCATCAGGATGTTCTTCCTCAATTAATTCTTCATATTCTTTAATCAACTGTTGTTGCTTGTTATCCGAAGAGAAAATGAAATCGCTGATAGATGAATTATCTGGGAAAGACGGCTCTTGGTCTAAGAATCCAATCTTGGTAGATTTATTTTTTACAATCTTTCCTTCTAGCGGAGCAAAACGCTCTGCAAGTAGTTTCATTAGCGTGCTTTTACCAGCGCCATTAACACCTACCAGCGCTACACGCTGTCCGGCATTAATTCCTAATGTTAAATTTTTAAATAGCCATTCGTCGTGATAGGCGTGGCCGAGCCCTTCTGCTGCAATTAGTGTACTCAAGATGCTTTGAAACGATTTATATAAACAAAAAATTGTTGCAAAAGTACGGAATAATAACTGCTTAATGCTTTATAGCTAACAGATTAGTTGTTAAACTGAGAAATATTACGAAAGCGTGTCGTGAATGTGATAGCGCAATGCTGTTGTTAATTCAAATTGAAGTTATCATTTCTGATGTTCATTACGTTTGAAGCAGCTAATATAGATACGATTAATGCGCCTATTACGATAGCGATAAGTAGCTGAAGAGTAGAGTATAGATTAGTGCCCCTTACAATTTTTTGAGATTCCTCTTTGAGTTGTTCCCCAACTACGGTTTGTACTTTAGTGAGCTGAGAAAGTGTATTGGAAATGTCTAGGAAAGACTGTTCGGCACTGCTATCATATAGTTTTCTGAGTGCGGCTTTATCTAATGCATTTGCGTTTAATAAAATGTTTTTTTCCAGAACTTTATTTTCTAATAACTTAACTTTTAATTCAGTTAAATGATTTTTTTCATTCTTAACTAGAAATGTCTTTTCGTACTTAGCTAAAAGCGTGTCGATATTCCTATCGTAGGTTTTTAGTTTATTGTTAAGTCGCTGTGCAGATAATTTGTTTTGATCGCTGTAAACAAAGGTTTCCAATAGAAAACGTTTCGCATAAAGTTTTTCGGAAATGTAGAAAATATCCGTAGCCGGAACCAGCCTGTCGTTATATAGCGAGGAGAATGCTTTTTCCATGTTTTTAATACTTCTGTCTTCGAGTAAACGAATGAGAATAGTACAGGCCATAATTAAGAATAGCAAAATAGCAATCTTGGTCTTTTGCTTTAATGAATAAGCGAATTTCATCTATTTATTTTATTAATATTTTGTTTATTTTCTCATTTGTATTAATGAGCTCGTAAACTCGGTTTTGTTTTAAATGTTGATGAGAGCTCTCCCGATATTTCGAGATCGGTTTCGTATTTGGTTGTTATAAATTCACAAGATAACTAAATTTTTGGAAAGGGTAGGGTTTATGTTCACCCTTGCTCAATTGATTTTTCATAGTTGTAATAGCAAGTGGCACAAAGAACCATAAATAGGAAAACTGTTTCATGTTATCTAAACCCGATTAAAGCGAGCACGAAATGAAGCGCTATCAGCGCAAATGGAGTAAAGCGAAAAGCGGGGCTATCTGGGGCGATATTGTGGTGATATTGCTTTTCTAAAATATATATTTTCGAAATCAATAGACATAAAAAAAAGCGGGCATCCACCCGCTTGCTTAACTAAAACTAAACTAAATTTATATGTGAATATGAATTTAAAAGATGGTTAAAACATCGTTAGTAGGCAATTCATTACTTATAACTTGTTTTTGTGCTACTGCTGTATTTTTAGATTGTATGCTGCTATTTTCGGCGGCAAACTTATCCATGTTGATAGATGCTATATTGTTGATTGAAGCATTGTAATCGGTAGTGTTACCCGTTAAAGTTAAGCTAGATTGTCCGTTTACATTGGCAAATAAATCAACAGTATTGGTATTCAAAATTGCTTTAGATTGGTCTTTCAAATTAACTGCTAAGCTAAGTGCGCTAAATTTACCGCTGGTTTTAACTATAGCATTGTCGCTAATTGTAATTTCGTTTAACTGACTAGCGTAAACTACAACCGTTAGGGTTTCTTTATCGAAAGAGCTAATTCTCAACTCGCCGTTTTTCTCTTGTACCAATGCGTTTTTAGCATAGTAGTTATCGTAAACTTTTACGCTTTGGTTTTGGCTTTGAACCAAGATTACTTCAACGTTACCGGCAACGTTTAATTTGTTGAACTTTTTAACTTCACCTACTACAGTTACTTTTTTTGATGCCGAAGCGTTTGCAAAAGCTGGAGCACTTGCACTGATAGCTACTGTTAAGATGGCTGCGAATAGATTTTTAATAGAAGTTTTCATATCGTTATTTATTTAATGTCTTTAAATTATTTTTCTGTTTTTGAACTTGTTACATCTATAAGACTGCAACAATTACAAAAGGTTGCACGGCATGTTTTCATTTTATACTAGCAAGTGTTTTGCTTCGACGAACGCCTGTAATTTTTCGACGAACGCTTATGTTTTTTTTAAAAAATTAAATTGGATGAAGGCCGTTAGCTTAGTTTCGCATGTGTCGTTAAATATCAATTGAACATTAAGGAGTTAAGGTTAATTAAGTTATTTCGCTTTTAATAGTTAAAGTATTTGTCTAAGGAACTTCTTGAGGTGAAATAAAAATTGCTTAGCCGCATTGAATTTGGTTCCAAGAGGCTAACTTTGTTCTTATCTGGAATAAAACTTAATAAATACAATGAAGATATTAGCTACCGTGCTTACGGCATTTATGTTGGTCGGCAGTCATCCCGATAGGGTAGAAAGGCCAGCAAAGGCACATTTATATGTTTCTAACTACGAAAATATTTTAGGAACATCGCTAGAGTTTAAAATGATGAGCACTTCTGAAGCTGAAGTAAATAAGGCGGAGCAAGCGGCATTGAAGGAAATCAAAAGGCTTTCGAATATTTTTAGTGCTTATGATGTTAACAGTGAATTCAGCCAATGGATGAAACAGGATTTGAATAAGCCAGTAAAGGTTTCTAATGAGCTTTTTGAGATGTTGAGCTTGTTTGATGCTTGGAAGGAAAAAACAAATGGAGCCTTAGATGCTTCGGCTGCCGTGGCTTCGCAGATATGGCGTGATGCAGCTGCTATAAATGAGCTGCCTGCTAAATCGGCATTGAAAAATGCAGTTGCTAGAATCCAAAAGAAGCATTATTTGCTAAATAGTGGAGACTTAACGGTTACCAGATTAGATCATGTGCCTTTGGTAATGAATTCTTTCGCAAAAAGTTACATCATTAACAAAGCTACTGAGGCTGCTTTTAATGCAGCGCAGGTAAACAATGTGGTGGTAAATATTGGTGGAGATTTAGTAGTAAAAGGAAACGAGCAAGATTTAATTCACGTAACCAATCCTTTAGAAAATGCAGATAATGATGCTCCGTTAGCGAAATTACGTGTAAGAAATAAAGCGGTTGCTACTAGCGGAAATTACCGCAGGGGTGCGCAAGTAGGAAAAAATTGGTACTCGCACATTGTTGACCCAAGAACCGCAATGCCTGTAGATGGAATCATCAGTGCTACTGTAATTGCAGACAATGCAGTTGATGCTGGTGCCTTGGCTACGGCTTTCAACGTATTGACTTTAGCAGAAAGCAAAGCGCTGGCAGAGAAAGTAGCAGGAGCGGAGTACCTTATCGTAACTAAGAGCGGAAAAATTGTAACTAGTAACGGCTGGAATAACTATGTAATTGCGGAAGAAAAATCTATTGAAAAAACTGAGGTCGCGGTAAATTCTGCTTTTGAGAAAGCTTGGGATCCAAAATTTGAGTTGGCTGTTAGCTTCCAATTTAATGCGATAGAAGACAATACCCACCGTCCGTTTGCGGCTATTTGGGTAGAAAATGAAAAACGAGAATCGGTGAGAAACCTGGCTTTATGGTACAATAAACCAAAGTGGATTCCTGATTTGAGAAACTGGTATCGTATTAACGGTGAACGCTTCAATGCAGATAAACAAAATTATGCCTCGGTAACTGGTGCTACCAGAAATCCTGGAAAGTACACCGTAAAGTGGGATGGTAAAGACGACAGCGGAAAATATGTACCACAAGGCAAGTATACCATCATCATAGAAACAGCAAAAGAGCACGGTACAGACGAAATTTTGCGCCAGCCGTTGCAATTGTTGAAAGCTCCAGTAAAAGTGACTCACAACGGAAATTTGGAGATTTCTAACGTAAGTTTTGAGTTTGCAAAGAAGAAATAGATAACATTGGCAACGAAAACTAAAAAATCCGGCGGAGCAAGGAAAGAAGTAGCTAAACTTTCTAGGTGGCTACACATTTACCTTTCGATGGTGAGCTTTGCTATTGTCTTGTTCTTTTCCTTTACAGGATTGACCTTAAATCATCCCAATTGGTTGGGCGGCGATAAGCAGATTGAAGAAAAATACAAAGGAAAGTTAAATGTAAAATGGGTAAATCAACCTGATACAAACAAAATTGCGAAGCTAGAAATTGTAGAATTTTTAAGGGAGAAATACAAAGTAAAAGGTGCAGTTAGCGAGTTTAGAATTGAGGATTATGATGTAACGGTTACGTTTAAAGGTCCGGCGTATTCTTGCGATGCTTTTATTGACCGAGAAAGCGGAAACTACGAAATTACAGAAATCAAAATGGGTGTAATTGCGCTTTGGAACGATTTACACAAAGGTCGCGATTCGGGAAAAGGATGGAGTTGGGTAATTGATATTTCGGCGGTGTTTCTAATTATCGTTTCCTTAACGGGATTAATTTTGCTGCTTTTCATCAAAAAGAAACGCGTTTCTGGGCTTGTGACATTAGTATTTGGACTAGTCTTCAGTTATTTAATTTATCTGATTTTTGTTCCTTAAAAGACTTACGAAGTTTTTAAACGGCGATGCCCTCAACTTTACCTTTGAAAATAAGCAACAATTAAAGTTAAACTTCGTAAGTCTCAGCCTTAAATTTCGGGTTACCCTAACTCCTTGATGCTAAATAGAAATCTTCTTTAGTAGTCATCTCTGTTTTAGCTTTCTTAGTTTTGTCTTTGTAGCCCAATAAATGCAGGGTACCATGTATCATGATGCGACATAGTTCATCATGAGCGGTAGCATTATTTTGCTTAGCGTTATCCTTCACTCTATCAATGCTGATAAAAATATCTCCCAGAATCGTTTTAAGCTCTTCAGAGTTGTCAAAAGTGATTACATCGGTATAATAGTCGTGTTGAAGGAAATCTTGGTTTACACGCAACAAATATTCGTCGGAGCAGAAAATAAAGTTCAGCTCTGCTAATTTGTAGCCTTCTAACTCAATAGTTTCTTGCAACCATTTTTTAATGGCCATTTTCCCTTTTAGGGTATAGCTGATGTCTTCTGTGAAGAAATTGATTTTTGGCATAATTTGAAAACTACATGACTTAATATACACGTCATTTCGAACATAGTGAGAAATCTAGCTTTTAGATTTCTCCTCGTTCCTCGTCGAAATGACTAAAAGGCTGCAATGACGATCGTATTATTTTTTTGGCGAATTTAGTAATTTAAAATACTCTGCTACTTTGTTCTTGTAGTAGTAATTTAAGTTTGGTGGCAGTTTTTGTATCAGCTCACTTTCGCTTTGCATGCTCTTATTAAATTTTTCTAGCATTTGCTGATAGGATGGAGGAAACTGTTTTGCTGAATTACTTTCACGTTTTTCATCCTGATCTTGTTCACGTTGTGCTTTTTCGGCATCCAATAATTTTACCATCAAGTTTTTCTGACGGTTAATGGTTTCCTGATTGATTCGCTTATTTACCAAGTCCAATTCAGATTGTTTCATTTCCTGCACTGCCTGATTCAAATTACCTAGTGAGCCTTTGCCATCTTTATTGTCTTCCTTGTTAATTTTCTCCAAAGCTTCTCTAATCATTTGCTGCTGCTGAGCCATTTTAGCAAATTCCTGACTCATTTGTCCTTTTGGAACTGTGCCCATATTGCCCTCACGTTCCATTTTCTCTTTGGCTTGTTGCATGTTTTTGTTCAGCTGCTCTTGCATTTGTTGTAATTGCTGCATGCTTTGTTTTTGCTTGCCTTTGCCGCCTTTGGCATTTTTATTGGCATTTTGCAGTTGCTCTAAAGCCTCGTTCAACATCAAAGCCAAGTTGTTTAACGAAGTCATAGCAAATTGTTGCGAGCGGTTGGCTTCGCCAGTTCTTCTATCGCCCAAAAAATCTATTGCTTTCCCAATATTGAAGTTGATTTTCTCTACTTCTGTATTTACAGTACTTTCTATTTCCGGAACACGTTTGCTCAACGAGAATAAACTATCAGCAATGGTTTTCATGTTATCACGAATCATGTTCTGCTTTTGCGCTTGCGAAACATAAGCCGGATCTGATGCGCCCATTTTACGTAAAGCTCCCATTACTTTTTCCTGCTCAAAAGACGTGCTCAATAAATTTTCTAGCAATTTGCGAAGCTCTTGCGCATTCACCTTATTTTCTTCTTCAGCGCCAGCTTGTTGTTGCTCCTGCATTTGCTGCGCCAATTGTTCCATTTGCTCGCCGGCTTGTTGCTGTTTTTCGGCAGCTTTCTGTTTATTATTTTGGTTAAGCTGCTCCTTACTATCCTGCTGATTTTTTTCTATCTGATTGGTTTCTTTCTCAGGATTTTTATAATCGTTTGGTTTTTCTAAGGCTTGATTTTTCTTGTCCAAATCCTGTAGCTCCTTTTTCAAATCCTTGAAATCTTTATTGAGTTGCTCTTGCTTGTCCTTTAAATCTTGTGGAGATGAATTTTTACTCTTAGTTTGTTCTGCCAGATCTTTCTGTTGCTTGGCCATCTGATCTAAGCGGTCAATTTTATTTTGCAGATTTTGCTCAAACTCCAATTGCTTGTAAAGCTCCAAAATACGGTCTAGCTCATTTTTTACAGATTTATTGTCCATCTGCATTTTCGAAAGCTCTTCCCTTGTTTGGTCTTTTCTGTTTTGATCCATCAACTGTTGAAGCTTTTGTAAAAGCTCTTTTGTTTTTTCGTCCAAAACATTATTGAAAAGCTCATCTATTTTTTTCTGCTTTTCTTTCAATTCTTCATTTAACTGACCATTTTCCTGCTTATCGAAATTGTTTTTTTCGTTCAGTTCCTTGATATCTTTAACCGCTTGATCTAGTTGCTTTTGCTTTTCTAGTAACTGCTCAATCTGCTTTTTGTCTTCAAAGTTGAGCTGTTTTTTATCTAGTAAATTTTCGCTCAGTTTTTTGCTGTCTTTTTCAATACTATTTGCCAATTTAATGGTCTGCTCCATTTTTTGTTTTAGCGATTGACTGCCCTCCGCTAATTTTGCAGCGATTTGTTGTTGTGTTGGTGCTTGATAGGTTTTGATTTCTGAGCGAGTAACTTTGGCTCCGTTTACACCATCATTATCTGCCACTTCAAAAAAGTAATCGATGGTTTGACCAGATTTCGCAACGATTTCATTCAAGTTCCAGAGATAAAAAAAGGTGTTCTCCGTTTGTTGGTTCTTAATCGCAATGGCTTTTGTTCCTTGTGCAACAACCTTATTTTTCTCCTTAATCTGATACCTGAATTTTAGGTGCGAAAATCCGTAGTCATCATTTATTACACCAGTAAAATACAAGGCTTTACTACTTAAGCTATCCGGAGTTTCAATTATGGAAATAGCAGGAAACTGGTCCTTAATTACGGTTAATTGATGACTTAGCGAATCGCGTAAGCTTACAAACTGATTTTTTGGAACAATTTGATAGTTGCCATTTTGTTTAATTATTGCACTAAAACTAGCACTGTTGTCAACCACTGTAATTTGATGAACCCTTTGTTGTAGAATGAAACTGATTTGTTCACTATTTTCAGTTTTTAACCTCCAGTTTACTTTTGTTCCTTCGGGGATAAGCAAATCGCCAACGTTTGGTGCTTCTTCAGTTTTTCTGTTCAAATATGCTGGATAAACCAACGTTGCACTTAAATTTAATAAAGAGGGTCGAGGTTTTACACTAATTGTGTGACTTGCAGAATTAAATCCGCCGCCACTAAAGCGGATAGATTTGTCTTTTTGAACATTTTTAAAAGTGTAGGTAAAATGACTGATATCTTGTTTTTCCAGTTTGTAACTATTTACACCATCTTCCAAGTAAATATCCTGAGGAAATTCATCACCAGTCAGTTTAATTTTGATGGTCAAATCATCGCCCTGCGTAATATTTAAACCCTTGTTTTCTACTATAAATTCAAATGGCGCTTTTGGCAAAACTTCTTCATTGTAGCGAATGAAACTACTAGTTCCTTCCCTCAAAATAGCGGGCGCAATAATGCCAATCAGCAAAATGATGAAAAATGGCAGTGCAATGTATTTGATGTGCTTTTTGTTATCGCCCAAATTAATTGCGGTAGAAAACGGAATAGGTTTCAATTCATTGATTTTTTGGTCTATTCCAGCTAAAATTAACGCACTATTTTGAGGAGAATGATCAGCCAATTCCTTTAGCTGTAAAGTATTCAATAACCTATCCTTAACATTAAAGAAATGATTTCCTATTAGGTTTGCAGCCTCTTCTAAGCTTAAGGTTTTACTCAATTTGAAATAAGAGAGTGCTGGTTTCACAATCCAAAAAAGTACTGCAATTAAAGAAATAGCAACATAGGAGTAGAAAAGTAATGTTTTGGTAGATATGCTGGGATAGCTATAGAAAATCCAAACGAAAAGAAAAAGGTAAAGAGTTAAAATTAGTGCAGCAGCATAAATGCTACCACGTAAAAGCTTGTTGAGATAAAACTTTCGGGTAAATTCATTGATTTTTAGTAGCAGTAAGTTATAATTATTGCCCATTTATCGCGATGTTTTTTAAAACAACTTTTAACTACATAGATACGTAGAATATTAATTTAACGAAGTATTTGTAGATAAAATAATTTAGCAAAAAGCCATATACAACTGTGTTTTTACGTTATACTGTTTAAAACGACTATAAAGGTAAAAAATGTGTATCTAAAATGAAAGTAGTGAATTTTTGTATGAAAAGCTTTCAAATTGTTTTATAAAACAACAATAAAGTGTAAATTAGAAACTAAATTTAATTAATAAAAACAAAAAGCAACTTGGTGATCTCGTATTGCTTCAGTTTAAAATTGATGACTAAAAACAACACACAATGAACAAACGATTTTTTGTAGCTATTTTAGCTATGATGATTACTGGAACCGCATTAGCGCAAAAACAATTTAAATCTTGGAACAAAAACTTGGTAATTGCGCACCGAGGAGCATTTAAAGCACAGAACTTGCCAGAAAACTCTATCGCATCTCTTAAGGAAGCCATTAGAATTGGTTGTTTTGGTAGCGAGTTTGATGTGCAGTTTACAAAAGATAATGTGGTTGTAGTAAACCATAACGGAGATTTTTTAGGAAAGGATATTGCTACTAGCACTTATCAGGAGCTGTTAGATTATAAGAAACTGAGCAACGGTGAAAGTATCCCTACGTTGGCAGAATATCTTAAAGCTGGGATGAAACAGAAAAAAACGAAACTGATCTTGGAAATCAAACCTCAAAAAACGCAAGACAAGGAGGAGGCTTTAACGAAAGCTGTAATTGCTATAGTTAACGAATTAAAAGCTGCACCTTGGATCGAATATATTACTTTCAGCCATTTTATCGGAAAGTATTTGATTGCTAATGTGCCAGGAGCGAGAGTTTCTTATTTAAATGGGGAAATTGAGCCAGCAAAATTGAAAGAACAAGGTTTCTATGGCTTAGATTATCATCAAAGTGTTTTCAAGAAAAATCCAGATTGGATTACACAGGCTAAAACTGCCGGTTTAGTGATCAACGTTTGGACTGTAAATGCTGAGAAAGATATGGATAGGTTGTTGGAGCAAAAAGTAGATTACATTACTACCAATGAACCAGAATTGCTTTTTACTAAGTTGAAGAAATAGTATTTAATAGACTTAAAAGGAGCCCTATCATTTTGAATAGGGCTTTTTTATGCATTTAGTTTTATCGATCCACGTTTTAGTTGCAAACGCTGTCATCAAAATTTCTTAACTTATATCAAGATAAGTAAATACAAACAGACATACATTTGTTGTATAAATAGAAATTAAACTATACTAAACCTTAAAAATAAAGCTATGAGTTCATTAAAATTAAAAGACGGAACTGAAATTTATTATAAAGATTGGGGAAAAGGCCAACCTATATTTTTTCATCATGGATGGCCGCTTTCAAGTGATGATTGGGATGCGCAGATGTTATTTTTTCTACAGCAAGGTTATCGCGTAATTGCTCACGACAGAAGAGGGCATGGAAGGTCTGAGCAAACCCCGTACGGACATGATATGGATACTTACGCAGCTGATGTAGCTGAAATAGTAGCAGCCTTAGACTTAACAGATGTAATTCATGTTGGACATTCTACCGGTGGTGGAGAAGTAATAAAATACGTTGCTAAACATGGAGAAGGAAGAGTTGCAAAAGCAGTGCTGGTAAGTGCTGTAACACCAATAATGGTTAAAAATGAAAACAATCCAGATGGTGTACCCATGTCTGTTTTTGATGATATAAGAAACAATACAGCTAATCACAGGCAGCAATTCTATATTGATCTTACATTCCCTTTTTATGGCTACAACAGAGAAGGCGCAAAAGTTTCGGAAGGTATCCAAAGAAATTGGTGGAGACAAGGAATGAGTGGTTCTATTAAAGCACATTACGACTGTATCAAAGCATTTTCTGAAACAGATTTTACCGAAGATTTAAAAAGTGTAGACGTTCCTGTTTTAGTACTTCATGGAGAAGACGATCAAATTGTGCCATTTGAAACTACAGGAAAACTTGCAGTTAATTTGTTAAAGAATGGTAAGTTAATTTCTTACCCAGGATTTCCTCATGGAATGCCAACAACCGAAGCTGATACCATAAATAAAGATTTGTTAGCTTTCTTTAAAGCATAAATTGAACCGTTTTCTTAATTTATTAAGCATAAAAAAAGCTCCGAAGTTATCCTCGGAGCTTTTTTGGTAAATATGATAATAATTAGATTACTTTCACATTAACGGCATTTAAGCCTTTTCTACCGTTTTCAACTTCGTATTGAACTTTGTCGTTTTCACGAATCTCGTCGATAAGGCCTGTTGAATGTACGAAGATTTCAGCGTCACCATTTGCTGGTACGATAAATCCAAAACCTTTAGTTACATTGAAAAATTTTACTGTTCCTTCTTGCATTATATTATGTATTAAGTATGCAAGGTACAGATTTAAATCTAAATACAAGCAAAACTGATCTTTTTTCAAAAAATCTTAGCAACTATTTGTTACCCACTAGGCTAATGGTAATCTCGCTAGAATGTGGTATGCCCAGTGTTGTTCCTGGTTTAATGTGAAGTAGATTTTTCAAATAAACATCTGCAATGCCCTGAATCAGTTTCTTTCTATGTGGCATGTCTTCAGGTAAAACACCTTGAATTCTGTTCACATATAAATTTCCCTTAACATCAACAATTACCGAAAAACGGTAGCGAAATTCTTTGTAAGATTTATTGATTTCTATCCGATATTCTGGATACATATAAGCGAAAGATTTACGGTGTGCGCCACTATCTGCATAGCCAATTAGTTTTAAAGAAACATTTTTGCTGTTGGGCTTAAAATCTACAATTTCTGTTGCCGCAAAGGCCGAATCTGCGTTTGCTGGATGCTTATAAGTTCTTTCGGATAGTTTTTTGATAAATGCTGTATCTGCTTTAGTTGGTTTTTGCAATTCTCCGATAGTGGTTTTAAGCACTTTTTCTATATAGTCTTTCGTGTAGTAGGTGCAATTTACATCCGAAACTTCCCCTTTGGTAACCACACGGGCATCCACTTGTAAGCGCTGTAAAATCAAGCTGTCTTTCGCAATTTTTTTTACCCTAAAAAACTCACGAGCAAAATTGTAAACCCTTCCATGGTCAAATTGTAAATAGAAAGCTTCCATTCCTTTCTTTTCAGGACTGTAAGCTAACATGGTGTCAGGGGCTTTATATTCTAAAATCCAAGTAGGTTGTAACATAAAGCCATCTTTATTAAAGGAAAGACCATTGCTAAATCTACGTTTTACCTCGTAAAATCTCACTCCATTTACATCTCTAAAAGTTAAGCCTTCTTCGGTAGAAGCAGAAGTATTTTCCTTTTTTGATGTGCTATTTGATCCACCGCTACAGGCATAAAAAGTAACAGCAATTATCGACGACAGGAACAGTATACGTTTAAAATTCATTTGTAAAATCTCAATAAAGGCGCAATTTAGGGTTTGCCTTTGATAAAAATAACGTTGGCAACCTTTCTTTCGCCTTCATGGTCCCATTTTTTATTGTCGGATGGATGATTTACTACGCCATTTTCGCCGAAATTTTTTACCCAAAGTGCAGTTGAACCACCACCATCTAAGTTGATTGCGCTTGTACAACCCAACCATTTCATAATTTTGGCAAGTTCAAAAAGACTTACACCCGCCGAGTTTTGTTGCCTGCCGTCAATGGTTAGCAAAAGCACACTTCCATCTGGTTTAATGCCTATTGCTGTACGTGGGTGACGAAGTTTATTAAAAGGCACGGAGTCCAGTTTTTCTTTTTCGTTATTCAAGAGTAAAAGTGGACCACTAAGCATCACATTTTTGTCGGTCAGGTTGTTTTCCCAAGTATCTGAGCCATCCCACTTTTTAATTCCCAGTTTTTGGTCGTTAATTACAACTGCTGCTCTATGATGTAGCGCTCTGATGTTGTTTTTTTCTTGTCTATTTTGGTTGACGATCGTATCATTTACTTTAATAAAATCTACCGAACCTCCATTTTTGATATCGAAGAAAGTACCATTTAACGCTGCCGTTGCATTATATTTTTTAGCAAAATCAGATGTTTTGATCAGCTCCTTTTTATCATAGCCGATGAAAAAGCTAGGTGCTTTCTTATGATTTTCTACTTCAACAAAGCTGATATACTGATTAGCTTTAAATAAGCTGCTATCTGCAAATTGATAAGTGTATACTTTTGTTTTTTTAGCAACAGATTTTTTGTTCCATTTCGCTTTTGTAAAAGCAAGTGAGTCTAAATCTTGGGCGTATAGATTGCCAGAAAGGAGAGTAAAAAGGAGTATGTGGAAAAAAGTTTTCATTGTGTTCTATATTCGTTTTTTTAGTTTTATTAATTTGATAAGGAAAGACTTATTTCGCCAAACTTCCAAGATCACACCGTAGCCATTTTTTGCTTTAAATATAGCACCAATATCATCTAAAGAGTAATCGTCTACCTTTTTAAAGTTGATGGAAGTTATTTCATCGCCTTCTTTTAAACCTATTAAGTCTGCTGGAGATTCTGGTTCTATTTTATAAATGATTATTCTCGACGGTGGCCCACTTTCAGTATACAATTCAATTCCAGACATGTCATGTTCAAAAATACGATTGAATTTTTCGTTTTTCTTAATGTACATGCATCTATTTTGATAGTCGTATATGGTATTAAAACGGCTCAATATTTCTGCACCTAAATTTGCATTTCGCCCTTTATTGGTTAACGAATCTATGTTGTACTCGGGATAATTAGAAATGACGTCTTTGAGTAAAAAGTGACCTAGTTTTAAGGACGATACTCTACCAATTTTACCATTTACCTGCCCTGTTAAGCCATTGCCCAAATTTGCATGCATGGTAAACTTAGGCTTTGGAAAAGGTTTTCCTTCAAGAGTTTCTAGAGATATCGCATGGCTAGCTCCACAATCTACCAAAGCTTTGATCGTTTGAATTCCTAATCCATCTTGTTCTAAACTTAATGAAATATAAGGCTTGTTTTCGATGAGCTCAAATGGGATTTTTTCTCCTCTAAGCTTAATTTTCTTAGCATGAGCAGCAAACCTTAAGGATTTATTGGAGTAATCTACTTTTACTAAAAAACTATTGAAAAAATTATACCCAATCAACCCGTATATTTTTTTCCCTACAAAGCCCGAAAGCGGTAATACATCGTCTTTTAAAAATACGGTTGGAATATTTTCGGCTTCAGCATCACCAATCTTTACGGCAGTGCTACCCAAAAAAGCATCAATTCCTTCAAAATTTCCATAACCACTGATTTTTATGGGACGAGCGAAAGGCACCTTCAAGCTCTCTTTTAAAGTAGAATCTGTAACAATCATCGGGTTTACCCCTGTATCTAATATAAAGTCGAATGGGCCTTTGTCGTTTATATATATTGGAATGATAATTAGATTTTTAATTAACGAAAATGGAATGGTTTGGGCTTTTCTTCCATTGGCAAATCTAAAATCTTGAGCTAAAGTCTGCTTAAAACAGATTATTATTGAACAAAATACAAGCAAAACGCAACGTATTTTTAAATGAATATGTGGTTTGCCATTGTTCATGAAACTAAATTAATAAATTAGTGCACACTAACATTGTTTCAAACTTTAAAAGTTAAGCTCTAAAACGAGCTGAGGATTTTTAAAAACTATATTTCTAATGAAGAATACAAAGTTGAGGACCATTTTTTTTAGCATAATGCTGGCCATAATTAGTACGTTTTATGCTTGCAAGCCTAATCAGGTTATTGCTAGAAAAGTTTCGAAGGAGTTTAAACACTCTGAAATGCTAAAAAAATATCAGGTTGGTTTTGCGTTGTATGATATGGCCGGTAGCGAGATGATTTTTCAAAAAGATGCAGATAAATATTTTACGCCAGCTTCTAATACCAAACTTTTTACCTTTTATGCAGGACTAAAAATTACACCAGATTCAATTCCTTCTTTGCGCTACATTGAAAAAGGCGATTCGTTAATTTTTTGGGGAACAGGAGACCCCTCACTTTTACATACCGTTTTAAAAGGAACAAAGGCCATTGACTTCTTAAAGAACAGTGATAAAAAATTGTTTTTTGCCAATGGCAGATATACGGGTAATTTCTTCGGAAATGGTTGGAGTTGGGATGATTACAATGATTATTATCAACCAGAAATTACGGAAATGCCATTGCATGATAATGTAGTTTTGGTAACAGCTAAGCAAGCAGGGGAGATGAATATTTCTCCTAAAATTTTTAATTCTTGTTTTAGTGTAGATAGCACTAGTAAAGCCACAAAATTTGGGGTACAGCGAGAGTTTTTGGTTAATAAATTCCATTATCCGTTGGCTAAAACTACAGCAAATTACGAACAACAGATACCGTTTAAAACCTCTACAGGTGTTACGCTTACGTTATTGACAGATACTTTGGATAGAGATGTGCAATTGATTAATTACGTTTTACCAAAGGAAGCAAAAACCATTTACAGTGCTAAAAGTGATGATGTTTTTAAACAGCTGATGCTGCCTTCGGACAATTTTGTAGCCGAGCAGTTGCTATTAACTTATGCCGATAAATTAGGTCTAGAATTGAGTACGCCAAAAGTAATTGCTGCTATTCAAGAGAAATACTTATCCGAACTTCCCGACCGGCCCAAGTGGGTAGATGGTTCAGGGTTATCTAGAGGAAATTTATTTACCCCGAGGTCGCTAATTAAGCTGCTAGATTTGATCTATAAAGAAGTGAACAGTCAGGAGAGGTTATTTAGTATGCTACCTGCGGGCGGAAAAACGGGAACCTTGCGAAACGCATATCCAAAAACAGATACACCTTTTGTTTACGGAAAAACAGGTACTTTATCTGGAGTTCATAACCAAAGTGGGTACGTGCTTACCAAAAAAGGTAAATTGTTGCTCTATTCATTCATGAATAATAACTACGTACAACCTACGGCAGATATCAGAAAGGAAATGGTTCGGGTTATATCTTACATCCATGATAAATTTTGATGAATTTGTAGTTGATGGTACCTAAAAAATTTATCTTTCAATTAACTGATTTTCAAATGGGTTTTATTGCGTTTTGAAAAAAAAATCTTTAATATTACCACAACTAACTGGTGTTATGATAGATGTAAATTATCTTAATTGCCATCGCAACTTCCAATAGGGAAATATATTAATGAGTAATAAAAATGATTTTAACCAGTTAGATGAGCGTCTATCATCAAAATTAACGGTTAATAATGAACACTATCTTTACTTTGGTGGAACTGCTTATTTGGGCATCCCTCAAAATAAAGAATTTATTGACCTCTACGTTGAAGGCATACAGCTTTATGGGCTTAACAATGGAACAAGTAGAGGTAATAATATTCAATTGGGAGTTTACGACCAAGCAGAAGCTTTTGTGGCTAATAGATACGGGGCTGAAGCGGCTTTAATTACTTCTAGTGGTTATTTAGCAGCAAAGCTTACTGTTCAGGCTTATTCCAAATTTGGACTGCTCAGGTACGCTCCCAATACACATCCAGCTTTATGGAGAGATGGAAACCCTTCTAATAATTTAGATTTTAAAGCATGGAGCGAACGAATCGTTAAAGAGATCAACAATGCTGAGGAAGAAAATTGGATACTATTAAGCAATTCCATAAATAACTTATATCCAGAAGCGTACGGCTTTAGTTTCATCAAAAAAATCAGTCCCGCTAAAAACGTTGTTCTAATCATTGATGATTCGCATGGTATTGGCATAATTAACGGTGGCACTAGCATACTTCAAGGCGTTCCACTGTTACCGAACGTAGAAGTGCTGGTTGTAGCATCGATGGCAAAAGCATTAGGATTGGATGCAGGGGTAATTTTTGGTACCAACGAAGCGATTTCTAGACTAAAGCAAAGTGATGAATTTTATGGGGCTTCTCCTCCCGCTGCAGCTGGATTGCATGCCTTCATGAAAGGACAGGACCTCTATAAAATAGCTTATCAGAAACTTCAGGCTAACGTAAAATTGTTTAAGCAATTACTGCCCTGTGATAGCAACTGGGATTATATTGATGATTTACCTGTTTTTTTATGTAGGGAGAAGGAAATTGAGCAACGATTATTGCAAGAAAAAATCCTAATTTCGTCTTTCCCATATCCCGACAGGGATGGAGATATTTTAAATCGTATTGTGCTTTCAAGCTGGCATAGCGAAGTTGATATTTTAAAACTGGTTACCGCCTTGCAATTTGAATAGCTTAAACTATAAAGGAATGAAGAAATTACTATTTTTATTTGTGCTTGCTTTGGGCCTGCAACAAACGCTTTATGCTCAAAAAACGTTAAAGGTTTGGATTGTAAGGCATGCCGAGAAAGATGTCTCAGATCCCGCAGATAAAGATCCGGACCTTTCTCCGCTAGGTGCAGAACGAGCAGAAGCACTAAAGAAGGAACTGAAGGGACAAAAAATAGACACAATTTTCTCTACGGATTACAAACGCACCAAACTTACAGGCTTTCCTTTGGCGGATATTACAGGAATTAGCATTAAAACCTACGAGCCTTCAAAAGCAACTGATTTGGTAAAATCTTTAAAAGAGAATGCTGGAGGTAAGAAGGTCTTGATTATCGGGCATTCTAATACGGTTTTAGAATTAATAGAAGCCTTTGGCGCAAAAAGACCAGTGGCTAGCATTTCAGATGACGAATATGATTATCTGTTTTCTTTAACTGTAAAAGGAGATAAAGTAGATGTAAAGACTGATAAATACGGCGCTAAAAGCAAGGTGGAGTAACTACAGCTTCTCGAACGGAATATCCATTAAATCATAAGCTTGCCAGCCAATAAAATCGAAGTGCCACCATTCGTTGTAAATTACTTTGAAACCATTTGCCTGCATAGTATTGATTAACAAATCGCGGTTTTTAATAATCTGGGCTGGTAAATCGGTATAGTGTGGCGAAGCAGCAGCTTCAAAGCTGTCATATGGAGTTGGCATGGTTACGTCTTTACCTGTTTTTAGGTCGATGATACTTAAGTCAACTGCACAACCACGATTATGTTTAGAGCCTTTTGAAGGGTTCGCCACAAAGTTTTTATCACTTGCTTTTTCGTAAAAAGAAACGGTTACGGCATAAGGTCTATAACCATCATAAATTTTTAGGCCGTAGCCTTTTTTCTTCAGCTCTGCTTGTATCTGTTTTAACTTTTCAACTACTGGTTTACGGGCAAATGCACGGGCCTGTTTGTACATTACCTGTTTCATAAAGTTATTTTTCGTCGCATAGCGGATATCAAGAACTACCGAAGGGATAGCTTTCTTGATGTCTATTAACTCTAGATTAGGATTTTTTTCTATAGCTGCTTTATAAGCTTGGAAATTGTTAACAATCTTCAAACCGTACTTATTTTGTGCATTTTTTTGTGCGCAAGCACTTAGGCAAATAGCAATCAATACTAATGACAGCAAATGTTTTTTCATCCTTCTTAGAAATTATTGGTTAGAAAGAACAAGTAGCTCTAAGTCTTTATAAGGAAGGTTATACATATTTGCTAGATCTTTATTGGTCAAGTGGCCCTGATAACAATAAAGCCCATCTCTTATGCCAGGTCTATTCCACACCATATTCATTAGTCCGCCCATATCGCCGATATCTACCAGTATTGGGGCGAATATATTGGTTAGCGCATAAGACGCCGTACGTGGCACCCTAGAGGCTATGTTTGGCACACAATAGTGAATCACATCATGCTTTACAAAAATAGGATCTTTATGATTGGTGACCTCTGACGTTTCGAAACAACCGCCTTGGTCTATACTTACATCTACCACTACAGAATGTGGTTTCATTTTAGCTACTGTTTCTTCCATTACTACGCAAGGACTACGACCGTGCTCAGATCTAATAGCACCAATAACAACATCGCAAGTAGTAATGGCCTTGCCCAAAACAATAGGTTGCATCACAGAGGTAAATACCCTACTTCCTAAATTGTTTTGAAGTCGTCTCAGCTTGAAAATAGAGCTGTCAAAAACTTTTACTTCTGCACCTAATGACAACGCCGTTCTTGCGGCATATTCACCAACCGTTCCTGCACCTAAAATTACAATTTCTGTAGGCGGAACACCAGTAAAACCTCCTAGCATTAAACCTTTACCTCCAAATGCGCTACTTAGGTATTCAGCAGCGATAAAAATAGAAGTAGCACCTACAATTTCGCTCATTGCACGTACTACAGTAAGCACATTGCCTTCATCACGTATGTTTTCAAAACAGAGTGCATTTATCTTTTTAGTCAATAAGGCTTTCAAAACATCTGCTTTTAACGTGCCAATTTGTAGGGCAGAAATCAGCGTTTGCCCTTTGTGCATCAATCCAATTTCTTCAATAGTTGGCGGAGCAATTTTCACAATAATATCTGCTGCCCAAACATCTTTTTTATTGAAGGTTATTTGCGCACCCTGTTCGCTATAATCTTTGTCGCTAAAATTTGCGCCGTCTCCAGCGCCAGTCTCTAGTAATACTTTGTGCCCATTATTTACCAAAAGTGCAACCGAAAGCGGTGTTAATGCAATTCTGCATTCTTGATTAGAGACTTCTTTTGGAATTCCTATAAATAAGCTGTTGCTTTTTTTTCCAGTTTCTAGCACTGCTTCTTGAGTTTGCATCAAACCTCTTTGAGCAATAGCCGCCATTTCATCGCGTAATCCTGTAGCCATTATTTATGGTATAGTTTAGACCTTGAAGATACGAAAAGTTAGTGAAAGCAACATCCTTATCTGTAGAAGGGTAACAAATTTGAAGTACGCTTTATCTATTCTCAAAACCAAGACTTTAAATTATGAAAACAATAACTACACTAAGCATTCTACTAATTTCAACTCAAATTAGTTTTGCACAAGACAGCAAATTATGGTTATCGTTGGGCGCTGGAGTTAATCAAGCTTCTAAAGAAAATAAAGCTAATTTAATTGGCAATGGAACTAATCTAGAACTAGATGCTTTTGTTCCTTTTTATAGAAAGGGATGGGACGGAACAGTAAAAGGAGGAAGCTTTACTTTGGGCTTAAATGTGATGGGAAATTATGCCCAGATTAGAAATCTTTCTCCAGATAATGCTAATGCCGAAAACCAGTACCAAATTTACAACGGAACATTGTCTGTTGCTGCTCAGTCAGACTCTAAATCCTCGGGAAGTTTCTCTGGATTGGTAGGTTTGCAAGGCAGATTTTCATTCGGAAAATTTATTGTTTCCCCATCTTTTAATGCAGGATATTTGAACTTCAAAAAAGAAGGTTACGAACAAGTTGCTAGCGTTTCAGTTAACGGGCAATCCAGACAATTGGATTTAACTAGGGCAGAGGAGCAAACCAGCGATGGTTTCGTTTTTAAACCACAGGTGAAGATTGGATACAACCTAACATCAACCCTTTCGGTATTTGTTAGTCCGGCTATGGTTATGGGGCACGAGGTTGCACATACAGTTCAACAGCGAGTACCACAAGGTGGATTTAATGATAGAAATACCTACGAGGCCACTCAGCTAGCTAACGGAACTTGGGAAAGCAAAACAACAACCAGTAAATATAATTTTTCGGAATTGAATTTTGGTTTAGCGGTGGCTTTTGGTGCTAAAAAGAAAGTAAAAACAGCTTCAGGTGCTACATCTGGAAATGCCCGACAAACTCCAAATACATCATTTGGGAAACGTGTAGAGGCTAATCAGCAGGCTGCCATAAATAATCCGCTTTATGAAGACAAAGGAACGCAAGGCAACAACCCCTTATATGACCAAAAAACGGTAGTTACCACGACCAAGCAAACGCAAGGAAAAACTTTTGGAGAATCTATGGCGGGAGGTTTACAAGCCGCTGGAAATACGCCCGTAAGCCCAGCTGGAAAAGCAACAATGAAAGAATTTTCGGTAACTAAAAAGACAGAGGTAGCTGCAACAGAAAATGTTTCCGAAGAAGGAACAGGTGAGAATGGGGTAGCCTCTGCTGAAAGAAGAAGGGTAGAAGTTTTAAAAAGCAACAAAGGGGCAAAAAATGATGCTGCCATGGCCAAACCGGGCGGTCCAATTGGTGGTATTGTGGTTAAAGGAGGCAAAAACCCTGGAGGAAATATGCAACTGATATCTAATGGTAATGGCGAAATATTACTTCCTAATCTACAAAAAGGCAATTATCTGTTTCAGCTTATCGAAAGAGAGCCTACAGGAAAAAGCATCAGCGAAAAAGGAATAAAGAGAGGTGAAGCTGCGGCGATGGCAAAGCCAGGAAATCCCATTGGTGGCATTATCGTTAAAGGTGGTAAAAATCCTGGAGGAAATTATATCAACTTAACGATTAATGATAAAGGGCAAGTAAGTTTTGAAGTATTAGAAACCAACGATTATAAACTAATTATCCAAACTCCAGAAGCACCAAATACAGAAGCTAAAAAGAAAAAAGTGGTTGAAAAAGCAACTTCTGGGCTAAAAGATACTTTGAAAACGAACGTCTAGTTTAACTCTTAATCTTTGTAAATTGAAATAACCGTTGCTCATTACCAGTAACGGTTATTTCAATTTTAATATATTCTTCAGGCAATAGTTCTTCTACTTTCGAAGGCCATTCTACCAAGCAGTAAGCGCCACTGTAAAAATACTCCTCGTAGCCAATGTCATACGCTTCCTGTAAGTTTTTTAGGCGATAGAAATCGAAATGATAAACCAAACCAACACTACTTTCATATTCGTTAACGATAGAGAAAGTTGGACTGCTTACTACATCTTCAACACCTAACGCTTCGCAAAAAGCTTTGATAAATGTAGTTTTGCCAGCGGCCATTTCTCCTTCAAAAATGAAGAACTTTTGCCCCTCTGCAAAAGCCAATAGTTCTTGAGCAACATGATTTAATTCAGCAGTGCTATTAATCGAAATAGATTTCATTTAACACAAAGATATAGCTTAACCACATAGATACATAGTTCTGCTACTGAAATTCTATGTGGTTATCAAATTACTTAGACCCGTAAGTTACAATTGGAATAATCATTTCTTCCATAGAAATACCTCCATGTTGGAAAGTTTCGTTGTAATAGTTCACAAACTGATTGTAGTTGTTCTGGTAAACGAAATACTGATCTTCCTTCGCAAAAATATAGTTAGAACTAATATTTACCTTAGGTAATTTCGCATCATGTGGGTTTTTAATCAAAAAAACTTCTTTCGGATTAAAATTGAGGTTTTTCCCTTGCTTGTAACGCAAATTTGTATTTGTACTTCTATCGCCAATTACTTTACTCGGGTTTTTCACTCGAATGGTGCCATGATCTGTAGTAATGATCAATTTAATCCGTTGTTGTGCTAATTTTTTGATCAGTTCCAATAGCGGAGAATGCTCAAACCATGATAAGGTTAATGATCGATAAGCAGCGTCATCATTTGCCAGTTCCCTAATCATTTGCATATCGGTTCTGGCATGCGAGAGCATATCCACAAAGTTAAACACAATAGCATTTAAATCATTATGCATCAAGTTATTTACTTGCTCTACCAAGTCTTTTCCTTGATCAAAAGTTAATATTTTATGGTAGCTAAACTTACAATCCTTTCTTAAGCTACGCTTGATCTGCTCGCCTAGAAATGTTTCTTCGTGTAAGTTTTTTCCGCCTTCATCATCATCGTTTTGCCATAGCGAAGGAAAACGTTTCTCCATATCCAATGGCGTTAAACCCGAGAAAATGGCATTTCTAGCATATTGAGTTGCTGTAGGCAAAATACTGGAGTAAGTATCTTCTTCTTCTAAACGGAAATGCTCTGAAATTAAAGGGTTAATGATTTTCCACTGATCGTATCGCAAGTTATCAATCAAGATAAAGAATACCGGAGTGGTTTCGTTAATTAACGGAAACACCTTTTTCTTGATCAATTCATGAGAGAAAAGAGGTGCATCGGCACTGCCATTAATCCAATCTAAGTAGTTGTTTTCAACAAATTTTGAATAAAGCATGTTAGCCTCAGCCTTCTGCATGGTTAAAATCTCATGCATCTGCGGGTCGTCAAGCTTCTCTAGTTCTAATTCCCAAAACACCAGTTTTTTATAAACATCTACCCAATCCTCATAACTCAGTTTGTCATTTAGCGTCATCCCGATGTTTCTAAAATCTTGCTGGTAGGCTGATGAGGTTTTTGCACTAACTAAACGTTTATTATCAATCAGCTTTTTGATGGTCAGCAAAACCTGTTTTGGGTTTACTGGCTTTATCAAATAATCATCTATTTTAGAACCTATGGCATCTTCCATCAGGTTTTCCTCTTCGCTTTTAGTGATGAGCACGACGGGCACATCCGAACGGATATTCTTAATGGCAAAGAGTGTTTCTAAACCTGTTAAGCCAGGCATATTTTCGTCTAAAAAAACCAAATCAAAATGTTCTTTTCCAAAAGCCTCTAAGGCATCATTACCATTTGTGAAAGTGCTAACTGTATAGCCTTTTTCATTCAATAATAAAATATGAGGTTTTAGTAAGTTAATTTCATCATCGGCCCACAATATCTTCGTTTCCTGCATTTTATATCCTTTTTGTGTAAATTAAGAGATTAAAAAGCCCTTAGCTTTTCTACTGTCGATAAAAATAGCAATTTTTGTACCGCATATACTTTTTTTAACCCTTTTTAAGATTTGAACAAAAAGAAAATCATTAATGACCCCGTTTATGGGTTCATCACTATACCTTCAGAACTCGTTTTTGACTTAATTTCACATCGTTATTTCCAACGTTTAAGATACATTAAACAGTTAGCAATGACGCATATAGTATATCCAGGGGCAATAAATACCAGGTTTCATCATGCTTTGGGAGCAATGCACCTTATGAGCTTGGCACTCGAAGTATTAAAAAGTAAAGGACACGAAATTAGTCCAGAAGAAGAAGAGGCTGCAACTATAGCAATTTTGCTACACGATATTGGCCATGGGCCATTTTCTCATGCCTTGGAACATACTTTGGCGCAAGGCATCAAACACGAGGATATTTCTTTGCTAATGATGGATAAGCTGAACGATGAGTTCGGTGGACGGTTAACTACCGCTATCAATATTTTTAAGGGAAAATACCACAGGAAGTTCTTCTGCCAGTTAATTTCTGGTCAGGTAGATTTAGATAGAATGGATTACCTAAATCGCGATAGCTTTTATACCGGAGTGAGCGAGGGAGTAATTAGCTTCGACCGCATCATCAAGATGTTCAACGTTGTAGATGATCAATTGGTTGTCGAAGAAAAAGGGATTTATTCTGTAGAGAAGTTTTTAATTGCTCGTAGATTAATGTACTGGCAAGTTTATTTACATAAAACTGTGGTTGCGGGCGAGCAGCTTTTGGTAAAGATATTAGAGCGGGCAAAAGAGCTTACTTCGGAAGGAGTAACCCTGTTTGCTACACCAGCCCTGCAACACTTCCTTAAAAACGATATTAGCGAGAAACGCTTTTTTGAGGAAGAAATCCATCTTCAACAGTTTTCAAAGCTCGATGATCAGGATATTTATGCTTCTGTAAAAGTATGGGAAGATAGCGAAGACTTTGTATTGTCTCGATTATGCAAGATGTTAAATGCCCGTAAGCTTTACAAAGTAGAAATTAGCAACGAAGCTCCTAGCCCAGAAAGATTGGAGCTTTTGGCCTCTCAAACGGCCGAATCGCTAGGTATCGACAAAAAAGATATTGCTTATTTTGTATTTACTGACACGATTACTAACCGAGCATACAATGCAGAAAGTAGCAATATTAATATTTTAATGAAGAATGGAATATTATCAGATATTACAAAAGCATCAGATTTGTCTAATTTAGAATCATTAGACAGAACGGTGAAGAAACATATACTGTGCTACATTAGAGGGATTTAGCATTTTTTAACAAAATAATGAGACAAATTCCTCGTTAATTCGTCTTACTAATACCAAGGATTGATAATTTGTTCATATCGATTTAACATTTAACTTTGTAACATGCAATTTACTGCCAAGCAGATAGGCGAATTTTTAAATGGAACTGTAGAAGGCGACGAAAACGCTCAAGTAAGTACGCTTTCTAAGATAGAGGATGGCAAGCTTGGCTCTCTTTGTTTTTTATCTAACCCCAAATATGAGAACTTCCTGTACACCACGGAAGCTTCTGTGGTTATCGTATCTAAAGATTTTGTGCCCACCCAGCCAACTAAGAGTACGCTCGTAAAAGTACAAGATCCTTATAGTGCGTTTACAGTGCTGTTAGATAAGTATAACGAAGTGGTGAATATGAGTAGCGATGAGGTGGGTATCCACAATTCTTCATATGTTCATCCAACGGCTACAATAGGTCAGAATGTTTATATAGGCGCTTTTTGTTGCATTGAGCAAAATGTGGTAATTGGCGACAATGTTAAGATTTATGCCCAAACTTATATAGGTGCTGATAGTAAGGTTGGGAAAGGCTGTGTGTTTTTTCCAGGCGTTAAGCTATATAAGCAAACTATTGTTGGCAATAGGGTTGTAGTCCATTCTAATACGGTAATAGGTAGCGATGGATTTGGTTTTGCACCACAAAAAGATGGCTCTTACAATAAGATACCACAAATAGGTAACGTTGTAATAGAGGATGATGTAGAGATTGGTGCCAATACAAGTATAGATAGAGCAACAATGGGCTCTACTTTTGTGCGTAAAGGGGTAAAGTTAGATAACTTGATCCAAATTGCGCATAATGTTGATGTAGGAGCGCATTCTGTGGTTGCCGCTCAAACAGGTATTTCTGGCAGCACTAAACTGGGCGAAAATTCAGTAATTGGTGGTCAAGTTGGTATTGCAGGGCATCTTACTTTGGGTAAGCGTACACAAGTTGGGGCACAAGCAGGCATCAATTTCAATACAGAAGAAAATAAGCAATGGCACGGAAGTCCGGCGCAGCCATTAAAAGAATGGATGCGTGCTACCGTAATATTTAAAAAGTTGCCAGAAGTTGATAAAAAGGTAAGAGAATTAGAGGCTAAAATAGCAGCGCTTACTGCTACGATAGAAAAAATGACAACAACACAAACACAATAATGAACGTTAAGCAAAAAACTATAAAAGGTGAGATTTCAGTTCAAGGAGTTGGCTTGCATACTGGAGCCAATGTAACTTTAACTTTTTGTCCAGCACCAGAAAATCATGGATTTAAATTTCAAAGAGTTGATTTACCTGGAGAGCCAATCATAGATGCGGATTGCGATAATGTAACTGATACGGCAAGAGGAACAACAATTACTCAAAATGGCGCTAGTGTTAGCACTGTTGAGCACGTAATGGCTTCTTTGGTCGGAATGGATTTGGATAACGTTCTGGTGAAGGTTGATGGTCCAGAAACTCCAATTATGGATGGGAGTTCAATAAAGTTTATTGAAGTATTAGAGCAGGTTGGATCAGCATTACAGAACGCAGATAGAGAATATTATACCATTCCTCATAACATTACTTACACCGAGCCAGAAAGAAGTGTCGAGATTGTTGCTATGCCTTTAGACGATTATCGTTTTACTTGCATGATCGACTACAACTCTCCGGTTTTAGGCAGTCAGCATGCCGGTATAAGTACTATTGATGAGTTTAAAAAAGAAATCGCATCGTGTAGAACTTTCTGTTTCTTACACGAATTAGAATACCAATTACAGCATAACCTCATTAAGGGTGGCGATTTAAATAACGCTATTGTAATTGTAGATAAAGAAGTTACCAAAGAAGAGCTACAGCATTTGGCTAAAATCTTTAACCGAGAAGAAATTGATGTTGCTCCACAAGGTATTTTAAATAATATGGAGTTGCGCTACCAAAATGAGCCTGCCCGTCATAAGTTATTAGATATGATTGGCGATTTGGCTTTAGTGGGTGTGCACTTAAAAGGCCATATTATGGCAGCTAGACCTGGCCATGCAGCCAATGTAGCTTTTGCTAAAAAAATTAAAGCGGCCATCAAGAAAGAAAAAGGTAAAAAGAAGCTGAATGTTTATGATGTAAATGCTAAACCGCTATACGATGTGGTAGACATCATGAAAATTTTGCCGCACAGACAACCTTTTCTATTTTTAGATAAAGTTTTAGAACTAAGTAAAACCCATGTGGTAGGCGTTAAAAACGTAACCATGAACGAAGAGTTTTTCAAGGGACATTTTCCTGGCGCACCGGTTTTTCCTGGGGTAATACAGATTGAAGCGATGGCTCAAACTGGAGGTATTTTAGTTTTAAGTACCGTTCCAGACCCAGAAAATTATTTAACTTACTTCCTTAAAATAGACAACGTTCGTTTTAGGGCACAGGTTACGCCTGGAGATACCATTGTTTTTAGATGTGATTTAGTGGAGCCAATGAGAAGAGGAATAGCACAAATGAAAGGAGTGGGAATGGTTGGAGACAAAGTTGTTGTAGAGGCCGAGATGATGGCACAAATTGTAAAAGTAAAAGATAGCGAAACCACAAAATGATACAACCCCTAGCATATATCCACCCGCAGGCTAAAATTGCGGATAATGTAGTAGTAGAGCCATTTGCGGTTATACACAAAGATGTAGAAATTGGAGAAGGGACTTGGATTGGTTCGAACGTGGTCATTATGGATGGCGCCCGCATCGGGAAAAACTGCCGTATTTTTCCTGGTTCTGTGATTTCTGGTGTGCCGCAAGATTTGAAGTTCGCTGGTGAAAAAACAACCGCTGAAATTGGCGACAATACTACCATCCGCGAATGCGTAACTATTAACAGGGGCACCAAAGATAAATGGAAAACTGTAGTGGGTAGCAACTGCTTAATCCAAGCTTATTCGCACATTGCACATGATTGTCAAGTAGGAAATTACTGTATTTTTTCAAACAGCACTACGCTGGCAGGGCATATCACTATAGGTGATCACGTTGTTTTGGCAGGTTTGGTGGCTATCCATCAATTTGTTAAAGTTGGTTCGCATGCTTTTGTAACCGGCGGTTCATTAGTGCGTAAAGATGTCCCTCCTTATGTAAAAGCAGCTAGGGAACCACTTTCTTATGTTGGTATTAATTCGGTTGGCCTGCGTCGTAGAGGGTTTTCTTCTGAGCAAATCAATGAGATACAAGAGATTTACCGTGTGCTTTTCGTAAAGAATAATAACGTGACGAAAGCATTAGATACGATTGAAGCAGAATTTCAGCCAACAGAAATTCGTGACGAGATTGTAGACTTTATACGCAACTCAAATAGAGGCGTAATGAGAGGTTTTGGCTCTGGAAGCTAATAAGACATGTAACCAGCATAGGCTACAATATTGTAGCCCATGCTAGCTTCGTCACCTTTAAAAACAAATCTTATACTGATGAAAATTATCCTTGAGAATTTAGGTAGGCGATTTAACAAGGAGTGGATATTCAAAGATATCAACTACGTTTTTTCTCAAGGACAACAATATGCCATACTTGGGCCAAATGGTTCTGGCAAATCAACATTATTAAGCGTTCTGCTAGGTAGTTTAACACCTTCCGAAGGTAAGATCTCCTATAAGGATGAAAAAGAGGTCCTTCCAGAACATATCTTTAATTCTATTAGTTTAGCAGCACCCTATCTTGATTTAATAGAGGAGTACACGTTGCAGGAAACGATAGATTTTCATTTCCAATTCAAAAAATACCAGCAAGGTTTTAATGCCGCTGCGGTGTTAGATTTATTGGCTTTAAGCAAAGCTCAAGATAAGCCTTTGAAGTATTTCTCTTCAGGAATGAAGCAAAGAACGAAGTTGGTTTTAGCTTTTTGTGCTGATACGCCTATCTTAGTTTTAGATGAACCTACCTCTAATTTAGATACTCAGGGAACAGATTGGTACTTAAGCTTAATCGATAAATTTGCGAAAGATAGATTGGTTTTGGTCGGTTCAAACCAGTCTTATGAATACAATTTTTGTGAGCGTCATTTAAATATTTTAGACTATAAAAGGTAAAATTTATATGATAAATGTGCCGAAATGCAGGTTTAAACCCAGCTAAAGCACATCAGAAAAATATTTTAAAATTACTATTGTGGGATTGAAAAATAGTATATACCTTTGCGCCACGAAATAAGGACGAAATATCAGTGTTTAACTTTCGGGAAAATGCTAGAAGCATTCGATATAAAAGAGAAATACAAGTACCACTATTTCCAGTTAATATTAGAACGGTGGTTACATATAAAGAGTAAAATAAATTTTCATAGTTTAGTTTTAGGTTTAGGTTGATTGTGGCTTCGGAGTGGTTCCCGAAGCCATCTTTTTTTGCACTAAATTTTAAAAATTGTTTTTACCTTGCAGCTTCAAAATAAAAAGTATTTAAGTATATAATAGAGTAATGGCAAAAGCATCAGAAATAAAGACAGGTAATATCCTTCGAGTAAATAACGAATTGGTAACTGTTGATGAGTGGAATCACCGCACACCAGGTAAAGGCGGCGCTTTTTACACTGGAAAATTTCGTAACATTAAAACTGGTAGATTAGTAGAGGCACGTATGAACACCGATGAGGCTGTTGAGATTTGTCGTGTAGAAACAAACGATTACCAATACTTATATGAAGAAGGCGATTCTTTAGTGGTAATGGACAACAATACTTACGAGCAGTTTAACGTATCAAAATCACTTTTTGGTAATTCAATTAAGTTCTTGAAAGAGGGAATGACTGTAATTGTTTCTATAGAAAGTGATGAGCCAATTATGGCACAATTACCAAACTTCGCAGAATTTGAAATTACTTATTCTGAGCCGGCAGTAAAAGGTGATACTTCTACCAATGCACTAAAAGCAGCAACGCTTGAGAATGGTGTAGAGGTTAAAGTTCCTTTGTTTGTGAACCAAGGTGATAAGATTAAAGTAGATACACGTACAGGTGAATACGTAGAGCGTGTAAAATAGGATCGGGATTTAGGTATTAATAGATTTTCAGTATTTATTTTTCTTTATCGTTAAATAAGATTGGTGGCCTTGGATATTTTTCCAAGGCCATTTTTATAACTTAGTATTAGTTTGCACTTCGTCATCCTGAATTTATTTCAGGATCTTTTAGGAATATATAGTTATGCTGAAATCAACGATAAGAAAACAAGTTTTAGATCAGAGAAAAGCACTATCGGACGATGAGTTTTTAGCACTTAACCAATTGCTTTTAGCTCATTTTAAAACTCTGGATTTTTTTGGAATTAATAGCGTACATGTGTTTTTGCCTATCGTTAAAAAGCGGGAGCCGGATACTTTTTTGATGATCGATTGGCTGCAAGAAAATCATCCTCTTGTTCATATTGTGGTATCTAGGGCAAATTTCGAAGACCATTCCATGAGCCATCACTCTTTTGTTAAAGCAGATTTAAAGGAGAATGCTTATCATATTCCAGAGCCACAAACAACTATCATATTCAATGGCAAAATTGATATGGTTTTGGTGCCTTTACTTGCGTTTGATCAAAGCGGTTATCGGGTAGGCTATGGCAAAGGTTTTTACGATAGATTCCTTTCGGGAATTGAAACCAAGAAAGTAGGGGTTTCACTTTTTGAAGTTCAGGATGAAGTGATTTCAGATGTGCATGAGGATGATATTCGATTGGATTTATGTATTACGCCGAAAAAGATTTACAGATGGTAGCCATGTGAGATGTTTTTGAAAAAGTACAGGTTTAATTCAATTTTATCGCGAAGAAAAATAAACGCTGTGTAAAGAGCGCTAAGTTGTTCGGGTCAACATTGCTTTAAATCTTTTTTATACCTTTGAAATCATTTCAGACAACAATTATGGAAAAGGATTTTAGAATTACCAGTGCAAAGCAATACGAAGATACCATGATTGCCATGTTTGAATTGCAGGAAAAAGAAGAACCTTTAACTGCAAAAGAGTTAGCCGATATCGAAATTATGGCAAAGGCGGCTCAACGTTACGAAGACGAGGAACTGTAGTTTTTTTTCGCAGATTTTCACAAATTGAGCCGCAGATTTAAGAAGGTTTAATCATTTGCTTTATCTGCGAAGAAAATCAAGCTCGTTTAATAAAGTCACTTACCAGATAGGCAATCGTTTTACCAATAGTTTCGTCTTTTCTTCCGCCATTTAGCTCGTAAGCTCCTTCGCAAATATGCAGGTAACAGAAGGATGGCTTTGTTGAAATAACCATTTTTCTTACCTCATCTAAAGTAAATCCGCTTGGCGTAGCTGCGCTAGACAAAGTGTTGCTGATGCTGTCTAAATCAATTTCTAAGCCTAAGGGCAATTTTACGTCTTTTAAGAGTATTTCTGTTTCGTTGCGAACATCTTTGTCAGAGCTCAACAAATCATCGAAATAAGCAGCTTTTATAGCTTTGTTATTGGCGATGAAATCTAATTGAGCTTGACTGATATAGCTTTGATGTAGACCAAGCATACGGTATTGGTCTAAAAAACCGTTTTTAATTGCTGTACTAAACCCATTTCCGCTATGTCTTCCTTCTTCTGTATTGCGTAAATCGGTATGCGCATCAATGTTGAGCACATTCACCTTTGTTTGCATGGCCAACGATGTTCCTTTAATGATTGGGTAACAATTGTTGTGTCCGCCACCAATCACGATAGGTGTTTTCCCTGCTTCAACTATTTTTTGAATGATTGGATATACTAAATCATCAATTTTGGCAACAATTTTTCTTAGTTCGGCAATATCGTTCGTGTTGTTTTCTTCAATTTCAAATTCGCCTAAAATCAAAATATCTTCTCCTTTTAGAAAAGTATTTTGTTGTAGGTTAAGGAATGTTTTTAATGCGGGTTTCCAAGCGGTATGTGCGCCGCCAATGCCGTAATTAGCTCTTACGCCAATATCCTCAGGAATACCTAAAAGCACAAATTTTGCGGAAGACTTTTCCAGAGAAGAAAGTTCGTCTATTGTTTGTACTTTTTCGCCAAGCTTGGTTTCGCCATCACGTTTATTAACGAGGCTTAAAATATCGCCCTGCGAAAAAATATGGAAACTAGCCATTGTAAATTTCTCCATTTAAAATTACGGTTTCTACCTGACTTTGTCCAAAGCTGTAAGGTAGGTAAGCTAGAGAGCTCATTGGACGTGTAATAAACAAATTTGCTGTTTTACCGATAGCGATGCTACCAACTTCATTGCTTAATTCCATTGCTGCGGCACCATTTAAGGTTGCAGCGTTAATAGTTTGCTCAGGTGTCATTTTTAATTTGATGCAACCTAAAGAAACTACAAAATTCATGTTTCCAGATGGCGTAGAGCCTGGATTGTAATCGCTGGCTAGTGCTACGATTGCATTGTTTTCTATCAATCCTTTGGCATTAGCGAAAGGTATATTGATGTAAAACGAGCAAGAGGGAAGCAAAGTTGCAATGGTATTGCTGTTGCTTAGTGCTCGTAAAACTTCGTCGTCGGTTTCTTCGAGATGGTCTACAGAAACCGCTTGATGACTTATGCCGGTTTGCACTGCACCAGAACTAGATAACTGGTTAGCGTGAATTTTCGGTTTCAATCCGTAGTTTGATGCAGCGGTTAAAATTTGTGCCGTCTCTTCGTTCGAAAAGAAACCCTTTTCACAAAAAACATCAATATAATCGGCTAATCCTTGTTCGGCAACCTTTGGGAGAAGTTCATTAATAATTAAATCGATATATCCTTGATGGTTGTTTTTGAACTCGGCTGGATAAGCATGAGCGGCTAACAAACTGGCTTTAATCGGAATCGGGAAAGCGGCTTTTAAGCGTTTAATTACCCGAAGCATTTTCAGCTCACTTTCTTCGGTTAAACCATAACCACTTTTGATTTCTAGAGCACCAGTGCCTTGTTTAATCATGTCCTTTAAGCGAATGCTAGCACTTTCAAACAGTTCATCTTCTGTGGCTTTTTGTAGTTTATTCGCCGAGTTTAGAATTCCACCTCCCGCCGCTGCAATTTCTTCATAGGTTTTTCCAGCAATTTTTAAAGCAAATTCCTCCTCACGAGGTGCGGCAAAAACGATGTGTGTATGGCTATCGCACCAAGAAGGAAATACAAACCGACCTTCTGCAGAGATTTGAGATTTGAGATTTGAGATGTGAGAAGGCATTTCGCTCATCAAACCAAAATCTTTAATCAAACCATCCGCTAATAACAACCACGCATTTTCTAAAATAGGCAGTTGATTTAATTCGCTACCGCGAAGAAAAAGCTTTTCTTTTGGATGAACGCCTACAAGGGCTTTGATGTTGGTAATTAGCATATTTGGTTAACTGTTTAAACTGTGTAAATGGTTAACTGTTGCAAAGCGATTAAACGAGTTCAACAATTAACCGATTAACCCGTTATTGTAGTTCCAATAAAATAGGACAGTGGTCACTATGCAAAGCATCTGGTAAAATGCGTACATTTTTCAATCTACTTTCCATTTCTCTAGTAGTTAAATGATAATCGATGCGCCAGCCCAGATTCTTGCCTCTTGCGCCCGCACGATAGCTCCACCAAGTGTAATGGTGTGGGTCTTGGTTAAAATGACGGAAGGAATCTATAAAACCGTTGTTGATAAAAAGCTCCATCCACTCACGCTCTTCTGGTAAAAAACCTGATGAATTGGCATTAGATTTCGGGTTGTGGATATCAATCGCTTTATGGCAAATGTTATAATCACCAGAAATAATCAGATTTGGATGTTCTTTTCTTAACTCCCCAATGTAACTATCGAAAAACTTCATGAACTCGTACTTTTTGCCCTGTCTTTCATCGCCACTAGAACCCGATGGCAGGTAGACGCTCATCAATGAAAAATCTTCGAAATCAGCTCTTAAAATTCTTCCTTCGGCATCAATCCATTGTTCGCCGCAGCCATATGCTACATGTTTTGGTTTTATTTTACTGAAAATAGCTACGCCACTATAACCTTTTTTTTCTGCCGGAAACCAATAATGATGATAGCCCAAGTGTTCAATCAAAGCTAGAACTTCAGGAATTTGTTCTTTCAGAGCTTTTACTTCCTGCAGGCAAACCATGTCGGCATCTGTTGATTGTAACCAAGTAAATAAACCTTTGGTTGCTGCGGCACGAATGCCGTTTACGTTGTATGATATGATTTTCATTTATACTGTGTTGTATTAATTTTCTTTAAAACCGTATAAAGCTAAAAAAGATATATATTCTTCTTCAAATGTTTTTAATCTGTGATGCTCTTTCTGTGATTTGATATAATCGTAAACTTTCTGTATTCCAGATTCGCTGACGGAAAATGCACCATATCCGGTTTGCCAAGCAAATTTCTCTGCGGCAAAATCATTTTGATTAATGTGATGGGATGAACTTCCCTTTACCTGTTTTAAGACTTCCGCAATAGACTTGTTGTTGTCTAATAAAAATAAACAATGTATGTGGTCAGGCATTCCATTTAAAATCTTTAGCGGACAATTTAATTCTTTAAACTGAGTGCGTAAAAACGGATACAAAATAGCTTCAATTTTCGGCGTAATTAATCCCTTTCTATTTTTTGTAGCCCATATAGCGTGTATCCAAACTTTGTTATACGAGTGTGGCATGTTTTTCTTCTTTTAAACCATTAAAATGGTTGGGTAGGTAATTTCATTTTAGCCACGGTTTAAACCGTGGGCTATGTTAGGTAATGTTGTTCAATTTTTTCGGTTATTTAATTTTATGTTATTGTCGAACGAATATTAAACCATTGAACAATATCGCCTAATATAGCCCACGGTTTAAACCGTGGGCTATATTAGGC